>Ga0335082_10007869_pt1 | contig 11573 bp, 9 predicted proteins | sample Lox_Sample_41_FD_206718 | JGI IMG/M metagenome (GOLD analysis project Ga0335082, IMG submission 206718) | Soil microbial communities from Loxahatchee National Wildlife Refuge, Florida, United States - Lox_Sample_4.1 | ecosystem: Environmental > Terrestrial > Soil > Wetlands | place: USA: Florida...
CAGCGAGCACGCGGCCGGCGACGGCGGCGCCGCGGCCGTCAGCGAGGAGTTCGGCGACCTGCTGTTCACGCTGGTGAATCTCGGGCGGCATCTGGAGATCGACCCGGAGGCCGCGCTGCGTTCTGCGAACGCGAAGTTCGAGCGGCGCTTCGCCCGCATGGAGGAGCTCGCACGCGCCGACGGGCTGGACTTGGGGAGCCTCAGTGCAGCGCAATGGGATGCGCTGTGGCGCGCCGCGAAACTGAACGCCAGCTGAAATTGCCGCGCGCGCAGCGAGAGTCGCAGCCTAACACGGGGATGCGCTAGGCTTGGGGGATGAAAGCCGCCCGCCGCATGCTGCCGCTGCTTCTGTGGCTGGCGCTCGCCGCCGCGCCCGCGGCGCCGGCCACTCCGAGCGGCGCGCAGCCCGCTGCGGCGCACGAGCTGTCGATGGACCAGGCGGTGCAGAAGGTCGAGCGGCAGTTCCACGCCCGCGTGGTCAAGGCCGAGTCGCTGCGTGAGAACGGCCGCACCGTGTACGCGCTCAAGCTCCTCAACGACTCGGGCAAGGTGTGGACCGTGCACGTCGACGCGGCCACGGGCGCTCTGCAGTAGCCGCCGGGAGCGCCAGCCATGCGGGCCCTGGTGGTCGAGGACGAGACGGCGCTGCGCGAGTCGCTCAAGGAGCGCCTCACGGCCGCGGGCTTCACGGTGGACACGGCGGGCGATGGTAACGACGGCCTGTTCGCGGGCCTCGAGTATCCCCTCGACATCGCACTCATCGACCTGGGACTGCCGGGTCTGCCGGGGCTCGAGCTCATCCGCCGCCTGCGCGCGGCGCGCAAGACTTATCCGATCCTGATCCTCACCGCGCGCGACAACTGGCAGGACAAGGTCGAGGGTCTGCAGGCCGGTGCCGATGACTACGTGGCCAAGCCCTTCCACTTCGAGGAGGTGCTGGCGCGCGTGCAGGCACTGCTGCGGCGCTCCGGCGGCTGGGCGAGCCCGCAGCTGAAGTGCGGGCCCATCGTGCTCGACACGCGCGCCCAGACCGTGACGGTTGGCGGCACGGCCATCGAGCTGACCACCTTCGAATACCGCATCCTCGAGCACTTGATGCTGCGCGCCGGAGAAGTAATCTCCAAGAGCGAGCTCACCGAGCGCCTCTACGACCAGGACTTCGAGCGCGACAGCAACGTCATCGAGGTGCTGATCGGGCGCTTACGCCGCAAGCTCGATCCGGAGGAGCAGCTGCAGCCCATCGAGACCCTGCGCGGTCGCGGCTACCGCCTGGCACTGCCGCGCGACGCGGGCGCCTGAGCCGCTACCCAAGGCCGTCGTGCACTCGCTCAGCCGGCGACTGCTGATCTCGGTGTCGCTGCCGCTGGCGCTGTTCTTCGGCGTCATGATGTGGGTGCTGGACAGCGGCTTCCGCGCGCTCTCTGACCGCTCGCTGCACGAGCTGCTCGATGCCGAGATGGTGTCACTGATCGCGGCCGCCGACCCGCAGCCCGGGGGTGGCTACGCGCCCCCGCCGCAGTCGCTCGAGCCGCGCCTCGCGAGCCCGCACTCAGGCCTGTACGCCCAGATCCGCTCGGGCGCGCACCTGTGGCGCTCGCCCTCGACCGTCGGCCTGCCGAGTGACTTCGGACCGTTGCTGCATGGCGGGGAACGCACCTTCGGCTACGCGAGCTTCGCGCACGAGCGCGTCGCGATCGAGAGCCGTGCCATCCAGTTCCAGGAAGGCGCGAGCGAGGCCGACACGTTCACCTTCAGCGTCGCGGTCTCACTGAGTCCCTACGAGGAGCAGCTGTGGGGTTTCCGGCGCGAGCTCCTTGGCTGGTTCGTGGGCCTGATGCTGCTGTTGCTCATCACGCTCGCGGCATTGCTCAACTGGGTGCTGGCTCCGGTGCGGCGCATGGAGCGCGAGATCCACGCGGTGGAAGAGGGGCGCAGCGAGAAGCTGCACGGCGGCTATCCGCGCGAGCTCGCCGGGGTCGCCGACAACCTGAACGCGCTGCTGCTCGGCGAGCGCCGCCGCGTGAGTCGCTACCGCGATACGCTCGGCAACCTCGCCCACAGCCTGAAGACGCCGCTGGCGGTCATGCGCGCGAGCCTCCCCGACGGGGCGCCGGCGGCGCCGCTCGCCGGCGAGATCGACCGCATGAGCGGCATCATCGAGCACCAGCTGAAGCGCGCCGCGGCCTCCGGCGGCGCGCTGCTCGGGGCCGCCCCGGTTGAGATCGCGCAGGTGGCCGCGGAGCTGCGTGCGACGCTGCTGCGGGTCTACGCGGGCAAGGATCTCGCGCTCGAGCTGCAGGTGGCTCCCGGAGCGGCATTCATCGGCGATCGCGGCGACCTCACCGAGATGCTCGGCAATCTCATGGACAATGCCTGCAAGTGGTGCCGCAGCCGCGTGCGCCTGAGCGCCGGTCCCGCCGGCGGCGGCGAGCCGCGCCTGCGCCTGAAGATCAGCATCGAGGACGATGGCCCCGGGATCGCCGCGGCCGACCGCCCGCGCGTGCTCGAGCGCGGGGTGCGCGCCGATGAGAACGTCCCCGGCCACGGCCTCGGGCTCGCCATGGTGCGCGATACCGTCGAGCTCTACGGCGGCACGCTCAGTATCGACGCCGCCCCCCTGGGCGGGGCGCGCTTCACGCTGCAGCTGCCAGGGCGCTAGGGGGCGATGTCGAACTCGATGCCCTGGGCGAGCGGCAGCGCCCGGCTCCAGTTCACCGTGTTGGTCTGGCGGCGCATGTAGGCCTTCCAGGCATCCGAGCCGGACTCGCGCCCGCCGCCGGTGTCCTTCTCGCCGCCGAACGCACCGCCGATCTCCGCCCCGGAAGTGCCGAGGTTGATATTGGCGATACCGCAGTCGCTGCCGGCGGCCGACAGGAACGCCTCCGCACTCTGCAGCCGGTCGGTGAACAACGCCGAGGACAGCCCGTGGTGCGAGGCGTTCTGCGCGGCGATCGCCTCCTCGAGCGAGTCCACCGGAATCAGGTACAGGATCGGCGCGAAGGTCTCGGTCTGCACGATCGGCCAGTCGTTGTGCGCGCGCACGATGGCCGGCTCGACGAAGTTGCCCGAGCCCCTGAGCACCTGCCCGCCGGTGAGCACTTCCCCGCCCGCCTGCCTGGCGAGCGACAGCGCGGTGGTGTAGCGCTCCACCGCGGCGCTATCGATCAGCGGACCCATGAGCGTGCCGGGCTCGAGCGGATCCCCGATGCGCACCTGCCTGTAGGCGTGTACCAGCCGCCGCTCCAGCTCGGCAGCGACCGCGCGGTGCACGAACACCCGGCGCGTGCTGGTGCAGCGCTGGCCGGCGGTGCCGACCGCGCCGAACACGATCGCCGGCACGGCGAGATCGAGGTTGGCGGTCTCATCGACGATGACCGCGTTGTTGCCACCGAGCTCGAGCAGGCTCTTGCCGAGGCGCGCGGCGACGCGCTCACCCACCCGGCGGCCGACCTCGGTCGAGCCGGTGAAGGAGACCAGCGCGACGCGGCGGTCCTCGACGAAGCGCGTGGCGAGCTCGGTGCCGAAGTCGATGAACAGCTGGAAGATGGCCGGCAGCTTCTCGCGCTCCATCACGCGGTTGCACAGCGTCTGCACGGCGAGCGCGCTCAACGGGGTCTTCGGCGAGGGCTTCCACACGCAGGCGTTGCCGCAGACCACCCCCAGACAGGCGTTCCACGACCACACCGCCACCGGGAAGTTGAAGGCGGAGATGATGCCCACGACACCGAGCGGGTGCCACTGCTCGGACATGCGGTGCTGCGGGCGCTCGGAATGCATCGACAGGCCGTAGAGCATGCGCGACTGGCCGACGGCGAAGTCGCAGATGTCGATCATCTCCTGCACTTCGCCCAGGCCCTCGGCGAGGATCTTGCCGTTCTCGAGCGAGATGAGCGCGCCGAGGTCGTTCTTGTGGCGCCGCAGCTCCTCACCGAGGAGGCGGACCGCCTCGCCGCGCTTGGGCGCCGGCACCTCGCGCCAGGCGCGGGCCGCGGCGACGGCGGCGGCCATGACGGTCTCGTAGTCCTCGCTGTTCGCCGGCCGCACCTGCGCGAGGAGCGAGCCGTCGGCGGGGTTGCGCACGTTGATGAGTGCGTCCGCGGTGCTCTTGGACCAGCCGGCGGTCCCGGACCAGGCTCCGGGATTCATGGCGCCGAGCCCGAGCCGGGCGAGCACGGCGTTCAGATCGACGCGGCTCATGCGCTCGCGGCCTGCTTGCGGCGCTGGTGGCCGGCCTTGCCGGCCACGACCACCTCGGCGGAGACGTTCTTGCTGCCGCCGGGGGCGTAGTAGCGGCCGAAGCGGTTGGCGAGGATGTCGGTCAGGCGGAACTGCTCCTGGGCGACAAAGCCCTGGTAGCGCCCCTTCTTCTCCAGCACCAGGTCGACCACGGCCGTGATGCCGGCGGCGGTGCTCACCTGGATCGCCGACCACAGCCGCCCGGCGATCACCTGCGGGTAGATCTTGTTGACGTAGTTTTCCTCGCGCAGCTCCCCGTCCTGCTTGCCGGTGACGGCGGCGTAGACGATGACCACGTCCTGCAGCGTCTGCGGCACGGCGTTCTCCAGGATGCGCTTGAGCGTGGCGCGATCGTGGTTGAGCTTCAGGTCGTTCATGAGCAGGCGCATCTGCTCGCAGTGACCGGGGTAGCGGATGGTCTTGTAGTTCATCGACTCGATGTTGCGGCCGTGGGTCTCGGCGAGTGAGCCGAGGCCGCCGGAGGTGTTGAACGCCTCGTAGAGCGTGCCGTCGAGCTCGATCTCCTCGAGGCCCTCGAGCGGTGCCAGCTCCACCAGCCGTCCGTCGCTGATCGCCTGGCAGGGGTTGCCGTACTCGTTGATGAGCCCGTCGGTCGACCAGGTGAGGGAGTACTTGAGCACGTTGTTCGGGTGCTGCGGCAGCGCGCCGACGCGCAGCTTCACGGCGCGCAGCTCATCGAAGTGGGTGATGAGTTCGGCGGCGGCGATGCTGATGAAGCCCGGGGCGAGGCCGCACTGCGGCACGAACGCCTCCTTGGCGCCGACCGCTATGGCACGCACGGCGCGCGTGACCTCGACGTCCTCGGTGAGGTCGAAGTAGTGGCTGCCGGCCTTGCGGGCCGCCTCGGCGACCGTGATGTTGCAGTAGAAGGGCAGGCTCGAGATCACGGCCTCCACGGGGTGCTCGGCGAGGTGCCGGGAGAGGGCCCTGGCGTCGCTCGCATCGAGGGCGAGGGCCGTGAGGTTCTTCGTCCCGTGACCGCGCACCACGGCCTCGGCGGCCGCGCCGTCCACGTCGGCCAGACTGACTCTGTAACTACCTAATTCAGCTAGTAATCCTGAGATCAGAGCGCCGATCTTTCCGGCGCCGAGAATTAATACCCGGTGCATACAGTCCCCTCGAAAAGGGGCGCATTCTGCCCGTCGGCAGGCGAGGGCGCCAGATGCCCCAGGATGGGGCAAGTACCCCCGGGTGCGAGGGGCTCCCGGAAGCCCGTCACGGGGCCCGTGCTAGGATCCTGAGGATCATGCGCTCCCCCGACACCACCTCCTCCTGGCACGCCGCAAGCTGGCAGGCGCGCCCTGCCCAGCAGCAGCCGGTCTATGCCGACCCGCAGGCGCTCGAGCGTGTCGTCGCCCAGATCTCGCGCCTGCCGCCGATCGTGGTCTCCTGGGAGATCGAGGCGCTGCGGGCGCGGCTCGCGGCCGCCCAGCGCGGCGAGGCCTTCCTACTGCAGGGCGGTGATTGCGCCGAGACCTTCGCCGACTGCCAGTCGGACGTGATCACCAAGAAGCTGAAGATCCTCCTGCAGATGAGCCTCGTGCTGCTGCACGGGCTGAAGAAGCCGATCGTGCGCGTCGGGCGCATGGCCGGTCAGTACGCCAAGCCGCGCTCGACCGACACCGAGAGCCGCGACGGGCTGGTCCTGCCGAGCTACCGCGGCGACCTCGTGAACCGCCCGGAATTCACCGCGGCGGCGCGCGCGGCAGACCCGGAGCTCCTGCTGCGTGGTTACGAGCGCGCGGCGCTGACGCTGAACTTCGTGCGGGCGCTGGTCGAGGGCGGCTTCGCCGACCTGCACCACCCGGAGTACTGGGACCTCGGCTTCGTGCATCAGGCGCCCCTCAAGGACGCCTACCAGAGGATCGTGCGCTCGATCGGCGATGCGCTCGACTTCTTCGAGGGCATCAGCGGCCGGCAGGTCCACGAGGCGACGCTGGTGGACTTCTACGCCAGCCACGAGGGGCTGCATCTGCACTACGAGCAGGCGCAGACGCGCTTCATTCCGCGCCAGAACCGCTGGTATAACCTTTCCACCCACTTCCCCTGGATCGGCATGCGCACCGCGGCACTCGATGGCGCGCACGTCGAGTTCTTCCGCGGTATCTCGAACCCCGTGGCGGTCAAGGTCGGCTCGGCGATGGATGCCGCCTGGCTGCAGGGACTCGTGACCACGCTGAACCCGCAGAATCAGCCCGGCCGCCTCACCTTCATCCACCGCTTCGGTGTCAAGGAGGTCGCCGCCGCGCTGCCGAAGGCGATCGAGGCCGTGCGCCAGACCGGCCAGACGGTGCTGTGGGTGTGCGACCCGATGCACGGCAACACCGAGACCACCACCGGGGGACTGAAGACCCGGCGCTTCGAGAACATCCTCAAGGAACTGGACCTCGCGTTCCGCATCCACGCCGACATGGGCTCCTATCTCGGCGGGGTGCACATCGAGCTCACCGGCGATGACGTGACCGAGTGCACCGGTGGTGCGCGCGGACTCACGGATGCCGATCTCGCCCGCGCCTACCGCTCGAGCGTCGATCCGCGCCTGAACCACGAGCAGGCGCTGGAGCTCGCGATGCTGATCGCCGAGCACAGCCAGCACCGCCGCGCGGACAAGCGACCCGGCGCGCTGCCCTCCTGAGCGTCCCGGCGGAGGCCGCAGCTTCCGATGCCCTACGAGCACATCGACGTCCCGGCGGCGGGGCGCAAGATCCGCATCAACCCGGACTTCTCGCTCACCGTCCCCGATAACCCGATCATTCCCTTCATCGAGGGCGATGGCATCGGCATCGACGTGACCCCCGCCATGCAGCGCGTGGTCGACGCCGCCGTGGCCAAGGCCTACGGCGGCGTGCGCCGCATCCACTGGATGGAGGTGTACTCGGGGGAGAAGGCCAACCGGCGCTACGGGCAATGGTTCCCCGACGAGACGCTGCACGCGCTGCGCGAGTTCGTGGTCTCGATCAAGGGCCCGCTCGCCACCCCGGTGGGCGGCGGCATGCGCTCGCTCAACGTCGCGATGCGCCAGAACCTCGACCTCTATGCCTGCGTGCGGCCCATCCGCTACTTTCCCGGCGTCGCGAGCCCCATGCAGGACGCGAGCCTGACCGACATGGTCGTCTTCCGCGAGAACACCGAGGACATCTACGCCGGCATCGAGTGGCCGGCGGGCTCCGCGGAGGTGCACCGGCTGATCGCATACCTGCAGCGCGAACTCAAGGTCACCGAGATCCGCTTTCCCTCGAGCTCCGGGATCGGCATCAAGCCGGTCTCCAAGGAGGGCAGCCAGCGCCTGATCCGCAAGGCCATCCAGTACGCCATCGAGCACGACCGCGTCTCCGTGACGCTCGTGCACAAGGGCAACATCATGAAGTTCACCGAGGGCGCGTTCCGCAACTGGGGCTACCAGCTTGCGCGCGAGGAGTTCGGTGCGCAGCCGATAGGCGAAGGTCCCTGGCTCGCGTTCCAGAACCCGCTCACCGGCACCGACATCGTGGTGAAGGATGTGATCGCCGACAACTTCCTGCAGCAGGTGCTGCTGCGGCCGGAGGAGTACGACGTCATTGCCACCCTCAATCTCAACGGCGACTACGTCTCGGACGCACTCGCCGCGCAGGTGGGCGGCATCGGGATTGCACCGGGCGGCAACATCGGGGATGGCCTGGCGGTGTTCGAGGCCACGCACGGCACGGCTCCTGGCTTTGCCGGCAAGGACCGGGTCAACCCGGGCTCGCTGATCCTCTCGGCGGAGATGATGCTGCGCTACCTGAAGTGGCGCGAGGCTGCCGACCTCATCATCAAGGGCGTGACCCTCACCATCGCCAACAAGGAACTCACCTACGACCTGGCGCGCCTGCGCGAGGCCATCAAGACGCCCAAGCGCCAGCTCGCCGCGCGCACCAACGTGGAGGAGGACCTGCAGCGGCTGATCCCGGGAGCGAAGCTCATGAGCACCTCCGGCTTCGCCGGCGCGGTCGTGCGGCACATGGATGACTAGGGAGTCCTACGACGCCGACTGCACGCGCTGTGCGCGCCTCGCCAGCTTCCTCGAGGAAGTGCGCGCCCGCTATCCGGGGTACTGGGCACACCCCGTACCCTCCTTCGGCGACCCGCGTGCGGCACTGGTGATCGTGGGGCTGGCGCCGGGGCTGCACGGCGCCAACCGCACCGGACGGCCCTTCACGGGCGATCACGCCGGGATCCTCCTCTACCAGAGCCTGCACCAGGCCGGCCTGGCGAGCGCCAGCGCCTCGGTCAGCTCTGAGGATGACCTGGTGCTCACCGGAGCCCGCATCGTGAACGCGCTCAAGTGCGTGCCGCCCAAGAACAAGCCGACGCCCGCAGAGATGCGCACCTGCAACGGCTACCTGGCCGCCGAGCTCGCCGGGCTGCGCAGCGCACGTGCTTACCTCGCGCTCGGACGCGTCGCCCACGAGGCGCTGCTGCTTGCGCGCGGCCTTGCCCGCGGGCGCTATGCTTTCGCCCATGGCGCCGAGCACCCGCTGCCGGATGGGACGGTGATGGTCGACTCCTACCACTGCAGCCGCTACAACACCCAGACCCGACGCCTGACGGCGCCGATGTTCCGCGCCGTGCTGGCGCGTGCCTGCGCGCTCGCGGGCCTGCCGGTGCCGGATGCGCTCGCGAACGGGTGAGGGTCATGGCGTTTGACCACAAGGCCTTCCTCGCCGCGCTGCCGCGGCGCCCGGGTGTCTACCGCATGTTCGGCCCGAACCAGGAGCTGTTGTACGTCGGCAAGGCGCGCAGCCTGAAGGACCGCGTCAGCACGTACTTCGCTGCCAGCAACGTCGATCCGAAGGTGCAGGCCCTGGTGCAGCAGATCGAGGCCATCGAGGTGACGGTCACCAACTCCGAGACCGAAGCACTGCTGCTCGAGTACAACCTCATCAAGGAGCACAAGCCGCGCTTCAACATCGTGTTGCGCGATGACAAGAGCTTCCCCTACATCCAGCTGTGTGCCGAGCACCCCTTCCCGCGGCTGACCTTCTACCGCGGGCCGCGCGCCGCCGGCGAGCGCTACTTCGGGCCGTTTCCGAACGCCGGAGCGGTGCGCGACACCCTCAACCAGCTGCAGAAGCTGTTCCGCATCCGCAACTGCCGCGACAGCTTCTTCGCCAACCGCAGCCGGCCCTGCCTGCAGCACCAGATCGGACGCTGCTCGGCGCCCTGCGTCGGCCTCATCACGCGCGAGGCCTACGCCCAGGACATGGCCGCGGCGCTCAAGGTGCTGGAGGGACGCAGCGACGAGGTGAGCGCCGAGCTGCAGGCGCGCATGGAGGAGGCGGCGGGCAAGCTCGAGTTCGAGCGCGCGGCGCAGCTGCGCGATCAGCTCGCAGCGTTGCAGCGCATCCAGTCGCAGCAGTTCATCACCGCCGAGGGCGAGCGCGACGTCGATGTGTTCGCGCTCGCCGGCGGGGGCGGGGAGTTCGCCGTCAGCGTCATGCTGGTGCGCGGCGGGCGCAACCTCGGCACGACCAGCTACTTCCAGCGTGCCGCGCTCGCCGAGCCGGACGAGGCGCTCAGTTCCTTCATCATGCAGTACTACGGCGCGGAGGTGCCGCCGGAAGTCCTGATCGGCAGCCGCATCGAGGATGCGGACGCGCTCGCCCAGGTGTTGAGCGAGCGCTGCGGCCACGCGGTCGAGGTGCGCCGGCCCGCGCGCGGCCTGATGCTGCGCTGGGTGGAGCTCACGCGCGAGAACGCCGAGCAGGCGCTGCGCATGCGCTACGCGCAGCGCCAGGGCATGGACGAGATGCTCGCGGACCTCGCCCGCGAGCTCGACCTGCCGGAGGCGCCGCAACGGCTGGAGTGCTTCGACATCAGCCACACGGGCGGGGAGGGCACGGTCGCCTCCTGTGTCGTGTTTGGCCCCGAGGGGCCGCTGAAGAAGGAATACCGGCGCTTCAACATCACCGGCATTACCCCCGGGGATGACTACGCGGCGCTGCGCCAGGCGCTCGAGCGCCGCTATCGGCACGTGAAGGACGGCGAGGTGCCGGCGCCGGACGTGCTCTTGATCGACGGCGGCCTCGGCCAGATCGGGGAGGTGCACGCGGTGCTCGAGGGACTCGGGTTCGGGGACCTCACGCTCGTCGGCGTGGCCAAGGGTCCCGAGCGGCGCGCCGGCGCCGAGCGGCTGTTCGTCTTCGGCCTCGGCACCCCGATCAGTCCGGCGCCGCACGGGCCGGCCTCACGGCTGATCCAGCGCATCCGTGACGAGGCGCACCGGTTCGCCATCGCCGGTCACCGCCGGCGCCGGGCGCGGCGCTACAACGAGTCGGTGCTCGAGGCCGTGCCGGGGCTGGGACCGGCCAAGCGGCGCGCGCTGCTGAAGCACTTCGGCGGCCTGCAGGGCGTGATGCGCGCCGGCATCGCCGACCTCACGCAGGTGAGCGGCATCGGGGATACCCTGGCGCGCAGTCTCTACGAGCACCTGCACCCCGGCTCCTGAATTGTCCTACAGCGGCGTCGGCAGCCCCGCGTGCACGGCCGTCAGGTCGTTCGCGCTCCAGCCGCCCCCGAGCGCCTGGATCAGCGTGATGCTCGCCACCAGGCGGTTCTGCCGCACGGCAAGCAGCGTCTGGGCGTCCTGCAGGGCGGTCGCCTGCGCTGTCACCACCGCGGTGTAGGCGACGATTCCGGCCTTGTACTGGTTGAGGGTGAGGTTCACCGCGAGGTTCGCGTCCTTCACCGTGCGGTCGGCCACTTCGTACTGGCTCTCGAGGATGCGCAGCGCCGCGAGCTCGTCCTCGACCTGCTGGAAGGCCGCGAGCACCGTCTGACGATAGGTGGCCACCGTGCCCTCGTAGGCAGCGCGCGCCGCGTGCACCTGGTAGCGCCGGGCGCCAAAGTCCAGCAGCGGATCGCTCGCGCTGGCGCCCACCGACCACACGTGGCTCGCGGCGTGGAACAGCGTCTCGGTCGTGCTGCTCGCGAAGCCGTAACCGCCGCTGAGTGTGAGGTCGGGGAAGTACGCCGCGACCGCGACCCCGATCTGGGCATTGGCGGCGGCCATGCGGCGCTCCGCCGCGGAGATGTCCGGGCGGCGCTCGAGCAGCACCGAGGGCACCCCGGCCGGGACTACCGGGATACTCGCGCCCAGGGTTGCCGGCGCGAGCGCGAAGTCCGCGGGCGCCTTGCCGATCAGCACGGCGATGGCGTGCTCGAGCTGCGCACGCTGCACCTGCAGGCCGATCTGCTGCGACTCGGCGCCATCGAGCTGCGTTTGCGCCGTGATGACGTCTGCCTTGGCGGCCACCCCCACCTTGTACTGGTTCTGGGTAATCTCAAGCGCCCGGCGA
>Ga0335082_10007870_pt1 | contig 11573 bp, 13 predicted proteins | sample Lox_Sample_41_FD_206718 | JGI IMG/M metagenome (GOLD analysis project Ga0335082, IMG submission 206718) | Soil microbial communities from Loxahatchee National Wildlife Refuge, Florida, United States - Lox_Sample_4.1 | ecosystem: Environmental > Terrestrial > Soil > Wetlands | place: USA...
AAAAGTTCATTTTTTTTTATCATAGGATGTATATTCCCTATATATCGAAAAGATACTCTCAGCTGGCATATCTCCGGAATTTTCATTTGCTGAGAAGCCTGTTCAGTGCCGGCGCAATTCTGTTTGTGACATATAACGGCGAATATATAGCCGGGAATATTCTTGCCTTCCGCGACGGAACCCTGCGGTCTTCCTGTGTCGGCATATTAGACGGGGATGAAGGGTATTTGAAGAAAGGCGTTATCAGCGCTCTTAATTATTTTATTCTGGAATGGGCTGCGAGGCAAAACTTTAAAATGGTAGACTTTGGTCTCTCCATGGCTTTTTTGAATGATGGAGTTTTCCTTTACAAAAAAAATTGGGGGATGACGGTAAAGAAGCATGAGTACACCACCACTTTTTGGGGTCTTAAGGTCTGCCGCTTTAACGAGGGGGTGTGCAATTTCTTGGAGAACAATCCTTTTGTTTTTGATAATAACGGCGAGCTTGAAGGACTTGTTTTTATAAAAAACGAGTCTCCCGTCGGTATGAGTGAAATCCGGCAAGTTTATAAAACCTTCTGGACAGATGGCCTCTCAAAGCTTAATCTGCTTTCTTCTTCGGGGTTCGTTGATATATTCATTGATTCAGAATGTAGAGACCTCTGTCTGGTCAGCAAAGACTTTCTTGCCGGGCATGCACGTGTGTAAAAGAAATTCAAACCCGAAACGTTTTCCACGTAGAGGACCCTCACTCAATTCATTTAGGATTGTACATTGAAGAGAGACGGGATTAGATTTCTAATTATTCTATTAGCGGGGACAATCCTCAGGGTATATTTCATTGATTACAGGGGCTTTTGGATAGATGAGGTTTTCTCTGTATACTTAGCAAGTTCAAGTTTAAGTGGCCTATTCAACCTTTTAAACGCAAACAATCAGTCTCCTCTTTTTTTCTTTCTCCTTCATTACTGGATAAAACTTCTTGGCGATTCCGACGTTACGGTCCGATTGTTAAGTGTCGTATGGGGAAGCATTGGTATTATAGGAATCTACTATTTGCTCGGAGAGGGGTTAAAATGGTCCAAAAGATCAGCCCTGTTGGGAGCTTTCCTGGTAATAATAAATCCACTCCATGTTTACTATTCAATAGAAGCGCGTCCTTATTCCATGCTTTTCGCACTCGCAGCTTTTTATCTTGCATTCCTGTGCCGTATCTATTCTACAGAGGCAAAGAGATACTATATTGCCTTCGTAAGTTTGCAAATACTTCTACTTTATACGCACCCCACCGCATTGATATATTGTTTTACAATTAATGTAATTTATCTTTTGCTTCTTTTATCTATGAAGCAGCTTAACAAACTTAGATTGGGAAACCTCCTTATTACAAATGCTATCACATTGCTTCTCTTTCTTCCCTGGATCGGGACTTATTGGCTGCAGGTTCAAGCAACTTCTGAACATTTTTGGGCGCCTCCACTGACGTTGGTAGATACTGTAAAGATATGGGGAAGATTAATTCTATTTTTATCCTCCGATCTGATAGACCTGCATCCGGAATGGTTTAAATTGTTGACGCCTAATATACTTATGTGGGCCGCCGCCGCTTTACCTGTGGTTATGCTGATGCTGACGGGTATGTTTTATTCCTTTAAGAGGAAAGTTCTTCCTGAATTGTTGATTGTCATAAGCTTTTTCGTTTATCCGATGATGCTCTGTATAATTTCAATGCTTATCAAACCAATCATGATAACAAGAGTACTGATTCCGGTTTCCATAGGATTTGTTACCTTAATCTTAACACCAAGGGAGCAACATCTGGGAACTTATAAAAGAGCGATTCTGCATATGCTTTTGGCCCTTTTTGTTTTTATATGTTTAGCTTTGAATTTTTTCATTATAAGAGTGGGTGGAGCTGAGGATTGGCGTAAAGCGGCAATGGATGTCTCGAAGATATCAACTAAGGATGATCTCATCCTCATCTTTGAGAGTTCCAATACGCTTTTATTCAACCGGTATAATAAATCCGATATCTCTGTAAGAGGAGTTACAGAGGATTATGAAGAAAGATGGGATCTGAAGAAAATCTATGGATCTGAGTGGAAAAAGTATTATACCAGTGATTATAACTTGTCGATCGATTCAGAAAAGACCGTAGAAAGGCTGACCAGACTTGTTGAAAATAGACAAAGGATATTCTTGGTTATTGCACCGCTCAGCAGGAAAAATATGCCGTCATCTCAAAAAAATGTACTCTCAGAGTTAAAAGATTATAAACCTGATGAGATAATAACCATAGGAAATATCAGAATATTCTCCTTATCTCGAACGCCTCAAATCTCCAACCCCTAAGTGGTACGATTTTGGTGAATATTATTTTGCACATCTCATAGTCCTATACCCGTTCAAAGATTAAGGCGTGTTATAATCTGCCCATGAATTCAAAGCATTGGGCGGTTGTTCTCGGCTGCGATGTGAATGGTTTAGGAATCATAAGAAGTCTTGGAGGGAAGGATATCTCAATACTTGCATTAGACCATAATCCATATGCAATCGGATTTCATTCTAAGTTTGTCTCAGAGAGCATTGTTTGCCCTAATCCGTTACATTCGGAATTTAAGCTGACAGAATCTCTAATGGATATCGGCAAAAGGGTCGACGGCATTAAAATTTTATTTCCTGCGAAAGATTCCTACGTAACTGCGATAGCAAAATCAAGGAATAAGCTTGAGCCTTATTATAAAATTCCATTTTCAGGGTGGGATGTAACAGAACATATGGTAGATAAGGAGAGGCAATATAGAAAAGCTGCCGAGCATGGCATTCCGATGCCCGATACATTTTATCCAAGGGAGGAAAAAGATATCGGGTCGCTTTCCGAAGACATTAAATTTCCTTTGATTCTCAAGCCAGCTTATTCAGAAGCATTTTTCATTCGATATGGAATTAAGGCTGTGAAATGTAACTCCGGCAAAGAATTAATGGAAAAATTTAAAAAGTATACCGCCGACGGATTTAGAATGATTGTTCAAAAGTTTATAGAAGGTGATGCATCGCAACTGTATGAGTTCCAATCTTATATTAATAACAAGGGTGAAGCAACGGCCACGTTTGTCGGCAGAAAATTAGAGCAATACCTTCCCGATCTTGGCACCGGCACTCATTTTGTGAGTGTAAAAAACCCCCGAATAGTCGATGTAGGTCTCCAGGTATTAAAAATCTTCGCTTATCACGGCATCTCTTTTGTCGAATTTAAATTAGACCAAGAGGATGGGGAATACAAGCTTATAGAGATAAATCCGAGGACAACCCATAGCAATAGTTTATCCTCGGAATGCGGCGTAAACATTCCATATGCTGCTTATGAAGATGTTACAGGGGGATATAAAGGAGAGGCAATGCTCTCATACATGACCGGGAGAGAATGGATTTGGCCTGAAAATGGGTTTTTGGAGCGAAAATCTTTCATGATATATATTAGGAATATATTTACTCGCAAGAATTACGTCTATGCTATATTTTCTTTCCGCGACCTATTGCCCGAAATCGTTTTTCTTTACAATGTTCTACGCCAGTACATCGAAGGTTTCTTCAGAAAAATCAAAAAGGTTGGTTAAAACTTCTGAGTAATGGGCACTATAGAGGTCATCAAGAAATTCATAGAATCCAACTCGGTTATCGAGAAGGCTGTAAGGGAAGTGTTGGAAAGGCTTCCATTACGATACAGGCCTGGCATATCCTATGGGCCGACATTTCGATACTGGCTCGGATTCCTGAAAGAGTCAGAAAAGTGGGACAGGGATAAGATCGAGGCTTATCAGGTCGAGCAATTAAGAGATTTGTTGATGCATGCGGGTGAAAATGTGCCTTACTACAGGAGGTCATTTGGAGAGTACGGGTTTAAACCGGAGAAGATACAGGCCTTGAGCGATATTAAGTCATTGCCCTATCTCGACAAGGTGACAATAAAAGAAAATCATCATGAGTTTATCGCAGATAACATTCATAAGAACAAATTAATTGCGGCAGCTACTAGTGGAACCACAGGCATGCCGCTCATAGTTTATGGAACAAAAGAGACCGAAGAAAAACACTGGGCAACGATAATTGATCTGTGGAGTAGGATCGGTTACAGCCCGCATTCGAGAACGGTTTTTGTCGAGGCGAATATAAGAGAGGGAAAGAAGGACAGCCTCCCGTGGAAGAAATACGGCAATAAACTGATCCTTTCGAGCAATTACTTTGTAGACGAATGGATTGATGAATATTCAGAAATGATCAACAATTTCAAGGCTGAATATCTCATAGGCTTTCCTCATGCGGTCGCAACTTTCGCCTCATCTATGAGAAATAGAGGAAAATCTCTGTGTAACGAGCTTAAGGGAGTTATTGTTTATGCCGAGAATGTGTATGAATGGCAGAGGGAAATCATCAAAGATGTCTTCGGGGCCAGGGTGTTCTCTGATTACGGTATGGTAGAGAAGGTGATACACGGCGGTGAATGTGAACAATCCGGTGTTTATCATCTCTATCCGCAATACGGATATACCGAGTATCTTCCGGTCCGGGATTCGATGTGTGAATTGGTCGGAACCGGATTCATCAACTACGCAATGCCCCTTATCAGATACGTGACCGGGGATATAGCCAGGAAGGGCGATTCCTGTCCTCTCTGCGGGAGGAGCTATGAGGTCCTGGAAAGTATGGAGGGGCGCTTCGGTGATTTTCTCATCGGTTCGGAAGGGCAGGTTTTCTCTGTCTATCTCAACATTGATTACAGGGTCTTAGAAAATATCGAACGCTTTCAGCTCTATCAGGAACGCCCCGGCGAAGTGGAGTTGAGGATATATACTACAGATTCTTACAAAGAGGAGAATGCGGACAGGGTATTGAGTGAGATGAGAAGGAGCCTAGGCCTTTATGCCAATAGGCTCAGATTTGTGGTTGCAGTATACAAAGACGGTCAATCCTCTTCGGGAAAGTACAGGATGGTGGACCAGAGGCTGGATATAAGGGATTTCCTGAGATATAAGTTAGTATCTTTCTCTAATGAGGCGTTATGATATTAAGAGCTGTAATCATTTTGTCTGGCGGTTTTATTTTACATGGAGAGCAGTGATCAAGTAGATGTCGCCCATTATGTGGAATTGATTCGTTCAGTTATTCATGATGCCTCTCACATTTGGCTCAGACGAACAGCATACATAAGTTTGATATTGCTGAACGATAAGTATTATGAAAAACAATATCTGGAGCTAATTAAGAACGATAGCGCAGAGTGTTTATGTAACATCGGTGACCTATTGAGGTATTACGGCGATATGGAACGTCTTATGCAACTCATGTGGATCAGAAAGAGTGTGGATCAGAAAGAGTTGAAAGTGAGTTTTATCTGCGATACAATGATGAAGGGTTTGTTCTTCAGTGTGAACAGAAGGACAATTGGCTAAATAGGTGCAATGATATGAATGACAAGGAGGATAGGTGATGAAAAAAATGGTGCTTCTGCTCATAACGTGTTTTCTCCTCTTCAACACAACGTCGGCTTTTGCTGACTTTGATGAGGCGTTCCTGACATTAGGCGATGTCGCTGTTGCGAGACCCTGCGGCCTTGCTTCCCTTATCATCGGGAGTGCGGTCTTCATTGTCTCCCTGCCCTTTGCTGCTGCCAGCGGGAGTGTCAAGCAGACGGCTGACACGCTCGTGAGCGGACCTTTCAACTTCACATTTACAAGACCCGTCGGGGATTTTCAACGGACGGGTTCTTACAAACCGCCTGAGAAGACCCAGAAGGCTAAGAGCGGCGGGGATGACACCACAGGGAAATAGCGCGACCTTTACGTACTGAGGGGACGCAATGGACGCGAAGGAAAAGGTAGCGGAGATCATAAGGAGATTAAGAAAGGAATACCCTGAACCAGGGACGGTCCTGAACTTCAAAAACCCTTTTGAGCTTCTTGTTGCCACAATCCTTTCGGCACAGACAACGGATGTTCATGTAAACAAGGTAACAGAACTTCTCTTTAAGAAATATAAATCCATCAAAGATTATGCGGATGTTCCTCTGGACATATTGAGGAAGGATATCAGATCCATAAATTTCTATAACAACAAGGCAAGAAATATTCAGGCATCGGCAAAAATGATTATGGAACAGTTTGGCTCAAAGGTCCCGAAAAGCATGGATGAGCTTACACGCCTTCCCGGCGTTGCCAGGAAGACTGCCAACATCATCCTTTTCAATGCGTACGGAATGAATGAGGGTATCGCTGTCGATACCCACGTGAAAAGGGTCTCCTCACGGCTTGGACTCACACAAAACGAAGACCCTGTGAAGATCGAAAGGGATTTAATGGCGGCCACCCCGAAGGAAGAGTGGGGATATTTGACCCACCTCTTGATATTTCACGGAAGAAAGATATGCGATGCAAAGAAGCCCAGGCACTCTGACTGTGTCCTCTTTGATATCTGTCCTTCGAGAAGCATATAAATCCATGTAAAGGAGGATCAATGGAAAGGAAAGGATCTCCTAAAGAAACCGGAATGTCAGAGATTACAGGGAAGACAACCAAGATTCGCCATGCCAGTCATGGAGATATGGCGTTCATCCAGGAGGAGTTGAGGAAAAACAATATCGATAGTGAGAACCTGGATCCCCAAGAATTTGTCGTGGCTACGGAAAACGGCAATATTGCGGGTTTTGGCAGGTTGAGGAGGGCAGGCGAACTCTACCAGATCGGTTGCATTGTGGTTGTTGAGGATAAGAGAAGACATGGGGTGGGTTCCCTGATCGTTAAACATCTACTGGATTTCACACCCGTGAGCCTTGTCTACATTGTGACGGATCTTGTAGATTATTTTGAGAAGTTGGGGTTTGTGGAGATGAGGGAGGGGTCAAAGGAACTCCTGGACGCCCTCGATGAGGCCTGCAAAGTGAAAGGAAAGCCTCATACCGTAGTCATGGTGTATGAAAGGCAAAAGACTTAGATTGTCTTGCCTCTTGACATTTGTCCGGTATTTCAAGTATGCTAAAAAACTTTTAAAATCATAAGGACGGTGTGTTCATGAGAACCCATTTTGCAAAGAAAAACGAGGTAGAGCGAAAGTGGTATCTTGTAGACGCTCAGGACATGGTCCTCGGCAAGCTTGCCACAAAAGTTGCGACCTGCCTTCGCGGGAAAAACAAGCCGGTCTTTACTCCCAATGTGGATACGGGTGATTTCATCGTGGTGATTAATGCAGAAAAGATCAAACTCACCGGGAAAAAACTGGATGACAAAATATATTATCACCATACGGGGTTTATCGGGGGGATTAAGGCTGCCACTGCCAGGGAGCGCCTGAGTGCACAACCCGAAGAGGTGATAAAAGATGCAATATGGGGCATGCTTCCCAAGAACCGACTCGGCAGGGCCATGCTGAAAAAGCTTAAGGTATACAAAGGTTCCGAGCATCCCCACGCGGCCCAGAAGCCAGAAATACTACAGTAAAGGAGTTCCAATGGTCGAAATCAAATACAACGCCACCGGGAGAAGAAAGACGTCTATCGCAAGGGTAAATGTCTCACCGGGCAATGGCCAGATCACCGTGAATGAAGAACCGGTCGATTCTTATTTCCCTAGAGAAACTCTCAGGATGATGATACGCCAGCCCCTGGAACTGACAGGGATGATAGGAAAGCTGGACGTATTTGCAAAGGTCGAGGGAGGGGGGCTTACCGGTCAGGCAGGCGCCCTGAAACACGGGATCTCCAGGGCATTAACGCACTTGGACAGTGACCTGAGGTCCAAGCTCAAAAAAGAGGGCTTCCTTACGAGGGATCCCAGGGAAAAAGAGAGAAAGAAGTACGGCCAGAAGGGCGCACGGAAGAGATTCCAGTTCTCCAAGAGATAACAATTTTGTGACCAGTCCCGCAGTCGGCTGTCTGCAGTCTCAATAACCCAAAGACTGAGTTCTCCTGTCTGACTCCGGACAGAGGACTGGGGGCAGAGGGTAATTCAAATGATAAAAGTGGCCATATGCGGCGGAAGCGGGTACGCAGGGGCGGAACTCCTCAGGATATTGGTGGCACACCCACACGTTGAAGTAACCTCTGTAACCTCTGAAAAATCACCGGGGAAAAGGGTTACCGATCTGTTTCCTCATCTTTCCCGATACAAACATCTCATCTACGAGGTATTGGACAGGGAAAGAATACTTCCAAAGGCGGACCTTTTTTTTATGGCACTCCCCCATGCAGCATCCCAGGAGGCGGTTGATTTTTTTGTAGCGCGGGGGAAGAGGGTTATCGACCTATCTGCCGACTACAGGTTAAAGGATGCAAAGACATATGAGGAGTGGTATAAGGTCCCTCACAGGTTTCCCGCAACGCTCAAGAAGGCAGTGTACGGTCTTCCGGAACTCTACAGGAAGAAGATCGCGAAGGCACATATTATCGCAAATCCCGGCTGTTATCCCACAGGAGCGGTAATCGGCCTTTACCCGGCGGTAAAAAAAGGGTTCATCCATCCCGACACTCTGGTAATCGACTCTAAGTCAGGCACCTCCGGTGCGGGGAGGCAGTCAGATGTTATTTTTTCGTTCTGTGAAGTGAACGAAGGATTCAAGGCATACAGTATTGGCTCACACAGGCATACCCCTGAGATCGAACAGGAACTCTCGATTGCTGCAGGCAAAGAAATCAGGGTAAATTTTACTCCCCACCTTGTTCCTCTGGACAGGGGAATACTTACGACTATTTACGCAAAACTCGTAAAGTCCCTGGAGGTAAAAGAGATTCACGACGCCTATGCGTCGTTCTACAGGAAGGAACCTTTCACAGAAGTTCTTCCCCTGGGAAAGTTCCCCAATGTGAAGAACGTAAGAGGTACCAATCTCTGCCATGTAGGCATTGCAGTGAACAAGAGAACGAGCACCCTTGTTGTGGTCACTGCCATAGACAACCTCGTAAAGGGTGCATCGGGACAGGCAGTGCATAATATGAACATTATCATGGGTTTTGATGAAGAAACCGCCCTCAGCGCAATCGCCCTCTGTCCCTGATACAAAGAACTTTGAGAATCCAAAGGCCGAGGAGGTACGCCTCAGGGCTCTCTATCGGAACATTGTCCTTAGGGGCGATGTCAGGCTGCCCATCAAGGCCATGAAGGCATTGATAGGCCCTGACTGCGCGTTCCATCTTTACCGGTCATCTCACAGGACAAAGAGAGATTAAACAGACTCCACTGATGCAACCTCGGGCACTCTTTGTTTCAACGTCGCTTCTATGCCTCGCTTCAAGGTTAAAATAGACATGGGGCATGTGCCGCAAGCGCCCACCAGTTTCACCTTTACCACACCTTCAGGTGTTACATCCACGAGTTCCACGTTCCCGCCGTCTCTCTGCAACGCAGGCCGTATCTGATTCAATGCATCCTCAATCCTTGATCGTTCTATCATTCCTTATCACCTCCCGCACGAGTATTTTCTATTATACCCAAATCCTGAGAAACTCTCCATGATTCACATCATAACCAATAGGCTGAAAGATCTCTGCTGAATTCTTGGTGAGGGAGAGGGAACCAGAAAGGGGACCGTATTTTGCTTTACTAGCGGTTCAGAATCCTTGCGGCTTCTTTTGCAAAGTAAGTGAGAATGAGGTCAGCCCCTGCCCTTTTCATGGAGGTGAGGATTTCCATCATCATACGCTCTCCGTCAATCCATCCAAGCTTCGCTGCAGCCTTTATCAGGGAATATTCACCGCTCACACTATACGCCGCCACCGGAACATCAAAATTGTCCCTTACGTCAGAGATGATATCAAGGTAAGAAAGAGCGGGCTTCACCATTACGATGTCTGCCCCTTCCTCGATATCCAGAGAGACCTCCTTCAGGGCCTCTCTCCTGTTCGCCGGGTCCATCTGGTAAGAGCGCCGGTCACCGAACTGGGGGGTGGATTCAGCCGCCTCGCGAAAAGGGCCATAAAAAGCAGATGCATACTTTGCCGCATATGACATTATGGGTGTCTCAGGATATCCCTCTTCATCCAGGGCAAGGCGAATCGCCTCGACTCTGCCATCCATCATATCTGAGGGTGCAACCATGTCCGCACCTGCCTCTGCGTGTGATACCGCTTCCCTTGCAAGGAGTTCCAGTGTGGGATCGTTGGCCACATCACCATGCTCTATTATTCCGCAGTGGCCATGGCTCGTATACTCGCACAGGCAGACATCGGTGATCACATATAATTCGGGAACTGCGTCTTTTATTGCCCTTATGGCGTTCTGGACTATTCCCTTGTCATCATAAGCCCCTGAGCCTCTTTCGTCCTTATGCTCTGGGATACCGAAGAGCATTACCGAAGGTATACCGAGGGAATGGACCTCCCTCACTGTGTTCACGAGTTCATCTATTGACTCCTGAAAACATCCTGGCATGGAGGCAATCTCTTTTTTCACTCCCTTGCCGTATATGGCAAAAAGGGGATATATGAAGTCATCGGCAGAGAGTGAGGTCTCCCTCACCATTCTCCTGATTACCTCATTTTTCCTCAGCCTGCGAGGTCTGTTGATCGGAAACACCATACCTCCTCTATGATTACCCGCAGCTGCTACATCCAGAGTCGCACGCGGCGGATTTGCCACCCGTGAGCACAAACCCCTGTCTTTCCCCGTCATCAACGAAATCAATTTGCATTCCGCTCAGGCTCTTTACGGTGTTTTGGTCCAAGAAGACCTTGAGGCCATTCGTTTCAAGAACTTCGTCTCCTTCCGCAGGGCTTTCATCAATGTCCATGCCATACGATGGACCGCAGCACCCGCCCCCTGCCGTATATATCCTCAGTCCCCAGCCAGCCTTTCCCTCTGCCTTCAGTATCTCCTTGCCCTTCTCTGCAGCCAATTCAGATATCGTGACCACTGCAAACCTCCTTATGATTTTCCAAAGACCACATGGTTTTTGGAAGACCTTTTCTTTTAAGGATAAAGGAAAGGCGGATGAAAAAGCAAGAAAACACGATGAGGAATCCACTCTGCATGCTGCCAAAAGAAGAGAATGCCTCTTCATTTGAAGACGGCTGAAGAGTCTGTTATGCTTCTACAAGGAGGGCACAGGACATAAAGGCTGAGGTCAGCGACGCTGCAGAGGAAATTGTCATCATGTCCGATGCAATGAGAAACATCGTTCATATGCTAAGGGAATAGCCGGAAAACTTACCGGGTGAGAGGGGAGATGATGCAGATACATCAACTGCTGTTTCGGGCAGCTTATCTTGGGATGTCGCACAGGGAACTCTGGGATCGGGTATCTTGTGCGGAGGGGATACTCAAGGAATGTACTCTCTGCCCGAGAAATTGCGGGGTTGACAGGACCTCAGGTGAGGTCGGCTTCTGCAAGACCGGGAATAAACCTTTTGTTTCCAGCTGGGGACCCCATTTCGGTGAAGAAAAACCTTTGGTGGGAAGGTTCGGATCAGGCACCATATTCTTCGGCCATTGTAATCTGGGATGTGTATTTTGCCAGAACTGGACCATAAGCCATCTGGGTGAGGGAGAAGAAATTTCCTTTGCAAGGCTTGCGAAGATCATGGGAGATCTTGAGGGGATGGGGTGCCAC
>Ga0335082_10007871_pt1 | contig 11572 bp, 8 predicted proteins | sample Lox_Sample_41_FD_206718 | JGI IMG/M metagenome (GOLD analysis project Ga0335082, IMG submission 206718) | Soil microbial communities from Loxahatchee National Wildlife Refuge, Florida, United States - Lox_Sample_4.1 | ecosystem: Environmental > Terrestrial > Soil > Wetlands | place: USA: Florida...
GGAGATGTACGCGTTGAAGCCGGCGGCCTCGACCTTCGCGCGCTCGCTCGTCGTGACCGACGCGGTCACGGCCACAACGGGAATGCCGGCGGTATCCGGATCGCCGCGCAGCCTTCCCAGCGCGGTGATGCCGTCCATGCGCGGCAGCGCGATGTCCATGAGCACGAGCACCGGCTTCTTCTCGCGCACGAGCCCGAGCGAGGGCTCGCCGTCGTCGCACTCGTGGATCTCGTAGCCGCGGAACTCCAGGACCGTGCGCAGGAGCTTCCTGTTGCGCTCGTTGTCCTCGACGATGACGATCACGGGTTTCATGGCGTTTGGATGGGCAGGTTGAAGGTGAACACGGATCCCTCGCCGACGGCGCTCTCGACGCGGATGCGCCCGCCGTGCAGCTCCACGAGCTTGCGCGTGAGCGTGAGCCCCAGGCCCGTGCCTTCGGCCTTGCGCTCGTAGTCGGATCCGACCTGGCGGAACTCCTCGAAGATCCTCTCGTGGTCCTCGGGCGCGATGCCCACGCCCGTGTCCTTCACCGAGAAGAGGTAGTCGCGGCCGTTGCGCGACGCGGCCACGCTCACGGTGCCGCCCTCGGGCGTGAACTTCACCGCGTTGGTGAGCAGGTTCAGCACGATCTGCTTGAACTTGCGCTCGTCGCCTTCGTACTCGCCCACGTCGGGGGCGATCCGGCTTTCGAGGCGGATCGAATGGCGCTCGGCGCGCCCGCGCACGAGCGTCATGGCGCTGTCGACCGCGGCGGCCAGGTCGAAGCGCGAGACGTCGAGCTCCATGCGCCCGGCCTCGATCTTCGACAGGTCGAGGATGTCGTTGATGAGGCCCAGCAGGTGCCTGCCCGAGTCGCGGATGTCGCCGGTGAATTCCTTCTGCTTGTCGGAGATCGGCCCCACCATCCCCGAGAGCATCACGTCGGAGAAGCCGATGATGGCGTTGAGCGGCGTGCGCAGCTCGTGGGACATGTTGGCGAGGAACTCGCTCTTGTGCCTGTTGGCCGCCTCGAGCTGGCGCGTGGCCTCGCGCAGCTCCGCGGTGCGGTCCTCGACCTTCTTCTCGAGGTCCGCGTAGGACTCCCGCAGCTGGCTCGTCATCGTGTTGAAGCGCCGCGCGAGGTCTTCCAGCTCGTCGCCGGTGCGCACCTCGATGCGGCTCGAAAGATCTCCGGCGCCGATGCGCTCGGCGCCGCGCTGCAGCTCCCGCACGGGCTCGACCATGCGCCGCGCGAGCACGACGCTCGCGGCCACCGAGATCGCCATGCCCGCGAGCAGCAGGAAGACGGTGCGCAGGATCGCCGCGTACAAGGGCGCGAACACCTCGCTCGCCGGCTCCTCGACGAAGACGCGCCATCCCGTGGGCTCGATGCGCGCGAAGGCCGAGAGCACGCGCACGCCGTCGGAGTTGCGCGCGTCGTCGGGCGCCTGCCAGTCGAAGTCGTTCACCGTGCCCGCCGACGATTTCACCTGCGGCAGGTCCGAGAGGTTCACCTTGCGCAGCACCATGCTGATGTCGGGGTGGGCGACGAGGAAGCCCTTGTCGTCCACCACGTAGGCCACGCCCTTCTGCCCGACGTGGATGCGCGAGACCACGTCCCAGATGAACTTGAGGTTCACGTTCGCGACCGTCACGCCGGGGCGGTCCGGCGCCTCGGGGATCGACACGGCCATGTAGGGCTCGGTGTCCTTGCGGAAGTACACCGGACCGAACCACGGGTTGCCCTTTCGCGCCTCGACGAATCGCGGGTCGCGCGAGTAGTCGACGTCGCTGCCCGCCGTGTCCATGGTGAGGCGCGAGATGTTGAGCTGCTCGTGGCCGCGCGCATCGAGGTAGGCGAGGTCCGTGATGGGCGGGGCCTGCCTGAGGACCTTCACGTAGTCGAGCCGGCGGTGCTCCATGGGATCGCCCGGCGTCACGAACGGCAGCGTGGTCCACGACAGCTGCGACTGGACGTCGCCCAGGAAGTGCTGGATGCGCACCGCGGCCGTGAGCGCCTTCTCGCGCTGCAGGCTCTCGATGTTCTCCCGCGTTTCCCGGTACGAGAAGTACAGGCCGATCGCCCCGCTCGCGACCAGCCCCACGCTCACCAGCAGGCCGATGAACGCGAAGTACTTGAGGAAAAGCCCGGCGCGGCGGGTCCTGCCCCGGCCCGTGGCGCGCGGCGCGATGTCTGCCGGAATGGGCCCCCCCTCCTGGTCCATGACCCGGCCAGTCTAGGACAGCCCGGCCGGGCGCGCCGTGAATTATTCACCTTGCCCCTTACGCCGCGATGCGCTCGAGGTGCTCGTCCACGTGGCCTTTGGCGGCCTCCTCGCACACCGTGCGCGGGACTTCGGCCTCGGCCGCGGGCTCGGCCTCGATGGGGACCGATTCGAAGGGCGCGAGGCTCGGCAGCAGGAGCGTGCCGCGCTCGCCGAGGGCGAAGAGGAACACCTGGATGGCCACGATCACGGCGACCGGGGCCGCGACCGCGATGAGCAGTGCATATTCGCGAAAGAATTCCATGTCCGTCTCCTGTGGCGTTTGCGAGGGTCTCGCGCGTCGATCGCGCTTGACGACAAAGCTACGCGCCGGGCGAGACGGGGTCGCCGCCCTATTACGGGAAACGGGTCGGAGAAATCGGACGGCGCGGGCCGGAACTATTCACGCCGCCGCGAGGCGCGCGGCGTCGAGGAGGGCCCCCAGCTCCTGCGCAGCGCCCCCGTCGGGGTCGAGCGCGGCCTGGGGGTTGCCGAAGAAGTAGCCCTGCACGAAGTCGGCCCGGGACTCGACGGCGAGAAGCGCCTCGGAGCGCGTCTCGATGCCCTCGACGGCGACCTTGGTGCGCGCCTCGTGCAGCAGCGCGACCATGCCCGGCAGCATGCGGCGCGCCCGCTCGTTGCCCACGGTGCCCGCGAGCAGCGCGCGGTCGATCTTCACCAGCTCGGGGCGCAGCGCCATCACGCGGTCGAAGTTGGAGCAGCCCGTGCCGAACTCGCCCACGGCGATGGCCACGCCCAGGGCGCGGTAGCCGTCGACGGCATCGCGCAGCTTCTCTTCGCTCGAGCAGGCCGCGGGCAGGATCTCCACGCACAGCCGCTTGGGCGCGAGGCCGTAGTAGCGGATCAGGCCGTCGAACTCCTTGGCGCGGCCGGCATCGCGCACCGCCGCCTCGGGATGGATGTTGATCGACAGCGTGAGGTCGCCCGGATCGACGCGCGCGTAGTTGCGAAGGTGCATCGCGCGGCAGGTCCAGTCGAGCAGCACGCGCGCCACCTTGTCGGTGCGCTCGTGCAGCCGCTCCCAGGCAAGCGCGCCCTCGTCGTCCACGGCGCGCACCAGCGCCTCGAAGCCCGAGCATCGCTGGCGGCGCACGGAGAACAGCGGCTGGAAATGCGTGGTGAGGCTCGCGCCCTGCCATTCGACCGACGCGCCGGGACTCGCGCGCAGGATCTCCTCGGCAGCGCTCGCCAATGAGAAAGCCGAATAGCCGTTGTCCGACCCGTGCGCCATGAAACCCTGTCCCGTATCCGCCGGACTCGCGCCGGCTCCCTGGGCCACTTTGGCGGCCGGGGGTTACTGGGGGGTTACATGGCCTGCGCCGAAAGTTTCGTTTGTAGGCGTGGGCCTTCCAACCTTCCTTCAGGAAGGCTTCGAGAAGAATCCCGAGAGGGTCTCGGCGATCTCGTGCATGCGGTAGGGCTTGCGCAGCACCCGGTTCACGCCCGCCTGCAGGGCGCGCGCCTCGAAGCCCGCGCCGCCGTAGCCGCTCGCGATCACGATGGGCAGCGTGGGATTCACCTTCCTCAGCTCGATGGCGAGCTGCGTGCCGATCAGCTCCGGCATCACCTCGTCGCTCACGACGGCGTCGAAGCGCCGCGGGTTGGCGCGCGCGGCGGCGAGCGCCTCGCGGCTGTCGTTGAAGCCCACGGGCTCGTAGCCCAGCTGCGCGAGCATCTCCTCCAGCGCGTGAAGCACGTCCGCTTCGTCGTCGACCGCGAGGATCACCTGGCCCTGGCCGGCGGTCGGCTCGGGCGCTTCCTCGATCAGGCCCTCGGCGGGCTGCACGCGCGGGATCCATACGGTGAAGGTCGTGCCCTTGCCCAGCTCGCTCGCCACCTCGATGAACGCCTTGTGCTCGCTCACCACCGAGTGCACGAGCGCTAGCCCCAGGCCCGTGCCGCGGCCGGCGGGCTTGGTCGTGAAGAAGGGCTCGAAGATGCGGTCGATCACCTCGGGCGCGATGCCGTGGCCGGTGTCGCTCACGCAGATGCGCACGTACTCGCCCGGCGGCACCTCGCCGCTGCGGACCTTGCGCGGGCGGTCGAGCACCTCCGTGGTCACCGACAAGTCGAGCTTTCCGCCCTCGCCCATCGCCTGGACCGCGTTGGTGCACAGGTTCATGAGCAGCTGGTGAAGCCGCGTCGGATCGCCCATCACGATCACGTCGTCGGGGGCGCCGCCGAAGCCCACCTCGATGTGGGCCGGCGTGGAGCCGCGCACGAGATCGCACACCTCCTGCGCGATGGGGCCCACGATCACCGGGATGCGCTCGGTGCCCTCGGCGCGGCTGTACGAGAGGATCTGCGTGACCAGCGACTTCGCGCGATTGCCCGCCCCCATGATCGTGTCGATGTAGCGCTTCATGTCGGGGTCGTTCTCGGCGCGGCGCTGCGCGAGCTCGCCGTAGCCCAGGATCGCGCCCAGGATGTTGTTGAAGTCGTGCGCGATGCCGCCGGCGAGCTGGCCCACGGCCTGCATCTTCTCCGCCTGCTTCAGCTGCGCCTCGAGCCTCACGCGCTCTTCCTCGGCGCGCACCTTCTCGGAGACGTCCTTCACGAAGCCGATGATGCGGCGCGCGGCCGGGTTGTCGCCCGCGGGATCCCCGATGCGATAGGCGTTCACGCCCAGCATCGTGTACTCGCCGTCGTCCTTCCTGAAGCGGTACTCGATGGCGATGTGCGGGATCTCGCCCGACATGAGCATCCGCCTCAATCCCTTGAGCCGGATGCGGTCGTCCGGGTGCACGCGCTCCATCCACATGCGGCCGGTGGAGATGCGGTCGGGCGTAAGGCCCAGCACCGAGCGCGTGTCGCCGTCCCAGAGGACGCCGCCGTCGTGCGGATTCAGCTCGTAGAGCAGGTTGCTGCTCGCGCGGATCACCGCCTCGTGGCGCATGCGCCAGGCCTCCGTCTCGCGCACCGCGTCCTCGCGCTCGACCACGAGCGCCGCCGAGAAGAGCGTGGTCACGGCGATCGTGGCGAGGTAGCTCTGCAGGTGCAGGACCTCGCGCGGATCGGCGAAGCCCTCGTTGGCGAACGGGCCGAAGCCGTGGGCCGTCTGCCAGTAGCAGATGAGCGCGAAGACCGCCAGCGCGAGCGTCGTGGTGCGCATCCCGAAGCGAAGCGCGGCCCAGATGAGGAACGGCGCGCACAGGTAGATCAGCTGCGGGAGGTAGCCCGCGGAATCGGGGCGCGAGCCGAAGACGTAGTAGGCCGCGACGATGAGGCCCACGTAGAGCACGACGAGCTCCGGCAGCTTCGCGCGCGTGAGCTCGAGCGCCTCGCCGATGCCCTGGCGGCTCCACGCGATCACCATGGGCGCGGTCACCAGCACCGCGAGCATCGTGGAGGCGAAGATCACCGCCCACTGCTCGCGCATGGAGCCGCCGCGCTCCAGGTACACGACCCCGGCCGCCGCGATGGACAGGCCCGCCACGAGCGGAGCCATGCCCACGAGGAAGGAGGCCACGCCCCGGACGGTCCCGATCTGCACGCGGGGACCGGCCAGGCGCTGCAGGCCCAGCGCCACGACCAGGGGCAGCGCCACGCTCACGCCCACGCCCTCGGCGGTGCTCTCCCAACCGGCGTGCATGTCGAGGCCCACGGCGAGCGTGGCGAGGGCGGCGAGGGCGAGGTACGCGGCCCAGCGGCGCATGGGAGAGACGAGGAACATGCCCAGCGCGAGGCCGTGGGCGGGCCAGATCGCGAGGGGGAAACGGGCCTCGAAGGGCAGGCTCACCGCGTACGCGGCGAGCACGTAGTACACGACGCCGAAGGTGACGAGCGCGAGCGTGTTCCGCGCCGGGCTGGCGGCTGAGACCGTCGATATCGGAGGCATTTCGGCGCTCATCGGGCTCCCGCCTCGGATTCTACGGGCTAACAGCGTAAAATGTCCCCGCCACCCCACTTTTCGAACGCAACCGTGGAAGCCCACATCCTCGTTGTCGACGACGACGTAGCCATACGCGACCTGATCCGCGAGTACCTCACGGAGCACGACTTCAAGGTCTCGCTCGCCGAGACCGGAGCCGACATGGACAAGGTCCTGTCGGTGGAAGTGGTGGACCTCGTGATCCTCGACCTCAAGCTCCCGGACGAGGACGGCCTCGCCATCGCAAGGCGCCTTCGCGAATCGCTCGACCTGCCCATCATCATCCTCACCGGGCGCAAGGAAGAGGCCGACCGCATCATGGGCCTGGAGCTCGGCGCCGACGACTACGTCACCAAGCCCTTCAGCCAGCGCGAGCTGCTCGCGCGGATCAAGGCGGTGCTGCGCCGCACCGAGGGCAAGCGCGCCACGCGCCGCGGCGAGACCGTCCGCGCCTTCAGGTTCTCGGGCTGGGAGCTCAACACCGGCACGCGCAAGCTCAAGGCCCCCGACGGGCGCAACGTCGAGCTCACCAACAGCGAGTACGCGCTGCTGGTGGCGTTCCTGCGCGCGCCCGGGCGCATCCTCACGCGCGACCAGCTGCTCGAATCGAGCCGCCTGCACGACGACATCTACGACCGTTCCATCGACGTGCAGATCCTGCGCCTTCGCCGCAAGGTGGAGGAAAGCCCCAACCAGCCGCAGCTGATCCGCACCGAGCGCGGCGCCGGCTACTACCTGAACTCGACCGTCGAGACGATGTGACCGGTTCGCCGTCCACGATCGACGCAGTCCTCGCGGTCGTCGCGGCCTGGCTCGTCATCGCCGTCGGAGGAATCGCGGCGATGCGCCGCATGCGCCTCATCGCGCACGGCCTGTTCCCGCTCTCGGCGCTGCTGAGCGCCATCCTCACGGCCCTCGCGCTCGGAGCGATTCCCGCCGCGCCCGAGACGGCCATCCTCGCGATCGGGCTTCCGGACCTTCCCTTCCACCTGCGCCTGGACGCGCTTTCCGCGTTCTTCCTCGCCCTCATCGGCATCGCGAGCGTGGGAATCTCGATCTTCGCCGGAGGCTACTTCCGCGAGGGCGAGGGCACCCCGCCCGGGCTCATGTGCTTCCAGTACCACGTGTTCCTCGCCGCGATGGCGATGGTGCTGCTCGCCGACGACGCGTACGCGTTCATGGTGAGCTGGGAGCTGATGGCCGTGTCGTCGTATTTCCTCGTCACGACCAACCATCGCATCCCGGAGATCCAGCGCGCGGGCTACCTGTACCTGCTGATCGCCCATGTCGGCGCGATCGCGATCCTGCTGTGCTTCGGCGTGCTCCAGGCCAACACCGGCGACTACACCTTCGCGAACATGCGCGGGCAGAAGCTCTCCTCCTTCTGGGCCTCGTGCGCCTTCCTGCTCGCGCTCTTCGGCTTCGGGGCGAAGGCGGGCGTGCTGCCGCTGCACGTGTGGCTGCCCGAGGCGCACCCGGCGGCGCCTTCTCCCGTGTCGGCGCTGATGAGCGGCGTGATGCTGAAGACGGCCATCTACGGCCTGGTGCGCGTGAGCTTCGACCTCGCCGGCACGCCCATCTGGTGGTGGGGCGTGGTGGCGCTCGTCGCTGGCCTCGCCACGGCGTTCTTCGGCGTGGTGTTCGCCGCGGCGCAGGTCGACATGAAGCGGCTGCTCGCCTACTCGTCCATCGAGAACATCGGGCTGCTCGTGGTGGCGCTCGGCCTGGCGATCGTCTTCCACGCCTACGGGATGCGCTCGCTCGCCGCGCTCGCGCTCACGGCGCTGCTGTTCCATTGCCTCAACCACGCGATCTTCAAGAGCCTGCTGTTCCTCGGGACGGGCTCGGTCCTGCACGCGACCCACGAGCGCAGCCTCGGCAAGCTCGGCGGGCTCATGCGCTTCATGCCGTGGGTCGGCTGGACCGCGCTGGTGGGCGCGATCGCCGCCGCCGGCCTTCCGCCGTCCAACGGATTCGCTTCCGAGTGGCTGCTGCTGCAGGGGTTCCTCTTCACCGGGGGCCTGCCCAACCCCTACCTCAAGATGCTCGTCCCGCTCTTCGCCGCCGGGGTCGCGCTCGTCGCCGCCCTGGCCGCCTACGTGATGGTGAAGTTCTTCGGCGTGATCTTCCTCGGCCGCCCGCGCGAGGCGCGCCTCGAGCAGGCCCGCGACGCGGGGCGCCTCGAGCGCCTGGGCCTCGCCTGGCTCGCCGCCGGCTGCGTGCTGCTGGGCCTGTTCCCCGTGGCGGTCATCGGCGTGATCGATCCGATTCCCTACGCGCTGGTGGGGCAGGGCCTGGCGCAAAGCGGCCGCGTCGGCGACGTCCTGGTGCTCTCGCCCGTGTCCGCGGAGCGCGCCTCCTACAGCGCGCCGCTCGTGTTCCTGCTCATCGTCGCGCTCGTGTTCGTTTCGTTCGTGCTCGTGCGCCGCTTCTACCACGGGCGGCTTCGCCGCGCCGCGCCGTGGGACTGCGGCTACCCGTTCCAGACCGCGCGCATGCAGGACACCGCCGAAGGCTTCGGCCAGCCGATCCGCCAGATCTTCGAGCCCTTCTTCCGGATGCACCGCGAGCTGCCCTCGCCCTCCGACGAGAAACCGCGCTACCACGTGAGCATCGAGGATCCGCTGTGGTCGTGGGTCTACCGGCCGATCGCGATCGCCGTCGAGGCGACCTCGCGCGCCGTGGGCCTGCTGCAGCGCGGGCGCATCTCCATCTACCTCCTGTACAGCTTCGCCACGCTCGTGGCGCTGCTGTTCCTCACCCAGGCGTGAACGTCGAGGGACTCCTCGCCCAGGGTGCCGCCATGCTGGTGGCGCTCGTGCTGGCCCCGCTGCTCGTGGGCTGGGTGAACGTGTGCCGCGCATGGCTGCAGAACCGCAGCGCCCCGCCGCTGCTGCAGCCGTTCCGCACGCTGCACAAGCTCTTCTGGAAGGAGTCGGTCGTGGCGCACGACGCGAGCCCGATCTTCCGCCTCGCGCCCTACGTGACCTTCAGCTGCATGCTGCTCGCCTCCATGATCGTGCCGACGCTCACGACCAACCTGCCGCTCGCGCCCGCGGCCGACGCGATCGCGCTGGTGGGGCTCTTCGCGCTGGCGCGCCTGTTCGCCTCGCTCGCCGCCATGGACATCGGGACGGCCTTCGGCACGCTGGGCGCCCGGCGCGAGATGCTGGTGGGCTTCCTCGCCGAGCCCGCGTTCCTGATGGTGCTGTTCACGGCCTCGCTCATCTCGAACTCGACTTCGCTCGCCACGATCGTCACGACGCTCGCGCACCGCGAGTTCACGATCCTTCCCAGCCTCGCCCTCGCCGGCGTGGCCTTCACGATGGTGTCGCTCGCGGAGAACGCCCGCGTCCCGGTCGACAATCCCGCCACGCACCTCGAGCTCACCATGATCCACGAGGCCCTGGTGCTCGAGTACTCGGCGCGGCACCTCGCGCTGGTCGAGTGGGCCGCCGCCCTCAAGCTCTTCGCCTATTCGTGCGCGGGCCTCGCCCTCTTCTTCCCGTGGGGAGTGGCGCAGGCCAACGACCACGAGGCGCTCATCTTCGCGCTGCCCGCCCTCGTCGCGAAGCTCGCCGCCGGCGGCTTCGCCCTCGCCGTGATCGAGTCCGTGATGGCCAAGATGCGCATCTTCCGCGTGCCGGAGTTCCTCGCCACGGCGTTCCTGTTCGGCGTGCTGGCCCTGCTCGTCCACCTGCTGCTGGGAGCCTGAGGGACGTGAGCGCGTTCGGCACCCAGATCGTCAACCTCTTCGCGGCCACGCTCCTGCTCATCGCCTTCGCGATGCTCGCGCAGCGGCGCATCGTGACGCTCATCCACCTCTTCGCGCTGCAGGGGCTCGCGCTCGTGGGATCGACCGCGACGGTCGCCTTCGTGACGGACCAGCACCACCTGTACTACTCGGCCGGCATCACCTTCGCGCTGAAGGTCGTGGCGCTGCCCTACATCCTCCACCGGCTGATCCGCAGGCTCAACGTGAAGTGGGACGTGGAGACGCTCATCAACATCCCGACGCTCATGCTCGTGGGGATCGTGCTGGTGGTGTTCGCGTTCAACCTGGCGATACCGATCTCGGAGTTCTCCCGCTCCATGGCGCGCGGCACGCTCGGGATCGCGCTCGCGTGCGTGCTGCTCTCGTTCCTGATGATGATCACCCGCTCGAAGGCCGTGCCGCAGGTGATCGGGTTCCTCGCCATGGAGAACGGCCTGTTCTTCGCCGCCACGAGCGCCACGTACGGCATGCCGATGGTGGTCGAGCTGGGCATCGCCCTGGACGTGCTCGTGGGCATGGTGATCCTGGGCGTGTTCCTCTTCCAGATCCGCGAGCAGTTCGATTCGCTCGACATCCGCCACCTCGAAAGCCTCAAGGAAGACTGATGGACGTCGTCGTCCTCCTGCTCGCCATCCCGCTCGCCGGCGGCGCGTTCCTCTGGGCGTGGGGCGAGCGCGACTCCGCCCCCGAGGTGAACTGCGCCTTCAGTTTCGCCACGCTCGCGGCGGCCGCGTGGCTCACGGCCATGGTGGTGGAAGACGGCCCGATCCTCGGCTTCTTCGAGCAGTTCTTCGTCGATTCGCTCAACGTCTTCCTCGTGGCGCTCACGGCCTTCGTGGGATTCACGACCTCGCTCTTCTCCCGGCCCTACATGCGCACGGAGCGCGACCACGGCCGCATGACCGCGCCGCGCCTTCGCCTCTACCACAGCATGTACCAGGTGTTCATGTTCACGATGCTGCTCGCCCTCACCACCAACAACATGGGGATCCTGTGGGTGGCGATGGAGGCCGCGACGCTCGCCACCGTGCTGCTGGTGTCGGTGTACCGCACGGCCGCCGCGCTGGAAGCGGCGTGGAAATACTTCATCCTCTGCGGCGTGGGCATCGCCCAGGCGCTCTTCGGCACGATCCTGCTCTACTTCGCCGCCGAGCGCGTGCTGGGGCGCGAGGGCAGCGCGCTGCTCTGGACGCACCTCGACCTCGTGAAGGGGCAGCTGCAGCCCGCGATCCTCTCGCTCGCGTTCGTGTTCCTGCTGGTGGGCTACGGCACGAAGGTCGGGTTGGTGCCCCTGCACAACTGGCTGCCGGACGCGCACGCCGAGGGGCCCACGCCGATCTCCGCGGTGCTCTCGGGGCTGCTGCTCAACGTGGCGCTCTACAGCGTGATCCGCTGCAAGGTGCTCGCCGACGGCGCCCTCGGCTCGCGCTTCGCGGGCGACATGATGATGGGCTTCGGGCTGCTCTCGGTCGTCGTCGCGGCGTTCTTCCTTTCGAGGCAGCGCGACATCAAGCGCATGTTCGCGTACTCGTCGATCGAGCACATGGGCCTCATGACCTTCGCCTTCGGCATGGGCGGGCCCATCGCCAACTTCGCCGGCCTGCTGCACATGACCGTGCACTCGCTCGTGAAGAGCGCGATCTTCTTTGCCGTGGGCCCCGC
>Ga0335082_10007872_pt1 | contig 11572 bp, 13 predicted proteins | sample Lox_Sample_41_FD_206718 | JGI IMG/M metagenome (GOLD analysis project Ga0335082, IMG submission 206718) | Soil microbial communities from Loxahatchee National Wildlife Refuge, Florida, United States - Lox_Sample_4.1 | ecosystem: Environmental > Terrestrial > Soil > Wetlands | place: USA...
CTTCACCGATCCGGCGTATTCGGCGTCGAGCACCACCGGGCGCGTGACGCCGCGGATCGTGAGGTCGCCGGTGACGCGGTAGTCGTTCCCCGCCTTCTCGATCTTCGTGCTGCGGAAGGTCATCTCGGGAAAGTGCTCGACATCGAAGAAGTCGGGGGAGCGCAGGTGCGCATCGCGCGCCGGCTCGTTGGTGTCGATGCTGGCGACATCGATCCGGACCTCGGCCGCGGAGGCCGCGGGGTCCGCCTCGTCGAAGGCGAAGCTGCCGGTCCACGTGCCGAAGCGGCCGTGCACCTTGGCGACCATCATGTGGCGGACGTTGAAGCCGATGCTGGCGTGCTGGGTGTCGAAGGTCCAAGTGCTCTGGGACATCGGAGTGCTCCATGGTTGAAGTATCTGTATATAGAAATATGTCGAACAATGGGAGAGTTCCCGGCGCCCTCGGACGTCGGGGGATCCCCTACCGCCCCTTCCCGCCCCGGCGCGCGCGCACCGCGCTCCGCGCGGCGGCCGGGGCGAGCCGCCCGGGGAGCGAGCCCAGCAGCCCCCGCACCACGACCCGGTTCACCGTGAGGAAGTTGTGCTGCCCGTCCTTGCGCACCAGGAACACGCCGGCGTCGGCGAGGAGCTTGAGGTGGTGCGAGATGGTGGGCTGCGCCAGGTGGAAGCGGTCGCCGAGCTGCCCGCACGACAGCTCCCCCGCCGCCGCGACCTCCTGCACCATCTGGAAGCGCGCCGGGTGGGCGATCGCTTTGAGCGCCTTCACCAGGTCCTGGTCGGTCATCCGAACCCCTCGGTCTGCATATCGAAATATATCTAAATACAGATCCGCGGCGGGTCAAGGGGCGCCCCGCTCCCGTCCCGGGCTACCGGGGCGTGAACGCCGCCGTGATCCGCACCGGCAGCATCGTCTCTCCCCAGTGGATCCGCATCACCGTCGAGTCACCCGAGACCACGGGGAAATAGTACGCGAGCGTCTCCATGTACGCGCCACGCTCGGGCATGATCTCCACCCGCAGCGCATCGTTCCGCTCCCCCGGATAGCGCGTGTGGAAGGTGTGCGCCTGCCGGTTCAGGATGAACGTCCACGCCGCGCTGTCCCGCGGGATGAGCCAGATGGAATACTCACCGGCCTTTACCGCGTGCCCCTCCACCTCCACGTCCTGGCTGAAGGAGATGCGAGTGGCGGAGTCCGCGCCGGGGTGCCACATCCTCCCATAGATCACCACACCGCCCTTCCCGAAGAGCACGCGCCCCCGCGCCGTCGGCCGCCCGTACGCCACGGAGATCTCCGTGAACGCGACCTTCTGCATGACCGAGCCGCGCTGGCTCAGCGGATATGCCGGTTCCTGTGTGTCAACCGACGCGGCGAGTGACGCGACGATGGCGACCGCCGCGACGGCGCGCGCGAGGATCATGACCGACTACGGCCCTGCCGCGGCCCGCGGCTGCACCGTCCGCACGATCCGTGTCGTGTCATACCCCTGCGCCGCGATCCGCTGCACGATCGCTGCGTAGAGCTTCGGATCCATCTCCGGCGTCCGGCTCAGCACCCACAGGTACTTCCGCGCCGGATGCCCCACGACCGCCCACCGGTACTCGGCGTCGAGATCGATCACCCAGTACTTCCCCCAGAAGGGCCAGAAGAACTGCACCTCGAGCTTCGCGTTCGTCGAGCTGTCCACGACCCGTGCGCGCGCGCGCGCCACGCTCTCGGGCCCGCTCAGCGAATCCTTCCGGCAACGGTTCGTCACGCTCACCTGGCCATCCGGGCGCAACGCGTACGTGGCCGTGGTGCCCGTGCACCCGCGCTGGAACATGTTCGGGTAGTTCGCGATCTCGTACCACGTGCCCATGTACCGCTGGATGTCCACGTGCGCGACGGTCCGCGGCACATCCGGATGCGGGCTCGTATCCGCTCTCGTCATGGCGGCCCCGGTCGAAGGTCCAGGGTGCGCCGCGCCCGCACCGCCGGCGCTCACGATCCCCAGGATCACAGCGGTCATTCCTCTCATCATCATTGGAGGAATATCATGTGCGCACCGCTGGTAGTCCACGGCGCCGCCCTCGCGCCGACCGCCCGCGCGCGATAGAATCCGTCAGAGTATGCTCTCACGCCTCCTCTCGTGCGCCGTCGCAGCGCTGCTCGCGGCGGTTCCCCTGCCCGCTCGCGCGCAGTCCCCGGCCGACAGCGCCCGCCCGGCCGTGGACCCCGCCGACGTGCGCTTCATGTCGGGCATGATCCACCACCACGCGCAGGCGATCCTCATGGCGGGCTGGGCGCCGTCGCACGGCGCCAGCTCCTCCATCCGCACCCTCTGCGCGCGCATCACCATCAGCCAGAACGACGAGATCGCGCTCATGCAGCACTGGCTCACCGCCCGCCACCAGCCGGCGCCGGCCGTGGACACGATGCACGCCATGATGCCGGAGATGGATCCCGGCGCGATGATGCCCGGCATGCTCTCCGCACAGCAGCTCGCCGAGCTCGACGCCGCGCGCGGCACCGACTTCGACCGCCTCTTCCTCACCTTCATGATCCAGCACCACAGCGGCGCCATCACGATGGTGAACGAGCTCTTCGCCTCGGGCGCGGGCGAGGATCCCTCCGTGTTCAAGCTCGCCTCCGGCATCTACGCCGATCAGACCACCGAGATCGCCCGCATGCAGAAGATGCTCGCCGCGATCATCCTCGCCCCCTAGACGGGACCCTCATGCACACCTCCCTCGTCCGCGCATCCCTCGTCCTCGCGTTGGCCGGCTGCGCGTCGTCGAGCACCACGAACCTCTCCACCGCGGCGCCGAGCCCCGACCCGCGCGTCGGGCTCAAGCCCGGCCTGTGGGATGCGGGCACCGCGTTCTGGAACATGAAGATGGTCTCCACCACGCCGCCGTCGTCCGCCTTCATGGACAAGGTGATGACCGACCTCGCCTTCCAGGGGCACTACGCGATCCAGGGGAGCTACAATGGATTCCAGGTGTGGGATATCACCGATCCCGCCAAGCCGGCGCTCACCGTGGGCTTCACCTGCCCCGCGTCGCAGAGCGACGTCTCCGTCTATCGCAACCTCCTCTTCGTCTCCGGCGAGGGCACGGGCGGCCGCCTCGACTGCGGCACGCAGGGCGTGCACGACTCCGTGAGCGCCATCCGCCTGCGCGGCATCCGCATCTTCGACATATCCGACATCAAGGCCCCGAAGTACATCGCCAACGTGCAGACCTGCCGCGGATCGCACACCCACACGCTGGTGCTCGACCCGAACGACAGCGCGAACGTGTACATCTACGTGTCCGGCTCCGCGGGCGTGCGGTCGCCGAGCGAGCTCCCCGGCTGCTCGAACGTCGCCGCCGAGGGCGACCCCGCATCCTCGCGCTTCCGCATCGAGGTCATTCGCGTGCCGCTCGCGCATCCCGAGCAGGCGGCGATCGTCAGTTCGCCGCGCATCTTCTCGGGACTCAAGGAGCCGCCCACGCATCCCGAGCCCGCCGCCGATGTCGCCGAGGCCGCCAAGGCGGCCGCGGCCGCGCGCGCCCAGGGCAAGTACACCGTCACCATCGACGGCATGGAGGAAGTGCTCCCGGCGCGCTACACGGAGCCGATGCTCGACAGCATCGTGAAGGCGCGCCATGGCACCGGCGCCCCCACGGCCGCCGACAGCGCGGCGCTGCGCGGCGCGCTCCAGGGGATCATCGACAAGATGTTCGGCCAGCGTCCCGCCGGCACGCCGTACGGCGTCCTCCCCGGCCCCGACCAGTGCCACGACATCACGGCCTACTCCGCGATCGGCCTCGCCGGCGGCGCCTGCGAGGGCTACGGGATGCTGCTCGACATCCACGACGTGGCGCATCCGCGCCGCTTGTACGCCGTGTCCGATTCGAACTTCTCGTACTGGCACTCCGCCACCTTCAACAACGACGGCACGAAGATCCTCTTCACCGATGAGTGGGGCGGCGGCGGCGGGCCCAAGTGCCGCATCACCGATCCCACCGATTGGGGCGCCGACGCGATCTTCACGCTCACCGCCGACTCGATGCACTTCCGCAGCTACTACAAGTTGCCCGCGCCCCAGACCTCCCTCGAAATCTGCGTCGCACACAACGGCTCGCTCATCCCCGTGCCCGGGCGCGACATCATGGTGCAGTCCTGGTACGAGGGGGGCGTCTCCGTGTTCGACTTCACCGACGCCGCGCACCCCAAGGAGATCGCCTTCTTCGACCGCGGCCCTTCCGACTCCACCCAGCTCGGCGAGGCCGGCACCTGGAGTGCGTACTGGTACAACGGCCACATCTACAGCTCGGAGATCGCGCGCGGGCTCGACGTGCTCGAGCTCACGCCGAGCGGCCTCCTCTCGCAGAACGAGATCGACGCCGCGAAGTCGGTGCAGCTCGCGTACCTGAACGTGCAATCGCAGCCGAAGATCGTCTGGCCGGCCACCTACGCCTTGGCGGGGGCGTACGTCGACCAGATGGAGCGCTCGGGAGCGCTCTCCCCGACGGCCGTCTCCGAAACGCGGAAGGGGCTCGAGAAGGCGCAGAAGGAGTCCGGGCTCGAGCGCGAGATGCGGCTCAACAAGCTCCGCGACCAGCTGCAGCACGATGCGGAGCAGTCGAGCGACGGCGCGAAGGTGCGCACGCTCGCCGGCGTCGTGGCCGAACTCGCGAAGGCGGCCGCGACGAAGTGATCGCGCCTGCCTGACGGCTCAGCGAAGGAGCGGATCGAGCGGCAGCCCGAGTCGAAGTAGCGCGCCTTCCAACCGGCCGCTGCTCCGCGCCGCTCGCGAATCCCGCGCGGTCCCCGTATGATGGGGGCGTGAGAGCATCCACGCCCCCATCGCTCGTCTGCGCCGCGCTCCTCGCCGCCGCGCCCGCGCTCCACGCCCAGCGCCCCGACGGCGACTGGACGATGCCCGGCCGCGACCACAGCGCCAACAACTTCAGCCCGCTCGCGCAGATCACGCCCGCGAATGCCGGCCGCCTGCACGGCGTATGGACCTTCTCCACCGGCGTCCTCGGCGGACACGAGGGCGCGCCGCTCGTCGTGCGCAACACGATGTACGTCGTCACGCCGTATCCCGACGTGCTCTACGCCTTCGACCTCACCAAGGAAGGCTTCCCCCTCCGCTTCAAGTACCGCCCGCCGGTGGACCCGAACTCCCTCGGCGTCGCCTGCTGCGACGGCATCAACCGCGGCCCCGCGTACGCCGACGGGCGCATCGTGTACAACCTGATCGATGGCAACACCGTCGCCGTGGACGCCGTGAGCGGCAAGCAGCTCTGGCTCACCCGCACCGCGTCGCTCGCCGACGGCGAGACGATCACGTCGCCCGCGTACATCGTGAAGGACCGCGTGATCGTCGGCGTCTCCGGCGGCGAGTTCGGCATCCGCGGCCGCATCACCGCGCTCGATCTCGCAACTGGGAAGGTGGTGTGGGTGGGTTACAACGCCGGACCGGATGCGGAGATGCTCGCGCAGCCCGGCGTCTTCCGCCCGTTCTACGACAAGGGCACCGCGCTCGGCGTGGCGACCTGGCCGGCGGACGGCTGGAAGACCGGCGGCGCGCCGGTATGGGGATTCATGAGCTACGACCCCGCGCTCGATCTCCTCTACTATGGCGTGGGCAATCCGGGCCCGTACAACCCGGAGCAGCGCCCCGGCGACAACAAGTGGACCGCGAGCGTCCTGGCGCGGCATCCCGGCGACGGCGCGCTCGTGTGGGCCTACCAGTTCACGCCGCACGACAACTGGGACTACGATGCCACGGGCGACGTCGTGCTCGCGGATCTCGTCATCAAGGGGAGGCCGCGCCGCACCCTCGTGCACTTCGACAAGAACGGCTTCGCCTACACGCTCGACCGTGCCACCGGCGAGGTGCTCGTCGCGGAGCCGTTCGTCTTCCAGAACTGGGCGAAGCGCATCGACCTCGCCACGGGGCGCCCCGTCTTCGATTCCACCAAGTTCACCGGCGCGTCGCGCGGGAACGTCAAGTACATCTGCCCTTCGCTCGAGGGCGGGCGCACGCCAGCCACGCCGGTCGCCTTCTCGCCGCGCACGAAGCTCTTCTACGCGGCCACGAACAATCTCTGCATGGACTACGAGGCGTCGCAGGCCGCGCACCTGCGCGGCACGCCGTACATCGGCGCGAACGCCCCCTATCACGCCGGACCGGGCGGCAACATGGGCGCGTTCATCGCCTGGGACGCCGCGGCCGGCAAGCGCGCGTGGGAGGTGAAGGAGGAATTCCCCGCGTGGAGCGGCAGCCTCGTGACCGCGGGCGGCGTCGCGTTCTACGGTACGCTCGACGGCTGGTTCAAGGCCGTTGACGCGCGCAGCGGGCGCCCGCTCTGGAAGGTGCAAGTGGGTTCCGGCGTCGTCTCGGATCCCATCACCTTCCTCGGCGCCGACGGCAAGCAGTACGTGGCCGTCTACGCGGGCATCGGCGGCGACTGGTTCCTGCTCGCCGGCGATTACCGTTCGGACGATCCGGCCGACGTGCGCGATCCCTCCGACTTCGCGCGCGACCTCGCGCGTCACACGAGCCAGGGCGGGCTCGTGTGGGTGTTCGGCCTGGAGCGGTGAGCCCGGTGCGACGCGCGCGTCTCGTTCCGTTGATCCTTGGCGCCGCGCTCGCGTGCGCGCGAACGGAGCCTCAAGCGCACGCCGACGCCCCGGCGGTCCCGCTGCAATCGCTGCAAGGACGCATCTTCGCCGGCGGCCTCCCCCCCGCGAGCACCACGCCGGCGTCGAACCCGCTCGCGGGCGACACGGGCGCCGCGCGCGAAGGCAGCCGCCTCTTCACGGCGATGAACTGTGATGGCTGCCATGGCGGCGGCGCGTCGGGATGGGTGGGGCCGAGTCTCGCCGACGGCCGCTGGCGCTATGGCGGCAACGACGCGGAGGTCTTCCGCTCCATCTGGTACGGCCGCCCCAAGGGAATGCCCGCGTACGGCGGCGTGCTGGCTCCCGACGCCGTATGGAAGCTCGTGCTCTATCTCAAGTCGCTCCCGCCACCCTCGGACCTGCCTACCGAATCCTGGTGATCCGCCGGACCGCCGGCGGGCCGGCCATGGCGGGGGCATCCCTCCCCCTGGCCCCCGGAGCGGTTGGCGCACATAATGGGTTCCCTCCCCGCACCAGCGGTGCCCCATGCCGGACCTCGCCGCTCCGTCCGCCGCCCCGTCGCAGACCTCCGTAGCCCGCAAGCCGCGGGACGACGAGATCGATGTGTTCGGCCTCACGCACCAAGGGAAGGTGCGCAAGACCAACAACGATCACTTCCTGCTGGCCGCGCTGCACAAGAAGATGGACGTGATGCTCACGAGCATCCCCGGACTCGCCGAGCAATCGGGGCGCGATGAGCGCGTCGCGATCTTCGGCATGGTGGCCGACGGCGTAGGCGGCAGCGAAGCGGGGGAGGAAGCGAGCCGCATCGCGCTCGAGACGGCCTCGGAGTTCCTCAGCACGAGCCTCCAGGCCTACTACGGCGCGAGCGACCAGGAGGGCGCATTGCAGGCGGCGCTGCAGGAAGCCGCCACCCGCTCGCACGAGCGCGTGTTGCAACTCGCCCGCGACCGCGCCGATCTGCGCAAGCGCGCCACGACGCTCACCGTGCTCGTTGGGGCATGGCCCTGGCTCTACGTGCTCCAGGTGGGCGATTCGCGCTACTACCAGTTCCGGCGCGGCGTGCTCAAGCAGATCACGCGCGACCAGACCTTCGCGCAGGACCTCGTGGACGCGGGCGCCCTCAGCTCGGCGCAGGCCCAGGATTCGCCGCTCAAGAACGTCCTCTCGAGCGCCATCGGCGGCGATCAGACCGCGCCCGTGGTCAGCCGCTTCCCGTCCGACTGGGAGAACGTGCACCTCGCCTGCAGCGACGGCCTCACGAAGCACGTCACCGACGACCGCATCCGCGAGCGCCTCGCATCGTTGACGTCCGCCAAGCAGGCCTGCGAAGCGCTCCTCCAGGACGCGCTCGACGGCGGCGGCAGCGACAACATCACGATCCTGATCGCCCGCACCGTCATGAAGGACTGACGCGCGCCGCCGGCGCCGTCAGCTCACGACCTGCAGCTGCTCCGCGTACTCCAGCACGATCTCCGGCTTCCCCTTGTAGAGCTGCACCGTCCCCTTCACCAGCACGGTGTTCCCCACGAGCTTGTCGACGCCGGGGAACCGGCTCTGCGACTTCGCGAAGATCACGGCCGTGAACGTTTGATTTGGATACTGCGGCCCGAAGTCGATGAAGGTGGTGCTGCTGCTCGCCATCGTGTGCACCCGGCTCACGACCCCCTTCACCACCACGGTCTCCCCCACGTGCTGCGCCGCCTGCTCCGGCGCGATCATCGTGGGCTGCTGCCCCGCCACCAACAGGACGAGTCCCAACGCAAGTGCACGCATGTCCTCTCCGCCGTGGAGTGCGACGACCCTATCCACTGCCCCCTACCCCCTATCCCCTGCCCCCTGCCGTTCCCTGCCCCCTCCTCCCGTCCCCCTGCCCCCGGTCGTATCATACCCCCCCACGCATGCCCCACCACTCGGAACCGTCCATGCGCACCCGCGCGTCCCACCCGCTCCGGCACCTGCTCCCCATCGCCGCGATCGCCATCGCGCCGCAGGTGCTGCCTGCGCAGACGACGGCCACTCCGCGGGAAGTGGTGCAGGAGTCCTTCGCGGCGCTGAGCGGCCGCGACTGGGACGCGGTCGCCGGATTCTCCTCGCCGCAGTTCCTCGACCAGTTCCGGCAGAAGCAGCTCTTCTACGCCGAGGACGACGAGCGCCAGCGGATGGAGAAGAAGAAGAATCCGGATTCGTACGGCCTGCCCAAGTGCGTCCAGAAGTACTTCGAATCGCAGCAGGGGAACTTCAGCAAGCGCTTCCTCGAGAATTTCGCGGGCGTGGACAACCTCCTGCAGTTGGAGGTGCTCACTCCCGCGCAGTTCTTCGCCGCGTGGCTCTCGGGCACCAAGAACCTCAAGAGCGAGGATCTCGCGGCCGGCCCGCGCATCGTCATCCCCACCCGCACCATCTTCGGTGAAGTTTTCGAAGGCGACTCGGTGGCGCACGTGCTCTACCGGCGCAACCCGTCGCCCCCCGGCGATCCCGACCAGGGGATCAAGCTCATCACCCTCCGGCGCTACGACGGCGTCTGGAAGATCTACCCCAATGACGACATGATCCTCGCGGGGCGCAGCTTCGCGTGGTGGTCGACGGCGAAATGAGCCCATCCAAGAAGAAGCCCGCGCGCAAGCCCGCGGCCAAGAAGGCGGCCGCGAAGAAGAAGACCCCGGCCAAGAAGACCGCGGCCGCGAAGCCGCCGTCCAAGGGCGGCGCCAAGGCGGCGCACGCCTCTCCGCCGCGCTCGCTGCCCGCGCTCCCGCGTCCGTCGCGCACGCCCGCCGCGCGCCCCGCGCCGCTCGTCGGCATCATCCTCGGCAGCCGCAGCGATCTCGACACGCTCGCCTCCGCCACCGAGCTGCTCGACGCGCTCGCCGTCCCCTACGAGATGCGCATCCTCTCCGCGCACCGCACGCCGGACGAGACCGCCGCGTGGGCCAAGGGCGCCGAGGCGCGGGGACTCGAGGTGATCATCGCCGCCGCGGGGATGGCGGCGCACCTGCCGGGAGTCGTCGCCGCGCAGACCGTGCTGCCGGTGCTCGGCGTGCCCGCCGAAGCGGGCCCGCTGCACGGGCTCGACGCGCTCCTCTCGATCGTGCAGATGCCCAAGGGCGTGCCCGTGGGCACGCTGGCCATCGGCAAGTCCGGCGCCGCGAACGCCGCCCTGCTCGCGACGGCGATCCTGTCACTGAAGCGCCCGGACATGCGCGAGCGGCTCCGCGGCTGGAGAGCGGCTCGCGTCGCCGAGGCACTCGCGCAGAGTTAACTACAGGGGGCAAGGGACAGGGGACAAGAGACAGGGAACTGCAGGGGGCAGGGGCCAGGTCGGCTCACTGCCCCCTGTCGTTCCCTGCCCCTTGTCCCCTGTCCCCTGCCCCTTCGAGTGCGCCAGCGAAGCGGCGCACGATTACCGCCACCGGCTCGATCCTCTCGATGCCGTCGACGCTCTTCCCCGCCTGCCAGTACTCCGCCTTCTCGTCGAGCGAGGCGCGCTTCAAGCTGCGCAGGGACTTCAGCGCGTAGATCGTGCGCATCCAGTGTTTCGTCTTCCGGCCGCGCAGCATCCAGCGCGCGATCGGGCCGGCCTTGAGGCCCATGCGCTCGATCACCGGCGTGCGGATCACGCTCACCGGAACGCCGGTGATGCGCTCCGTGAGCACGATGCGCGACGCGTCGCTCTCGACGATGGCGCGCTTGTACGCCTCGCTCGCCCGGCATTCGGGCGTCGCGATGAAGCGCGTGCCGATCTGCACGCCGGCGTAGCCCATCTGCATCGCGCGCACGAACTCGGCGGCGTCGCCCACGCCGCCGGCGCAGATGAGCGGTACGCCAAGATCGCCGAGTTCCGCGAGCAGCTGCTCCGCCGACTTCGGCCCGGCGTGGCCGCCCGCGCGGTCGTTCACCGCGATCAGCCCGTGCACGCCGCCGTCCAGCCCCTTCTGCGCCCACTTCCGTTCCGTGACGTCGTGATAGACCACGCCGCCCTCGCGCGAGACGCGCTCCACCACCCAGCGCGGATTGCCCAGCGACGTGACGAAGAAGCGGATCCCCTCCTCGAGCGCGATCTCCACCCATTTGACCATCCGCTCGTGGTACATCTTCGAGCTCTGCTCGATGAGCGCGTTCATCCCCACCGGCTTCTTCGTGAGCCGCTTGATGTACTGCAACCCCTCGCGGTACTGATGGCCGTGCACGTAGGTGAGCGAGATCGGCTGGACGATCCCGATCCCGCCCGCCTCCGACACCGCCGCCACGAGTTCCGGATTGCCGCACGGGTACATCGCGCCGCCGATGATCGGGACCTCGATGTGCGCCTGCCGCGTGAACGGCGTCTCCAGCGGATAGGCCGCGCTCACTTCGCCCCCGCGGCCGCGGGCCCCACGCGCCAGCGCGCCGTCGCGCGCGCGACCACGTCGCCCGCCGCATCGCGGATCACCGCCTCGATCTCGTGCTCCTTCTCCTCCCGCGCATCCATCGGCGCGGCCGTGCTCTCCGCCACGAGCCGGCCGCGCGCCTTCTTCACGTAGTCGATCGACAGCCGCGTCACGATCGCGCGCGCATCGTCCGGCAGCGTGGTCGTCGCCGCGAGCCCGCTCGTGACCTCCGCGAGATTCATGAGCGCGATCGCGTGGATGCTCTGCAAGTGGTTGCGCACCGCCCGGCGGTCGTCCATCTCCACGCGCGCGTAGCCGGGGCGCAGCTCCAGGACGCGCGGGCGGATGCTCCCGGTGTACGGAACGGCGAAGCCCAGCGCCTTGCTGAACAGCCACTTCCCCCCGGGCTTCGGACTCAACCGCTCCCACATCGCGCGGATCCGCGCGTACGGCGACGGAGTGTTCGGCATGCCGAACCTTAGAGGGCCTCATGGGGCGAGGCAACTACCGATCGTCGATCGTCGATGGTCGATGAGGCATGACAACAGATGCCGTTACGAGCGAACCGCGAGCGAGGGAAGCAGGG
>Ga0335082_10007873_pt1 | contig 11570 bp, 7 predicted proteins | sample Lox_Sample_41_FD_206718 | JGI IMG/M metagenome (GOLD analysis project Ga0335082, IMG submission 206718) | Soil microbial communities from Loxahatchee National Wildlife Refuge, Florida, United States - Lox_Sample_4.1 | ecosystem: Environmental > Terrestrial > Soil > Wetlands | place: USA: Florida...
ACGAGAACATCAAGGAGTACCTGGACGGGTTCCGCTACGACGCGCACCCGATGTCGATGCTCGCGGCGACGGTCTCCGCCCTCTCCTCCTTCTACCCCGAGGCGAAGAACATCAAGGACGCGCAGAACCGGCGGATCCAGCAGATCCGGATGGTCGCCAAGATGCCGACCATCGCCGCCTTCAGCTTCCGGCACTCGATGGGCCTGCCGTACGTCTACCCGAACAACGATCTCTCCTTCGTCGGGAACTTCCTGGCGATGATCAAGAAGATCGGCACCAACACCTACAAGGTGAACCCGGTCCTGGAGCACGCGCTGGAGGTGCTGTTCATCCTCCACGCCGATCACGAGCAGAACTGCAGCACCACCGCGGTGCGCCTGGTGGGCTCGAGCCAGGTGGACCCCTTCTCCGCGGTCGCGGCGGGGATCAACGCGCTCTACGGACCCCTCCACGGGGGAGCCAACGAGGCAGTGCTCCGGATGCTCAAGGGCATCGGCCACGTGAGCAAGGTCCCCGAGTTCATCAAGGAGGTGAAGGAGGGCGAGGGCGAGACCCGGCTGATGGGCTTCGGACACCGGGTGTACAAGAGCTACGACCCGCGGGCGAAGGTCATCAAGCGGGTGGCGGACGTGGTGTTCGAGGTGACCGGGAAGAACCCGCTCCTCGACATCGCTCTGGAGCTCGAGCGAATCGCGCTGCAGGACGACTACTTCGTGAAGCGGAAGCTCTACCCCAACGTCGACTTCTACTCCGGCTTGATCTACGAGGCGCTGGGCTTCCCCTCGGACTTCTTCACCGTGCTCTTCGCCATCCCGCGCACGGTCGGGTGGGCGGCCCAGTGGGAGGAGATGGTGCTCGACTCCGAGCAGAAGATCGCCCGGCCGCGGCAGATCTACACCGGACCCACGCGCCGGGACTACGTCCCCTTCGACAAGCGCTGACGCAAGGACATGACGCTCGACTTCACCTGCCAGAAGTGTGAGGGCACCTTCGAGATCGACGCCCAGGATCTCGTGGACGGGAGCGAGAAGCTCGAGTGCCCGCACTGCAACACCCGGGCCCCGGCCAACCTGGTCGACGACTTCGTGGCCGCGCTCACCGAGATGCGGGCGCAGGTGGCGGCGCTGAGCAAGCGGTTCACCCTCTCCACCACCCTGGAGTCCGAGGACCTCGCCGAGCTCGATGCCGAGGACGAGGACGAGGACGACGAGGACGACGAGGTCGAGGACGACGACGACGACGACGAGGACGATGACGACCTCGACGAGGACGACGAGGACGAGGACCTAGAGGACGAGGACGACGAGCGCTAGGAGACAGGCCGGAGTGTCCCCCAGTGCTCGAACCGCAGGCGCCCCGCGCGGGGGGTGACTAGCGTCGGGTGTGCTCGCTCCGCTGATGCTCGCCGCCCTGCTGCTCTCCGCCGACCCCTCTCCGGCGCCCCTGGTCCGCCTGGAGGTCAGGGACATCGTGCCGCTGAAGGAGCTGAAGCAGCACGCGGTCGTCCTGGTCTCGAAGGACGACGGGACGGTGCTCCCCCTCTTCGTCGACGAGACCGCAGCGGTGGCGATCGCCTTCCGGCTGGCCGGACGGCCCACGCCGCACCCTCTGGCGCACGACCTGCTGGACCGGATCGTGCCCAGCCTGGGAGGGAGGCTCACCGAGGTGCGGATCGACGGGCTCAGGGACCACATCTACTCCAGCCACGTCGTCATCAAGCAGGCGGACAGGGAGCTGGTGATCGAGGCCCGGCCGTCGGACGCGGTCTCGATGGCGCTCGCGGCCAAGGCCCCGGTCTTCGCCACCCGGCAGGTGATCGCCGACGGCGGGATCACCCGGGCGGAGATCGACGCGTACGGCAAGCCCCCTCCCGCCGCCTCGGGCCAGGGCGGCAGCGGTCCCCCGGAGCCGCAGCCACCGGCACTGCCTCCGGGCCATCCGAGGATCGATCGACCCGGGGCGGCTCACGGAAAGCCCGCCGTGGAGCTCTGAGCCCCCGGGAGACTGGAAAGCCCGGCCCCCCCTCCCAAGGGAAGCCGGGCTTTCGCGAGGCGCACTCCGATGGGGCGTCGCCACCCGGCACGACTTGGTTGGGTGACGAGTCTGTGTGGAGCAGCGTCGGCCCTGCTCCAGCGTGGGAGCCCGTTCGTATTCCGCCCGCCGCTGAAGTGTCAAGAAGCGGGCGGGCCGGGACGGGACCTCGCTTCTGGCGCGCCGCGCGATCCTCGTCCCGGGGGACTTGACGTGGCCGCGGGCGCCGCTCCGGCGAAACCGGTGTGGTGATCAGTCCACGGTCCACCACCACGCCACGGGAGCGGGGATCTCAGCGGCCCGGGTGGAAGTCGATCCCCGGCCCGAGCCAGCCGACGAAGATCGCCAGGGTCACCGCCGCCGCCGAGATCCATGCCCAGCTCCGGGGCACGCCGAGCGGCGGAGCCCCGCTGGATCCCGGCACGCGCGCGGCGAAGAGCGGTGGATACCAGGCCAGGAGCGAGGTGCCGCCGAACGAGGCCGCCGCCGCGGAGATCAGCACCAGATGCGCACCATGCGGGTTGAGGGCCCCCGCGGCGAGGAAGGTCGCGCCGCCGACGAGGTACGGGAGCAGGGTCAGCCGGCGCGCCCGCGGGACGCGCTCCGCGCCCGCCCCGAGGAACGGGTCGAGGAGCGGCATCAGGATCCGCGGCGAGAGCCAGAAGTAGAGCACCGCCCCGGCCGCGGCGAGGAGGGTGCGCCAGAGGAGGACGGGCCGCAGGCCGCGGATGACGACCACCCAGTCTCCGATGCCGCCCAGCCCGGAGAAGAGCAGGTACCCGAAGGGCATCAGCAGTCCCAGGGCGAGCGTCAGCCAGGCGAAGTCCCGCACGGGGCCCCGGTGCTGCGGGAGGAGGCGCAGGGCGAGGAAGGCGAGCCCGGCGACGATCAGGTTGGCGATGCTTCCCCCAGCGGCGAGCCATCGCTCCGCCGACGCGGGCAGCCCCTCCACGTCGCAGGAGAAGAACACCGCGTTGAGCGTCTCCGGCCGTCCGCCGACCAGCAGACACGCGCCGCCGTGCCCGAGCCCCTCGTGCACGAGGTTGCCGAGCGCATAGGCCACGACCGCGATCCCGCCCAGGGTCCAGGGGTCGAGCGAGGTCTCCTCCTGCCGGGGGCCAGTCATCGGTCGCGAAGCCTAGCTCCTCGGGCGCCGGTGCTTCCTGCTGCAGGCGCAGCGGCGATCGGCGAAGCTCCGGCGCCGTGCGACTCTCGCCCGGGGCAAGGGTCGGTCCTTACGAGATCCTCGCCACCCTCGGCTCCGGCGGGATGGGCGAGGTCTACCGCGCCCGCGACACCCGCCTCGGTCGCGAGGTGGCGCTGAAGATCGTCACCGCCGCCACCAAGCTCGAGCCCGAGTGGATCCAGAGGTTCGAGCAGGAGGCGAGGCTCGCCGGCTCGCTCAGCCATCCGAACCTCGTGGTGGTCCACGACGTGGGGACCGAGGACGGCGCCCCGTTCCTGGTCACCGAGCTGCTCCAGGGCGAATCGCTGCGGGAGCGGCTCCGCCGCGGGCGGATCCCGCTCCGGACCACGCTCGACGTCGCCACGCAGATCGCCGAGGGCCTCGCCGCGGCCCACGCGCGCGGAGTCGTCCACCGGGACATCAAGCCGGAGAACATCTTCCTCACCGCCGAGGGCCGGGCGAAGCTTCTCGACTTCGGGATCGCCAAGCTCGCCAGGCCTCCCCCGGTCGAGGGCACCCGCAACCTGCTCGACACCACCCTCACCCCGGAGAGCTTCGGGACGCGGCCGGGCACGATCATCGGCACGCCGGGCTACATGTCCCCGGAGCAGGTGCGGGGCGACGCGGTGGACGCCCGGACCGACATCTTCAGCCTGGGCGCGGTCCTGTACGAGATGCTCGGCGGGACCCGGGCCTTCCCCGGGCAGAGCTTCATCGAGAGCGGGCACGCGATCCTCCAGTCCGATCCCGGTCCGCTCCCCGAGACCGTGCCTCCCTGGGTCGATCGCCTCGTCCGGCGCTGCCTGGAGAAGGAGCCCGTGCGGAGGTTCCAGTCCGCCGCCGACCTGGCCTTCGCGCTGGCCGCTCCGACCAGCCCCGTCTCCGGCACCGGGCGCGCGCTGGCGCCGGCGGCACGGGTCCGCTGGAGGGCTCCGGGGCTGCTCCTCGCGGCGCTGGTCCTGGCCGGCGGCGCGGCCGCCCTGGGCCGCTGGCTCGCCAGCCGACACGCCGACCAGCTCCCGACCTTCGAGCAGCTCACCTTCCGCGAGGGGGCGATCGGCGGAGCCCGCTTCACCTCCGGGGGGAGGGTGGTGTTCAGCGCCCTCTTCGAGAACGAGCCCGAGGAGGTGTTCTCCCGGGCGCGGGGGAGCCCGGAGCTGCAGGCCTTCGGTCTCGCGCCGGCGCGCCTGGCGGCCGTCTCCCGGAAGACGGGGGAGCTCGCGGTGCTCCTCGGCTCGGAGTCCATCAGCCCGATCAAGCTCCAGGGGACCATCGCCCTGATGCCGGAGATCGGCGGAGCCCCCCGGGAGCTCGCCGAGCACGTGGCCTGGGCGGACTGGACCGCCTCGGGAGACCTCGCAGTGGCGCGGCGAGGCGACGGGAAGATGTGGATCGAGCGGCCGATCGGCACCGTGGTCTGGAGCACGCCGGGGACGATCATCGATCTTCGATCGTCCCCGGACGGGGAGAAGCTCGCCTTCGTCCACGTCCAGCCTGGAGGACGCAGCGAGCTCGTGGTTCTGGATCCATCCGGCTCGGCCTCGGTGATCACCAGCTCCAGCTCGGACACGCTCTGGAGCCTCGCCTGGTGGCCGGACGGGCGGGGCCTGCGCTTCACCACCGAGGACGCGTTCGCGACGAGGCTCTCCAGCATCTCGCTCGGAGGATCGGTCCGCCACCTCTACCAGTTCCCCGGCCGCGCCCGGCTCCAGGACATCGCCCACGACGGAGCCATGCTCTTCACCGTCTACGACTTCCAGTCCCACCTCGAGCTGTCGAGCCCCTCGGGGCCCGGGCGCGAGCTCTCCTGGTTCGACAATCCCCAGCTCGCGGCGCTGTCCGAAGACGGCAGGATGGTCCTCTTCGACGATGGGGCCGGTCCCTGGGTCCTCCTCCGGGACCTGACGGCGAAGCAGCCCAAGAATCTCGGATCGGGCTTCTCGATCGCGCTCTCCCCTGATCGCAAGACCGTGGCGATGGCATCGCTGGATCACGGCACCGTGCGGCTCGTCCCGACCGGCCCCGGGAGCACGGAGCAGGTGCCGGTTCCCGGGCTGCTCGTCCAGGAGGACGTCGGAGCGTGGTCCCGCGACGGCAGGACCCTCTGGTTCACCGCGCGGCCGAGCGGGCAGGTGGGCGTCCACCTTCACTCGATCGAGGTCGCCACCCGGAAGGTCCTCGGGCCGGCTCCGGGGATCGACCTCCTCCCCGATACACCGCTGGCGTTCTCGCCCGACGAGAGGCGGATCGCGGTCGTCGCCCCGGATCGGACGATCGCGGTGCACGTGCTCGCCGGCGGACCTGCGGTCAGGCTCACCCTTCCCGCAGAGCAGCGTCCCATCCCCTCGGGGTGGGCGAGCGACGACGAGCTCTGGGTCTGCCTGCGCGGGGCCAGCCCGCCGCGGCTGGTCGAGGTGAACGTCCGGACGGGGCAGATCAACCGCTCGCGGAACATCGAGCTCCGCCGCAGCGGACATCACGAGGTCGCGGACGCCCGCATCAGCCGGGACGGATCGGCGCTGGTCGTCCAGTACTTCGGGGCCCGGGCACAGCTGGAGCTGATGCGGGGGATTCCCCCGGACCGCTGAGCCGTCCGGCCGGCGCGCTCGAGCGGGCAGCGCTCAGCCCAGGCCGGCGTGCTCCCGCCACCCGTGCAGCAGGTGGATGTAGTTCGCGCGCTCGTAGGCCGAGGGATCGGGGCATGCCTGGAGGTTCATGCTCCCCCGCATCTGCCGGACCGAGGTGTACTCGCGTTCCACCAGCCACCGCTCGAGCCCGGCACGGAGCGACAGCAGCCGTGAGGGCCCGACCCGGAGCAGCGTCGAGACCACCTGGACCGCCGTCGCACCGGCCATGATCGCCCGCACCGCGTCCACCACCTCGTGCACCCCCCCGCTGATCGCCAGGGAGAGCTTCCGCTGGGCGGAGAGGATCGCCAGCCACCGGAGCCTCAGGGGAAGCTCCGAGCTATCGGAGAGCCGGAGCACCCGCTTCACCTCCAGCGCATCCACGTCCAGCTCGGGCTCGAAGACCCGGTTGAAGAGGATCAGGCCGTCGGCCCCGGCCTCCTCCAGCCGACGGGCGAAGCTGGAGAGCGAGGTGTAGAAGGGCGAGAGCTTCAGGGCGACCGGGATCTTCACCCGCGCCTTGACCGTCCGGAGCATCTCCAGCGTGTCGTCCTCCACCGCGGCCCCGTCCCGTTCCGGGTCGGTGGGCACGGCGTACACGTTGAGCTCCAGCGCCGAGGCCCCGGCCTCCTCCAGCAACCGCGCGTAGTCGAGCCAGCCGCCGCGGGTCGTGCCGTTCAGGGAGGCGATGACCGGGATGCTCACCGCGGCGCGGATCTTCCGCAGCTGCTCGAGGTAGCTGTCCGGCCCCAGCCGGTAGTCGGCGGGCTCGGGGAGCACGCTGGCTGCCTCGGCCGACAGGTCCAGGACCCGCTCCGTCGCCATGAAGGTGGAGAGCTGCTCCTGGGTCAGCTGCTCCTCGAACAGCGAGCGCATGACGATGGCCGGCGCCCCGGCGTCCTCCAGGGCGCGGACCGTCCCCATCTCGTCCGCCAGTGGCGACGCTCCGGGGAGGAACGGGTGGGCCAGCTTGAGCCCGAGATACTCGACCGAGAGATCCATGGCGTTCACTCCAGGGCCGCCGCCGGCGGCGGACGGACGTCGGGGATGGCGGTCGCCTGGGGAACGACGACCTTGGCCAGCTGCTCGTAGACGCCGTACCGCTGGGTGACGTTCTGCTGGGCCCAGGCCAGCAGCTGCTTGTAGCGGTCGGGGTCGAGGGTCTCGGTGATCCGGAACCGGGCCTCCTCGCGCATGTACTCCCGGACCGGGAGCTTCGCCGGGCCGGAGTCGAGCACCAGCGGGGGCTGCCCGGCGGCGATTCGCCGGGGATCGAAGCGGTAGAGCGGCCAGGTCGCCGAGTCCACGGCCCGCTTCTGCTGCTCCAGCCCGTGCACCAGATCGTACCCGTGGGCGATGCAGTGGCTGTAGGCGATGATCATCGACGGTCCGCGGTAGCTCTCCGCCTCCAGCATCGCCTTCACCGTCTGGGCGTCCTTCGACCCGAACGCCACCTGGGCCACGTACGCCGTGCGATAGCCCATCGCCATCAGGCCGAGGTCCTTCTTGGCGATCGACTTTCCCGCCGCGGCGAACTTCGCCGCCGCGCCCAGGGGCGTGGACTTGGACTGCTGCCCTCCGGTGTTGGAGTAGACCTCGGTGTCCAGGACCAGGACGTTCACGTCGACGTCGGTGGAGAGGACGTGGTCCAGGCCTCCGAAGCCGATGTCGTAGGCCCACCCGTCGCCGCCGACGATCCACACGCTCTTCTTCACCAGATGGTCGGCCAGTCCGAGGAGCTTCCGGCTCTCCAGGCCCTCCGGCCCGAGCCGGGCCTTCAGCTCGCTCACCCGCTTCCGCTGGGCGGCGATGCCGGCCTCGGTCGACTGGTCCGCCTCGAGCAGCGCGGTGACCAGAGCGTCTCCGAGCACCGGCGCGTGCCGCTTCAGCAGGACCTCCGCCAGGTGCCGGAGCGCATCCACCCCGAGGCGGATGCCGAAGCCGAACTCGGCGTTGTCCTCGAAGAGGGAGTTGGCCCAGGCCGGACCCCTCCCCTGCCGATTCACGGTGTACGGGGTGGTCGGCAGGTTCCCTCCGTAGATGGAGGAGCAGCCCGTGGCGTTGGCGATGATCAGCCGGTCGCCGAAGAGCTGGGTCAGCATCTTGATGTACGGCGTCTCGCCGCAGCCCGCGCAGGCGCCCGAGTACTCGAAGAGCGGCTGGAGGAACTGCGAGCCCTTGACGTCGAGGCGCAGCGTCGTGCGGTCCACCTCCGGCAGGCCGAGGAAGAAGTCGTACGAGCGTCGTTCCTGCTCCCGCAGCGGCGGTTGGGCCGCGAGCTCCAGGGCCTTGTGGCGCGGGTTCGCCTTGTCCTTGGCCGGGCAGACCTCCACGCACAGGCCGCAGCCGGTGCAGTCCTCCGGGGCGACCTGGACGGTGTAGGCGCTGCCCGGCTGGCCCTTGAAGGGCATGTGCTTGAACCCGGCGGGAGCCGTCGCGACCGCGCCCTCCCCGTAGACCTTGGTGCGGATGGCGGCGTGGGGGCAGACCAGCGCGCACTTGTTGCACTGGATGCACAGCGGCTGGTCCCACACCGGGATCTCCAGGGCGAGGTTCCGCTTCTCCCAGCGCGCGGTCGCGGTGGGCCAGGTCCCGTCCACCGGGAAGGCGCTGACCGGGAGCAGGTCCCCCTTGTTCTCCAGCATCACCGCGGTGACCCGCCGCACGAAGTCCGGAGCCTCGGGCGCGACGACCGGGGGCCGGCTGCGGGTCGCGGTGAGCTTCGCCGGGACCTTCACCGGGAAGAGCGCAGCGAGCGAGGCATCGACGGCGGCGTGATTCCGGCGGACGACCTCGGCGCCCTTCTTCCGGTAGCTCTTCTCGATGGACTTCTTGATCTCGGCGATGGCCTCGTCGCGGGGGAGCACCCCCGAGAGGGCGAAGAAGCAGGCCTGCATCACGGCGTTGATCCGCCCACCCATGCCCGCGGCCTGGGCGACCTTCACCGCATCGATGACGTGGAGCTGGAGCTTCCGGTCGAGCACCGTCTGCTGGAACTCGCGCGGCAGCCGGTCCCACAGCTGGTCGGGCGAATGGGGCGCGTTGAGCAGGACCACCGCCCCCGGCGCGGCGAGCTCCAGCACGTCCAGCCGGTCGATGAGCTGGAACTGGTGAATGCCGACGAAGCTGGCCTGCTTCACCAGGTACGACGAGCGGATCGGCCCGGGACCGAAGCGGAGGTGGCTGATGGTCATCGCCCCGGACTTCTTCGAATCGTAGACGAAGTAGCCCTGGGCGGCGTGGTCGGTCTCCTCGCCGATGATCTTGATCGAGGCCTTGTTGGCGCCGACCGTCCCGTCCGAGCCGAGGCCGTAGAACACCGCCTGGGTCCGGCCGGGGAAGGAGATCTCGAAGTCCCGCCGCCACTCCAGCGACGTCCGGCTCACGTCGTCGACGATTCCGATGGTGAAGTGGTTCTTCGGCGAGGGCTGGCGGAGGTTCTCGAACACCGCTCGGACCATCCCCGGATCGAACTCCTTCGAGGACAGGCCGTACCGGCCGCCGAAGATCTGAGGCATCGTCCCGTTCAGCCTCGCCTCGGCGAGGGTGGTCAGCACGTCTTGGTAGAGCGGCTCTCCCGGCGCTCCCGGCTCCTTCGTCCGGTCGAGCACCGCGACCGAGCGGACGGCCGTCGGAAGCGCGGCGAGAAGGGCCTTCGCCGGGAAGGGCCGGTAGAGCCGGACCTTCAGCACCCCGACCCGCTCGCCCTTTGCCAGGAGCCAGTCCACGGCCTCGTGCGTGACCTCCGCGCCCGAACCCATGACGATCACCACCCGCTCCGCCTGGGGGTGACCGTGGTAGTCGACCAGGTGGTACTGGCGTCCGGTGAGCCCGGCCAGCCGGTCCATCTCTTCCTGCACCAGCGCCGGACAGGCCGCGTAGAAGGGATTGCAGGCCTCACGGGCCTGGAAGAACGCGTCGGGGTTCTGCGCCGTCCCCCGGAGGACGGGATGCTCGGGATCCAGCGCACGGCTGCGGTGGGCGGCGATGGCCTGTTCGTCCACCATCGATCGGAGCTGGTCGTCCGAGAGCTCGGCGATCTTGGCCACCTCGTGGGAGGTGCGGAAGCCGTCGAAGAAGTGGAGGAAGGGAACCCGCGCCCGGAGCGTCGCGGCATGGGCGACGGCGGCGAGATCGTGCGCCTCCTGAACCGAGCCCGACGCCAGCAGTGCCAGCCCGGTCTGGCGGCAGGCCATCACGTCCGAGTGGTCGCCGAAGATGCTCAGCGCGTGGGTGGCCACGGCGCGGGCCGCGACGTGCATGCAGAACGGAGTCAGCTCCCCGGCGATCTTGTAGAGGTTGGGGATCATCAGCAGCAAGCCCTGCGACGCGGTGAACGTCGTCGTCAGCGCGCCCGCCTGCAGTGCGCCGTGAACCGCGCCGGCCGCTCCCGCCTCGGACTGCATCTCCACCACGCGGGGCACCACGCCCCAGACGTTCTGCCGCCCGTGCGCCGACCACTCGTCGGCGAGCTCCGCCATGGTCGAGGACGGGGTGATGGGATAGATGGCGATCGTCTCCGAGAGACGGTGCGCGACGGAGGCGACCGCCTCGTTCCCGTCCACTGTGAGGAGTCGAGTCGTGCTCATGTGGACTCCCGAAGCACGGGTCGTGCCGGCCCGGAGGGCGCCTCCGCAGCGCAAGGTCTGCGCATGGGTGGGGAGCCTCCGGCCGGAGCCGCATTCGCTGCGGCGCCCGCGGACCGCGGGGAGGCCTCCACCGCCGGGGCTGGAGGAACACCTGCGCGGGAAGGACGCTCGCCAGGCGTTGCGAGACACCTTGCTCGAGACCGAGCAGCTCGAGGATGTCCTGGCCGCACCGAGCTTTCTGTACGCCCGCTGAATGCTGGCAGCTCGCACGCTTCTGGCAAGGGGCGACGGTTGCTCCCGTCCTTCGGGGGTCGGAAGCGCAAGGCGTGCGTCCGGCACGTCAAAGCGGCGGCGCACCCTCGAACGGATGGCGAGGCCGACGGGAGGAGACGCCATGGAGCTGAGCGCGAGTCAGGTCCGCAGCCTCATCCTCGACGAGCACGCGGTGCTCCGGGACGTCCTGGAGGAGATCGAGACGGCGCTCGGTGAGCTGAGCCGGCGGGTGCCCGGTGCAATCGGACGGCTCCGGGTGAGCCTGCGCACCTTCCAGGGCGCGTTCCTCCGCCACCTGAGTCACGAGGAGATCGTCCTTCGGCCGATCCTGGCCGACATCGATGCCTGGGGGCCTGCGCGGGTCGAGTCGATGAACGAGGAGCACGCCGACCAGCGAGCTGCGCTGGCGGAGCTGTGCCGGCTTCCGCTGGATCAGGATCTCGACGGGACGGTCCGGTCGATCGACAGCTTCGTCCGGAAGCTCCGTGCGGAGATGGACTGGGAGGAACAGAACGCGCTCAGCCCCAACGTCCTCCGCGACGACATCCTCGTCATCGACACCTTCATGGGCTGATCCCCGGCTGCGCCGGTCGCCGTCCGACCGCGAGCACGCGGGCTGTGGTGCGTGCACTCCATCGCGAGCACGCGGAATCACTGGAGGCTTCGATGCGCCGCGGCGGGCGGCCGAGTGGGGTTGTCGCTACCCAGGCCGCGATCGAGATCGTTTCCAATTTTCTGAAGATGGGTCCCCCGCCTCTCGGGCAAGATGCAGGCGCGGCCGGGGAGCTCGCTCCCCGAGGGGGTTTCTGATGGGGTCACGACTCGGGGCGTGGGCGATTCCCGTCGTCCTCCTGGCGATCGTGC
>Ga0335082_10007874_pt1 | contig 11569 bp, 8 predicted proteins | sample Lox_Sample_41_FD_206718 | JGI IMG/M metagenome (GOLD analysis project Ga0335082, IMG submission 206718) | Soil microbial communities from Loxahatchee National Wildlife Refuge, Florida, United States - Lox_Sample_4.1 | ecosystem: Environmental > Terrestrial > Soil > Wetlands | place: USA: Florida...
CGTGGCCAGATCATTCAGATCGCTGCAGAAGCGGCGACGAGAGGCCGATCCACTGAATATCAATCTGGTCGCAGCCGAGCATTACATGTACGCGCGCTTCGTAGCTGGTACGTCGGGAGACCCATCGGTCAAGGCTGCACCAGCCCTCTATGGCTTGAAGAAGAGGCTCTGGTTCGCTCTGGGTATCGAAGAGAAGATGGCAACTATCCACAATCGCGTCCTGTCCCCGAGCAATGATGTTGAACGCTGGGGAGCAAAAGGGGGCGGCAGTACGGTGCGGCGCTCGCCAGGGCAAGCCACTCGAACGCCTCTGCCGCTACATCACGCGCCCGGCGATTGCCAACGAACGGCTCAAGCGCAATCCTGCCGGCCAAGTCGTGCTCCAGCTCAAGAGCCCCTGGCGCGACGGCACCACCCATATCGTGATGTCGCCGTTGCAGTTCATGCAGCGCCTGGCCGTACCGATTCCGCCTCCCGCGGCTGCATCTGATTCGCTTCCATGGCGTGCTCGCACTCCACGCCAAACCGAGGGCCCAGATCGTTCCCAGCGCGCCGGTCAACGCCAATGAGGCTTGCGATCAGCACGCCCAGACCCCGCCTGCCTTGGCGCCAGCACGCATGAGCTGGGCGTGCCTGCTGAAACGGGTATTCGATATCGATGTCGAACACTGCCCAAACTGTGGTGGCCGCCTGAAGATCATCGCAGCGATCGTCGACCCCGCGGTGATGACCAAGATCGTCACCCACCTGCACTTACCCGCGCGCGCATCGCCACGCTCGGCGGCGCGGCGAGTCGATCTGTTGCAAGCGGCCTGATCGCACACGCAAGCTGCTCTCCATCGCGCTTGGCTACCAGCCGAGGATCGCGCTCGCCCTGGCACTCGCGCAAGCGGCGAAGCGGCGCCGATAAGCGGGCAGCTGCGCGGGTGAACGGCCCAGAAAATCCCCCTAATGCCTCGAGCCTTGACCCCGCACCCACGTCATTGACACCTGACTGGCCGAAAGCGACCTTCCGCATCGGGGAAATCGGCGGTTTGGTCTTCTTATGCTTCCTGCCAGCGCAATCCCAAGCCTTGCCCAGTGCTCGCGATCGGCGATCCGGGTGATCCGCTGCTCCCGCTGCTCGGGCCGGAGGTCGATATCCGTACCGACTGTCCGCGCTATCGCGTGTTCGGGAACGGCCGCTGCGTCGATGAGCCGTACGACGTTCCCCGCTGGTGGCGCGACGATCTGGTCGCGTTCGTCCTCGGCTGCTCGTTCTCTTTCGAGCACGCGCTGCTGGAGGCACGCGTGCCGCTGCGGCACATCGAGGCGCGCAAGGGTGTGCCCATGTATCGCACCGGCGTGCCGACGGTGCGGGCGGGCCGCTTCCACGGACCGCTGGTCGTCTCCATGCGCCCGCTGCGGCCGGCCGATGCGATCCGGGCGCTCCAGATCACGTCGCGTTTTCCTACGGTGCACGGCGCTCCTGTCCATGTCGGGCTGCCCGAGAGCATCGGCATCCGCGACCTCGGTCGCCCGGATTGGGGCGATGCGATCGAGGTGAGATCCGATGAACTGCCCGTATTCTGCGCTTGCGGTGTGACACCCCAGGCAGTCATCGAGGCCGCCGGTGTTCCGTTCACCATCACGCACTATCCGGGGTCGATGCTGGTCACGGACCTGAAGAATTCGGCGCTCGCCGTGCTCTGATGCGGGCGCTGCCAAGCGCTCCTCCTGCGGAGACAGCGTGGCCCTCACTGGACCACGTACCGCGCTGAAGGAATGTTCTGCGTCATGGTCATCCTGGAGCAGCCAAGCGACAAGGTCGATATCGCCTGGAAGCAGATGACGATCGATCTCCGCGGTCACACGCTCACGAACTCCTGGAACAGCACCATCGCCGGTACCACGGGCATCGTCACGGTTACACCGACAACGGACGCCGCGACGGTCCGGGCGCGCAACAAGACGGCGTTCGGTTTCTGCGTGCTGCGCAACACCGTGTCCGAGTCGAAGATGAACTACCAGGTGCTGGTCAGGACGCTGGTTTGGTGAGGGCCGCCAGGCGTTCGATCAACTCCTCGAACGGGGCTTGTTCGGACGCTTCCGCAATCTGCCCGACGCTCTTGCGCAGGTCGACAATCGTCGTCTCGAGCTTCCACGCCGCCGGGCCTTCTTTCTCGACTTCCCGCGTCAGGCGCTTCGCTGTGTCGTAGTCGCGCATGTCGAACGCCGTACCGAGCAGCGTGGGCCGCAGCCATTCATCGCCCGCGTCGCGCGCACGCAGCGCCTCGCAGGACTCCAGCGTCAGGTGCTGCGCGAACCGCGCGCGCTCCTCGTCTCCGGGATCGCCGCGCTCCCGATACAGGCGCGCCAGATTGCTAACCGGATAGTAACCGCCGAGGTCCAGACGCATGCCTTGCTCGTACGCTTCGATGGCCTGATCAAGATAGCGTCGGTTCACCCGGTCGTCACCTGCCTTCTTCGCGGCCTGTGCGAGCTTCTTGAAACGACCTCCTATCAGGCCCTGGCTTTCCGAACTGTCCCCCCGCATCGCGATGAGGCTCTTCAGATTGCCGATCGCCGCAAGGTGGTCGCTGCTCGGTGCCTTGGATAGCGCAAGCGCGAGTTGCTGCTGCACCCAGGGAAGGTCCCGCAGGCGCTGGGGCAGCGCCTGCAGGTAGTCGCGCGTTTCATCCCACAGGCCGGCGTCGCGCAGGGTCGTCGCGATGGCCAGCGCCGTTGCGGGAGCATTCGACGCCGCAGCGGGAAATTCAGCGGCAAGTTGTCGCGCGAGCGACTGCTTTTCCGTACCGTCGGGCAGCAGTCGCACGGCGGTAAGGCGGGCGTCGAACGCGCGCTGCTGCTCCAGTGCATTGCGCATCGTCGTGGCGCGCGCAGGATCCGGATTCGGATAATCGGGCAACACGATGTTCATCGGCGACAAGCCGCTCGCCATGGCCGGCACACCTTCGACGACCCGCTTGGAGATGAGTTCCGCGGTCGCTGCCGAGACCGATTCCTCGGGCAACGGATAGGTCACGCGGCGCATCTGCTGCGTATCGAACAAAGGCACGGACCAGTCGGCGGCGAGCAGCACGCAGCCGGCCGATCTCGCCGCGTGCCGGATGCCGATCTCGTAGTAGACGTTTCCATTCGGGATGGTCATGTCCGCGACGATCAGGTCCGAGAAGAACAGCCGCTCCAGCATCTCGTGAATGATCAGGGCGCCGGTCTCCTGATCGGCCCGCACCGGATCGTAGCCCAGGCTCCGGATCGCGGGCTCAAAGGCGTCCCGCCACAGAATGTCGAAATTGATGCGCGCTGGCGCGCCCTGGACCACCGGCGTCACGGGCTTGGTTCCGTATGGCATTACCATGAAGCAAATCGGCGTAGGCATGGTCAACTCCAAGAAAATGGGATCTGCACGCCGATTACGGGAAGGTCAGGGGCTGCATTTCCTCGTAATGCGGCACCGCATCCTTCAGCGCCGCGTGCACGACCGGCGGCATGACATCGAGTTGAGCGGCGGCAGGCGCAGCACGCCCTGGTCGAAGAAGGCTCTTTGCTGGCGGCCGCGTTAACCCGGTCCCCTAGGCTCTTGGATCATGCTACCGAGCATGACCGAGCGTCAAGACGAAATGCATGCTCGCGGGTTACGCGCTACGACCAGTCGTCCGCTCTGCTGCGCGATCACCACTTTCCAAACGCTTACGCCAAAATCGCCGCATGATCTTCTTCGCTATTTGCGAAGAAGTCATAGAGGAAGAATCTACGCGCGAGGATTGCCTTGCCGCTACACGCTCAGCGTCGGTACCAACCTCACTGCGTAACCTCAACGCCTTGACGGACGGCACCCCATTGGATTGTCTTACCCGTATCGCCGGTGACGCGTACCCGCACGTCGTTGCCGCCTATGTCGAGTACCGCCGTCCACGCCGTACCATTGGCGTTCGGGTTGGACTGGTCGACCGTCGGCGCGCGTACTTGCACCGGTGCGCCGCCGGCATCTCGATACCACGCGCCAGAAAGGACGAACGTGGCGGCGTCAGGGTCGCCAGTGCCAGACGCTTGAAACGCGCCGACGACCACGTTGACGTGAGTGACGCCGTCCGAGGGCAACGTGTAGGTCGCGATCGTCGTGCTCGTATTGTTCGTTGTCTGCGTGCGCGTAGAACCAATGCGCTTCGAACGCGCAGCGGTTTTAGGTGCAGTATTGTTCGAGTCCGTCGCGGCAGTGTCAACCCAGTCGGTGCCATTTTGCGGCGTTATCGACGTGATTGGATCATCGATAAATTGGGACCGCGCATACGTCGGGGTGAATCCGACGAGCTTCCACGTTACACTCCCGGTCCCGGTGGTCTCCGTGATCGTGTCACCCACAATGCTAGCTCCCGCCCAGGTAGGTTCAGAGCTTCCGGTAACACCGTCACCCGTGGTTGCTATTGCTTGAAAGACTTTCGATCCTGTCGCCGGGATAGGCGTGCCGTTCGCTGTCGGTTCGACCACCGTGTTGTCCAATAAGCCGTTATACGTACCTACGAATATAGGTTGGTGTGGAACCCACGGGTAACCTCGCCAGCCATCGGTAGCGACGACGTACTCATCCCAGGTGCCCGGCGCTCCCGCGCTCGCCACCGCGAACTTGTCGCCCGCCTTGCGTTCTCCTCCCCGTAGACGGTTGTGGACGAGCATCTGCGCATCGGCGCCTCGATACTGGATCGCGCTGGTGTAATTGAGATAAGTGAGTGCAGGATCGCCTCCGACGAAGTGACCTTGATACTCGCGGAGGTGTCCGTGCCCTAGACCGCTCTTCCAGTTGGACACGCCGAGAAGGTGCTGACCTCCGTTGTAGGGACCATACATGCCGAGCGACCACCAGCCGGTACCGCCTTGGCCGTAGCCGAAGGAGCCCATTCTAGCCTGGTAGCTCCACCCGACCCAGTTGTAGTGTCGGTTGAGGTAGTCGTCGTCACTACTGGATATCTTGAGCGCCTCCCAGTTGCTATTGGCTCCGTCCTGCGACGTGAGCGATACTTGTAACGTCTTTCCAGGAGTAGTCGCCCCGGTGTCATCGAATTCAACGACGCACTGACAGCCGTTGGATAGAAGGACAAGCCCCCCACCGACCACGCCACGCGCCGTGTTACCACCGATGTATGCGTTTCCTATCGGCACGAAGCTGTTCCAAGAACTCTCAGATCGGCATGCGGTAAAACAGCTTCCGGTGTTCGTGGGCACATAGTATCCCGGGCCACCGCTACCTTGATAATAACAAGAGTGATAATTGTTTCCCAGGCTTCGATCGTAGAAGCCAAAGGCGCCATCGCCGATCATGTTGTCATAATGGGTGCGCATACCGGTGGTGTCGCCGGCAAAGATCGTCCCCTCACACATTTCGACCGACCACCCTTGGCAATCCGTCCCCTTGAAGTGCAGCCCGCCGCCGCATCCGCCGAAGCGGAGGTTCTTGACCGAGCCGAAGTCGGAGCCGTTGAACGGCCAAAGAGAACCTGCGCCTTGGCAGTGCCAAGCGAAGCCATCAAAACCGAAAACGTTGACGTGGTTGACCTTGACGTCGTGCGTACGGCAGAAGATGCCCGCGGGGATCTTCAAGTACCACAAGACACCGCCGAAGACTTCCCAGTGAATCGAGCCGTTGTTCGCGTCCGACGCGTATCCGCCGAGCTTGTTCGTTACAACAACAGACGTAGAAGAGATGAACGTCTTGATCTGAAACGCACCGTTGTTGTGGACGTAGGGGTGGTTGATGTCGAGCGTCTCGCCCTGCGCGGCATTGGTGATGTTCAGGATCATACCGACATCACCGCTCGACATGCCGGAAAGGCCGGTAATTGTGACGTCGTCGCCACTACCACTTGCAATAGTGGCGGCCGTTCCTGTGCGGCCCGTCGTCGAACCGTCGATGATAGTCCAGTTCGGGACCTGCATGTTCTCGATAGATAGTCCGGTGACCGTGTCAAAGAACGGATTCGTCGACCCGCTCGTGCCGCCGACATCACACTGCCAATAAAACCGGCATTCGCCCGCCGTGACTACACGCGTGTGCGCCGCGTAGGTGTGTGCGGAGTGCCAATCGAAGAGCGGCGATTCACATGTCCACGTGACACCACCGTCGGGGATCGTGTCGCCGAAGTTGGCGCTCGCGAAGCCAGCTGGATCGCCGGGCACGTTAGCGGTCTTCCCGCTGTTGGCGGACGCATCTATCGTAGTGGCGCGGAATAGCTTCGTAACGTTCGAGCGAGTCGGCGTGCTCGGCGCTACATCGAGTCGTACGACGTCATTGAGTGCATAGGCAGTGTTTTGCGCCCTCGTGTAATACGTTCCGCCGAATACCGGGTTGCCGTAAAGGAGTTGCGCTGACTCGACGTTGATGTGATCGATGGCCGAGCCGCTCGCGAAACCGCGAGTAGGCGCCGGCGCCGTAAAAGTGTGGTGGAAGATCATGCCGCCATAGCCGGGTGCAAACTTCCAGATGGACCCGTATCGCTCGGTGGCACTTGCAATGCCGGCAGTACCACGGCCGCGGAAATGGACTGGATGGTCTACATCCAACGGTTGCGAAAACCAGCTTGTGCCGAGGGGGACGTCGACAGTCAACGACGTGGTGGCGGTGTTCGGATCCGGCATGGCGTCGAGCATTGCGCGATAAGCCGGATAGTCGTCGGTGATGCCGTCGACCACCGCGCCGAAGGTTACCGGGCTCCACGTGTGCGGCGGCGAGACCACGACCGGAACGAATGTATCGACGGTGACGTTACCGCTTGGGTCCACCGAGCCGCACTTGATCTCTCCGCCGGACCATGCGGGTTTACGGATGGCTCGGCCGCTCGGGTTCATCTGCAGAAAGGATATGGCGCCGCTTCCCAAATCGGTGAACACGCTTGCCGGCACGACTTCACCCGCGCGTCGAATGACGACGTTGCTCGCACCGGGTGAGTACGACGCGTCCACACAGCCGAGGATGGTGGCGCTGCCAGGTGGCGTTGACGAGCCAAGGACAGTTTGGGGGATCGCCTTGGTGATTTTCGTTGGATCCGATGGGAGAGGTGCGACCCAGTCGCCTGGCACGAGTGCGGGACTCGACACGTCGAGGGAATAGAACGTTGTGGCTCGCTGAAATGACAGGGCGGTTGTGCCGAGCACGATGGGGATGGCTGTCGTGAGTACCCATTCGGTGTGCGCGTAGAGTGTGCCCTCTGAGACTGCGACACGGCGTTCGGCCGTGAGGGGCTCGCTCGTTCGCGACAAGGCGCCGCCGGAGCCGTTCGAAGCATACACGCCGTTGTCTGCAGCAGTGTTCTGTACGTGGACAAGGACAAGATCGCCGACGTTTAGGGTCACGCCGTATTGAACCGTCGCGTTTGCCACCGAGGTACTGCACCCCGTCGTTAAGGTCACAACAGAGTTGCTCGTGTAGCCCGCGATGGTCGTGGTGAGATTGCCAGCGCCAAGGCCTGCGCCCGTCACGACGACGGTTTTGCCGATGTCGGCCGAGGTGAACGGTTGCGACGTGGCACATGTCAGCGTCGTCGAGCTGAGTCCAGTCGTCATGCTCCCATCCGTGACCGTACTGCCGTCGATGACCAGGGCCGCCGGGCTGCTCAGATTGATGTTAACGGTCGTCGCGACTCTGACTTGGATGGGCGGGAGCGCTACTCGCATGAACGTGTGGCCCGTTTTGTCCACCGTGATGATCTGAGCCGGGTCCACGCCCCAGCACGTCCCGGCGTAGGTGTTGCCGTGTTGGACCGGGAAAAGGGTCGCGTGATCGAGAACGTGACCGCTCATGTACTCGTCCCCGGTCAGCGCGGTCGGGCGCTGCATTCCGTTGCCCGTGCCCTGCCAAGTCCATACACCGTTCTGGGCGGTGGAAGTCTGACTAACGAGCAGTATCCTGTCGCCGATTGATGGGGAGTATCCGTCAAAGCTGCTTGGCGCGGAAAGCACATTGACGTTGGACGTAGTGACGGCTTTGACTGTCGGTGCGTACGCCATGGGGGGCCTCCTTTTAGGGAGTAACTATCCACTTTCCGGCGCAAAAATGGCTTCTCTGGGATGCGGCGCCGGGATGCCTAAAGTAACAGAGCAACGAACCGCCTTCAACGAGCAGTAGCGCAGGAGATTGCGTGGTTTCTGAATGTCTAGATACTATGTAGGACTGCCCCAAGTTAGCCCCCTTGAGTTAAAACGGGAGTTCGACCCGCTCGTTTGATGAAAGGAGAACGCGATGAACGTAGCCGAGACAGCCCTACGCGCAAAGGATACGGGAGTAGCGGGACAGTTGTGCATGGCCATCGAGTTGAGCGGGAAGAAATGGTTGCTAGCGCGGAGCGACGGAGCGCGGGGGCCGAGCCGCTACACCGTGGACGCGCTTGAGCAGCTGCGGCAAGAGCGCGACTGCGCATGCCGATCGGATCGGCTCGCTGTTGGTGTTGCACTACTTGCGGGTGGCGCGCGTTGGCGGGCGTGACTGGGGCAAGTGGTGGCAGCGCTGCGGGCCGCAGCTGCCGGGGGCCTTGCGTGCGGGGATCGAACCCGTGTCACCGTCGGATCAATACTCCCCGGAATCGTCGTTTGAATTTTCCCCAGTTTAAGTGCCTAGCCCTGCCCGCTGAGCGCTGAGTGGGGCCTAGGTCGTTGCCTGGCTCATCATCCGTTGCAGTACCACTGCACGGAGACAGCCGGGGTGATCAAACTGAGGGAGTTGATCGTGATTCTGGATCTGCACAAAGAGGGCTTGTCGGTGTCGGCGATCGCCGAGCGTACCGGCTTGGACCGCAAGACCATCCGCAAGTACATCGCACGTGGCGTGGAGCCGCCGCAATACGGCCCGCGCGCGCCTCGTCCGCACATCATGGCCCCCTACGAGGCCTACGTGCGCGAGCGCCTGGTGGCCTTTCCCGAGCTGTCTATTCCCCGACTGCTGCGCGAGATCCGACCGCTGGGCTATGCCGGCGGGCGCACCATGCTGGGCGAGTTCGTGCGCGAGGTGCGCCCGCTCGCCGCCCCTGCCTTCGAAGTGCGCTTCGAGACCGAGCCGGGCGAGTAATGGGAAGCTTCCCATTATTCGCCAGGGGCGAACAGCAGAGGCACAGTGGCATCGGGCACGCGCTGGGCGCCGATGCGATCGAGCATACGGTACACCGAGGAGCTGCTGCCGGTGTAGCCGTGCTCGCGGCACAACGCCGCGTGGATCGCTACTCCGGAGATCTTCTGCGCCGCCCAGCGCTCGACGATCTCGCGGTAGGGCTCCACCATGGAAATGGTCGATCGCGCTCGCCTGGCTGCGCCCAGCACCGCGGCGATGGCCGCATCCTCGGGCAGTGCGGTCTCCGGCCTCAGCCAGCCTTGGCTTGCGGCGAGGGCGCGAAAGCGCGCCAGCTTGTTGCGCCCCATGAGCCGGGCACGCGCGATGTCGCGGTCGGAATCGCCCTGGCGCAGCCGCACCAGAACGGCTCGATACTGATGCATCTCGAATCTCCTGCGGCCCACCACCGTCTCCTCCGGAAAAAGTCCGGAGGCTAGCGGCAAGCGCTTCAATCCGAGATGCCTTCCCCCTAGTTCAAGTCACTGGCTCCAATATGCCGAAAATCCAGTGGCTCCATTACGCCGAAAATCGACTGGCTCCTTTATGCCGAAACCCGAGTGGCTTCATTACGCCGACGGATGACAGAGCGTCCATCCCATTACCTGCACTTGCCGGCCCGCGCACCGCCCAGATCACCGGCGCGGCGAGTCGATCTGTTCCAAGCGGCCTGATCGCACACTCAAGCTCCCTCCCATCCGGCTTAGCCCCCAAAGCCGACGATCCCGCTTGGTCGGCATTCGCGCAAGCGGTAGTGCGGCGCCGATATGGAGCGCTTGCAGCCGATGAATGACCCGCAAAATCCCCGAAATTCCTCGAGTCTTGAGCGAGGACTTGCGTGATTGACAGCTTGACTCCCACACGCTAGCCTCCCAATCGGGGGAAAAGGCGGGTTGTTTTTCCTAGGCTCGGAGGAAAAATGCAAATCTATTTCCGTTCTTTCAGCGCGGCGGCAGTGCTCGCCGTTGTACTGCTGCCAGGTCTCCCAAAGGACGCTCATGGCGGAGAGTGGACAGTTTGCAACAGGACGCCGGACCAGCTGATAATAGGGATTGGCTACGCCAACTCGAACGGTGGAATTGTTAGCAAGGGCTGGTGGACGCTAGGTGCATGTGGCGGCTGCAGGAACGTGTTGAATGCGAGTGAAACCGCAGACCGGACCACTGTCTACCTGCACGCCCACGCCAATAATGGAGCAGGGATAATTGAAGGGAACGAAAGTTTTTGCGTCCGGAATGGCGCCTTCACGCTTAACAACGCGCAAGGCCGCAACTGCGGTGAGAGGAGGTCCTTCCGGCCTGAGAACGTCAACCTAACTAAGAACTGGACCACGAACATAACGGGGCGAGGACTTTCGGGTAAGGTTTGCTTCTGACCAAAACGTTTACTCAAGAACGGAGTCGGGATAGAAATGTAGCGCGCGCATGATCGTAGGGTACGGTGGCTAATCCAGCGGTTTCCCACTGCGCCTCAATCCGTCTCCCTTAATCACCACGTTTCCACAAGTCTCCCTGCGAGTAGGATCGAGGACTGGAGCGCCCGGGTAGGTTGACGTTTGTGTTCCCTGTTGCCTCGCTCTTTCGTCTGCGAGTGTCACAGTATCTCGACCCTGCCACGTTTCCAGCCCCCGCCACGTCGAACGGAGCGTGCGGATTCCCCGCACTCCTCTCTCCTATGTCCTTCGCCCCAAGGGTTATGAAACCTCACTGCTGTCCAAAACAGCCGGACGCTGGCTGGTGGTCCCCAGTAGCGATGCGGGTTTGGGAGGGGTCAGGAAGGGATTTCAAGATGGGGCCCCCTATTGTGCTGTCCAAGATCAGGCGAACGCCAGCGCTGCCTGAGGTGGTGCGGTGGGACTTGGCGGGGCTGCAAACGGTGCGTCTAGCCAAGTGCGCAGATCGCGATGCGTAAACAGGTTCATGCGCAGCAGCGCCACCAGGTTGGACAGACTCCAACCGAAGCGCGAAGAAAGGTGCAGGAAACGCAACAGCAGCATGGCGATGAGCGCGGTCCAGATCTGGATCTTCACTGCGTTGGGCGAAGTACCAACGAAGGTCTTGATCTTGAGATTTTGCTTGAGGGCTTTGAAGAACAGTTCCACCGCCCAGCGCTCCTTGTAGATCGCCGCTACGGTGCTGGCGCCCAGCCGGTGGTGATTGGTCAGAAACACCAGCGTCTCGCCGGTGTCCTCGCGCAGCGCCTCGATTCGGCGCAGCAGGTGCGGGCACTTGTCCTGGGCGCCAACGCCGGTGAGCCGGATGGTCCGGTCACGCACGATGTTGCGGTTCTGGGGAACGGGACGCTCTTCAACCACCTCGAACAAGGCGTTGTCTTTCATGCGGGTGACGAACAACACCGCCGATTGCGTCCAGTAGGCAAACAGCCGGTAGTCGTTGTAGCCCCGATCATCGACCACCAGCGTGCCGGCCGGGAAGGGAATCCGCCAAGCCACCTTGACGTCATGGATGCTGCCATCGG
>Ga0335082_10007876_pt1 | contig 11568 bp, 11 predicted proteins | sample Lox_Sample_41_FD_206718 | JGI IMG/M metagenome (GOLD analysis project Ga0335082, IMG submission 206718) | Soil microbial communities from Loxahatchee National Wildlife Refuge, Florida, United States - Lox_Sample_4.1 | ecosystem: Environmental > Terrestrial > Soil > Wetlands | place: USA...
AAGACCAGTCCATTGCCTTTGCCACCTGTTGCTGAGTCAGCTCTCTGTTTTGGCGCGCTGCTAGAAGCTCTGTTCGAAGACGTCGACGTAGCAGTAGCGGACTCGTGCTGTCTTCCATTATCGGTCCCCCTCACTGCCGATAACTTCGGCTCACTGCGTGATAGGCGGTCAACCGACAGGTCGCAGACCGACATGTCGCATCAAGCTTGCGGAAGCCTATACCGCCAGCACCAGAAATCACGGAGGAATCATGGTTTTCCCTACGTGTCGCAGGTAACGTATCGGCAACTTCCGCTGCGCCAGTTCACAGCACGGCTGCGGCCAGCCTCTCGCCCCACCCCACCACGAGCCACGCTGCGTAACCAACGAAGCACGAAAGGTCTTAAGTTATCACGCAGAGTGGCAGTGCGTCAAATGACATATGTCATTTTGAAGCTTCCCATACTACAGTCGGCAGTATGGGAAGCACCCATATGACTAGTGTCACCAGGAGGAGTCAATGACTCTGCTGATCTTCCTCGTGGGCGCGCTGACGGGGGTTCTCGCAGGCGGGGCGATGTGTGTCCGCTACCTCCGATCTGCGATCGCCGACGACATCGGCCCGCAGCTCAAGCGGATGCAGAACCAGCTCGACAACATCGAGTCTGCCGTCAACCTCGCCCTGGCATCGCGGTACGCCGAGCTAAGCCAGCTTCCCTGGCCCCCGGCGATCCCTGCTCCAAGGGGGAACAACGAAGGTCGCCGCTAGCGGTTGGCGCCGCGGCCGACAGCCCGGTACTCCCCCCGACCGGATTCACGGGATCGCGGATCAGCACGGATCCGTCAACGGCCGCCACTTCTACGCAGTCACCGGAATTGGAGACGGCACTCTTGCGGCACGGAATCTTGCGGTTCCTGGATATCGGTCACTTATCTACCGCCTGTTATATGGTAGATCTCCGTCGGAATTAGCAACTCGCGAACGCATGCATAAAGTGTCCAGCCAGCCTGCGTAAGTACCGGTGAAGCTGCTTCGGCTGAGCCGCCTCCGCTCTGAGGACTGAGTCGGCAGCCTTCAGCCTCATCACGGAGGAATCCATTACCGGAGCAGGCGGAAAGGCCCGAGGGGTGGCCGTAGTATTTAGATTTTTGCCAGCCGGAACTCAGCGAAATCATTGCTGATATATTCCAGCTTGAAGGATTGCTTGTGGTCGACACCTGAACCGTATACATGTATGTCAACCCGGTACGTTCCACGATCCAGTCGCCAGGCGGGGTAACCGAATGCGTCATGAACATACGATTCAGATGAAAAGGCAAACGCCTCTCCTCCGCTGAGGACCGCGACGGCGACTTCTTCTCCTGCGCGGCTGGCCGGTATATCGCGATATCTGGTTCTCTCGCTGACGCGTGAAGCAACTACGGTTTCGGGAGGGTAAGGAACTGATTTTATGAGTTCCTGGTGGTTAGTCCAGCGGCCGGGGACAGTTGGAATTACCCGTTCGCCCGTTCCCCAGCGAAAATAGTCAATGTCAACAACGCATCTTTGTACAGCCTGACGCGTCAAGAGCTTGGCAAGTGGCCCAGCAAGAGGCTTGTTGCGGATCTGGACGACTGCAAATGTCCACGGGGTAGGTCCTGCGGGTATCCATTGAGACGGGATGATCTCAAGGCGCGGCCGCTCAAAGGCCTCGATCGCGAATGGGACCAGGACCGAGGCGCCGAGGGCGGCGACCGCGAGGACAAGCTCAATACCCATAGACCGTCACCCCCTTCTCGGTCCTGGCCGTTGCAGGGTAATGCACATAGGACCACTACAGACCCGGCTAGGACGAAAGAGAGCTTCAGCGCATTCTCACCGGTCGACAGATCTCTGCGTCGGACGCAAAGATCAGCCAGAGCGGTCGCGCGCTCAACAGCGAATTCCTCACCATAGAAAGCCTTCAGAACGACGGATGCGTACTCCTCGGTCTGGAGAATTCCAGGAACGAACATTGCCTCGAATTGACTTGTGGCGGCTGGTGCGGATTCACAACCGATCGGCTTGAGCAGCGCGGGAGGCATGATAACGCGGTACCCCCCCCCGCCACCGAGGCGGCCCGGCGGTCCAGGCCAAGGCGGCCAGTTCCGCCGACTGCTCCTTGTCCGTGACGTGGCAGAGCGGAGGGAGCGCCGTACGGTCATTAATGCTTATTCCGGTCTTGGCTTTCTCGATTCGGTTCATCTTCGACAAAGACCAGTCCATGGCTCTTGCTGCCTGGTCGTGCGTCAGTTCCTTATGCAGGCGCGCCGTTCGGAGTTTGGTCCGACGAAGCATCAGCGGACTCGAACTATCTCTCATAATCGGTCCCCTTCGCTGCCGACAGCTTGCGCCCATATGCATGCCAGTAAAGCTGATGGAAGGCAAATCGACAGCTCGCATCAAGCTTGCGCAAGCTTATACCGCTAGCACCAGCAATCACCGGGGAATTTCGTGGATTCCTTGCGTGTCGCAGGTGACCCGTGTGCAACATCTGTCCCGCCAGGCGAGGCAGACTTGCACGCAGCTTCGCACTTACCACCAGTCCTACGTTATGTAATCAGTCAAACACGTACAGATTATGATACCTGGCAGTACGCTAATAGATCAACTGCAAGAGTCAATCTGATAGGTGTCGCTTCACTAGCTAGCACGACTACGGCACATACCAGCTGTGTGACTGATCGGGGGCCATCAGGACCGGGCGCGGCGCCAGACGACGGATTCCCACGGGCGGAGCTTGAGGTCGGGCGGCAGCTGGAGCGGAGAGTCGCCGTTGAGGCTGGTCAAGACGACGGAGGCGGCCGCCCAGTCGGCGTCCAGGGGCAGGGCGGCGTCCATTACGTCGGCGGAGAAGTTCGCCGCGACAAGCAGCTCGGCCCTTGCGGTGCGGCGGAGGAAGGCCCAGATCGCGGGGTGATCCGGCAGGAGCAGCTCGAAGTCGCCGTCGGTGACGACCGGGTCCTCGTGACGCAGCGCGATCAGCCCGCGGTAGTGCTCGAAGACCGAGCCGGGGACACCGACCTGGGCGGCCGCGTTGACCGTGGTGTGGTCGGGATTGACGGCCAGCCAGGGCGTGCCGGTGGTGAAGCCGGCGCCCGGGGAGGCATCCCACTGCACCGGGGTGCGGCCCTGGTCACGGCTCATTCTGGCCATCGCGGCCAGCAGCGCGGCCAGGTCGGCGCCGGGCCGTTCGACCGCCTCGGCGTAGAACCGGAGCGTCTCGATGTCGCGGTAGTCGGTGATCGCGGTGAACGGCGCGTTGGCCATGGCCAGCTCGTCACCCTCGTATACGTACGGGGTCCCGCGGTGCAGATGCAGGACGGTGGCCAGGGTCTTGGCCGAGGCGATCCGGTGCGGGCCGTCGTCGCCGAACCTCGATACCGAACGGGGCTGGTCATGATTGCCGAAGTACAGGGAATTCCAGCCTCGTCCGGCCAGGCCCTGCTGCCAGTCCGCCATCGCGGCCTTCAGGTCGGGCAGGTGCAGCGGGCGCAGGTCGAACTTGTTCGCCCCGAAGCCCAGCTGGACGTGCTGGAACTGGAACACCATGTCCAGCTCGTGCCGGGCCGGGTCGGTGAACAGCACCGCTTCGGGCACGGTGACGCCGGGCATCTCGCCGACGGTGAGCACGTGCGCGTCCCGGCCGGCAAATACCGACCAGTACATCTCCTGCAGGAACTCGTGGTTGCGCGGGCCGCAGATGAAGTACTGGAAGGCGGGTCCGTGCCGCGATCCGGGGCGGGGCGTGGTGTCCGGCAGGGACGTGTCCTTGCTGATCATGTTGATGACGTCCATGCGGAAGCCGTCCACGCCGCGGTCAAGCCACCAGCGCATCATCGCGTAGATGGCCTGGCGGACCTCGGGGTTCTCCCAGTTCAGGTCGGGCTGCCTGGTGGAGAACAGGTGCAGGTAGTACTGCCCGGTCTGCTCATCAAGGGTCCAGGCCGGGCCCGAGAACAGGGATTCCCAGTTGGCGGGCCTATCCCGCCACCAGTACCAGTCCCGCTTGGGGTTGTCGCGGCTCGAGCGGGACTCGGTGAACCAGGGATGCTCGTCGGAGGTGTGGTTGACCACGAGGTCCATGACCAGCTTCATACCGCGGGCGTGCAGCTCCGCGATCAGCTCGTCCAGGTCGGCCAGGGTGCCGAACAGCGGGTCGACGTCCTGATAGTCGCTGATGTCGTAGCCGTTGTCGTCCATCGGCGAGCGGTAGACCGGGGACAGCCACACCACGTCCACGCCGAGGCGGTGCAGGTAGCCGACGCGCCCGATGATGCCGCGCAGGTCGCCCACGCCGTCGCCGTCGGAGTCGGCGAAGCTGCGCGGATAGACCTGGTAGACGACCCAGCGGCGCCAGTCCTCAGGAGCGGACAAGGCGGGCGATGGCTTCGGAGGCTTCCTTGACCTTGGCGTCGGCGTCGGGACCGCCGGCCTCGATGGCCTGCGTCACGCAGTGGCCCAGGTGGTCCTCGACCAGCCCCAGCGCGACCGCCTGCAGCGCCCGGGTCACCGCGGACACCTGGGTGAGCACGTCGATGCAGTACGTGTCGGACTCCACCATGCGCTGCAATCCCCGTACCTGACCCTCGATCCGCCGTAGCCGCTTGAGGTAAGCGTCTTTGTCCTGCGTATAGCCGCGCATGATCCAACTGTAAGGGTTTGGGCAGGCTGGGGGTAACCTCACGGCATGCGCGACGACACCATCGCGGCCTTCCTGGACCAGCTGGCCGCGCGCGTTCCCGCCCCGGGCGGCGGCGCCACCGCCGCCCTGCACGCCGCGCAGGCCGCGGCGCTGCTGGCCATGGTCGCCCGGTACAGCGACGGCCCCAGGTACGACGCCACGCTGATGAACCGCGTCGTCGCCGAGGCCGACGAGCTCCGCGAGGACGCGCTGGCGCTAGCCGAAGCCGACGCGAAGGCCTTCGGCGCGGTCGCCGAAGCGTACCGGCTGCCGCGGACGACGGAGCGGGAAACCTCGGCCCGTTCGGCGGCCATATCCTCAGCCCTGGCCGGCGCCGCACGTCCTGGAGCCGATGTCGTGCGCACGGCCCTCCTCCTGGTCAGCCTGGCCGAGGACCTGTTGCCGGCCGGGAACCGCAACGTGATCACCGACGTGGCCGCCGCGGCCGAGGCGGCCCGCGCGGCCGCGGTGACCGCGCGGCTGAACATCGAGGTCAACCTGAAGGGGATCACGGACCCGGTGCTGGCGGAGGAGTTCGGGGCCGCGGCGGCGGTGGCCGGCCCGGTGGCCGAACGGGCCGACGCGATCGTCGCCGCGGTACGGGCGGAGATCGCCCAATGAGGTCGGCACGGTGAGCCTGGTCTTGTCCGGGCGGGAGCTGGCCGCCGCGATCCGTTCCGAGACGGCGGCGCGGGCGGCCGAGCTGACCGCCGCGGGGCGGACCCCGACGCTGGCCGTGGTCACCGCCACCGCCGACGAGGCCAGCGCCTGGTACGTGCGGTCGCTGTCCCGTACGGCGGCCAAGGTCGGCATAGCCTGCGACGTCACCGACCTGGGCCCGGCGTCGCCGTCGTGGCCCGGGTCGCGGGACGCCCCAGTAGAGAGCACCGTGGAGAGCATCCGGGTGGAGCTGATCGCGCTGGGCGAGAACCCGCTGGTTCATGGCATCGTGCTGCAGACGCCGCTGCCGGGCGGGGCGCGGCTGGCCGAGCTGGCGGGCCTTATCGATCCGGCCAAGGACGTGGACGGGGCGAACCCGACCTCGCTGGGGCGGCTGATGACCGGGCTGCCGGCCTTCGCGCCGGCCACCGCGGCGGCGGTGCTGGCGCTGCTCGATCGTTATGAGGTGGCGCTGAGCGGGCGTCGTGCGGTGGTGGTGGGACGTTCGGCCGTGGTGGGCAAGCCGGTGGCGCAGCTGCTGCTCGACCGGGACGCGACCGTGACCGTGTGCCACTCGCGGACCGTGGACCTGGCGGCCGTGACATCAACGGCCGAGGTGCTCGTGGTGGCGGCGGGGCGAGCAGGGCTGGTGGGGCGCGGGTTTGTGGCTGGTGGTGCTGTCGTGGTGGACGTGGGGACCAACGCCACGGCGGACGGCGGGCTGGCCGGGGACGTCGACCCGGCGGTCGCTGAGGTGGCGGGGGCGCTCAGCCCGGTGCCGGGCGGGGTCGGGCCGGTGACCACGGCGCTGCTGCTGCGGCACGTGGTGTCGGCGGCTAGCTCTCCTTGACGGGAGTCGAGGCGAGCATGCTGCGGTAGACGGCGATCAGGGCGGCCTTCTGGTCGTCGCCGAGGCGCGGGTCGGCCGCGATGGCGTCCTCGATGCCCGGGACGTTCGGCTTGTCGGTGTCCGTGGCCTCGTCGGCCTCGGCGGTGATCGCGTCGATCAGGCCAGCCTGGGTCATCAGCGTCTCCGCGGAAACGTTGAGCGCGCCGGAGATGGCCTTGAGCACCCGTACCGACGGCTGGTGCAGGCCCCGCTCGATCTGGCTGAGGTACGGGTTGGACAGGCTGGTCAGCTCGGCGAGCTGGCGGAGCGACAGGTTGGCGCGCTTACGCTGCTCACGGATGAAGGCGCCGAGTGCCTCCCGCTGCGCTTCCCACGGGTCCGTCATGGCGGCGCCTCCTCTGGCCTTGTTGCTAAGTATAGTACGCGTCAGCCCCGGTGTACCGGGGCTGACGCGTACTGTGACGTGCCTGGCTTGTCTGGCTTACTTCTTGGCGCTGCCCTCGGTGCCCGGGTTCAGCGCACTCATCGCCTCGAGGACCTCCTCGGCGAACTTACGCTGGCTGGCCAGGAGCTGCTCGGCGAAGTCGTAGGCATTGGCCACGACCTCCGCCGGCTTGGGCAGCTTGTCGACGAACGGCATGTCCACCTCGGGGACCTTGGGGGTAATGGACTGGACGGTCTCGACCCAGGTCTTGATCGCGTCGATGACGTTCTCCTGGCTCTTCCGGACCGTGCTCAGAACCTCGTTCTGCAGGTCCTGCGTGGGGTTGCTAGCCATGGCCTTGCCTCCTGCGTGTCGCGTCTTGCGTCTTGCTCGGTCTTACTTGCTCTCGGCCTTGCCGGGCATCAGCGGTGCGGTGGCCTTGACGACCTCGTCGGCGAACTTGCGCTGGCTGGTGAGCAGCCTCTCGGCGAAGTCGTAACTGCCGGCCACGACGTCGTGCGGCTTCGGCAGCCTCTCGGCGAACGGCAGGTCGACTGCGGGGATCTTCGGGGTGATGGTCTGAACGGTGTCGACCATGGTCTTGATCGCGTCGAGGGCGATCTCCTGGCCCTTGCGGACCATCGACAGGAACTGGTCCTGCAGTTCCTTCGGAGTGCTGGTGGTGCTGGTGCTGGCCATTGTCTTTGCCTCCCTTTCCTTCTTCTGCTAACTTTACCAAGCAACGCTTGGCATGTCAAGCAGCGCGCTAGATTTATTTTGCGGCGGCCGCTGGCGGCGGCGCGTCAGCTGGTGCCGGTGGCCTTCGGCGCGCGGCGGGTGGTGGCCGGCTTCGGGGCGCTCTTGGCGGCCGCGGGCTTCGGCGCGGCGGGCTTGGGCGCCGGGCTCTTGGCGGCCGCGGGCTTCGGCGCGGCCTTGGGGGCGGCGGCCTCGGGGGCCGGGGCCTTAGGGGCCGGGGCCTTAGGGGCCGGGGCCTTGGGGGCCGGGGCCTTGGGAGCGGGCGCGGCGGGGGCCTTGGGAGCGGTAGTCGCTACGGCCTTCGGCGCGTTCGGGACGACCTGGGCGGCCGGCTTCTGGGCGACCTGGGCGGCCGGCTTCGGCGCGGCGGGTTCCGGCGCGGCGTGGGCCACGGCCTGCTGGGCCGCATGGGCGGTCTCGGTCACCGCGGTCTTCGCGGCCGTCACCGTCTTCTCGGCCGCCGCGGCGGCATCCTTCCTGGTCACGTGTTGCCAGGTGCGCTTGCTGCTGACCGGGATCAGCGGCTCGGTGGCCGTCAGCACGTCCTCGGCGAACTTGCGCTGGATGGCAAGCAGGTGCTCGGCGAAGTCATAGCTGCTGGCCACGACGTCTTCCGGCTTGGGCAGCCTGTCCGCGAACGGCGCGGTGACGGACGGCAGCTTGGGGAACCTATCCATGAACGGCCCGTAGACCGACGGCAGTCTCGGGGTGACGGTCCTGACCGTCTCGACCCAGGTCTTGATCGCGCGGATCGCGGCTTCCTGGCTCTTGCGCGTGGCGGCCAGGAACTCTTCCGGCAGGTCCCGCGTGGGGGTGCTGGCCATGTTTGCCTCCTCATATAACTTCTCTGCTAACTTTACCAAGCATGGTTGAGATGTCAAGCGCAACGCTTGGCAAATGAAGCACGGCGCCCGACTCCCATGGGAAGCGGGACGCAAACCTCAGCCGGCCCCGGTGTTATCTCCTACGACTTGTAGGAGTTGACTGGGATCGTGGTCGATCAGCAGTACCTGTTCGAGGCGCGCCAGATGCAGGCGCTCTCGCTGGCCGTGCACATCCCGCTGGTCTGCTTCGGCATCGCCTTCCCGGCGCTGGTCCTGTTCGCCGAGTGGCGCTACCTGCGCACCGGGGATCCGCTGTACCGGACGCTGGCCCGGCGCTGGTCCAAGATCATGCTGGCGCTGTTCGCGGTGGGCGTGGTCACCGGGACGATCCTGTCGTTCGAGCTAGGGCTGCTGTGGCCGGTGTGGATACAGGACTTCGGCAATGTGTTCGGCCTCGGGTTCACGCTGGAGGGGTTCTCGTTCTTCGTCGAGGCCATCTTCATCGGGATCTACGTGTACGGCTGGGACCGGCTCAAGCCGCGATGGCATTTCTGGTCCGGCGTGCCGATCGCGCTGGCCGGGATCACCGGCTCGATGTTCGTCATCGCCGTCAACGCCTGGATGAACCACCCCACCGGGTTCCGGCTGTCCGGCGGGCGGGCGGTGGACGCGCACCCGTGGTCCGCGCTGTTCGCCAACCCGTTCTTCTGGAGCGAGTACGTGCACATGTACTTCGCCGGCTACATCGTGTGCGGCTTCCTGATGGCGGGCGCGTACGCCTGGGCGATCCTGCGCGGGCGGCACGGCCGGTACGAGCGGACCGCGCTGGGCATCTCGCTGTCCGCGGCGGCCGTGGCCGCGCCGCTGCAGGTCGTGGTGGGCGACTGGGCGGCCAGGGACGTGGCGCAGGCCCAGCCGGTCAAGCTGGCCGCGCTCGAAGGGCTGGCGGTAACGACGAGGGGCGCGGCCGAGCACCTGCTGGGCTGGTACAACGGGCACGCGGTAGTGTACGGGATCGAGATCCCGCGGCTGCTCTCGCTGCTCGCCTTCCACAACCCGAACGCCACGGTCAAGGGCCTGAGCATCGTCCCGCTGGCGGATCAGCCGCCGGTGAACGTGGTCCGGTTCGCCTTCCAGGCCATGGTCGGCATCGGCACGCTGCTGGCCCTGCTCGGCCTGGTCTACCTGTACCTGCGGCTGCGCCGCGGGCGGCTGCCCGCGGCGCGGTGGTTCTACTGGGCGGTCGTGCTGGCCGGGCCGCTGTCGGTGGTGGCGCTCATCTCCGGCTGGATCACCACCGAGGTGGGCCGGCAGCCGTGGATCGTCTACGAGGTGATGCGGGTCGACGCGGCCGTCACCGGGGCGCGGTTCATCCCGTTCGGGTACGGCGCTCTGTGGCTGGTCTACATCGGGCTGGGCGGCGCGGTCTTCTGGCTGCTCCGGCGGTTCAGCCGGGTGCCCCTGGAGCCGGAGAGCACCGATGCTGGCTGACGTGCCGATGGTGTTCATCCTGATCGGGATCGCCGCCTACACCGTGCTGTCCGGAGCGGACTTCGGCGCCGGGCTGTGGACGCTGGTGCCGGGCGGCGGGCAGGCGGGCGCGGCGGCGACCCGGGACCACACCCGGCACGCCATCGGGCCGGTCTGGGAGGCCAACCACGTCTGGCTGATCTTCGTGCTCACCGTCGCGTGGACGTGTTACCCGGGCGCGTTCGGATCAATTGTCTCGACCCTGGCCGTCCCGCTGCTGATCGCCGCGATCGGGATCATCTTCCGCGGCACCGCCTACGCGCTGCGCAGCCAGTTCGCGGCTGGTGAGGAGCGCGGCGTGCGGCTGGTGGAGTACCTGTTCGCGCTGTCCTCGGTACTCACCCCGTTCGCGCTGGCCACGGTGATCGGCGCGATCGCGACCGGGCGGGTGCCGGTCGGCAACGCCCGCGGCGACCTGGTCACCTCCTGGCTGAACCCGGTCTCGGTGCTGGCCGGGGTGCTCGCGGTGGCCTTCTCCGGGTACCTGGCCGCGGTCTACCTGGCCGCCGACGCCAGCAGATTGGCCGAACGGGCCCTGGTCCACGATTTCCGCATCCGGGCCCTCGCCTCCGGCGTGGTGGCCGGCGCGCTGGCTCTCGCCGGGCTGCTGGTGATCCGCGTCTCCGCCGTGTCGCTGTGGCACGGGCTGACCAGCGGGCTCGGGCTGGCGCTTGTTCTCGTCAGCGCGGTGGCCGGGGTGGTGACGATGGTGCTGGTGTTTACCGGGCGGTTCGGGCCGGCCCGGGCGTCGGCGGCGCTCGCGGTGGCGGCGGTCATCGCGGGCTGGGCCGCGGCGCAATCGCCGCTGCTGCTGCCGGGCCTGACCGTCGCCGAGGCCGCGGCGGGGCGGTCGACGCTGATCGCGACCATCGTGGGAGTGGCGGTGGGTGCGGTGGTGCTGGTGCCGTCGCTGGCCGTGCTGTACTCGCTGGTGCTGCGGGGGCGCCTGGATACCGCGGTGGTCTCGGATTCTGGGCTGGCCGCCGCGGGCGGGGCGGCTGCCTCGGGCGGGGTGGCTGCCTCGGGCGGGGTGGCTGCCTCGGGCGGGGCGGCTGCCTCGGGCGGGGTGCGGCCGGGGGCGGCCGACCGCCGGTCGCCAGCGGTGAGGCGGGACCGGCGGGCCGCGGCGTTCGCGGTGGTGACCGTGGTGGCGGGGGCCGGGCTACTGGTCTTCGCCGATCCGGCCTGGGCGCACGCCATCGGCGCGGTGGCGCTGATCGCGTGCGCGGTGACGGTGTTCGCGCTGGCGTCGAGGCCGGCCGCGGAGTTACGGCAGGGGCTGGCACGGCCGACGCGCGGAACCACGGCAATGTCACATCGCCGTGGTCAGGACCACTAGAGAGTCACATCGCCGTGGTTGTGCTTGGCGTCCGGCGCGGCGTGAGTGTGGCTGACGGGGTTTCTGGGGCGGGAGGTGCGGCGGCTCTGGGTGGCCGACGGCGCGGATCAGGTCATCGACAGCAGCACGCCTGCCCTCGGTGATCTTCGTTACGGGAGGGTCGTTACCTCGGTATCTGGTATCTGATCGAGATATGTCGGTCCTGGGGGTCGGTGATACGCAGACCTAATGTTGGGGTATCAAGCGATTAGCGGGGTGAAGGAATCATGCCCCGGAGCGCGTGCGGAGGTCATTAATGCGTCGCCCGTGGATGTCTTTGCTGCTCGTGCCGGTCATGGTGGTGGCCGTGGCGCTGCCCATCTCCGGCGCGGCGTGGGCCGCGCCGGCGGTGCCGGCGGCGCCCGCGGCCCGGTCGGCGCCCGCGGGCCGCACCGCGACGGCCGCGCCGGCCGCTTCCGCCCGCGCGCTGCAGCCGGGCATGAAGGGCTCCGCGGTCAAGGCGC
>Ga0335082_10007877_pt1 | contig 11565 bp, 14 predicted proteins | sample Lox_Sample_41_FD_206718 | JGI IMG/M metagenome (GOLD analysis project Ga0335082, IMG submission 206718) | Soil microbial communities from Loxahatchee National Wildlife Refuge, Florida, United States - Lox_Sample_4.1 | ecosystem: Environmental > Terrestrial > Soil > Wetlands | place: USA...
CATTTTCTAAGTTGTGCAGCGCATTTTGCGGCCAACGATCGTCCTGAATCACTTGTTTGTTGGGCGTTCGCTGCATAGTCCGTCGCCAGCAGCGTCAAAAAATCCAGCATCACTGCGACGGTCATCCGCAAAAGCGTGGCACGGCTCCAAACGATTGACTTCATGAAATACCCCACGGTTACCCGTCTTGGCCTTCAATCAGGCCGTGCGTTCTCGTTAAACCAGCCTGGCGCGGAGTCGTTGGAATTCGTTATCAGTGATCGATCCCGATTTTTTGAGTTGATCGAGCTTGGTAAGCTCATCTGCAACACTGAAGCCGACGACGCGACGCAACTCGTCGCGCGCCTGTTCAGCTTGTTGAGCGTTACGCTCAGCCATGCCTCTACCCTGGGTTATCAAGTAGGCAAATATGCCGAAGTACGACGTCAGAACGAGTGCCAGCACCCACAGGGCCTTGCCCCAGCCGGCGATATCGTGGCGTCTGAAGAGGTCGCCATAGATCACAACGAGCAACCAGAACCACACGATAAATGCGAAAATAGCCAATGCGTTCGCCAAAAAATTTGAATACGTGTACCCGCCCTCGAAAAGCATTGCGATTGTTCCTCTACACGCCGTTGATCATCTCATTCTAAAAATGGCTGAGAAGAATCAAATTCCTTTGATTCAAATCAAATAAGGGCGTGGTGGGGCTGCGGATACTTATTTACTTTACCGCAAAGGCTTGATCGCAATGAAAAGATACGTTCGGCGCATTCAGATCGACAGACGGGCTAGCTCCCCGTATCCGCTATCCTTTATCTCGCGGCGCTAGTGCGAGCGGGAGGTAACACTGAGCGTGCATCGCAGCTTTCTGTCCAGAAGTCTCGGCTGGATGACCAAAGGACTCTGGTTTCTCTGCCAGGTTTTGCTCATCGCATGGGCCACTTTGGCCATCTATTATTCGAATCTGCCGTGGGCCGAACTGCGTCTCGCGTTGGCAATCGCCTTTCCTGCATTTGCGGTCTGGGCGCTCTGGTTTTCGCGCCAGCGCCGGCTGTCCGCATTCTTCATCGTGCTTTTTTTGGGGATCGTTGCATGGTGGATGTTCATTTTTCCTTCACATAATCGTCCGTGGCGACCGGAAGTGGCAGTGATGCCGCGGGCATTCATCGATGGCGATCGGGTGCGTATCACCGGGGTCCGCGACTTCGATTATCATCGAAGCCGGGATGATTTTACGGTACGCTATGAGGAGCGCACGATTCAGCTTTCACATTTAACCGGTCTTGATTTTTTTGTGTCGTACTGGGCTGAAGGGTTTGTTGGACACACATTCGTTAGCTTCATTTTTGATAACGCCCCGCCGCTGAGCATTTCCATCGAGACGCGTCCGGAGATGGGTGAAGGGTTTGATCCTCTTGCATCTCTCTTCAAGCAATTCGAGTTGATTTACGTCGTCGGTGACGAGCGTGACCTAGTGCGGGTGCGCACAAACTATCGCCGGGAAACCGTATATCTCTATCGTCTCAACTCATCGCCCGACAATGTCCGTCGACTGTTCATGATCTATTTGGCGCGCATCAACGAACTCGCCGACCAACCGGAGTTCTATCATTTGCTGAGCAACAGCTGCACGATCAACATTATACGTTACGCTAATGCCGCCGGCCGGACCGGTCGGTTTGATATTCGTCATCTGCTGAATGGGCTAATTGACAGTTATCTCTACCATTCAGGTCGGATTGACACGACACTGCCGTTTGATGAGCTGCGCCGGCGCTCCCAAATCAACGATGCAGCACAGGAGGCCGATGGCGCGCCTGATTTCTCCGATCGCATTCGTGCATCGTTACCGACAGTTAACGGCTGGCACATTCGGCCCGCCGGCGAAAGCGGTAGCGGCTCCTGATTGTGCCCAAATGACACGTTGGCAATCTAAGAAAGGCAACCGGGTACTTGCTATCCTGGTTCTTCTGGCAATGTCACTCATTGGACTGCTATTTCTGCCGCCGATCCCTCAGGATCAGAGCTATCACGCGTTTGCCGATCAAAGAGCAATCTTCGGCATACCGAATTTCTGGAACGTGGTTTCGAACATTCCATTCATTGCAGTCGGAGCTGCTGGGCTGTGGCAACTTCGTCGCAATGTGGCGATCAGTGCACTCTTTCTTGGAATATTCCTGACTGGCTTCGGCTCGGCCTATTATCATCTCGATCCGAACGACCGCACCCTGTTTTGGGACAGGCTCCCAATGGCCATCGGCTTTATGGCTATTCTTACCAATGCAATCGAAGAGCAGGTTGACCTGAAAGTCGGCGCTATTCTTTTGTGGCCGTTAATTGCTGTCGGTGTGTTCAGCTTATTACTGTGGCGCTCGACCGGTGATCTGCGGCTCTATGGTTGGGTCCAGTTTTTTCCGGCAGCTGCACTGATTTTACTCTTCCTTCTGTTCCCGCCGGCTTACAGCGGCGCCGTCTCCTGGCTTATCGCCGCTGCTTTTTATGCCCTTGCAAAGCTATTTGAGTATTATGATCACGCGATCTATTCCATGGGGTCGATCTTAAGCGGCCATACTCTCAAGCACATCGCCGCGGCTGCCGCTTGTTTTGTCGTTCTGGAACACTTCAAACGGCGCCGGCCGGTTACGAGATCGTCGTCATTGCTTCGCCAAGCATCGCGGGAGACTTGACGACGGCGAGGAGGTTTCACGAAAGCACGGTGTATAGATGGAACTTTCCACTTCCGCTATTTGGCTCAAAGCTGAAATTTGTTTTGCATCGCACATGCCTGCTTCGGGGGAAAAGCGGACATTGGCCGCGTAAATAGTTGCAGAATGTGCGACAAAAAAAGTTTTACAATTCGCGCATGACCTATTTGGCGTCGAAAATGCACAGTTTTATAGCCAAGTGCTTGATCCGCTTGAAAAGCATCGAGCTTCCCAAGCTGCATACGAGGGTTCGATTCCCTTCGCCCGTTCCATGGCTTAGCAAAATTTTTCAAGGCGAGTTTTACAGGCTGTATTACAAATTGCGTTCGCGCTCTGATCTTAGTCAGACAAGCTAAAAGACGCCGTTGAGTCGAGAGTGATACGCTGGCGTGCCACTGTTTGCAGCGATGACAAAAAACTTTGGGAGTGCTGTATTTGCTAGGCCTTGAACAATTGGGCGCTTTCCTCCCAGGATCAAATAGAGTTTCTCTGAATCAACCGACAGATGAGGTGGACGTAAATCCGCTGGTGAATTTGCAGGCATCGCTTACTGCGTTTGTTTTGAGATCAATTATTCGAGCCGTCAAACGACAGGGCGGAATGCTGCTGTTGACGTGAGTCAAATTGCGTGACGGGGTCTGGGGCTATAAATTTATATTATAGCGACAATTGACGCCCAACACGCCTGCGTGATTGCTGGAACTGTAGCGGAGCAACTCGCGTTTCCGTATTGAACCGAAACGCGAGGCATAAAATATGCCGCTATTGTTCTATTTCCCGCTCATTGTCTGGATGGGCATGATGGAGGTCGTGCAGCAGGAATTGCATGCGCCCGTCACCGTCAGTGCCCGCCCGCAGCGACAGCAATAACATTGCGATTGTGCACTCTCATGCGGGCGAGAGCGCAATTTCTTTGACTTTGACCTCCGTCAGCAGACGCTTCACGTCTTCTTCGTGGCAAAGCTCCGTGCCGGGCGAGAGAACGGCGGCCGAGCCTGCGGCGACTGCGACACGAAATGCGTCCGGCAGCGTCTTGCCGGAAGCAAGGGCCGCAACCAGGCCACCGAGAAAACTGTCGCCGGCACCGACCGTGCTCACCGGCTCGATCGCGAGCGGTTGCGCGCGGTATGCGTGATCTGCAGTTACGAGAAGTGCGCCTTGCTCACCCAGTGTAAGCGCGACCGCCTGGACGCGTCCGTCGGCGACGAGTTTGCGGCACGCGTTGACGCAGGCTTCGTCGCTGGAGAGCGCAGCACCGACAAGGTCTGACAGTTCGACCAGATTGGGCTTGATCAAAGTGACGCCTTCTTCAAGCGCTGCCTTCAGCGCCAGGCCTGAGGTATCAATGAGACATTGAGCGCCAAGGTGGTTTGAGATTCGCGCCACACGTGCAAAAAAATCCTCGGGAACGCCAGGTGGCACGCTTCCGCTGGCGACCACGAATTTCGGTTTTTCGGGCAGCGTGGTCAGCCTGTCGAGCACCGCCTCCCATTCAGCGCGATGCAGCGCCGAACCAGGCAACACAAAGCGATATTGCTCTCCGGTCGTTTCCTCATAGGCCGTAAAATTTTCCCTCGTTTCGACGTGCGATGGTGTCACCAGGCTGTCGATACCTTCACGCTCGACCAGTCGATGCAGCAATTTTCCGATCGCGCCGCCGGTGGGGTAAATCGCAACGACGTTGCTGCCAAGGCGATGTGCGACGCGCGCTACATTGATACCGCCGCCGCCCGGGTCGCGCTTTGGCGCCGAGCAACGCAACTTTCGAACAGGCTCGACGCGCGCGACGTTGACAAAAATGTCGATGGCGGGATTGATCGTAAGTGTGACGATATCCGGCACTTGGAACATCCACTTCGAAAAAAAGCCACGTTTCTTCAGCTTAAGCTATTAATCGAACGAAGATGGGCATTTTTTGGTTGCGAAATGTAGATTCACATTTCGGCAAATTGCGCGGAACCGCCCTGCAAATATCACGTTTCTTGTTCTCGTCTCATGACGGCCGACCGCAGGCGTGCTTAGATTGCTTGGATTGAAATTCGTCTGCAAGTCGCGACGGGGCCCTTCGCATGATGATTGATCCGCTTTATTCGCTATCAGGCTTTGCCGTCGGCGTGCTGGTTGGCATGACGGGCGTCGGCGGTGGCGCGCTGATGACCCCGATCCTGATCATGCTGTTTGGCATTCATCCGGCGACCGCAGTCGGGACCGATCTGCTCTACGCAGCCGCAACCAAGACCGGCGGCAGCCTCGTGCACGGCTTCGCGCGCAGCATCGATTGGCGCGTGGTCGGACGGCTCGCGACCGGTAGCGTCCCCGCCACGGTCGTTACGCTGGGCGCGCTATCCCACTTCAACCTCAGTGGCGACGCCGCACGCAACTTGATCACGCTTGTTCTCAGCGTTGCGCTATTTGCGACCGCTTTGGTGCTGGTGTTTGGCGGCGCCATTGTGGCGGCCTATCGCGCGCGCGTATCGGAGCTCGATCCGCAGCGCACCGCGGTCAATACAATACTGGTCGGCGCTCTGCTCGGGGTACTCGTTTCCATCTCGTCGGTCGGCGCTGGCGCGATCGGCGTGGTCGCGCTGATTATGCTCTATCCGCAGCTGCCAATGGCGAGGATTGTGGGGTCAGACATCGCACATGCCGTGCCGCTGACCTTGATTGCCGGCACCGGGCATTGGTTGATGGGTTCGGTCGACTGGCACATCATGGGCTCGCTGCTCGTCGGCTCACTGCCCGGCATTTTTGTTGGTAGCTATTTCGCCATACGAATCCCCGAGCGCGCCCTCAGGTTCGTGCTCGCGACAACGCTATTCGTGGTGGCAAGCCGCATCGCTTATGATCACGCCACCGCGGCCACGTCGATTTTCACCGCTTTTTCACGGCGAGCGGCGCCATAGACCGGCAGCGTGCGACCGACCGAACGTTATCTCGGACCGAAAAATGGCGATCCCAGAAGCACGAGAATCCATATTGCCGCCAGTGCGCCGAACGCAACGAGCAATACGCTCATTTGCGACCCCCTTTGATGGCGATCTAAATATAATTATAGCACATTTGGCCGCACAGCGCATGTGACAAAAAAACCGGCCGCGCAATCATGCGCGGCCGGCTGTTACTGAATTCGTTACCTTAGTTTCCGCCGATGGTCTTGATCACGCTCGACATCGGGCGGGCTTCATCCAGGCCGCCGCCCATCTCCTTGAGCACGATATCGGTGTATTCCTTCTTCGGCTCTACTGGCGTTTTACCGACGACTTGCACAACTTTATAGCCGCCCTCCTTGAGCTTCTTGAGCAGCTCGGGTGCGGCGTGGGCGGTTGCCTGCTGGAAGTCGTGCATCAGGATGATGCCCTTGCCGTGCTTCTCGAGCTTCTTCATCACCGAGGCGATGACCTGCTCCGGCTTGCGCATCTTGAAGTCGAACGAGTCCATGTCGGTCGAGAAGATGCCGACGTTGCGTTCGCCGAGATACTTCACGAGCTCGGGCGGATGCCGCAGCGCAGGGAAGCGGAAGAACGGACCAACCGGTTTGTTGCCGAGCGCGATGCTGACCGCCGCGATGCCCTTCTCGATTTCGTCCTTGCCGTCCTGTTCGTTGAGCTTCGACAAATCCTTGTGCGACCATGTATGCGAGCCGACCGTATGGCCGGCCGCTGCGACTTGCTTCATGATCTCGGGGTGCCAGCCGGCGTGTTTGCCGATTGGAAAGAACACAGCCTTGGTGCACTGATCAGCCAGCGCCTTGAGGACTGCCGGAGTATGGCCCGGCCACGGGCCGTCATCGAAGGTCAGCACGATTTCGTGGTCCTTCAGGAAATCGTAGGCCTTGAAATGTTCGAAGCCGAAGCCGGGCCCGCCGGTGGTGTCAATTTCGACCACGCGCGAAACGCCGAGTGCGTTCGGGTTGTCGCATTTGGCCGCGGGGGTGGCCGGGGCCGGCGTGGCCGCTGGTGCCGCTGCCATTGGTGCGGCCGCCGGGGCCTGCGTGGTCTGCGCCCAGGCGCTGGTGGCCGCAGATACCGATATTGCCAGAGCTATCGCCAAAGCGCTGCGCATTACGTTCTCCATATTCGAAAAAGCCCATCTGTTGATATTCATCGCGGCTTTGAACTTCCAAGTCAACGTCAGGCTCGGATATCAGCGAAATGCCGATATTTATTTGGTGCTAGGATGGTAAATGTCAGACGCCCGGTTGCGGAATACCGCATTGCTACGGGCGGTCATCGGGCTTATCTGACTTGATACCCGCGCTTCCCGGAGGATGACGATGGCGGCCATCATGTTCCCGGTAACGTCACGGCCACTCGCGCTGGTCGCGCTTGTCGTTGTGCTGTTGCTGGCGGCCACGCTCGGCCTTTGGGCTTACTACGGCACCGCGATTTTCTTTGAGATGGTGCGCGCGGGATGGGCGGCATGTTTTTGACGCAAGTTGAGGCGCCATGACCGCACGAACGTCGCAAGTTCTGCTGATCATTTCCGCATTTCTGACCGGGCTGGTGGTCTTCACCGGCGTATTTCTTTACGCCACCGGAAATCTGGGCAGCAGCAATCCGGGCGCGTCGGCTATCGGCGGGCCGTTCAAACTGGTTGATCAAAATGGTGCACCGATCACGGATGCAGACATCAAGGGCCGGCCGTTCCTCGTGTTTTTCGGCTACACGCATTGCCCGGATATATGCCCGGCGACGCTGTTCGAGGTGTCAGAGGTCATGCACGCACTTGGCAAGGACGCGGACCGCGCCGGTGCGCTGTTCATCACAGTCGATCCGGAACGCGATACGCCTGCCGTGATGAAGGACTACCTGTCGAGCTTCGATCCGCATCTGCGCGGTGCGACCGGAGATCGCGCTGCCATCGATGCGGCAGAAAAGGCCTATCGCGTTTATGCCAAGAAAGTGCCGACGACGAACGGCGACTACAGTATGGACCATACGGCATTGGTCTACCTGATGGACAAGCAGGGCCGCTTTGTTGCGCCCTTTAGCCTCAAGCGGCGGCCCGAGGATGCCGCCGCCGATTTACGGCGCTATCTGTGAGATCGTTCCAGATCTGAGGCAGTTCTCCGTTTTGCTTTAATTCGGTGAAATGGCGCTCAAGAACCAGCAACGGGCCAATTGTGCTTTCCAGCCACGCGGCTTTGTCGAGTCCATGCTCGGTTTTGTTCCAGAAATGAGGCTGGCCGATAATCTCGAAGGCCGCGCGCCAGGCTGCAAGCGAGAGCAGCAGCCAATGGACCGGCGTCCATGATAAAATTTGTACCTTCCTGCGCACACCGCGTTGCCGCAGGCCGCACCAGCCGAAAGCCGCGGATACAAAATATCCGAATGCGGCGGCCAGAAAATAATATGCGGAGAACAGGGTGGCCGCTGGGTGTTTACCGTGAAAATTCAGCGCGCAGAATTCCCAGGCAATCCCAAACAAAAACGCCAAATGCGCCAGCGCGACCAGTGCATTGCCGCCCACAACGGCCTGAAATGCGAGAAAGCCGCGGAAGCCGAGTTCCTGAAACAGCTGAAACGGATTTCGCATATGCACGAGCCACGTCTGCATCCAGCCTTTGAACCAGCGTGAACGTTGCCCCAGCCAGCGGCGAATATTTTCCGGTGCTTCCTCATAGGTAGTGGAATCGATCACGGCGCATCGATAGCCACAACGGGCCAGCCGCATACCGAGATCGGCATCTTCGGTGACATTGTACGGATCCCAGCCGCCAACGTCGCGCAGCGTCTTGGTGCGGAAATGGTTGGAGGATCCGCCGAGCGGAAACGGCAAGCCGGATGCTGCAAGTCTCGGAAGGAAAAAGTCGAAATGCCCTGCGTATTCAGCGGTAAAATAGCGGGCGTGCCAACTCGTTCTTGTATCCATGCATAGGCGCGCCTGCACACACGCAAGATCGTTGCCGGCCATGCCGAATGCCTGCACGGCGCAGCGAAGCTGATCCGGGTCCGGCCGATCTTCCGCGTCATAGATTACGGTATAGGCGCCGCGTGCGAGCGGCAGTGCGACGCTGAGCGCCTTCGGCTTCGTACGCGGTTCGCTCGGCGGAATCGGAACCACCGTGATCGGGATGCGATGCTTGCGCGCAGTAATGGCTGCGCGAGTGTCATGGCAGTCGGCCTCGACAGCAATGATTACGTCAAGTTTCTCTGCCGGGTAGTCGAGGCCCTCGATTGCTGACAGCAATTGATCGACCATTCTGGCCTCGCCGCGGAGCGGAGCAATGACGCTATAGACAGGCAAATCGATATCCGGCATGCGGGAAAAATTTGAAGTCGGAAGATTTTCTTCGGACTCAGGCACCGATCGTGCGGCAATGGAGAGCCGGAAGGCGGTCGGCAATACGATGATCGCTGCGAGTACGATCGTGCCGGGCGTCGTAAATATTGCTGCGAACGAAAGTGCACCGAGGAGAAATGGAATAACGTTGGCGAGACGATTGTAGGTCGCCGCTGAAAACTTTGGCCACGTGATTTTAAGCTGCTGTGAAGCTTTCAGGCTGGCCGTGATCAGCACGCGCTCGATGCTGGCACCAAGCACGACGGCACGCGGTTCAGGGTTCCAATTCCCGCAGCGTGGTAAGGAACCAGCACCGTCACTGCAAATTTCCAACGAGCGGGCAACTGCCACGCTCGCAATGTCTGGCCCCATACGCCACCCAACCCACGCACTTTCTGGGAGACGCTAGTAGAAATACAACTATGGGGCGAGTCGAATTTTGACGAACGCGAGCATTCTGCGCAGGAGTCCGCAATGGCCGCGCGTACGTCCCAGTGCTAGAAGGCGCAACCTATGTCGGATTTCATGTCGCATTATTTGGTGCCGGCTGCCGTCATTGCGGTAGCGATCGTGCTGGTGCTTGGCTTGGTCAATATGATGCGAGGCGGTTCACCCAACCGTTCGCAGAAACTCATGAGGCTGCGGGTACTGCTACAATTCGTTGCCATAATTGTAATTATGGCGACGATTTGGGCGATGGGCCGCTAGGCGCGGGAAAGTCGTGCGCTCACTTCATTGGTGCTGCGCGCATATACTCCACTTTTTCTTTTGGCTGTTTGGGCTTCTTTTTCTTCGTAGCGGCGGAATAGTCGGCGGTCGCGGCTTTGGCCGAATGTCCAGCGGTCCCACACGCCTGCGCAGGCACGGTGGCCGGGAGTGCCAGGAATGAAAGGGCAATGGCAATCGTTAGAAACCGCATGAGCGTGACCCCCATTTTTTGAGTGGGAAACAAGATAAGATAAAGCCTAACCCGAATCTCCAGCGGAGAGGAAGGCTGCGCGCGAGGTCAATCGATGGTCGTACTCAACCGCATTTATACCCGTACCGGCGACGACGGCACGACCTCGCTTGGTACTGGCGCCCGCCGCAAAAAATATGATCTGCGCGTTGAGGCCTACGGCACGGTCGATGAGGTCAATGCCGTGATCGGGCTGGTCCGCCTTCATACAACCGGCGACAAGGCGCTCGATGCCGCGCTCGGCCGAATCCAGAATGATCTGTTCGATGTGGAGGCTGATCTTTGCCTGGCTGAAAAGGGGCCAGGCGGAGCGCGGCTGACCGTCACGGATGCTCAGGTCCAGTGGCTGGAAGGCGAAATCGACCGGCTCAATGCCGACCTTGCGCCGTTGAAGTCGTTCATATTGCCCGGCGGCAGCGCTGCCTCGGCCTATCTGCATCTCGCACGGACCGTTTGCCGGCGCGCCGAGCGGATTATGGTCGAACTTAAGGACAAACCGGGCGAGGGGGTATCCGAACCCTCGCTGAAATACGTTAATCGGCTATCGGACTATCTGTTCGTTGCCGGCCGCTATGCCAACGACAAAGGTGCCGGCGACGTGCTTTGGGCCCCTGGCCAGAACCGATAGTTTGCTGTGCGGCGCAGCATAAACGTTGACAGGCTCACGGCGCGGCCTTTAGCTTCCGCCCGCTCTGCCTAAGCGCCCATCCGGATGGGGGATCATGAAAATTCTGGTACCCGTAAAACGGGTGGTCGACTTCAATGTGAAGATTCGGGTCAAGCCGGATGGTTCCGGCGTCGAGCTTGCTAACATCAAAATGTCGATGAACCCGTTCGACGAAATCGCTGTCGAAGAGGCGATCCGTCTGAAAGAAGCGGGCAAAGCGACCGAGATCATTGCGGTATCGATCGGTCCCGCCCAGGCATCCGAAACGATACGAACTGCGCTCGCCATGGGCGCCGACCGCGGCATCCTGGTGAAAGCAGACGGCGTCATTGAGCCGCTGGCGGTGGCGAAAATCCTGAAAGGGATCGTGGAAGCTGAAAAGCCCGGTCTTGTCATCATGGGCAAGCAGGCGATCGACGACGACTGCAATCAAACCGGCCAGATGCTGGCGGCGTTGTTGAACTGGGCGCAGGGGACCTTCGCGTCCAAGCTTGCGATCGACGGTGACGCCATCAGCGTTACGCGCGAAGTCGATGGCGGACTCCAAACAGTGAAATTGAAGATGCCGGCAATCATCACGACCGATTTGCGGCTGAACGAACCTCGTTATGCGTCATTGCCGAACATCATGAAGGCGAAGAAAAAGCCGATCGATGAAAAGGCGCCCGACTCCTATGGCGTCGACATCAAACCGCGGTTGCAAGTTGTGAAAACGACCGAGCCGCCGGGACGCAAGTCCGGCGTGAAGGTTGGTTCTGTGGCTGAACTGGTCGGCAAGCTTAAAGACGAGGCGGGGGTACTCTAGATGACCACGCTTCTCGTCGCAGAACACGATAACAAAACGGTCAAGGATTCGACCAGCAAGGCGCTTACGGCCGCAAAAGCGCTCGGCGCGGATGTTCATGTTCTCGTTGCCGGCAAGGATTGCAAGGCGGCCGCGGATGCGGCCGCCAGGCTCGATGGTGTGA
>Ga0335082_10007878_pt1 | contig 11564 bp, 5 predicted proteins | sample Lox_Sample_41_FD_206718 | JGI IMG/M metagenome (GOLD analysis project Ga0335082, IMG submission 206718) | Soil microbial communities from Loxahatchee National Wildlife Refuge, Florida, United States - Lox_Sample_4.1 | ecosystem: Environmental > Terrestrial > Soil > Wetlands | place: USA: Florida...
GGGAAGTAGAAGAAGAGGGGGCTAGGGGTTAGGGACTAGGGGCTAGGGAAGGATGCGGGGGCGCCGCCGCGACGGACGACGCCCCCGTTGTTTGTCTTCCCTAACCCCTAGCCTCGCCTTTCTCACTCTCCCGGCCCCGCGCCCGCGTACGGCGGATTGCGCGGCAGCCCGGGCGGCACGGCAACGTGCCGGCCCGCCGGCAGCACGGTGTTCAGCGCGATCACGAACGCGCGGTCGTGCTCGTGGACGTCCCGCACCTGAGCGTAGAAATCGCGATAGAAATGCTGCGCCGCCGTCTGGTACTGGTCGCTCCACGGCGTCCACCGCTCCGGAGCGGCGATCATGCTCGCAACGTTATCACACTCCGCGACCGCCTGGCTCGCCGCGAAGGCCGCGTCCAGCTCGGCCGCCGCCTGCTGCAGGCCCGGATTGGCGGGGAGCGCCTGCCGCAACGGCTCCATCGCTGAAGCGAACGTCGTCAGGTCCCAGTACACGTTGCGGCAACGCGACCAGCGGTCCCGCTCCCGCTGCGACAGCGCGGTGGGATCGCTCGCCCCCGCCATCGCCTCGCCGGACGTGTTGCGGAACAGCTCGACCAGGGTCACGATCGCCGAATCGAGCATGCGACCGAACCGCGCCGCGTAGTCGAGCGCGGCGGCAGAGGTGCTCCCCGTGTACGCCGGCATCGCGAGGCCCGCCGTGAACGCGTTCGTCGAGGGGTGCGCCGCCTGGGGGGTGACCTGGGATGCCGGTGCCGAGGGCTGGGCCGCCGGCGCCGCCGGTTGGGTCGCGGGAGCTGCGGGATGGGCAGCCGCCGGCCGGAAGACCTTGCCCTCCGTCTTCGATGTCGCGGGCGTCTGCGCTGGCTGCGTCGCTGGACGCGAGACCGGCGGAGGCGGCTTCTGCGCAGTGAGCGGAGCCGCGCCAACGGAGGCGGCGATCGCAAGCAGCAGGAGACGGCGAGCCATGATATCCCCTCGTCTAGACCACGTCATCGACAGAGTACACGCCGCAGCTGCGATGCGCTAGCTCGCGACATTCCACAGCAGATCGATCCCCGATCAAACCGCAGAGGCGGTGCAGAGTGCAAAGCGAGAACGGCAACGAGTCGAGCCGAGCTGCGCTGCTTCGGTTCTCGTCCTCGGCCGCCCGCAGGCATCTTGTCCGCGACGCGCGGTGGACGTCGCCCAGCGGCTACTGCCCCGGAGCGGGCCACCGCCTGCGTGCGGAATCGGGTCCGCCGCGCGTCAGCCCCCGTCGGTGGGCGACGGGGGGCTCCGTTGACCGCCCGATTTGTAGTGGTGCCTGGCGGCGTGACGCCGGTGTGGTGCCTTCTAGTGGCGCCGCTTCGATCTGGCCGCGGCCTTCGCCCGCCGCGCGCCATGCTTCGGCCTCGCGGCCGCGTGCTTGGTGTGGTGCTTCGCCGCCGCATGGTGAGCGGCGTGCCCACGCGCCTTCTTCGCCCGGTCGGCCACTCGCTTCCGCTCTTCCCGGGCGGCCTTGCGGGTCGCAGCCTTGGCCGCCTTGACCTGCGCGGCGCCGCTGATCTCCGCCGTCACGCGATCGCCCTCGTCGCTGCCGATGAGGCCCCGTCGTACCGCGTACCGGATGAGCTCCAGCGCGTCGTCGGGTCTGAACGGGGCGAGGCCGGCAGCGGCACGCGACAGGTTCACCATCGCGTCAGCGACGGGGCTACGAAGCACATGCGCGATGCCGGGAACCGATTCGAGGATGCTGGAGATGGCTCCGCTGCTCAGTTCAGTTGGCACGGCGATCTCCATGCGCCCCAACGCGTTAGGCGAGAGTCGTCCCCGACCGGGGACGCACCCCGCCCGCTTTGGCTGGTGGCGAGCGCCAACCTACCGGGCGCCATTGGCTTCGTCAAGGAGACGGCGCCGCCAGAGGCCTCCTGGCCATCCAGCCAACAGAAGGCCCGGCAACGCCTTAGCGCTGCCGGGCCGGAGGCCTCGGATGCCGCTGCGTCAGGGCCGCTGCGGCGAACGCACAGGGCGCGCCGTCTGGGCCGGCTTGGCCGGTGGCGGCGTCCGAGCGGCGGGCAGGATCGCGGCCAGACCGCGGTGCCCCGCACAGGCTCCCTCGCTGGGCGTACCGCCGAGGAACGTGCCGTCCTTGCAGCGCATGGTCGCGCCCGCCGGAGGCGCGGCGTCGGACGGCGCCGCCGCCATCAGAGCGGCGGGGGCGATCGCGGCGGAACGCACAGCGGGCGGCGCGGCGCCCGGCGGCATCAGCGCCGTGAGCCCGCCGTGGCTCGAGCAGGCGCTGGCATCCGACGGCGTGACGATGAATACGCCGTCGCGGCACTGCGCGACCGCGTTGGCGGGCGGCGCTGCGACGATTGCCGCGGGCTTCGGCCGGACCGAGTCCACCGGCAAGCCCACGGTGGCCGGCTTCGGAGCGACCGCGGGCGCGATCGTAGCGGCCGGGGCTGTGGGTGTCGCCACGGCGGCGCCGCCGACCGGCGGTGGAGGGGCGACGGGCGGCCGTTGCGGCGGCGGTGCCTGCACGACGGCGGGCCGCGGCGGAGGCGGCGCGTTGGCCGGCGTCTGGGCTGCCGCCGGAGCCACGCCCGCCAGCGCAGCGAGAGCCAGGGCGAGCCCTCCCGCCCGGGCGGCACCCCACGGGCGCATGACCTCAGGTGCGCGGCGCATCACAGAAGAAGGCAGACGGTCCGTCATGGATTCACCGTGATTGCTGGCGGTTGGTACGTGACGTAATTCGTCGCGCTGATGGTGGCCTGGCCCTGCCCCTGCGCCACCGCCCTCACGTAGAACTGGACGTAGTACGCATCCTTCGGGATCACGATGCTCGTGATCTGGACGCTGTTGGCACCGCCGGACCAGAACTGAATGTGCGCGTCCCCGGCGAGCGTGAAGGTCGTGCTGTCCTGGACGTAATGCGTGGTCAGCACCGAATCACGAGCGTACAGCGTGACCAGCACCGAGTCGGTCCCGCTCAGGGACAGCGCCGACGGCCAGCTGCCGAGTTGGTCCACGTGCCCCTGGCTCACGGCGGTGTAGGCCGTGGCGGGGTTGAACGGCGGCGAGGTGACGCTCGCACCGAGCGTGTCCCACCCGAGCGCGGTGCCGACCACGTGGAAGTACACGTAGTTGGTGCCTGCCGGGATCGTCACCGTCGAAACCGGCGCGCCGCCCACCGTGGTGCTGGTGCGGGCCGTCCCGGCGTGCGCGAGGGAAACGTTGATCGGCGCGGCCGCGTAGTCGGGCGAATAGACGTAGTCGTTGTTGTACTGCCCGAGGCCAAGCGTCTGCGTGCCCCAGTTGAAGTTCAGTGTCGGCGTCTGGACCGTGACGTTGACCGTCCCGGTCTGGTACGCGTACAGCGCCGCTCGGCCATCGGACGCGCTGAGCTGGGCCGTGCCCGGCGTCTGCTGGTTCGCGTTCGGCCCCCACGTCGCCGGGTTCGAGGAGTACTGGCCCTTGGGGATGGTCACGGTGGTGGAGTCGATGTTCGCGACGCCGGGTGCGGACGAAGCCAGCGTCACCACCACGCTTTCCGTCGTGTAGTGCGAGGCCCCGTTCGCGTCCTCGGAGTACACGGTGATGGTCGCCCGTCCCGAGGTCGTATTCAACGTGGTGTTGGTGCCGATGAGGAACTGGGGCCGAGTCACCTGCACGCTCATCGCGGCCGAGCCGTACCCGGTGGCCGTGGCCTGGACCTGGATGGTGCCCAGGGTGTCCATCGCGTTCACCGGGAAGTAGACGTAGTTGCTGTTCACCGGGATGGTCACGGTGGCCGGCACCGTGGCGACCAGCGTGTCCGTGCTCTTGAGGTTCACCACGAGCGGCGACGCCACGTTGTTCTGCGTGTACACGTAGATCCCGCTCGTGCCCGTGGTCTGACGCATCCCGAGTCTGGTCGAGGTGGTGTTGAAGTACAATGACGGCCCGGTCACCGTCATCGTGTTGGTCGTGTCCGGCAGGTAGCCGCTATTCGCCGAGTCGGAGTAGACCATGTACGCCGTACCCGGGCCGTACACGTGCACGGTGGTGTACACGTAGTACGTGTTCTTCGCGATGTGATAGTACGCCGAGTCGGGCTTGATCACCGTCGGGTCGCTCGAGACGGCGTGCACCGTCACCGTGTCCATCGTGTAGTGCGAAGTGCCGACGCTGTCCGCCGCATACACGGTCACTGTGATGGGCGACGTATACGTGGTCGTCTCGGAGCTGGGGAGGTTGCTCGCCGACAACCGCGGCGTCGTGACCGTGATGTAGGCTGGACTGCCGCTGTTGTAGTTGGCGGCCGCAACAGTCAGCGTGTCGGTGCCGTACGCCAGGCCGAAGGCGTCGGCGTACACGTAGTTGTTGTTCGCCGGGATCGTCGGCGTCAGCGTGGACAAGGTGTCTACCGTCGGGTGCTTCAGCGTCAGCGTCGCCGGCACGGCCACCGCGCGGCTGTCCGGCGTGTAGACGTAGAATCCGCTGCTGCCCAGGTGCTGGCGCCGACCCACCCGCGTCGAGCTGAAGTTGAACTGGATCAGCGGCGTGTTCACCGTGACCAGGAGCGAGTCCAGCACCTTCTGACCGTTCGCCGAGACCACGATGTAGGTGGTGCCCGGCGCGACGGGCGTCACGTGCGCGTTGCCGTTGTAGTACGCTCCAGCTGCGATGGTCACCGTCGACGAATCCACCGTGGCGACCGCCGGGTTCCGGACGGTGATCGAGATCGTGTCCGGCGTGATGCGGTAGTGCGTGCCGCGCGTGGTGTCGGCGGCGTACACGTAGAAGTTCGAGCCGGGGCTGAAGTTGTTGAACGTGTATGCGGTCGTGTTGAGCACGAGCGCCGGCGACGTCACGGTGTATGTCAGGCCGGTGGCCGTCTGGAATCCCGCGGCCGTGGCGGTGAAGGTGGCGGTGCCGGCCGCCAGGCCCTGGACCGGGACGTAGACGTAGTTGGTGCCGGTCGGGATGATCACCGAGTCGGGCACCCCCACCTTGGTCGGATCGCTGACTTGGAGGTGGACGACCAGCGGCGAGCCCACGCTGTTCGGCACGTACACGTATACCGCACTGAGGTCCTGCTCGCCGACACCGATGTAGCGACTGCTCGCGTTGAAGTTCAGCGGGGGCCCGAGGACGGTGTACTGCACCGAGTCCGGCGTATGGCCGCTCGCCGAGACCACGATCCACGCGGTGCCGCCCAGCGCGCCCGGCCTGACTCGGACGCCACTCACGTAGTAGTTGGCCGGATTGATGGTCGCCACCGAGTCGATCACCTTCATCACGGTGGTGTCCGACGAACGCAGGTTGACCACCAGCGAATTGGTCCGGTAGTGGCTGGTCCCGAGCGAATCCTCGGCGTAGACCGTGAGGTTCTGGATGCCGGACGTGGTGTAGATCGTGCCGCCGCCGGACACGTCGACGTGCGGGGTGGAGATGATCAGCGTGACGGTGCTGCCCGCCGTCCAGCCGGTCGCCGACGGCGTGATGGTTGTAGTCCCGAGGCCCCGCGCCGTCATCGTGAAGTAGGCGTAGTTGTTGCCGCTCGGAATCGTCACCGTCGGGGTCACCGTTCCCTTGGTGGTGTCCGAGCTGGTCAGGGTGACCGGGAGCGCCAGGTTCGTGCTGGTCGGCAGGTAGACGTAATCGCTCGGATGGTACTGGCCGAGGCCGAGCACGCTCAGGTTCGGATACACCTGCAGCACCGGCGCGTAAGCGGTGAAGGTCGCGGCCGCGCCGTTCACGCCCGTCGCCTGCGGCGTGATGGTCGTGGTCCCCGCCCCCAGCGCGCGGATCTGGATGTCCGCCGCCAGCTGGCCCGCCGGGATGAAGGCCGGATCGGGCGAAATGGCCGCGACGCCCGGAGTCCCGAACACCCACGTGATGTACGTCCCGCCGGCCGGGGACGGATCCGACAGCAGCACCTGCGCGTTCGCGATATCCGTCGTGTTGACGCCGAAGCTGTTCGGCGAGAGCGACATGTTCGCCGTGACCTTGGCGACCGCGCTGCCTGCCGCGTAGCCCAGGCCGCTCCCGTCCGAAGCCGACACCGTCGTCGTGCCCGCGCTGTCGCCCACCAGTGTCGCATTGACCGACGTCCCGCCCACCGGGATCGAGACGGTTGAGGTGCTCCAATGCGCCCACGCCGCTGGGCTCACGCCCAGGTTGATGGTCAACGCCGGACCACCCACCGGCACCGGCGTGCTCAGGAGGATCGGGATCGAGGCCTGCGACCCGCGGCCCACCGACACCGTGTCGCGCCCGAACGAGATGGCCCGCGGCACGGTGAGGCTCACCACGATCACGGACGGAGGCGAGACGATCGAACCGCTGTCGGCGGTGACCGTGTCCGTGCCCGTCGACACGCCGGTCACGACGCCGGTCGTCGCCCCGACCGTGGCGAAATTGGTGTTGCTCGAGACGTACGTGAACGCGCCGCCCGAGATGTACTTGCCGAGCGAGTCGAGGCCGCGCGCCGTGAGCGCTATCTGGCCGCCGACGCCGATCGTCGCCGTGGGCGGCGAGAGCGAGATGGACTTCAGCTTCTGCGCCACGGTGAGCAGCGCGCCCGGCGCGGACGTGAAGCCCTGGGCCGTCGCCTTGATCGTCGTCACGCCGTTGGCCGCGGCGGTGGCCGTCGCCGTGTCCGAGGTCTGGTTCGGGATCCCCGCCACCGACGGGTTGCTCGACGCCCAGGTGAACTGCGTCACCGCGGGCATCAGGGCGTTGGCGGTGTCGTAGGCGAACGCGTGGTAGCGGTGCGTCGCCGTGAGCGCAATCAGCGTCGCCGTGTCGGTCTTCGTCAGGCTGAGCGTGTCCCACGCCACGGCGATCCGCGTGATCGCCGTGATAACGCTGAGGTTCCCGACACCGGTCACGGTCCCCGCCGTCGCCTTGATCTGCGCCGAGCCCAGGCCGATGGCCGACACCAGCCCCGCCGCGTTCACCGTAGCCACGGCGGGCGCCGTCGTGGACCAGGTGAACGTCGGGTTACTCGGCAGCGGCGTGCCGAGCCCGTCCACCGCCGTGGCGGTGTAGTTGAAGGTGGTGCCGAGGTACAGGCTGCGAGTCTGCGGGCTCACCTGGATCGACGCGAGCGCCTGCTCCACCACGACGATCGCCGAGTCCTTCGTCCCACCGGCCTCGGTCGCCACCACCCACGACGAGTCGTTGTTCACCAGGCCCTTGACCAGGCCGGTCGCGTTCACGGTCACGGCCGAGGGCTTGCGGCTCACCCAGGTGAAGCTGCCCGCCACGTTGTTGCCGTTGGCGTCCTTGGCCTGCGCAGCCAGCTGGAAGGTGCCGTTGATCGCCGTCACCGTGTCCCGCTTCGGCGTGACCGTCGTCGAGCCAACGACGGGCGGGAGGGCGGTCGCTGTGACCGTCAGCGGTGAGCCCGTGGCGCCGAGTGCCGTCACGGCCAGGCTCTGCGTGCCGGCCGCCGGACCGAGCGTCCAGTTCGTGCTGGCCTGGCCGGAGGCGTTGGTCACTGCGGCGATCGGGGAGACCGAGCCGCTGCCGGCGGCCGGTGCGAAGCTGACGAGGTAGCCGCTCACCGGGCTTCCGGACGAGTCGACGGTCACGACGATCGGCTGCGGGAGCAGGGTCCCCGCCGCGCCGCTTTGCCCGCCGCCCGACACCAGCGCGAGCGAGCCTGGGAACGCGTTGACCGTCGCAATGGTCGCCGTGTAGGCGTAGGTCGTCGAGACCGCCGTCAGGGCCGTGGTGCCGACGCCGATGCCCTCCAGCGTGACCGAGCTCGAGGTGAGGCCCGCCGCGATCGTGTCGACGTACAGGCCCACCAGCGGGTTCGCTACGGAGCCCTTGACGAACTTGATCTTTGTGGTGTCCGAACCGAAGCCCAGCGCCACGACCAGGTACGGCGACGGCGCCGGCGACGAGAGCGTGATCGTGACGTTGGTACTGCGCCCGATCCCCACCGTGTTGGGATAGGACAGGGTCATGAAGTTCGGCGTCGCGACCGCGGCCGTCAGGCCCGCCGTATAGCCGGTCGCCGTCGCGCGCAGCAGCGTCGCACCCACTGCCACGCCGGTGACGGCGATGGTCTTCAGGCTGTCGCCCGCCGCGAACGCGATTGTGCCAGGGGCGGCCACCGTGATGTACTGCGTGCTGTCGCTCGTCACGGTCACGGTGACACCGCCGGCCGGCGCCGGCGGTGACAGGGTCACGACCGCCAGGTTGGGCGCGCCGATGCCCACCAGCCCACCGGGCACCGAGAGCGTGATCGTCCCGAGCGCCACGGTGGCCGTCGCCGACGCGGTCGCCGGGGCGAGTCCCGCCACGGTTCCGGTCATCGACTGCCCGCCCACCGTCGCGCCCAGCGTCCACGTCACCGAGACGTTGCCGTTGGCGTCCGTCGTCCCCGTGGCGGCGCCGAGGCTCCCGGCCCCGGTCGCGATCGCGAAGGTCACCGGGACGTACGCGTCCCCCTGGGCGTCAGCCGCGGTCACCCGGAAGGTGACCGGCTGGGGCAGCACGGAGCCGGCCGTCCCACCTTGGTTGTTCCCCGCGGTGACCGCGATCGCCGTGGGCTTCGGCTGCACGACCAGTGGCGTGGTGTCCGCCTGCCCCGTGAGCAGCGATGCGATGACGCGGGCCACCCCGCGCCGGGACTTCGCGACCACCCGGCCGACCGTGGCGTCGGGGATCCGCGCGTACGCCGTATCGCGCACGTCGATCTGGTAACCCACCGGCGTGCCGGCGATCGGCCTGCCGATGGAATCCAGTGCCTGCGCCGTAAACGTGACCGTGTCGCCGAAGAACGCGGCCACGGGGACCGGCGCCGTGAACCCCACCGAGGCGGCCTGCCCGCCGGGGCCCACGTACACCAGCGGGATGTTCGTGGCCGTGGTCGGCACCGAAGATGTCGCCGTCAGGCGCACCGGTCCGCCGCGGTACGTCGTGTCGCCCGCGGCGTTGAACAGCGCCACCGTGAGATCGAAGTCTTGTGACGAACCCGTGATCTGCAGGGTGAACTGCAGCGTGAGGCTGGCGGACGTCAGGGGGAACGACACGACGGTGTCGAGCGCGACGACGTCGCCGCCGACGGGCATGAGGCGCACCCGCACATGGTCGAAGTCCGCCGCGGCCGCCGCGCTCTTCGCGAACACCGGCGCGAACGCGAAGTGGCCGCGCCGCAGCGCCTTCGGTCCGGTGGAATCGCCGAAACAGCTCGCGAGGAGAAGGGCCGCGGCGCAGCCCAGCGTCCGTACGTTGAGGCGGCGCGTCACGCGGCGGGCCGGGAGGAGCCCGGCCGGTCCACGTCTGCTGCGGAGACCGGCGCAGTCGCCGGTGAGCACGGGTCCTTCCGCGTCACATCGTCGCCCGGAGCGTCACTCCGAGGTCCCAGCCCGTGAAGCTCACGGCCTGGTTCGTGTTCGGATTGACGACGTTCCCCAGGTCCAACCGGACCAGCGGCAGCAACGCCCAGCGAGCGCCGACCGGGAACTGGAAGCGCACGCCGAGCGAGCCGAGCTTGCCGCCGGAGCAGAACGAAGTCGTGACCGCGCCCTGGCACAGGCCCGTGGCGAAGTCCCGGTACTCGATCTGCGGCCGCATCACGCTGCGTCCCATCTGGAACGACGCCGCCGCGCCGAGGGCGAGCACATTGCGCTTCTCCGTGCTCGATCCGTTGACGACGACCGAGCCCGCCCCGCGGTACAGGTCCCAGGCGTACAGCGCCAGGCCCACGTTCCCGACCGGGAAGCTCCAGGACGCCTGCGGGATGAACCGCTTGCCCGACTGGAACAGCGGCGAGTTGCCGAACTCGTCCTCGCCGAAGCTCGAGAAGGTGATGCCGAGGGAGATGCGGCTCTGCCCGACGATGCGATCGGCGCCGAGCCGGACCCGGAACTCGCCGCCCGCCCTGTAGCTCGCGCCCGCGGCGCCCGTATCCGAGATCGGCGTGAAGTTGCCGCTCGCGCGATAGCTGCCCGCCAGACCGAGGGCCCAGCCGCCGACGGGCACCGCCAGCGCCAGGCCGGTCGTGACGTTGAAGCCGGAGGCGAAATTCGCCACCGGGAACGGGATCAGGTCGGACGCGATCACGTTCGCCACCGGGAGCTGGTCGGTCGTGAGCTTCGAGACGCCGGTCGGCAGGTTCAGTGCGATCGTGAGCACCGCCAGGTCGGGCACGATCTGGTAGACGCCCCGCGCCTGGATGTCCGTGAGCCCCGAGATGGAGACGCTGCCGCCGGCCGAGTCCTTCCGCGAAACGCTGGCGTAGCGGCCGCCGAGATCGAACGAGAGCCGGGAGCCGGCCTGCCAGACCGCCGCGAACGGCACCGCGGTCTCCGTGACGCTCTTGAGCCCCAGCCCCGACTGGAAGCTGAGGCCGCGCACCTCGACGCCGGCGAACGCCGTGGTCGAACCGACCGTCTGGCCGCGGAGCGTCGCGGGGAGCAGGGCCGCGAGCGCGAGGACCGGGAAAGCCCGCCGGGCACGCATCACGGCCTCTTGATGGTGATGACGAAGTAGCCCTGCGTCGGCGCCGCACCCTGCCCGTTCGTGATCTCCGACACGGGGATCTTGTTCCCCTGCTGCTGCGTGACCGGGGCCTGCGTGCCTTGCGTGCCGCCGTTCGTGCCGGCGGTCACCGAGCCGGCGCTCGCGTTCGTCCCTTCGGTGCCGTTCTGCAGCGCCGTCTGGGTCACGTCGGGTCCGGCCGGGGGCGCCGCCGGGAGCTGCTCGGTGTTCGACACCACCTGCTCCGTCACCGTCACTGTCTGCTGGCTCGCCGCCGACAGCTCACTCGCGCCGGCCGCACTCTGGCCCGCGGCGCGGAAGTTCGGATCCAGGTTCACCGCGTCGTTGAAGTCGGCCTGGGCCGCGGCGAAGTTGCCGCTGTCCTGCGCGATCAGCCCGCGGCTGTAGGCGAGGAAGGCCTGCATGTTCTGCGTCGGACGCTGGTTGACGGCGTCCTGCTCCGCCGGCGCCAGCTGGACGCCCAGAGCATTGAAGATCGAGAAGGCGATCTGCTTCTCCAGATCGAAGAAGCGGTTCAGTTGGTCCGCTCCGCTGGCCGACGAACCCGCGCCCGCGGTCGCCACGTCCACCACCACCGCGTTGACCCGCAGCTGGCTGCCCGGCAGGTCGGCCAGGGTCCCCTGCACCACCCGCGCCGCGCGCAGCAGGCGGCCGCTCCGGGCCGCGGTGGACGGATCGACCCGGCCGGAGTCGCCGAGCTTCATCTCGTCGAGGATCGCCTGCATCCGCTCCCGCTCGAGCACCCGCAGCTGCCGCGACTTCGCGAGGTCCGTGACGAGGAGCTGCGCCAGCCCGCGGCCCAGGGGCTGGACATCCGCGTTCGTGCCGCTGTAACGGAACGGCATCACCGCGACCGTGTTCGACTCCGGCGGCATCGTCGCGAGCGCCGCTTCGTTCGCCAGCGCCTGGTGGGCCTCGTACTCCATCTGCCGGCGGTCCACCAGCGTCAGGCGCTGCTGGGCCGCGGTCCTGAGATCGCCGTTGCGGGCCAGCCCGATGTAGGACTGGTAGGCCGACTTGGCCGCCGTGAAGTCGCCGGTCTGCTCCGCGGTCATCCCCAGGTAGATCGCGGCCACG
>Ga0335082_10007881_pt1 | contig 11563 bp, 6 predicted proteins | sample Lox_Sample_41_FD_206718 | JGI IMG/M metagenome (GOLD analysis project Ga0335082, IMG submission 206718) | Soil microbial communities from Loxahatchee National Wildlife Refuge, Florida, United States - Lox_Sample_4.1 | ecosystem: Environmental > Terrestrial > Soil > Wetlands | place: USA: Florida...
TTACGGATCAACTCTGCAGGGTCGTTATTCCAGACATTCAGGATGCTATAAAGATAAAAAGCTCCCGTAACACCGAAGGCTGCAAATCTATAATAATTCGCGTTATTCTTTTTCGTTCGGTTGCTTGTGACTTGCTGCAAAAGTTTCACAGAATCGGCCTGGTTCTGAGCTCCGCTGTAGTTGCGCACGCTTGTCGTGTAATTGGAATTCGCTTTCGCATACGCGAGCTGCAGGTCAACTGAAGCGGCTGCACAAAGAATAAAAATGCCGCTGTAGACGATCCCGTGCCTGCCGCTGTACGATTGTCCCCATCCCGGAAACACTGCGGACCGCACCAATGCTCCCGCCAGCGTTGGACGGGACATCGGGTAATTGAGCACGACGTTCTCCGTGTCGTGCACGATCACGGCATGCTCTTCCGAGCTGTAGCCAATTCCCGAAAGCCCGATCGTGTACGAACCCGGGAGGACTTCTTTCTTCGAAACGCTCTCCGTTCCGATTTCCGTACCATTGAGAGTGATGACGACTTCTTTGCTTGCATGAACGGTAATGAATCCATTGCGCGGAATAAGTTTCAGAAAAACAACATACTGTACCGGCTTCTCGATGACAACGGAAGCTGAGTCCGAAAAGTATCCTTCGAGGTCGGCGCGGACGGTGTGCTTTCCATTTTCGATTTTGGCGAGAAGGAGACTCGCATCCGGCATGCCGACAAATTTCCCGTCTACCGAAATTTTAGCATCGGGAGCCGAAACCTTCACCAGTAACCCCGTCGGCGGGATCTGCTCAAGGTCGATGTCCGCCCGGACTGACACTCTTCCATTGACAAAAAAATCGGCAACAAAGGGATTGTATCCTTCATGGGTGATCCGAAGCGTATGAACACCTGTCATCGGCGAGACAACAGGGATCCCCCCGTCCGCCTCTTTCACTTCCTTATTGTCGATGAAGAGCTGCGCACCGGACGGAGCGACCAAGACCGAGACATGCGACGTATCGGCAGCGTTTGGAAGAATGAAAGGAAAGTCCCCTTCGCTTGCGCCGATGAACCCGAACTGCGGGTGAAGTCTGCGCTGCGCCGCAGCCATAATTTCGATGGATGTCCGCGCAGCCATCTCCGTGCCGGTGATGATCCCGTCGTCGTTGACATCGGCCGTCTCGGAAGAAAGCGTTTCGATCAATTTCGAGGTGAAGTAGCTTAGTCCGGAAGACGGGTCCTCAAGCTGCGACTCCGTCGTTCCTCCCGCAGCAAACATTTCTTTCGACGGCAAGCTCAAAATACGCTGGAAGCCGACGCGCGGCGGCGGCACGCCGGTGAATTTCCGGTCAACAGGAAGGCCTCCGACCGTAAAATCCATTAACGTGAGCACCGACTTCGCAGCGGTTGCTCTCATGAGATTTCCTATCGCGTCAAGAGGAATGCAGGTTGCGACGGCCCGTCCCGGCGATCGGACATCTCCGTCAACAGGGACAAAAAAGCCATACTCTTTTTTCGTTTCATCAATCGCCGTATACCCTCTGCCGGAGAGAAAGATCAGCAGCCGATCGTGCGCACGCAAATGTCGAAATTTTTCGAGCGCTTCACTGATGTCGGTTTTTTTTGCCCCATCGTTGAGCAGAAAGGCGATGTTCTCCGCGCGGAACCCAAACCGCGACATCAGCAATTCCCTGAAGGCCGTCGCGGAAGAGACCGCTGACGTCCGGACATCGGCATGGGTGTATGCGTCAATCCCGACGACCAGCGCGTAGCTTTCATCATATGCGTGATATTCTTTACCGGAAGACGGGTCGGTCATCAATGTGATGATTGAGTTTTGCCGTTGGCAGAAGGTCAGCGATGATAAAAACAGCGCTGTCACAAGAAAGGCCGAAGGGCGAAAAGGCACATGAGTCATGGTGAGTTTGGCGGTCGTGAGATTTCGGATGCTGAAACGATCCGCGCCGAGCGGGCCGACGAGAATTTTGCGAGAATATAGAGAAATGAAGAGGCGGAGTCAAGTAACTCCGGCGACCGGTTGTTGGCAAATTTCGATCACGTCCACCCCGAACCTGCCCCCCGGTGCACGATGCCGTACAACGCCATTTTGGAGTCTGAACTTCCGTTGCAACTCTGCGGACTGAGAAAAAACAGGGGGTAACGAAACGGCTACTCTTTATTGAGAAGGAGAGACAGTTGATCAACATCTGTTGCGGGGAGCTCGCAAGTGTAATTTTCGCAGACATAGACGGAGACGAGGCCGTTCTTCGGAGTCATCGATGCGACGGCGGGAAGAAATTCCCCGAGAAATTTCTGACCTTCGGCTCCGTCCGCGCAAAGCACTACGGCGTTCGGGAGAAAATGCCTCGCAGCTTCTGTTGCGAATTCAGCGGTGCGCGGTGAATCTGCGGGGCCGGAAATGACAATTTGCCTCGGAGTAGCGAGGAAAAAAATTGCGGCCGACATCATCTGCGGCATTGCGTGGGGGGATTGCTGCAGCGTTCCGGCAAAAAATCTCATCGCGGCTTCGGTGTACTTTTTCAAAAGACCATCGCCGGCGACCTGCGATAAGCGCATACCATTCAAGACTGCTACGGAATTTCCCGATGGTTCAGCGCCGTCATATGCCTCTTTTGTCCGAAGCAGAACGGATTTGTCCTTTCCCGAAAAATCAAAAAATCCTCCCGACGATGAGTCCCAGAATAAGGAAATCTGAACGCCATGAAGCTCCAGCGCCAGCGTGAGCCACTTGATTTCAAAGGTCGCTTCATAGAGGTCGACCAGCCCCTGGATGAGAAAGGCAAAATCATCGAGCTGCGCTTCGAATTTTGATTCTCCGTCCCGGTAGCGCCGGCGGAGTGTCTTCGTTTGCGGATCATAGAGCGTATGCGCCGCAAATTCGGCCGCATCCCGTGCTGCCTTAACAAAGCTCTCTTCATTCAGTATTCGCGAAGCCCTGGCGCATGCACTGATCATCAACCCATTCCATGCGGTGATGATCTTATCGTCGCGCTGCGGCCTGGGACGCTGTGAGCGGATGTCAAACAAGATCCTCTTCCCTTCTTCCAGCATTTTTTGAACGGCAGATTCCTCGATCGAAAAGAAGTTCGCCGTCTGCGCAACCGTGAACGGCGCAAACAAAATATTCTTTCCACGGAATTCTTGCTGAGGATCCGACAGGGCATTCCCGAATTCATCGACCCCAAAATGATGACAGAATACTTTTGCATGTCCGGCAGGCAAAGCATTTTCTATCTCCTTCTTCGTCCAAAGATAAAAGCCCCCTTCGGAAGAATGTGCCGGATCTTGAGGATCAGGACTGTCGGCATCTTCGGCTGAATAGAATCCTCCTTCACGTCCGGTCATTTCACGCAAAACATAGCCGAGGGTTTCACGGGCCACGCGGGCGAATGCTTCATCGTGCGTGATCTGAAAGGCGTCGAGATATGCATGAATCAGCTGCGCCTGGTCATACAGCATTTTTTCAAAATGGGGAACGCGCCATTGGCCGTCGACCGAATAGCGATGGAACCCGCCGCCGACCTGATCATTCATCCCTCCGCGGGCCATTGCCTGAAGGGTCACAAGCGCCATCGTCAATGCCTCTTCGTCCTTCGAACGCCAATAATACCGGAATAGAAAATTCAACACGGCCGGGCGGGGGAATTTCGGTCCGCTTCCAAAGCCGCCGTACTTCGGGTCATATTGAGCCGCAAGCTGGTGGTACGTTCTATTCAACAGCGCTTCGTCGACGGCAGCGTGCTCATCGGAGACCGCTCTTTCTTGTTGAAGAAGAGAAATAAGGCGGTCTCCCGACTCGACGATCTTCTCGTGCTCGGTTTCCCATACTTCGTGGATCCGACCCAGCACTGTGGGAAAACCCGGCCGGCCGTGCGCATCTCTTGGCGGGAAATAGGTCCCGCCGTAAAACGGCTTGAGGTCCTGCGTGAGAAACACTGAGAGAGGCCATCCGCCGCTTCCCGTCATCGCCTGCACAGCGCTCATGTAGACCTTGTCGACGTCAGGGCGTTCTTCTCGGTCGACCTTGATGCACACGAAATAGTTGTTCATGAGTCCGGCAATGGCATCGCTTTCAAACGACTCATGTTCCATCACGTGGCACCAATGGCAGGTCGAATAGCCGATCGACAAAAAAATCGGCTTGTGTTCCTTTTCCGCTTTTTGAAACGCCTCATCCCCCCACGGGTACCAATCGACGGGGTTGAACGCATGCTGGAGCAGGTAGGGACTTTTTTCTCGGCTAAGCCGGTTCGGTTTTTTATCGTTTGTTTCCATTGCTCGTGTCAGCCCGCTTCGCCGATCTAAAATTTCTTGAGCCGCTGCCCGGCTTGTTCAATTCTTCCTCTTTTCATTTTGCTTTTTCATGCATCAATTGTATCCGCTGTTCAGGCTTTGCTTCGTCAGCTTGATGTCCTGGAGTTGCGGAGCTTTCACTTTCAGCTCGAACCTGTAGCCGGCCAGCGCGCCGGTCGGGACCCAGCTGAAGTTCATCGTCCAGCAGTGCAAATCCCGGTCGATCGTGATGCGCGGCGCGGCGACCTGGCGCGTGACAAAATCGTAGCTCCCGGTCGCCGAAAATTTCCAGTTTTCCGTCAAGTTGAAGCCGAGGTTTCCGTTGACGCTTGCCGACCTGGTTTTGGCGGCGGGGTTCTCCTCATTCTCAGCGTAACTGAAACTTAGGCCGAGATTCCATGGAATGCTGAAGTCGGGAGGCTCCTCGTCATACAGTCCGCGGTAGCCGCTCTGCCGGAATGCAGCGGGGAGGCTTTGTGCGTTCGCGGTGGTGTCGACCGGACGGGTGTCATACTCTCTTTTTTTCTTGTCCCCGTGGAGCGACGTCGAAAGATTAATGTTGAAGTTGGTCATCGTCGCGAGCCCTTTTCCCTCATCGATGAGCAGCCTGTTGACGCGCTCGTTGAGCTGGTTGTCATAGTCGTAGAAACGATAGTTGTTACTCCCGCTGATCCCAAGATATTGACCGATATCGGTGCGATAGGTGAGCGCAAGGTCGGAGACTTTGAACTGCGATGCTGCAAAGTTGTACGACATCGAAGCGCCGAGGTTCAGTAATTGGTACTTTGTCCCTTTGTTCAGCGAGTCTCTGTCTTCGGTTTTCATTTCGAACAGGTTGCCGACGTTGAAACCTATCGCCTGCGACTCGCCCGCCGGAGCGCCGCCGTACACCTCCCTTTGAAAGCGGTTGTAGGACACAGCCTTGCCGAGCGTATCCCGGTACGTTCCGTAATATCCCCATGAGGGTTTCGAAAAATCAGGCTGGTAGCTGTACGAAATGCTCGGCGTGATCGTGTGACGGAATCCGGCAATGCCGGGGATCGGCGGCTGAAACATGCCGTAGAGTTTTGTCGATGCCGCGAGTCCCATATTGAAATACCGCACCGCTCCAAAACCGTCGACATCCCGGAGGACCGGAGCGTCGGTCTTGGAGTTGACGCTGTCGACGGTGACGCTTTTATCGTACCATCGCTCGTTATAGTTGAAGAACGGCGAAACAGTAAAATACCCCGCCTTGGGAGACGCGTTCAAGGTAAAGCTGTGCGAAACGCCCTGCCGGTTAACGCGGTTGAACCCGTCCGGATAATCCAGCGTATCGGCAGTTTTGGTCTTGTTGTCCTCATTCATGAACTGGCCGTTGTACCCGAGGCCGATCAGTTCGTACCATGCATAATTCGACCCCGAATTATCCGAAAGCCCGCGCGATGCCGTCGCGGCGCGAAACGGAAAGCTCTGCGAATGCGAGAACGAAATTGTCGGGATGGTCGATGTGATACTGCCCTGCAGCAGATCCTGCGTCCTGGAAATATTCATCGTCATGCTGTTGTTCGTCCCCTCCCACGATTTACTCAGCGTCGCGTTGGAATAAATTTCCTGCATTAAGTAATCATCGTAGTTGTTGCTTGTCTTGTACGAATTATTGCTCGCGAAGGTAAAATTTACGTCGAGGTGCGTCGTCGGGTCGATCGTTTGGTTATGGATAAGGTTGACCCGGTAGTTCGCCTCATCCTGCCGGTTGTAGTCGGCCGGTTCGCCGGTGATGAGGCGGGAATATTGTCCCGTCAGCGCGCCGCTGAAATCGTATCGCTTCGCATACCGAAAGTCGGACAACGCCTGCCAGCCGCCTTCCGGGTACCAATCGCCCGCCACCGCCAGGTCCATGTAATCGCTGATCGCATCGTAATAACCGAGGTGGCTGATATATTTTCCGCGCGTTGCATCCTCACCGTAAGCGGGGGCGATGATGCCGGAGCGCCGCCCCCCCTGACTCGGGAAAACTCCGAACGGGAGAGCGAAAACCGGAACATCGGCGACGTAAAGATAGATCGGCTCGGCGACAATTTTGTCCTGGAGCGTCACTCGCATGCGCGGGCTGAAAAAAAAGTAATGCGGATGGTCGAGGTCGCACGAGGTGAACACTCCGTTGGAGATGAACATCATATCCTTATCCACCTTCTTGATCTGCTCCCCGTGATAATAGCTTTGGTCCATCTCCGTTTCGCCGAGGGTCACAAGCCCTTTCTGCGACTTAAAATTGTAGCCGATTTTCCATCCCTCGTACGTCTCGCTCCCGTCGACCATGACCGGCGTGCCGCGGTACAATTTCTTCAGCGAATCGGTCTTGCCGATCTTCGAGGAGTCGAGAACGCCGTACGATTCAAGATTATTGTCGTTCCAGTTGACCTCGATGCGCTCCGATTTCAGTCCGAGGTCTCGGTACTTGACGTCCCCTTTGCCGTACATCTTCATGACCTTTTGGGGATAGGAATAGACGATCGAATCGACGGCGGAGTAGACGACGCTCGTGTCGATCCCCGAGGCTTTTTTCTTCGTCGTATCCTGTTTGACGGTTGAATCCGGCTTCGCGGCAAGGAGGGTATCCGCCGGATAGGCGTGAGAGGTCTGCGCAAGGAACAGCTGCAGGAAGGCAAACGCTAAAAGGATTCGGCGCGGTCGATATCGATAGGAGAAATGCAGAACCGGCGTTGTCAATAGTTTTTGGATTTCTTGTGCCATTACCGCACGACCGTGAATTCCGCGGTTACAGAACGAGTCCTGCAGCGCCGAGAATTCCGGCGGAATTTCCGAGCTTCGCGGGAAGCACAGTAATGTCGTCGCGCATCGGTTTCATCACATGCGACTGTACCGACTTTTTCACGGCGTCGAAAACAAAACCGCCGGCTGCCGAAATGCCTCCGCCGATGATGACGACACGCATGTCGATCGTGTTCAATACGGAACCGAGGGCGACACCGAGCAGCGTTCCCGCCTCAGTGAAAATTTCCCGGGCCAGGACATCGCCTTTCAGGGCCGCCTCCGAAATGTATTTCGGTTCTACTTTGGACACGTCTCCGCCGACAAGGTTCAGGATCAATGACGCCGGCTCGCTTTTCAACCGTTCAACCGTGCGTTGCGAAAGATACCGCTGGCCGATATATGCTTCTACGCAGCCCCGTGCGCCGCAGTTGCACCGCAATCCCTGGTAATCGACGCAGACATGCCCGATTTCGCCGGCCCCCCCGAACGGGCCGCGGTAGATACTGCCATCCAAAATAATTCCCCCGCCGACGCCCGTCCCCCAAATGACAAAAAGAAAATTCGGGTGGCGTTTCCCCGCTCCGAATTTTGCTTCGGCGATCGCCGCGACATTCGCATCGTTTTCCACCCTCGTGTTCAGTTTGAATATTTTTTTAACGGCATTGCCGAGCGCTACGCTGTGCCAATCGGCAAAATTCGGAGGGTCTTTGACCACCCCGCCTTTCTCATCGACGATGCCGGGAGAGCCGATGCCGATCCCCCCGATCTTTTTTCCCTTTGCGTGAACCAACACCTCGTCAATCGACCTGCGTATTTGAGCAATGACCGCTTTCGGTCCTTGTTCGCCGAGCGTAGGAAATTTTGATTGAGCGAAAATTTTCCCGGCGGAGCTGACAATACCGGTTTTAATAGTCGTGCCGCCTAAATCGACACCGATCGCGTACCTGACATGAGACATGCTTTTTTCTTATTCGTTATGCGTTTTGATCGTCTCTCTATCCATTTTACGTTTTACAGTTTGCCCCTTCTTATCTTCCACCATCCCTCCAGCCGTTCCCGTATCGATCTCTCCTTTCCGCTATCCGACGGGCGGTAGTACAGCCTGTCTTTCAGATTATCGGGAAGATACTGCTGCTCGACAAAATGATTCTCAAAATTGTGCCCGTATTTGTATTCGTTCCCGTAACCGAGATCTTTCATCAGCGGCGTCGGCGCATTGCGGAGGTGAAGCGGCACCGGAATGTTTGGGAGCGATCTGACATCGGCAAGCGCTTCTTCGATGGCGGCGTACGCAGCATTGCTTTTCGGAGCTGAAGCGAGATACGCCGCGGCCTGAGCCAGAATGATCCTCGCCTCCGGCATCCCGACGTAATCCACTGCCGTAAAGCAATTCGTCGCAACGACAGAGGCGAACGGATCGGCATTGCCGATATCCTCGGATGCCAGAACGATCATTCGCCGAGCGATAAATTTCGGGTCTTCTCCTCCGTCAAGCATGCGCGCCATCCAGTAAATCGCCGCGTCGGGATCGCATCCTCTCATACTTTTGATGAAGGCAGAGATCGTGTCATAGTGCTGTTCCCCTTTCTTGTCGTAGATGGTGTACTTACGCTGGAAAGCGTCCTCGAGCACCTGCTTGGAAATTTTTCGAACCCCGGCCCCGTCCGGCTTGACAAAATAAAATGCGCTCTCGAGCCCGTTCAACATCATTCGCGCATCTCCGCCCGACAGGAGGAAAAGAAAATCCCTGTCGGTGATGTTCACCTTGTCCTTCTTGATGATGGAATCGGTTGCCAGCGCATGGTCAAGAATTTTTCCGAGCTCCGCCTGTCTTAGGGATTCGAGGACGTACACTCGGGCTCTTGAAAGAAGGGGGGAGATGACTTCAAACGACGGATTCTCAGTTGTTGCGCCGATGAGAATAATGACCCCGTCCTCCACCGAGTGCAGGAGCGCGTCCTGCTGGGCCTTGTTGAAGCGGTGAATCTCATCGATGAAAAGGACCGTTTTCTTTCCTGCCCCCTTTTGAAGTTTCTCCGCTTTGGCAATCACGTCGCGGACCTCTTTGACTCCCGCGGCGACGGCGTTCAACGAAAAGAATTCCGCGTTCGTGTGATGCGCAACGATGCGCGCCAACGTTGTTTTTCCCGTCCCCGGCGGCCCCCAGAGAATGATCGATCGAAGTTCGTCGCTTTCGATCATCAACCGTAACGGTTTCCCCTCTCCGAGCAAATGCGACTGACCGACAAACTCCGAAAGAGTTCTCGGACGGACGCGTTCCGCGAGAGGAGCGTTGGCTCCCGGCTTGGGTTCCGCCTTTGTAACTTCGAACAATTCCATGGCTTTCAGCAATGCAATTACTTCTTCGGAGCTACTTTGTATACTTTTTCCCCCTCGCGCACCATGCCGTATTTCTCGCGTGCAACTTTTTCTATGGCTTTCTTGTCTCCGTCGAGCGCTTTCGATTGGTCCTGAAGCTGCTTCTGCTCCTGTTCCGCCTGCTGGATCTTCTGCAGCATCTCTTTTTTCTGTCGTTCAAGCCTGATCCGCTGGAGAACCCCTTGATTGTTGAAGAGGACATAGAGCAGGATGATAAACGCTGCGGCGAGCAATCCACTAAGCTTCTTATTCGACCAAAGCTTGGCAAGAAGGGAACGCACGTCCCCCTTCTTTTTTATCTTTCGTAGGAAATCGGCGCTCATTGAAAAGAAATGTAGCAAGAATTGGCGTAAGTTGAAAGTGTGAAAATACGGGAGCGGCCTGGTTCGATTCGCAACGGACAAATAATGAGAGGCTCTCTCAAAAATGAATTCAGGCGGCCCCCCCAGGAAATGGGTCGAGCTTTCAAATTGGCGGCTTTTCGGCGAGGGTTCCCTTATTCCCTCTCTCCGATTCGGGACTGAGTGAATCCAGTTCTCGACGTCTTCACCCAGTTGATACGTCAACGACGCCGCTCCCGTACTGAGTTCTGAGCAAGTGGGGAAATTTTTTAGCTCTGACTCTGCCGAAGATACGCCTTCATTGATTCTGCGCCGGTTATTGCCTACTTTCTTAAGATGGAATCAGAAATTTCACCGACATCAAAGCCGTCATTCAGAACACTCCTTGCCAACGCCGTTTCTCCTCTGCCGCAGCGCCGTTTGAAACACGGCGAGTGCCGCGCCCAAGGGGGGAAACTATGCACGCTATGCAGCGCCCATAAGATAGAGTATGATATCGAGTTTCAGATAAAGAATTCAGTGCTGGAGGCGTTCTGGACAGCACAAGGATTATCCCCCGCCATTGAACCGCTCGTGGCCTCCCCTTTCGGAAGAAACTATCGGGTGGTGACAAAAAGAAAAGCTTTTTTTTCCGGCGGAACAGTAAAGTTAGGATTGATCGGGATCGAAGAAGATCCGTCAGAAGTAAATCCGATCACCGTCGACCTCTGCATGATCGAACCCGTAAAGCATTCAGAGATCTATCAGTGCCTTCAGGCATACATCAACAGAAAAGAACTCCGGAATGTTGCCGAATTCATAAACTACGTAGTGGTCAAGGGAAATTATGATGAGCTTGCGGTGATCCTGAATCTGGCAGCGTTCAACTCGAAAGTCCGTCCGTTCGTCAACCGGCTTTCGAAGCATCTGACCGCGACTGTCCAGGGAGTTGCGAGCGTTTTTGTCGTGGTGGATGAGAAGAAATCACGGTATTACATGCCCCAGCGCTCCAAGAAACAGAAAATACCCTTTCAGAAAGTTTTCGGAAAGGGGGAGCTATTCCAGAGGATCGGAGGGAAAAAATTCCTTTATTCACCTCTTTCCTTTTCGCAGACAAATCTCTCGATTCTGGAGGTTTTCGTCCGAACGGTCCACGAACTTCTGGACTTACGGCCGGATGACCGCCTTCTCGACCTTTATTGCGGATACGGCATTTTTTCGCTGAGCGCTGCGAAGGCCCTTAAGAGCGCTGTCGGCGTCGAGCTTTCTTGGGATGCGGTCGGCGACGCAAAGCGCAATGCGGAACGGTTGAAGATCCCGAACTGCAAGTATCTTCAAGGCGACATCGACGAAGAAAACCTCGAACGGATCCTCTCAACCAGCAACAAGACGACGAAGGTCATCCTCGATCCCCCGCGAAACGGAACCAAGCCGGGAATCGTCGAACTCATTGCCGCGCACAATATCCAACGAGCGCTTCATATCATATGCAATATCGATCTCCTGCCGGCGGAGATAGCGCGATGGAAGCAGTGCGGCTACAACATTTCGCGTGCGGTGCCTTTCGACATGTTTCCGGGGACGAGCGAGGTAGAAATTGCGGTTTGCCTTGAAAGGAAACGGGCGGGGATTTTTCTGCCGACAAAAGGCTGAGCTACTTCTTCGACGGACACGGTTTCAACACGTCAAGAACGACCTTCCATTCACCCTCGTTTCTCCACACCCTGATGTAGCTGCTCGTATCGGAATCGCCGCCGACGGCAATTCCATACGTACACCCAAGGTCGCCGGCCGCAGAGATCCTGCCGCCATAACA
>Ga0335082_10007883_pt1 | contig 11560 bp, 10 predicted proteins | sample Lox_Sample_41_FD_206718 | JGI IMG/M metagenome (GOLD analysis project Ga0335082, IMG submission 206718) | Soil microbial communities from Loxahatchee National Wildlife Refuge, Florida, United States - Lox_Sample_4.1 | ecosystem: Environmental > Terrestrial > Soil > Wetlands | place: USA...
AAGCCCTCGACTTTGTATGAAATGCAGCGCGTGCAATTCATGGACCCGAACTGGAAGACCAGTTGGGGGCTGGGCTTCGCGGTCCGGCGCAAAGCGGACAAGACGTATGTCGGGCACGGCGGGAGCTGCCCGGGCTACCGTACCGAGCTGCTCATGCGCAATGCGGACCAGATCGGCGTGATCGTGATGCTGAACGCCATGGAAGACACCTCCCGCGAAGCCGATGGGGTGTTCGCGATCCTTGACAAGCGCCAGGGGTACGAGTTCAAGGACCCGCCGCCGGCCAGCGGCGTGAAGCTGGAGGACTTCGTGGGGCATTACTCGGAGCAGCCGTGGGGCTCGGAGGCGGCGATTGCGCCGTGGGCCGGAGGGCTGGTGCTGCTGGGCCTGCCGAGCGACAAGCCGACCGAGTCGATGGCATTTCTGAAACCTAAGGGCGGCGACGTGTTCCGGCGCGTGCGCGACGACGGTAGCGAAGCGGAGGAGTTCGTCTTCCAGCGCGACGCCTCGGGCAAGGTAACGGGCTTTATGCACTTCAGCAACCCCAGGGTGCGGATGTCGGGCAAGTAGGAGCACGCAGCCGAGCGTTACTGCAGATTGTGTTCCGGTTGCGGGTCGGCGTCGGGGTGGTCGAGCAGAAAGACCACCACCTCTTCGAATGGCTCCTGGCCAACGTTCACAGCGCGATGGACGCGTTCGCTTGGTTCCGACCAGTCTGCTTCACCAATCGTGACGCTGCACGGGATGGTCTCGCCGTTGTCGCGGAACTCAATGGCTAGCTGGTCTCCGCTGAGAACAACCGACACGCGGTGGTAAGGATCGTGGTGCCACTGTGTTGCCTCCCCCGGCTGCAATTTCAGCCGACGGACCAGAATGTTGTCGCGGCGATGCAAGATCTGCCAATAGGAATTCCGCTCCATGGCTTCACCCCCCAATTTGGCAAATATCGTACCGCGACTGCGGCAGCGTTACACGGCTGAACCGTGTATACGTCTGTGCCGCGCGCGCCGACTTGCGGCGCACGATATGCCGGGCACCCAAGGTTAACTGTCTTTGCGGTACAGCAGATTGCGCATCGCTTCGCGGCGAGCGACGTTCTGCTCACGATTGTCGGCAGAAAGCGAGGTTGCGCCGGAGTCGTCGAAGTCAGGCTCGCTGCACTCCGGACAGCGATTGGCAAAGCCGGGCTTGCCTGGTTTCAGTTCGAACTCTTCTCCGCAAACGATGCAGACTTTGATGGGGAAAGCCATAAGACTCCACACGCCCCGAAACGGGTGAGCGTTTCCGTCGGTGCAACTATTTTATCGAAATGGATGTCGGCCGTTCGACTCCAGGATGGGCAAGATCGCTCCAGACAAGTTGCGAGATCGGCTTCATCGCCGGCGGTCCGTCCAGAACTTCCAAACCGATAACGGCCTGCGGAGTCTGTCGTTCAGAATCGGGAATTTCAGCTCAATAACAGCCATCACTTTTGTTCGCCGCCCGAGTTGAAAGGAGTAGAATTCAGCCATAGATTTTCGCGCCTCCCCGAAGAGCACTTCCCGCCAAGGGACGCAACACCCCCAGAGGCGATGCGACCAACAAACTTCTAAATTCAACATTGCCAAGCACAGCTGTCGGAACTTGAAAGGAGGTTCGCGATGAAAAAGCTGTTGGTGCTTGCATCTGTTTTGTTGCTCTCCATCACTTCTGCCTACGCCCAATTCACACTCATGAGCATCGATTGCCCCGGCGTAACGGAAACCACGGCCCGCGGTATCAACAATCATGGCGACATCGTCGGTGCGTACGCACTGGCGGACTATTATCGCCACCCCGTTCTGATCAAGGGCGGTAAGTGCATTCCGCTGGCTGCTGACTCGATTCTGGCCACATATTACAGTGAAGCATTTAAGATCAACGATAGCGGCGACGTGGCCGGATTCTTCTATGACGACAACTTCTTCGTCCACGGATTCCTGCTCAAAAAGGGTGTGCTGACGATTATCGATTACCCCACCGCCAACGACACGTACGTGTTTGGGATCAATGAGTCGGGCACGGTGGTTGGTGGTTGGGACATTCTCGACGCCCAGCAGAACTTGATCGCCGAATATGGCTTTACTTGGCACAAGGGCAACTTTGCCCAAGTAAACGTTCCCGGTGCGGGAGACACTGTCGTAAAGGGAAACAATGCGCCCGGCGATCTTGTCGGAGGCTGGGATTCTGGTCCAACCGCAACGGCATTACATGGCTTTGTTTTCTCGAAGGGACAGGTCAGCAGCTTTGATGTCCCCTATCCGGGAGCCTGGGCTACCCATGGAAACGCTATCAATGCCAAAGGCAATATCGTTGGGCTGTACCTCAGTGATTACACCGGTCTGCCGCACGCCTTTCTGAAGGCGGGAACGACGTTCACCCAGATCGCCTATCCTGGCGCAATCGGAACCTCGGCATGGGGTATTAACTCAGCCGGCCAGATGGTCGGCATCTGGTATGACACAGACGGCAATGCGCATGGTTGGCTGGGACAACCTGGTAACAAAGGAAAACCAGCGGCTGGACTTCACGTCTCGATGCACACCAGGCCACCCGCCGAACTGGAACACAGGCTGCCGGTAACACTCAAATAGCTGGAAAGAGCATCCATACGAAGCCGCCCGAGGTCTGGGCGGCGCCTCTATTCATGACACCGCGGGGACATACGACGTCCTCCGCGAACAACCGATCTCGGTACTAAAAGTACAACTCCAACCAGGATCCCAAAGGGCAGAGGTAGACTGCGGCTCCTGCCGGATCACCACGTCAGCCGCAAATCCCGCCCTCTTCATTTAATCTAGTTTCAACCGCACTCCAAGGAGAATCTCCGACTTGAAACACGCTCTTGCCGCCCTTTTGGCCGTTACGCTCAACCTTTCGCCGCTCGCCTACAGCCAGCAGCCCACTGAGAAGCCACCCTTTGCGCCGCCGACGAGAATCAGCGGCTACCGCGACGCTTCGGCCGAGCTCGCCGCCGAAAAGGCCTTTCTCGCCGTACCCAGCGCCGAACTGGCGAAGGAGCATCTGCGCACCCTGACCGCGGCGCCGCACGTGGCGGGATCTCCCGAGGACAAGAAGACCGCTGCGTATGTGCTGCAGAAGTACAAGGAGGCCGGGCTGGATGCCTACATCCAGGAATACAAGATCTGGATGAATCTGCCGGCGGACATTCACGTGGATGTGGTCGCGCCCGAGAGCGTGGTGATGCACGGACCTTCGCGCGAGCACGTCAACGGCGACGACCCCTACCAGAACGATCCGCGCGTGCTGACGGCGTACAACGCTTTCTCACCGTCGGGCGATGTGACGGCGGACGTGGTGTACGCGAACTACGGGCGTCCTGAGGACTTCAAGAAGCTGAAGGAGATGGGTGTCGAGACCAAAGGGAAGATCGCCCTCGTCCGCTACGGCATGAACTTCCGCGGGGTGAAGCCCTTTGTGGCGTCAGAGTACGGTTGCGTCGGCGTCATCATCTACTCCGATCCCTGGGACGACGGCTATTTCAAGGGCGACAAGTATCCCAAGGGGCCGTACCGGCCGGACACCGGCGTGCAGCGCGGATCGATTCAGTACCTGTTCCGCTACCCGGGAGATCCGACGACGCCGGGAATTGCGTCGGTCCCCGATCTGCCGGACAGCAAGCGCATCAAGCCGGAACAGGCGACGGACATGCCGCACATCCCCACCACTCCGCTGTCGTATGCGGATGCTTCGCCCATTCTGGCCAATCTTGGCGGGCCGGATTCTCCACGCGAATGGCAGGGCGCGTTGCCGTTCACCTATCACGTGGGTCCGGGGCCGGTGAAAGTCCACATGCTGCTGAAGCAGAACTATCAGTGGACAACGATCTACGACGTGATCGGCATGGTGAAGGGGAGCGAGTCGCCCGAGCAGTGGGTGATTACCGGCAACCATCGCGACGCCTGGGTGTATGGGGCGGTCGATCCCAACAGCGGCACGGCGGCGCAACTCGAAGCAGTCCACGGCGTGGGCGAGTTGCTCAAAACGGGCTGGCGGCCGAAGCGCACCATCGTCTTCGCCAGTTGGGATGCGGAGGAAGAAGGCCTCATCGGCTCCACCGAGTTCGCCGAGCAGCACGCCGGCGAGCTGCGCAATGCGGTGGCGTACTTCAACATGGACGTGGCGGTTGCGGGGCCGAATTTCGGGGCGTCAGCGGTGCCCAGCCTCAAGCAATACCTGCGCGAAGTTTCGCAGGCGGTGCCCAGTCCGAAGGGCGGCAGCGTCTACGAGCAGTGGAAGATCGCCACGGATAAGCGCCAGAAAGAACATGAAAGCGCATCGGCCGGTGCGCCGCGTCAGCCGAATGCCGTGGTAAAGAAAGACGTGAACGTAGGCGACCTGGGGAGCGGCTCGGACTACACGCCGTTCCTGCAGCACCTGGGCGTACCCGCGACCGACATCGGCTCGGGCGGGCCGTATGGCGTCTATCACTCGGTGTTCGACAACTTCGCCTGGTTCACCAAGTTTGGCGATCCGACCTTTGCGTATGAACAGCAGATGGCTCGGGTCTATGGGTTGCAACTCATCCGCATGGCCTCGGAAGACGTGCTGCCATTTGATTACGAGGACTACGGCAAGGAAATCAGCCAGTACATCAAGGCGGCGGAGAGCAAGTCGAAGGACACCTTTGGCGCGAAGTCTCCATCGTTCGCTGCTGCAGAGGAAGCCGCCTCGCGCTTCGAGAAAGCGGGAGCGCACATGCTGCAGATTGAGAGCAGCGTGAAAGGCGATCCAGCGAAGGTCAACCAGGCGATTCGCGATACCGAGCGCGCATTCCTGATCGATGGTCTGCCCGACCGGCCGTGGTTCAAGCACGCCATTTATGCGCCCGGAAAATACACGGGGTATGCAGCGGTAGTGATTCCGGGAGTCAATGAGGCGATTGATGCGGGCGACTCGGCGCTGACCGGGGAGCAGTTGAAGGTGCTGACCGACGCGCTGAACCGGGCGGCGGAGACGCTGGAGAAGGGGATGTGACTCAAGGGATAGTGGTTAGAAGAAGCCAGTCGCAGATGAGGTGGTGATACAGCCCGCAGGGCGGCACAATCGTAGCCCGGCACGCGAGTGCCGGGAATGCTGCCCAGGGGAATGCGAGTCCCGCAGGGACGGCACCCAATCGAGAACCATGTCCCGATGGAACGGAGTGCCAGAACGGCGGATGGTCCACACTTCCCTGGCTTTGGGAGATGCGGGATTCGTCCAATTTGAATTAACATCTACTACCCCATGCGAAACGCCGGCATGATCGGCGGGCTCGGGCCCGAGTCCACCATCGACTACTACCGGTCGATCCTGGCGCGCTACCGTGCGAGGAAGCCCGACGGCGGCTATCCGCACATCATCATCAACAGCCTTGACGTGGATAAGGGCATCGCCATGCTGGACGCCGGGCGACTGGAGGACTTTGCGGATTACCTCGCTTCCGGTGTCGACTCGCTGGTGCGCGCAGGCGCAGACTTTGGCTTTATCGCCGCCAACACACCGCATCTTGTGTTCGACGAGCTCCAGCGGCGATCGGCCATCCCGCTCCTCAGCATCGTGCGCGCCACCGCTGACCGCGCCAAGGCGCTCGGCCTGAAGAAGGTCGGCCTGTTTGGGACCGGATTCACCATGCGCGCCAGCTTCTATGCCGAGGAGTTCCAGCGGGCGGGGATTGCCATGGTGATACCGAACCAGGCAGAGCGAGACTTCATCCACAAGAAGTACATCGGTGAGCTGCTGAAGAACCAGTTCCTGCCGCAGAGCCGCGAGGAGATTATGCGCATCGCGCATCGTCTGCAGGCAGAAGAGGGAATCGAAGCTCTCGTGCTGGCCGGAACCGAACTGCCTCTGCTGCTGCGCGGCGCCGCTGATCAGGGCATCGAGTTTCTCGACACGACCGTGATTCACGTCGAGGCCGTGGTCGATGAGACGCTTCGCTAGTGGTTGAGGTGCCCGGGTTACTTACGACATGGCCTGATATCGCCAGTTATCTACTTACAGTCAATTTTCGGTTTGCCCGTCAGCCGCCCACAACCTGCGCGAGCCTTGCCGTTCCCGTGTAGATTAGGGCGTAAATGTCGTCAGAGTTTCAAGTCCGCAGCAACCTTGGAGCGTTCAGGCGCTATCCCGTTGTCACGTATTTTGGGCTGACATTCACGATCTCTTGGACGGGAGCGCTTGCCGTGGCTGCACCGCACGTGATCCACCACCAGCCTCTACCAAAGATGACCGGCATTTTAATGTTTCCGGCCATGCTTCTCGGGCCGAGTTTTGCTGGCATTGTGCTAACTAGGATCGTTGATGGAAAGGATGGCTTACGGGACCTGTTTTCCCGAATGTTTCTAGCACGGGTTCCGGCGGGTTGGTACACAGCGCTACTCATTCCTCCAGTCCTGGTCCTTACCGTTCTCCTCTCTCTGCAAGAATTCGTCTCCCCCGCTTACACCCCCAACCGTTTCATCATAGGAATTCTGTTCGGTATTCCAGCCGGATTGTTAGAAGAAATCGGCTGGATGGGCTATGCATTCCCGAAAATGCGTCCGCAAAGCAATGGACTGTCCGCAGCGATCGTTCTCGGGTTGTTGTGGGCTCTATGGCACTTGCCCGTTATCGACTATCTCGGGACTGCTACTCCACACGGTGCCGAATGGCTGCCATTTTGTCTGGCGTTCACGTTGGTGATGACGGCTATGCGAGTGCTGATCGCATGGATTTACACGAACACGAAAAGCGTGTTGTTGGCGCAGCTCATGCACGTGTGTTCGACAGGTTCCCTGGTGATTTTCAGCGCGCCACGGGTGACAGCTCTGCAAGAAGTGATGTGGTACGTCCTCTATGGAACTGCTCTATGGGTAGTCGTTGCAATCGTTGTCAGGAAGTTTGGAAGAGGATTGAGGCAGCGGAGCGTCTAGGAGCACAAACGGATTAGTTTTTCGGGTTCGACCGCGTCTGAGCGCGCCTCAACAGATTGCGGGCAGATCGTCGGCTACCGGAGGTTATCGTGAAGCGAGGTCGGGAAATAGGTGTTGTGACATCGCCACCTATCGCCTAAATTCTGTTGGCACTGTCACATTACGAGGGGTACGTTACTACCCATGATACCGAATTTGGGTCGTCGCCTCGCCACCGTGACCGCAGCGGTCTTCTTCGTATCCTTAGTCTTTCCTGTTGCGGCCGGTCTATCGCATGACACGGCGACGTTCCCAAAATGGTGGGGCGCCCTGGATGTTAGCTTGGCCTTTGTTCTTGCGATCCTAGCGCTCGTGATCCTCGGCCTTGCTCAAGGCAAGGTAAACAAACAGGCTGAAGACATGACCTACCGAGCTTATCGAGTTCTCATTCACGGAGTGTTCGCGATGCTCGTGGCGTTCTTCCTTCTTGGGAGTCGAATCATTTGGAGCAATTGTCTAACTGGTCTGGCGTGGAGAGCTTGGTTATTGTTGTATGCTCTGCCTGCGTGGCTCACGGCACTGGAACCGCCGGTGACCAAATAGTTTCGGCCTCGAAGTGGCCAGTGGTCCGGTCTTGTCGTATTTGATACGTTGTGTTGACCATGGCAGAAGTCACTGCAAACCCGCCTGAGGCTCGATCAGAAAGCCCGGAAAGTTTCGTTTGTACGGGCTGCGGCCGTGTATCCACAGGCCGGTTTTGTTCGAGGTGTGGGGAAGAGCGTGGGCACCATATCTACGGTTTTGGGCATCTTTTCCACGAATTTGTTCACACGCTGACGCACGCCGATTCCAGCGTTTTTCGGACGATCATCGATCTATTCGGCAAGCCAGGGGAGCTGACACGCGCATACTTCCAGGGACCACGACGGCGTTATCTAGGTCCGGTCCAGTTCTTCTTCATTTGCAACCTGATCATGTTCCTGGCGTGTGCAGCAGAGCGCGTTGTACCGTTCAGCGCGCCATTCGACATCCAGATGCAGCAACAGTCTTATTCGCGGGTGATCGAAGCACGTGGCGAAAAATTCCTGAGTCAGGCACCAAGCAAGGAAGAAGAACGCGAGTTGAAAGCACGGTACGACGAGCACACCGTGCATCTGTCGAAGTCAATGGTGATTTTACAGGTGCCGCTGTTCGCGGCACTACTCGGCTTGCTGTTCGCAGGATCGAAGCGGTTTTTTGTCGAGCACATGGTCTTCGCGTTCCACTTTTACAGCTTCTTTCTCGTGGGGCTTTGTCTCGTCGGCGCTTTGGTAATCGGCTTGTTCGCCGCTGGACATGCGCTGGGACTAACCATGGCGGGCTTCTTAGAAAAGAGTTTAGTGTTGCTGCTGGTCGGCATCTCGATGGCGTGGCTATATTCGGCGTTGCGACGATACTACGGTTGCAGGGCGGTTTCCGCGCTACTGCGGGCGTTGGTTCTGGGCATCTGCACCTTGCCATTGATGATTTTGTATCGGTGGTTTTTGTTCTATGCCACGATTTGGACGCTGTAAGGGGTGGAATGGACGACACCCCGGGAACCGGTCTTTCATGTCCGCCTCGGATACGTGTCGCGAAATCGCCATCTCGCACGTAATCCGTCGCTGATCGCGACTCGGGATTGGCGGTGGCTACATTTCCGTTCCGTTCTATTGCGGGGGGCTCACGCTCGCAATGGTCATCCGTCACGCTCAACCGTGACCAACTCCCTTGGTGATTTGCCAGCGCTCCGCATACACTACCCCCGGCAGGATGAGGGAAAGTTGTGGTCCCACGAGCCGGCAGCCGGACATCTCCCGCATCCCCAATAGGTGCTTCGACCTGTGATGGGTCACATGCGTTCTCGATTTTTTCCCCATCTGGCCTCTCACACCCCCGTCCAGCCCCTGAAGATCCTACCTAACTCCTTTGTGCAGAGGATTTTGCCTGTAACTCTCACGGGCTCAAGCGGCTGCGCGCAAATTTCCCCTATCTTTATCAAAACAAGGAATTTTGGGGGTAGGGGGAGGGGGTGCCCCACTACTGCTTCCCATCTTGGGAAACGATGCTGGCACTAGCCTTCGCGTGTTCGCCGGCAGCGGTGGAACTGGTGGTCGCCGGACTTGCGGCAACTCAGCCAGCTCCAGCGGGTCATGGTTTCGCGGGTGAAGCCGGGGCCGCCGAAGACATTTGGACGAATCAAAGGATCGACGCCCCGTTCCTGCGGCAGCCGCTCCTGTTCGGGCGGGACGAGTTGACCGACCTCAACCGGCGCAACCGTGAGGAATTTCTCGTCGATGAGATCAGCTCGCGCCAGAGAACCGTACAGCGTGGGTCCGCCTTCGCACAAGAGGTGCTTGATGCTCAGTTTTTGCCGGAGCCCGCGCACAGCGGTGGAAAGGTCAAGCGTCTCGCCCACTCCGGCAGCGATGACCGGAACGTGCGGATGTGTACTGCGTGTGCGCAGCCGGTCGGCTCCCGCGGGCGAAGTAACGATCACGACATCGACCACGTCGCCGTCGAAGACCTTCCATTGCGAGAGATCGAGATCTGCGGCACGGGTGACGAAGATGTTGCGCTGGCGGCCCTTGCCGAGCTTCTCTCGCCGCCGCAGCAGTTCCGGTTCGATCACCTGAAAGACGATGCCCCGGCTTTGGGGCCCGCGCAGGCGCTGCTCTTCGCGCAGAGTGTTCATGCCCATGAGCAGCCCGTCGGCTTGCGCGCGCAGCAGGTCCATGAGCCAGCGGTCGGCACGGGATTGGGCGATATCGCCACCCGAGGCGTGCTTTCCCAACAAGCTGGTAATGCCGTCGAGCGACTGCGCGAAGTTGGTGTAGATCCAGGGACGATCCGCAGGCGGCGGGGGGAAGCCGAGATTGCCGTAGCCGGAGAGCGCCTCATCGGCAAACGGGCTGGGTTCGCCGTGGTCGAACAAGACTTCAAAGCGAGGAGTCGGCGCGGAGTCGGGCATGAAGGATTGATTCTATCGCGGGGCAGTTCCACGGCCACACTTCCGCCAGTGGACAACTGCTCCCCGAGATCGTTAGTTTGGTGGATACGAAAACCAGGTCAGTCCGTCAGCCCGTCGGGCGGAAAGAAGAGATGCCATGCCGGAGACAGGTGGGGTAAACATCGAGCTTGCCCATAGACTGAATGAACGCGAAGAGCACGCGGTACACCAGAAGGGGCGTTGGCTGGAAGCGCTGGAGATCGTGGAGGCGCTGGTACTGGCGATGGTTGCGATTGCCACGGCTTGGAGCGGCTACCAGGCGGCACTGTGGGATGGATTGCAGGCTGAGCGCTATGAGGAGTCCACCAGAGTTAGCGTTGAAGCTGACGCCATGAAGACGCTGGGCGACCAGGAACGCCTCTATGACGCCATGACGTTTTCGGATTGGCTGAAGGCATACGCCGAGGGAGCTCACAAGGTTGCCGAATTGTTCCAGCGCCGCTTCCGGCCTGAGTTCCGGGTGGCGTTCGAAGCCTGGCTGAAGCTCGACCCAATCAACCATCCAAGCGCTCCTCAGGGCCCGCAGCTCCTGCCTGAATATCACAATGCCCACCTGGAACAATCGGCCAAACTGAACCAAGAGGCGGTCGCGGTTTTCAAAGAAGGGACCAGCGCCCGAAGCACGTCTGACAAGTACGTACGCGTCACCGTTTTGCTGGCGACCGTGCTGTTGTTGACCGCGATTGCGCAACGCTTCAAGACGCACCAGGTCAGGGTCGGGCTGGCGGTTGTGGCCATGCTGCTGCTGTGCCTGCCGTTGTGGCGGATTCTTCACCTGCCGCGACTGTGAGCGCGCAATTATCGGAGGAATGTTGGAAGGCGATGGACATCGTTCTCAATGACGTCGAGGCCCGCGTTCTGGGCGCGCTGATCGAGAAAGACATCACTACGCCGGATTATTATCCGTTGTCGCTCAATGCCCTGGTCAATGCCTGCAATCAGAAGAACAACCGCGATCCTGTAATGTCCTTGGATGAGAACTCGGTGCGAGATGGGCTGAGGGGGCTGCAAAACTTCGGGCTCGCCGGGCCTGCCGGCGGGGCGGACAGCCGGGTCACCAAGTACGAGCATCGGCTGCAGGAGGTGTTCAATTTCTCGCGGGGTGAAACTGCGGTGTTGTGCGTCCTGCTGCTGCGTGGACCGCAGACGCCCGGGGAACTGCGCGGACGCACAGAGCGCATGCATCCGTTCGAAGACCTGGAGGCGGTGCAGGCGAGCCTGCAGAAGTTGATGCAGCGCGAGCCTGCGCTCGCTGTGATGCTGCCGCGTCAGCCGGGGACCAAGGAATCGCGGTATGTGCACTTGTTGTCGGGCGAGGTGGAGGCGGCAACACTGAGCGCTGCGCCACCGATCTCTTTCGGGGGCAAGGATGACAGGATCAGCCTCCTGGAGGAACAGGTGGCCTGCCTGCGCGGCGAAGTCAACGAACTGAAACAGTTGTTCGAGGACTTTCGCAAGCAGTTTGAGTAACGCCGCGCTTTGCGGCAAGTCCGCGCTAGTATCTAGTTGCATAAGTTAGCGTATTGTGTTTTTGGATGTTTTTGCAACACGGTTTGTTTCTTCCATTCGAAGGGGTGGGCGGTTTGGTTATAGGCAGCGATGAAGTCGTCCATGTGCTTGC
>Ga0335082_10007884_pt1 | contig 11560 bp, 10 predicted proteins | sample Lox_Sample_41_FD_206718 | JGI IMG/M metagenome (GOLD analysis project Ga0335082, IMG submission 206718) | Soil microbial communities from Loxahatchee National Wildlife Refuge, Florida, United States - Lox_Sample_4.1 | ecosystem: Environmental > Terrestrial > Soil > Wetlands | place: USA...
CGGATGAGCTTGGGCGTGTCGTTGGCGTGGATGCGCGCCGCGGATGCGGAATCGAGCCGCGCCAGCAGCCGATGCAGCCAGGCGCTGCCGCGTTTTTCGGCGCTGCGGCGCAGGCGGTCGCGCAACTCTTCATGTCGCTGCGGACCAGCGAACAGACCCTCGGTCAGCGCGCGCAGGTAGAGACCGGTCCCGCCGGTAACGATGGGCAAGCGGCCGCGGGCAGCGATCTCGTGCAATGCCGCTCGCGCCGCACGGCTGTAGGCGCCAGCCGTCATCGGCTCATCGGGATCGGCCACATCGATGAGGTGATGCGGCGCCCGCGCCCGTTCCTCGGGCGAAGGCTTGGCGGTGCCCAGGTCCATGCCGCGATAGACCGCCACCGAATCGCAGCTGACGATCTCGCCGTTGAAGCGTTCCGCCAGTTCGAGGGAGAGGGCGGTTTTGCCACTGCCTGTCGGGCCGAGAAGAATGACAACCAGCGGATCACGGCCGGAAGCGGGCTGGTTCGGCACACGCGCAGGACTCAAAGGCGCCACCATCCCGCGGGAAGCACCCAGCCCGGCTTGGTATGCATGAGCCACCACACGAAGATGGCCGCGGCCACGATGAGCAGGCCGAAGACCTGGTTGCGGCGGAAGACGCGGCGCTGCTCCTCGCGACGCGCAGTTTCGGCCATTTGCTGGTCGTGCGGCTTGGTGCGGGTTTGAACCATGGCCTACGCACCAGTATAGGTTCGCGTGTTCGTTTGCCCCCAGCCGCGATGCCCGATCACCGGTCCCTTGTTCCCTGTTCACTGTTTTCAAGTTTGACTTCCCCCCGCCGCATTGCCGACCATAACCTTTCGGAGCATCGGCAACCCACCGAGCCCGCACGAGGCAAGCAATGAAAGTCCTGATTCTTGGTTCCGGCGGACGCGAGCACGCACTCGCCTGGGCCGTGGCGCGGAGTCCGCGCGTCACTGAGATTGTCTGCGCCCCCGGCAACGGCGGCCTGGCACGCATCGCCCGCTGTGTTCCCGCCAGCCTCAACAGCCTCGATTCCATGCTCGCGGTGGCCGAAGCCGAGCGGCCCGATCTGACCATCGTCGGGCCTGAGCTGCCGCTGTCCCTGGGCATCGCCGACGCTCTCCAGGACCGCGGCTTGCGCGTCTTCGGACCCAGCCGCGAGGCGGCCATGCTCGAAACCAGCAAGGGTTTCGCCAAGCGCTTTCTGCAGCGGCACAACATCCCCACGGCGCGCTATGCCCTCTGCTCCAGCGTGGGCGAACTGGAGAAAGCGGTCGAAATGTTTCATCCTCCCATCGTGGTCAAGGCCGACGGCCTCGCTGCCGGAAAGGGTGTGGTCATCTGCGACTCTCGCGCCGTGGCGCTTGAAGCGGCGAGCGGCCTGTTTTCCGGGACCCTGCTGGGCACCCGCGAGCAGCAGGTGGTTCTCGAGGAGTTTCTTGAAGGCGACGAGATCAGTTTTCTCTGCCTCTCCGACGGCAGCCACGTTGTCCCGCTGGCGCCCGCACAGGATCACAAGCGGATCGGGGAAGGCGACACGGGTCCGAACACCGGAGGCATGGGGGCCTACTCCACCGACACGCTGCTCGACGCGGGCATGACGGAGTGGATCCTGCACCACATCGCGCAGCCCACCATCCAGGGCATGGCCGACGAAGATACACCCTTCGTTGGAGTTCTCTATTGCGGTCTGATGATGACCGCGCGCGGTCCGCAGGTACTGGAGTTCAACGCCCGGTTCGGCGATCCCGAAACGCAGGCCATTCTCATGCGTCTCGAGACCGACCTGGTCGATGCCCTGGAGGCCTGCGTGGAGGGCAGGCTCTCAAACACGGCCCTGCGCTGGACGCCCGGGGCCTCGGCCTGTGTGATCGCCAGTTCCGCCGGCTACCCGGGCAGCTACACGACCGGCATTCCCATCTCCGGCCTCGAGGAAGCAGCGCGCATCCCCGGCGTGGAGGTGTTCCACTCCGGCACCGCCATCGCTGACGGCAAGCTGGTCACCAGCGGCGGACGCGTGCTGGGCGTTACGGCAGCCGCCGAGAGCCTGGACAAGGCGCTGGAGAAGGCCTACCAGGCCATGGCGGAGATGCGCTTCGAAGGCATGTACTATCGCCGCGACATCGGACACCGCGCCCTTGGCCGCGTTCGCTAAGGCGCAGTCCGCCAAGTCAAATGTTTCCCTTGGTTGCCCCGGGGGGTGCTCATCAAGCCTGCGTTCCGACCCCATCCGGAAGAGCCGCCGCAGGTGCGCGGCTTCATCTCCGCAAGAGGACTCACACCACCCCTTTTGAAGCATGTTTCAGCGCGGCGCCGGCGGAGACTGCTGCCCGACGGGCGAAGCCTGCACCTTCTGAAAACACGAACGGCACAGCACCGGCCTGCCCTGCGTGGGACGAAATGGAACCGTCGTCTCCTCGCCGCATGCCGAGCACTTGGTGCGGGTCTCCGTACGTACCCGCGGCCCACCATTCGCGCGCTTCGCCTTGCACTGCTTACAGCGCTTGGGGTCGTTCTTGAACTGTTTGTCGTGGAAGAAGAGCTGTTCACCCGCAGTGAACACAAATTCGTCGCCGCAATCAACGCACTTGAGGATTCGATCGGTAAATTCCATGGCCGGCTTCCCCGAGAGGGAAAGAAGGATCGGCCAGAAACTCCACGCGCCGCTCCCGTTTCCCTGTTCTCGTCCGTCTTTCCTAAACCAGGGCCTGGGCCGCTTAAGTGTGGCGGCGAAATGGTGTCTCCGCCCAGGAGACTGTTCCCACTGGATGCGCCGAGCCTGTGCCGGCGCCACTGCAATTTTTAGATCCGCCCCATCGCGATCGAGAATCCATCAGCAGTCACACGAGGAGATAACGATCATACCCGAATTTGCATAACTTCAAATTCGAATTTGTACAAGTTAAAGGATTTTTCTCCAGGAGGGCGGGGCGCACTGCCCCGCCCTCCTGGAACTCGAATTAGTCCTGCTCTTTACGAGCCTTCTTACGATTCCGCTTGCGCGCCAAAGCTGCCTTGACGCGGCGCTTCTCGCCGGGCTTCAGGTAGTAGGAGTGACGCTTCACTTCCTTGATAATGTCCTCCTGCTGAACCTTCCGCTTGAACCGGCGCAGCGCGTTCTCGAGCGGCTCGCCTTCCTGTACGCGAACCTCTGCCAACTCTTCCCCACCTCCAGACCTGCCAAAAGGGGCACCCTTTATGATACTGGATTTATTGGGTGTTTGGTCAAGCCAACCATTCGACTGGGGAGCTGAAACAGCAGTTCCTGCCGACAATCCGGCCTGCAATCGCATGGCCGGCCACCTCAAGTGCCCTTTGCTTCACACTTCCCTTTCGTGGAGCGTACTCCAAAACCGCCGCACCGCGCAGCTAGGGAAAGCCCTAGGCCAAGTTGCAGTAATGTCAATGACTTGGCGCAATCTCGCCGCGCTTTTTCAGGCTGCCATGCTCTACACTGATCCCAGAGGGTGAGCATGATCCGCAGTTACCAGGGCCGTATGCCCCAGATCGCGGCCGGCTGCTATATCGATGAATCCGCCCAGGTGCTGGGCGACGTAACCCTGGGCGAAAACTCGTCTGTGTGGATGAACGCCGTGCTGCGCGGCGACGTGAACTCGATACGTGTGGGAGCCAACTCCAACGTACAGGACTGTTCCGTCCTCCACGGCCAGCGCCATGTCTACCCCGTCGTCGTCGGCGACTGGGTCACGATCGGCCACAACGCCACCGTCCATGGCTGCATTGTTGAAGACGCCTGCCTTATCGGCATGGGCTCCCGGATCCTGAACGACTGCCGCATCGGCGAAGGCAGCATCATCGCCGCCGGCGCCGTGGTCCCCGAGCATACCGTCGTCCCTCCACGCACCCTGTGGGCCGGCCTGCCCGCCAAAATGCGCCGCCAGCTCGGCGACGAAGACCGCAAACTGATCCTCCAGTACGCCCAGAACTACCTCGACTACACCGCCATCTATCTCGCCGAGGCGGCAAATAGTCCCCGGACATGACGATTTCTTCATACTGGTTTGCCCTGCGCTTCCGGTAGCATCGAAAAAGTCATGCAGCCCATCAAGTTCCCGCCCGTAAGTTTCTGCCGCGCCCTCGTGCTTCTCGGGGCCGCCCTGGCCTGCGGGGCCTCTGCCCAGCAGGCGCAGAACGTCCTGCCGGATGCGCCGGCCCCCAGCCCGCAGCAGCAGACCCAGGCCGGGGACAAGGATGCCCCCACCCTGCGCAATCTGCCCCGCAATATCCTTTACGATCAGGCCGGCATCTGGACCAGCCCGCTGCGCATACGCGCCCATGACCTCCTCTGGCTGCTGCCCCTCGGCGCGGCCACCGGCGCGGCCATTGCCACCGACACAACGGCCATGCGCGACGAGGTCTCGCGCGACAAGGGCTTCAACAACGGGAACACCACCGCCTCCAATGTCCTCGTCGGCAGCATGATCTTTACTCCCGCCGTGTTCTACGGCGTGGGCCTCTTCAACGACGACGATCACTCCCGTGAAACCGGCCTCCTTGGCGCCGAAGCCATGGGCGACGCGGTCGTGGTCGAACAGGGCATGAAGCTCGTCTTCTGGCGCGAGCGCCCCGACCAGCACAACGCCCGCGGGGACTTCTTCCAGACCAACGTCGGCTGGGACTCCTCATTCCCCTCCTCGCATACGGTGATCGCATGGTCCGCCGCGGCGGTGATCGCCAGCGAGTACCCCCACCCCCTGCCGGTCATCCTCTCCTACACCGGCGCCACCGCCATCGCCCTCACCCGTGTCCTCGGTCAGCAGCACTTCCCTTCGGACGTGCTTGTGGGCTCTGCCGCCGGCTGGCTGATCGGCCACTACGTCTACCGCAAGCATCACCGCTGGGTGGAACAGAAGGGCTGGGTCCCCGTCAAGCCCCTTCCGAACCCCTACCCCAACCACAAATAGCAAGCTCCGGAGCGAGCGATTCCGCGGGACCGGCTGCGCCTGCTTCCGATCCCGCCCGGAAGGCCGCGCATCAGAATTAAAACTGGTTCGCGTCCGCTCCGTGCTATGGTGTTGGCGTCACGCAAAATTCCCCCGAGTCAAGAATCGTCGTCCGGTTTTCTTCCCTCTGCGTTTCATCCCATGCATTTGCTCTGAGCCGCACAGCGTCATTTGCGCGGAGCCGGGAACTTTCGGCCTCGAATCGGTCTCTCCATCCGACGCCTGGAGTCCGACTTGCGCACTCGTCCGCACGGCTCGCACCCCGCGGTGCGGCTGCATTCCCCGCCCGCGAACAGGCTGCATTCGCCCACCGCAGACAAGACTGGAGAATCCATGGCGACTCTCAACGCCCAGCAAAAAGTTGCCGCAGGCAGCGCTTCTTCAACTTTGCTTCCCCTGCCTCTCACGCCGCTGGCCAGTATCAATACGAACTGGACCAACATCGCGGCCACCAACTTCGCCATATGCATGTCAGCCGCCCCCGACTCCGAGGGCAATTCCGAAGACACTTTGTGGGTCGGGACCGCAAGCGGCTTGATGATCTACAGCATTGTGAATTCCACCTGGACCACGATTGCTCCCGATATCATCGCTCTCGACATCGCCGCCATCTCCGCCACCGAGGCCTACATCGCGGCGGGCAGCGGCTCGCTGATTCATTTCATCAATGGCCAGAGCGAGTCCATGCCGGCCGTTCCCGGCGGCGACGTCCCCAGCCGCGTGGCAGCGGCTGGGGACGGAACCCTCTGGGCAGCCGGACCGGCCGGTTGTTATCTGTGGAACGGCAGCGGATGGCTCACGACCAATCTCAATGGCCAGACCCTGAATGCCCTGGCCACCACGGGCGCCAATGGCGCCTGGGCCGTGGGCAATCTCACCACCCTGCTTTCTTACAGTGCCGACGGCGGATGGCAACCGGTTCCGGAGTTCGCCAACCAATGGATCGGCTCAGTGGGTGCGGCCCCCGACGGGTCGGTCTGGATCGCCGGCCCCAACAATCAGCCCTTCCAGGTGCTGCAGAGCGACGGATCATGGCTTACGGTGCCCATGAGCTCGCCCGGCGACCTCGCCCTGTCTACCATGAAGGCGGCCTCGCGCTATCGCTGCTACGTCCTCTGGTTTTCGGGATTCCTGTCGCTGCAACTGTCCTGTCTCAGCTTCGGGGTCGTCGATCAGGCGCCCGTGTCCTTTCCGGCCATGACGCCCACGCAGACCAGCCTCTACGCCGCGATCTCCCAGTTCCTGCTCACCACCCCGGCCGGCAATGCGTCCGCGGCGAGCGACGCCGTCCCCTACGACATACGCACCCATTACAACGACACCCTTGCCAACCTTGAGACGTGGTACACAAACCTCAAAACCGAGACCTGGGCCGCGTTCATCGCCGCCTACCCCGGCGACTACAGCGAAGATGACTGGAACGTCCTTCAGCCGCAGTTGCTCACCGAGTTGAGCTATGCCGAGGAGGTCAACGCCCTCTTCACCAACATCAACGACCTCAACCAGGCCATTGAAAACCTCAACAACACAGCAATGCAATCCATTCCGGGGATGGTGGGACTCGCCCAACCGAACGGACCCGACGATGATGACACGGTGCTGGCGATCCTGGGCGGGGTCCTCCAGGCCCTGATGTGGGGCTTGTCCGGGGTTGGCGGCCTGGGAGAGGTTCTCGGGTTCGCCATGGGCGCGGCCGCGTCCGCACTTGGCAGCGGCCTCGATGCGATGGGAGGCAGTCCTCCAAATCCCGGCGACCGCAGCCAGCAGATCACCACCACCTACTACAACCTGACCCAGAACCTGCTCCTCGGCATTTACAAAAGCGCCGCGTTGGTCAGCGGCAACTCGCAGGCCGCCATCGTCCAGGACTGGGGCATGCTGAACCTGGTTGGAAACGCCAGCTTCACCGGTCTGTGGAACTGGCCGGACCAGGAATCGTCGCAGATTGCCGCCTATGCGCAGAATGCCTACGAAATCTGGTTCTTCCAGATGCTCATGACCGCCAAGTGGGAGGTGGTCTACCTCCTGTGGCTCGACGAGGCCGGCCCCTGGAACAGTCGCACTCCGGACTACTGCACCTACACCGAGCCCAACATCGGGATGGGCGGCACCGACACCTATTTCAGTCTCGAGATCGGCGGAGACGCGAACGTCTATAACCCGCCCGAGATGGGCCCGTTCCCGGCCCAGGAGCTGATGAACGCCATCTGGGCGCTTGGCGTTCAGCCGGCCGACTTCTACAAGAACCAGAACGGCTGGATCAATCCTCAGGGCAGTGTCTGAGCTCCGAAAACAGGAACGCCCCGGTCTCTGGAAAGAGCCCGGGCCGTAATCCCCAGTCGCGAATGGAAAGCCCCGGAGCGGTCAAGCCCCGGGGCCCTCTGTCCCTCCGTCTCTTGTTCCAACGGTCCCTTCGTTCCAGCTCTAGCGTTTGAACTGTCGCCGGATCGCCAGCAGGAACAGCCCGAACAGCGTGGAGGTAAGCAGCGTAGTGACGATGGCCAGGACCCTGCCCCATGGATAGGACGGAACGTACTCGGCGTTGCGCTGGAAGCCTGCCGTATCGATGGCGGCAATCGCCGCCTTGCCCTCGATCTTCACCTCCCGCCAGAGGTTCGGGCCCCAGTGGTCCTTCCTGTCCCATACGGACGCATACGTCTCGGCGGTCGGGAGAGAGGTCGCACCGGAACCCGATGTGCGCATCAGCCCGACACCCGGCGCAGGCAGCAGAACGGTAAAGAGCAGCAGAACGGCCAGAATCCACGCCGCCGGCCTTCCATAGCTGTTTCCGTAGTCGCTGGCAGTGCGATAGAGCGCCACCAGGCTCAGGTTGCGATGCAGCCACCGCCGCGCGAGGAGGAACCTGCCCGTCTCAGGCCCGGCGAGCCGCTTCATCTCCATCTCGCCGTAGTGGAAATCGTTGGCGGTCCAGGTATCGAGCCGCGCATCGTAGTTCTTTTTGAGTTGCTGGTAGATCTGCGCAATGGCGCCAAGATCGCGCTCGCCGCCGGCGCGCCGGAGACCTTTGGCGAAGAAATTACCCAGCGGAATCGTCTCGTCGAACACTGCCAGGCCGCGGCCCTTGTCTCGCTCTGCCCAGTTCACTGACGAGGTGAACCAGACCGCGCTGATGTCGCAGTTGTGGAACAGGGCGCGGCTCAGATCCACGCCGTCGATGATGACGTCGCCGGGCTTGGAGAATTTTGCGAGCGAGAAGACCGCGCTTGGCCGTTCCTTGTCCTCTGGATCGAATTCCGTTCGCCGAAAATCAGCCTGATCCAGAAACTCGCTGAGCCTCCAATCCGCGGTACCGCGGAAGTTCGCGTAGGTAAAGTTCGCAGGTTGTGTGAAGGTGGCTTGCCCAAAGTCTGCACCCTGTGTGAACTTGGCAGAATTGAAGTCTGCATCCCCAGTGAATTTGGCAAATGCGAATCTTGCACCCTTTGTGAATTCGGCGCCTATGAAGTAGGCACCCTGTGTGAATTTGGCAGATCCGAAGTCGGCAGGCTCTGTGAAGATGGCCGACGTGAAGTTTGGACGCTGCTTGAATTTGGCGCCTATGAAGTATGCACCCTCTTTGAACTTGGCCCTGTAGAAGTCTGCGCGCTGTTTGAAGATGGCTTGACTAAATATGCACATGGCATGGAACTCCCGGCTCCTGAAGTCGATCTCTGGAAAGACAAATCCGTCAAATAATGCCACGCCATCTCCCGCGGCATCCAGAGTCGCTTCAAACTCGGTCCAGAACTTCTCGTACAGCGACCCAGAGAGCTTGGCGGGATCCTTGGAGTGCATCAGGCACACAGACCGCGCGTCCGTGCCCTCTGGAGCGGCGTGGATCGGGCGCCAGCATCTGTAATCCATGTGCAAGCCCCAGACCGGGCAGCCCGCCTTCGCAGCCCCACCCTCTGCACCTTCGTCTTTCGCATTGGGTGCGACGGCGATCGCCGCCAGGCTCAGTGCCGGCTCGTCCTGCACATCTCCGCCTTCCGGCTCATTTCGCGCATCGCCCGGTTCCGGTTCTGCTGGCTCACGCGGCGTCAGTTCGTGCTCGTCCGACATTACCGCGGAGTATAGCAAGACCCGTCTTCGATCCAGCCAGAGTTTTTCAGAGCAACACCGGAAACGAGAAAAGCCCGGACCGCGATGCGATCCGGGCCTGGACTACTGGCTACGCTCCTCACCGGTGCTTGATGAACTTGCCCGACTGAAGTTCGCTCATCGCCGTCTGCAGCTCGGCCTGGGTGTTCATCACGATCGGGCCATACCACGCCACCGGCTCCTCCAGCGGCCGGCCTGAAACCAGCAGGAAGCGGATGCCCTCCGGCCCGGCCTGCACCACGATTTCGTCTCCCCGGTCGAACAGCACCAGAGAATGATTCTTGGCGTCATACACCGGCTGCGCGTTGGGGTCCACGCCGCTCTCGGTCAGCACGGCCTGCGGATCGCTCGCGTCGCGGAAGGTTCCCGTCCCGGCGAACACGTACGCAAATGCATTGCGCGTGGTCTCCACCTGGATGCGCTTCTTTTTGCCCGGCGGCACGGAGATGTCCACGTAGCGCGCATCCACCGCCATGGACTCAGTAGCCACGCCCTCGACAGGCCCCCGCCGGCCCCAGAAATCACCGCAGATGATGCGTGCATGGGTCCCGTCGTCTTCGGTGACCTCGGGGATCGCGCTGGCGGGGATGTCCTGGTAGCGTGGGTCGGTCATCTTCAACTGTGCGGGCAGGTTGGCCCACAGTTGGAACCCGTGCATCCGCCCCCGCTCGTCGCCCTTGGGCATCTCCTGATGCAGAATCCCGCTGCCGGCCGTCATCCACTGCACGTCGCCGGCGGTCATCCGGCCCTTGTTGCCCAGGCTGTCGCCGTGCTGCACCTCTCCCGCCAGCACATAGGTGATGGTCTCGATGCCGCGGTGCGGGTGCCAGGGGAAGCCGGCAAGATAATCGCGCGGGTTCTCGTTGCGAAAGTCGTCGAAGAGCAGGAACGGATCGAACTCCTTGGTCTTGCCGAAGCCGAAGGCGCGCTCCAGCTTGACGCCGGCGCCTTCCAGGGTGGACTTGGTAGAGAGAATCTCCTTCACGGGGCGAAGCGACATGGTGTACCTCCAGATCAACGTACACCCTATAGATTCGCGAAGGAGATATTCGTTGCAACAAGTATTTCGCGGGTTGCCCGGGTCTGGCCTGCCCGGCGACGCCTCGCCGCCGGGCAGGTCCATCGGCTATTCGCTGAACGCCACCCCGTTAAACGAGCTCACCCCGATGGCCGCTGAAGTCGCCGCCAGCGTGAGATCCCCGTAGCGATCGATCGAGAAGATGGCGACATGCGCCCCGTCTGCTGCCGCATAAATCACCGCCAGCCAGTTCTGGTCGGGCGACACCGAGATGTCCGTCGGCGTACCCGCCACCGGCACCGACTTGTAGAACGCCCCGCCCTGCGCGTCGCTGAAGAAGATCGAAACAGCGTGGCCCGGCGAGTTGGCCGTGTACCAGATGCTGTGCGGTCCCTTGGCCACCCAGCACGGCGCATTGCTCGGGTACGGCGGGGTCGGCCCGGCGATCGGGAACACATCCTGGCTCTCGTCCACAATTGCGAAGCTGTCGGGGCTGTGCGCCGGAGTGAATCCGAGCACATTGCCCCAGAACGCAGCCCCCAGCGGCGTGTTGTCCGCATCGCCGGGCAACGCGATGGTGCCGCTCACTCCGCTCAATGCGCCGTCCCCGCCCAGGCCCAGTTGCAGCACCGAGCCCGACTTCATCGTTACCGCCGCCCACGTTCTGCCCACCACGATCTGCCCGGCCGAGTTGTCCGCAAGGCTCACCACGTTGCCGTCCAGGCGTCCGGACGGCCAGTCGTGGCTCTCTGCGCAAGCGGCGCCCACCACGAAGAGATGATCCTGTGTCAGCGCAACCGAATCGGGACCCACGCAGTCCGATGCGAGTGCGATCGTCTTTTCCGCCGCGATTGCATTGCCATGCCGCATCAGTTGCGTCACGGTGTTCGACCCGTAGTTGGCCACCGCTCCACGCTTGTCGCTGAACTGCAGGATTCCGGCGTTGCCGCCTGCGCCGCCCTTGCCGCCCGTGGGCACCACCTGGGAGAGCGCCAGCGAAGGCGTTCCCGTAGTATCCAGCCGGAACACCGCCACGGCGTTGCTGCTGGAGTCATTCGTGCTCGTCATCACCAGCGTGCTGCGTCCCGGCTGGCCCGCCGCCATTTGAATACCGAAAAGGGACATGGCTGCAAGCGCAAAGCCTGCCTGCCACAGAATTGTCTTCTGCACCCTCTGAAACCTCATCGCGATCTCCTTTGAGTTTTGGGGAGTTGAGTCGCGCACCGCTCACAAGCCGCATGGGCCGGCCTCAGGAACGGAGCCTGTCTGTATGCAGGAGTTCGCTCGGGACAGGGGAGAAGTTACGATATGCCGCGCGAAAGTCTCGTTTGTGAATTGCTGTTCAATTCGCGCTGCTCCGCGTAACTTTTCCGCGCGGCCTGACGAATGCGTCTTCGATGGGATGGAAGTCAGTGTGCAGATGCGCGCCAGCCGGGGAATACGCTTTGCGCCGCTATGCCGGTACTGATACA
>Ga0335082_10007886_pt1 | contig 11559 bp, 10 predicted proteins | sample Lox_Sample_41_FD_206718 | JGI IMG/M metagenome (GOLD analysis project Ga0335082, IMG submission 206718) | Soil microbial communities from Loxahatchee National Wildlife Refuge, Florida, United States - Lox_Sample_4.1 | ecosystem: Environmental > Terrestrial > Soil > Wetlands | place: USA...
GGATGCAAGCGCGAGCGGGCTCGAAATCGCCGAGCGCATCGACGTCACAGCGCCTCACCCGCTCGCGAAGCTGCGCTTCGAGAATTGTCGCGTACCCACACAGAACCGTTTGGGTGACGCGGGGGCGGGGTTCAAGGTGGCGATGGAAACGCTGGACGTCTTCCGCGCCTCGGTGGCGGCGGCCGCCTTGGGTCTTGCGCGACGCGCGCTGGATGAGGCGCTGGCTCGCACGCGCACACGCAAGATGTTCGGTCAGGTGCTGGCGGACTTCCAGCTCACCCAGGCGGCCATCGCAGACATGGCCACCAGCATCGATACCTCGGCTCTGCTCACCTACCGGGCGGCTTGGCTGCGCGACGTCAAGGGCGCTCGCACGACGCGCGAGGCGGCGATGGCGAAGCTCGCCGCCACCGAAAACGCACAGCAGGCGATCGACCGCGCCGTGCAGATCTTCGGTGGCCTGGGGGTGCAGAGCGGCCACATCGTCGAGCAGCTGTACCGCGAGATCCGGCCGCTGCGGATCTACGAAGGGGCAAGCGAAGTGCAGAAGCTGATCATCGCGCGAGAAACGTTGAAGACCTGATTGCCCCCACCCCAACCCTCCCCCGCTTGCGGGGGAGGGAGAGGGAGGGGGTGGTCGTCGCGAGACTGGACAACACATGACGGTTTACTAGGGATGGCAGCGAAGCAAGCGTATACCGCGCATGTCGACACCTTCGCTCGGGACAACCTGCCCGACCGCAGCCAATGGCCGGAACTGATCTTCGAGATCCCCGAGGTGCGCTATGCAGACCGGTTGAACTGCGTTGTGGAGCTGCTCGACAAGACAGTCGGGGCCGGCCACGGCGAACGCCCGGCCCTCCGATCGCCGGCTGGCGTGCTCACCTATGGCTCCCTGCTAGAGCTGGTGAACCGCATCGCCCGTGTGCTGCGCGAGGACCTCGGGCTGGTGCCGGGCAGTCGCGTGCTTCTGCGCGGGCCGAATAATCCCATGATGGCGGCGTGCTGGCTCGCGGTGGTCAAGGCCGGCTGCATCGCGGTAGCCACCATGCCTCTACTGCGAGCCAAGGAGCTGAAACCGATCATCGACAAGGCGAAGTGCAATGCGGCGCTGTGCGACATCAATCTCCGCGATGAGATGGAAACCGCGCGCGTGCAGTGCCCTGCGCTGGGCCCAACACTCTACTTCAACACCGATGGGCCTGATTCTCTTGAGGCGCTGGCGGCCGCCAAGCCCACGCAGTTCGCGGCTGCGAAGACCGCAGCGGACGACGTTTGCATCATCGCCTTCACCTCCGGCACCACGGGCGTGCCCAAGGGGACGATGCACTTTCATCGGGATGTGATGGCGATCTGCGACTGCTTCCCGCGCTCGTGTCTGCACCCGGTGCCGGATGACATCTTCTGCGGCACGCCGCCGCTCGCCTTTACCTTCGGGCTGGGCGGGCTGCTGCTGTTTCCGATGCGCTTTGGCGCCTCGACGCTGCTGCTGGAGAAGCTCACGCCCACCGCCCTGCTCTCGGCCATTGAGCAGTACCGGCCCACGATCTGCTTCACTGCCCCCACCTTCTACCGGCAGATGGCGGCTGTCGCTTTCGACTACGACATCGCGAGCCTGAAGCAATGCGTGTCCGCAGGCGAGGCGCTGCCGCTGCCCACGCGTCAGCTGTGGGAGAAGGAAACCGGAGTGCAGCTCATCGACGGCATCGGCGCGACCGAGATGCTGCATATCTTCATCTCGGCGGCGGGAGAAGAGATCCGGCCCGGCGCGACCGGGAAGCCGATACCGGGGTATCGCGCCTGCGTGCTCGACGAGCAAGGCACTCCGGCTCTCCCGGGAGCAGTAGGGCGGCTCGCCGTGAAAGGTCCTACGGGCTGTCGCTATCTGGCGGACGAGCGGCAGAAGAGCTACGTGCACAACGGCTGGAACCTGACCGGCGACGCGTACTTGATAGACGAGGACGGGTACTTCTGGTATCAGGCGCGCACCGACGACATGATCATCTCAGCCGGCTACAACATCGCGGGTCCGGAAGTCGAGTCTGCGCTGCTGCTGCATCCCGCGGTGGCGGAGTGCGGTGTGGTGGGTGAGCCCGACGACGAGCGCGGGCAGATCGTCAAAGCCTACGTAGTGCTCAAGAAGGACTACGTGCCTGGGCCGGAGATCGCTCAGGATCTGCAGAACTTCGTCAAGCAGACCATCGCGCCCTACAAGTATCCGCGCTCCGTGGAGTTTCGCGATGCGTTGCCCCGTACCGAAACCGGCAAACTGCAGCGCTTCAAGCTGCGCGAACCGCCTTCGTGAGCACACGCGCTTGCCCCTCCCTAACCCTCCCCCTCGCGAGGGGGAGGGCGAGAGTGGGGGTGCGCACTCGAGTTCTGCCCCTTCACCTAGTTGCGCAACAGTCGATACGCACACTCCCATGCAAATCCTCCAACCTCCAGGCTGGGCACGCCCGCGCGGTTACTCCAACGGAATCCTCACTCGCGGCCGGTTGGTCTTTGTCGCTGGTCAGATCGGCTGGGATGCGCAGTGCCGCTTTCAGACCAGCGATCTCACCGGCCAGGTGCGGCAAGCGCTCGAGAATGTGGTGGCCGTGCTGGCGCAGGCGGGCGCGCGCCCCGAGCATATCGCGCGCATGACCTGGTACGTGATCGACAAGAACGAGTACGTCGCTGCCTATCGTTCCATCGGGGCGGTATACCGGCAGGTCATCGGGGCCCACTATCCGGTCATGACGGCAGTGCAGGTCGGCGCGCTGCTGGAGGACCAGGCCAAGGTCGAGATCGAGGCCACGGCCGTTATTCCGGACTGATCTTCTGCGCCATGGATCCGCACTCCAGGGTACTCGGCGGGCATTGAAATGCCCGTAACGGCCCCGATATCGGCTCAATAGCGGCTAGGTCAGGACCAAACGACTCAACGCCGGAGGGGAGAAGATGAGAGAACGGAATTCCGGCACATGGATGTGGGAGCACGCGCTCGAGCTGCTGGACCAGGCCGAGCGGTTGCATCGGCACTTCTTTGAGCCGAGCTCGGCACAATCCGGGGCGCCGTGCTGGCAGCCGCCGGTGGATGTCATCGAGACCGACAGCGAGCACTGGATCCTGGTGGCACTGCCTGGCGTAACGCCGCAGCGCGTGCGCGCCGTGATCGAGGGTGCTGCGCTGGTCGTCCAAGGCGAGCGGCCCATGCCGGCAAAGTCTTTTCCCGGCGCGATCCGCCGCTTGGAAATCCCATATGGTCGTTTCGAGAGACGCATCCCCATCCCTGCGGGCCGGTTCGAGCTGCGCGAGCAGCGTTTCGAAAACGGCTGTCTGGTGATCGGCCTGCGCCGGGTCGCGTGAGGAGGCCGTCGATGAGCATGGAAGTGGAACGTAAACAGGGCCAGCCGGAAACAGGCACGGTCGCGCCCGCATCTTCGTCGTCTCAGGGCGCCGGCCCCGCGCTGGCCATCCCCGAGGATGCGTTGATCATCGTCGCGGTGCGCAATATGGTCTTGTTCCCCGGGATGATTCTGCCGCTCAACATCGGCCGGGAGAGCTCCATTGCGGCGGCCCAACAGGCGGTGCGCAGCGAGCGTCCGGTCGGGTTGCTTCTGCAGAAGGACCCGGCCAACGAAAATCCCGGACCCGAGGACGTTCACCGGGCAGGCACCGTCGCGCAGATTCTGCGCTACGTGACCACGCCTGACGGCGGGCATCACCTGATCTGCCAGGGACAGGAGCGCTTCGTCGTGCGCGAATTCCTGTCTGGCTATCCTTTCCTCGTCGCCAAAGTCGAGCGCATCACCGACGGCTCGCAGGCGAGCCAGGACATCGAAGCGCGCTTCATTCAGCTCAAGAGACGCGCGGCGGAGGCGCTCGAGCTCTTGCCGCAGACACCGACGGAGCTGGTGTCCGCCCTTCAGGGCATCACTTCGCCGGGCGGCCTGGCGGACATGGTCGCGGGCTTCCTGGATATCAAGCCTGCCGAGAAGCAGCAGATCCTCGAGACCTTCAACGTCGAGAAGCGTCTCGACCGCGTGCTGGCGCTGCTCGCCGAGCGCATCGAAGTGCTCAAGATTTCGAAGGAGATCGACGAGCGCACCAAGGCGAGCGTCGATCAGCGCCAGCGCGAGTTCATGCTGCGCGAGCAGATGAAGACCATCCAGAAAGAGCTGGGCGAAGGCGAGGAGGGTGGCGGCGCGGATATCGCAGAGCTAGAAAAGGCCGTGGCCGAGGCCGGCATGCCGGAAGAGGTGGAGGCGCATGTGCGCAAGGAGCTCAAGCGCCTGGCGCGCATGTCCGAGCAGTCCGCCGAGTACTCGATGGCGCGGACCTACATCGACTGGCTGATCGAGCTGCCCTGGAAAATCGAGACCGAGGAGAAGATCGATCTCGCGGAAGCGCGCCGCATCCTCGACCAGGACCACTTCGGCCTCGACAAGATCAAGAAGCGCATCCTCGAGTTCCTTGCGGTGCGCAAGCTCAATCCGGGCGGGCAAAGCCCGATTCTGTGCTTCGTGGGCCCGCCGGGCGTGGGCAAGACCTCGCTCGGCCAAAGCATCGCCAAGGCGCTGGGACGGAAGTTCGTGCGCGTGGCGCTGGGCGGCGTGCACGACGAGGCCGAAATCCGAGGCCATCGCCGCACGTACGTGGGCGCATTGCCGGGCAACATCATCCAGGCCATCAAGAAGGCCGGCAGCCGCGACTGCGTGATGATGCTGGACGAGATCGACAAGCTCGGACAAGGCTTCCACGGCGATCCGTCCTCGGCGTTGCTCGAGGTGCTCGACCCGGAGCAGAACTCGACCTTCCGTGACGCCTACCTTGGGGTGCCGTTCGACCTCTCGCGCGTGACTTTCATCACCACGGCAAACGTGCTCGACACGATTCCGGGACCGTTGCGCGACCGCATGGAGGTGATCCAGCTTCCAGGCTATACCGAAGAGGAGAAATTGCAGATCGCGAAGAAGTACCTGGTCAAACGCCAGCTCGAGCGCAATGGCCTGCCGGCCGAGAAGCTCGAGATCACCGACCAGGCGCTGCAAAGCGTCATCCACGACTACACGCGCGAGGCCGGCGTGCGCAACCTCGAGCGCGAGATCGGAGCCATCGTTCGCAGCGCCGCGGTTAAGATCGCCGAGGGCAACGTCGACAAGGTGCGCGTCGACAAAGCCGACTTGCAGGAGATACTCGGCCCGTCCCGTTTCGAGGGCGAGGTGGCGCAGCGCACCAGCGTTCCAGGTGTTGCCACCGGCTTGGCATGGACGCCAGTGGGCGGCGATATTTTGTTTATCGAGGCGAGCCGCACGCCGGGCAACGGCAAGCTGATCCTCACCGGTCAGCTCGGCGACGTCATGAAGGAGAGTGCGCAAGCAGCGCTGACGTTGGTGAAGTCGCGTGCCGAAGCGCTTGGTATCGACGCCGCCGCGCTCGAGAAATCCGACATTCACGTCCACGTGCCCGCGGGCGCGATCCCGAAGGACGGACCGAGCGCAGGTGTCGCGATGTTCATGGCGCTCGCCTCGCTGCTGACCAACCGTGTGGTGCGCAACGATACCGCGATGACCGGCGAGATCAGCTTGCGCGGATTGGTCCTGCCGGTGGGCGGGATCAAGGAAAAAGTTCTGGCGGCCATGCGCGCGGGCATCACCACAGTGATGCTGCCCAAACGCAATGAGAAGGACCTGCAGGACGTTCCCGAAGAGGCGCGCCAGAAGCTCCGCTTTGTTCCTCTCGAAACGGTCGACGATGCCGTGAAGACGGCATTGGTCGGTTCGGCCGCTCTGCAGGCTGGCGCCGTAGCCTAGACGCAGCCCAGTAGCCAGGGTGAGCGCAGCCGCAGTCCGGGAAATCCCCGGGGTGCGCCGCGCTCCACCCCGAGCCCGTAGCTCGGCCGCAGCGGGAGCGTAGCTGGACGCCGCGTGAATTTCTCACAGCCCCACTGGTAATGCGTCAACGAGCCAAAGGGGTCCTCAACCGTAGAGTAGCCACAACAGCAAACGCACTACGGACGGACCCAGACCATGACGACCAAGACCCTCACCAGCCTGCTGATCGGAGCGCTTCTGACCGCTGCCGCCAGCGTCTATGCCGACGAGAGCCGCATCCAGGTCGCCATGAAAGATGGAAAGACTCGCGCCCAGTTCAGCGTTGGCGATTCGCACTGCGTGCTGGTCGATGACCAGGTCCGCTGCACCCGCATCGCCAAGTAAAGATCCGAGCCGACTGACCCGATTTCTCCTCCCTGAGTGGTTCGGCCTGCCTCCCGGCAGGCCATTTTTTTTCCGAATGAGCGGAAGCTGCAGAACGAGGCGCAGGCTGTGGAATCGAGGCCGCGCCTAGGCCTGGGGGACACAAAAGAAAACCCGCCGCATTGTGGGCGGCGGGTACGAGCTTGCTTCCTCCCGGGCCACACGGCATGCCGTCGTTGATCGTTGTTCTAGGCCGGGGCGAGTCGCGCTTGCGCTCACCTTCGTCCGCAGGTGACCCGCCCAGATACTACACCGAAAGCGGGCCCAGTTGCGATCCTCGTCTATGGGACGCAGGGAGGGCTGCGGTCGGTACACAAGCCCATTGCCCCGCCTTCCCCTGTGGGGGACAAGGAGGCCCGCGTGTGAATTTCTCACACCCTCGCCGGTAATGCGTCAACGAGCCAAAGGGGTCCTCAACCGTAAAGTGGTCGTCATAGAAAACGCACTACGCACGGAGTCAGATCATGACAACTAAGACCCTCACCAGCCTCTTGATCGGAGCGCTCCTAGCCGCCGCCGGCAGCGTCTATGCCGACGAGAATCGCATCCAGGTCGCCATGGAAGACGGAAAGACCCGCGCGCAGTTCAGCGTTGGCGATTCAAACTGCGTGCTGGTCGACGACCAGATCCGGTGCACCCGCGTTGCCAAGTAAGCAGAACCCACCCAGGAGGAACGACATCATGACGACCAAGACCCTAAGCAGCTTGATTATCGCGGGCGTGCTCGTAGGTTCGGCGGCCGCCGCTGTCCAGGCGATCGATCGTCCATCGATATCGGCACCGGGATCTTCTGTCGGCCTGTCGAGCGCGCAGCCAGCTGCTTCCGACCGAGCCTTGTTTCTTCTCCTCAGGAATACGGATCAATCCAACGCTATCCCGGCCGGGCTCAAACAGCGGCCGGCTGGAATCGTTCGCATCGCGCCATAAGCGTTCACTAGACGGGTCATAGCTGCCTTCGATCTCCGCCTGGCAACATTGATATTGATCGGTCCAATCGGGGATGCCCGTTCGGGCATCCCGTTTCTTGGGACCGTCGCTGCACTGCGCAAAAGACCCTCCGGCCCGCGCTGGAGCCAACGCCCCGAAAGCTTTAGAGTGAGCGCTGCGCTCGGCGGCTCGCCCGGACCAGGGGCCGGCGTACCAGAAAACTTGGAGGAGAAGACAGAATGGAAGAGCAGCTCAAGACTGCTGCACTCGAATACCACCGGCTGCCCACGCCGGGCAAGATCTCGGTCGTCCCGACCAAAGGGCTCATCAACCAGCGCGACCTGGCGCTCGCCTACTCGCCGGGCGTTGCCTACGCCTGCAAGGCGATCGAGGCCGACCCCGCCGAAGCCGCGACTCTCACGTCGCGTGCCAATCTGGTGGGCGTGATCACCAACGGCACCGCGGTGCTCGGGCTGGGCAATATCGGGCCGCTGGCTGGCAAGCCGGTGATGGAAGGGAAGGGCTGCCTGTTCAAGAAGTTCGCCGGCATCGACGTGTTCGACATCGAGCTGAACGAGCACGACCCCCAGAAGCTCGTCGATATCATCGCCGCACTGGAACCCACGCTTGGCGGCATTAATCTCGAAGATATCAAGGCCCCCGAGTGCTTCTACGTCGAGCAGAAGCTGCGCGAGCGGTTGCAGATCCCCGTATTCCACGACGACCAGCATGGAACGGCAATCATCGTAGGTGCAGCGGTGATCAACGGCTTGAAGGTGGTTGGCAAGCGGATCGAGAAGGTAAAGCTGGTCTGCTCCGGTGCGGGTGCCTCCGCCATCGCATGTTTGGACCTGCTGGTGCGGCTGGGCCTGAACCGCGAGAACGTCTTCGCGTGCGACAGCAAGGGCGTCATCTACCAGGGGCGCGAACCGAACATGGAGCCGAACAAGGCCCGCTATGCGCGCAAGACCGAAGCGCGCTCGCTCGCAGACGTGATGCCGGGTGCGGACATTTTCCTGGGGCTGTCCACCGCCGGCGCGCTCAAGCCGGAAGCGATCAAGAAGATGGCTGACAAGCCGCTCATCCTGGCCTTGGCCAATCCAACGCCGGAAATCATGCCCGAGGAGGCGAAGGCAGTACGGCCGGACTCGATCATCGCGACCGGGCGCTCCGACTACGCCAACCAGGTCAACAACGTGCTGTGCTTCCCATTCATTTTTCGCGGTGCGCTGGACGTGGGTGCAACACGCATCACCGACGAGATGAAGCTCGCCTGCGTGAAGGCCATCGCCGAGCTCGCGCAGGCCGAGCAATCCGACGTGGTGGCGATGGCGTACCAGGGCGAGGAACTCAGCTTCGGTCCCGAGTACATCATCCCCAAGCCATTCGATCCGCGGCTGATCATCAAGATCGCCCCTGCGGTAGCGAAGGCAGCCATGGACAGCGGCGTTGCATCGCGGCCCATCACCGACTTCGATGCCTACCGGGATCGATTGACGCAGTTCGTCTACCACTCGGGCCTGACGATGAAGCCGGTGTTCGCGCTGGCCAAGCAGCACCCGCGGCGCGTCATCTTCGCCGAGGGGGAGGACGAGCGCGTGTTGCGCGCTGTGCAAGTCGTCGTCGATGAGAAGCTCGCGAAGCCGATCCTCATCGGCCGCCCTGAAGTTGTGGAAACGCGTATCCAGAAGTACGGGTTGCGAATCCATCCTGGACGCGAGTTCGAGATCGTCAATCCGGAGAGCGATCCCCGTTATCGCGAGGTGTGGACCGAGTACTACCGGATCATGAAGCGCAGGGGCGTGTCACCGGACGACGCCCGGGTCAACGTGCGGCAGTCGACTACCTTGATCGGTGCCATGCTGCTGCACCGAGGCGACGCCGACGCGATGCTGTGCGGCACGTTCGGCCGGCACAAGGATCACTTGCGCCATGTCGCCAACGTCATCGGCCTGGAGCGCGGTGCCTCGATCTTCGCTGCCATGAACGTCCTGCTGCTGCCCAGACGCACCGTGTTCATCTGCGACACCTACGTAAACGAAGATCCGACGGCGGAACAGCTGGCGGAGATGACCGTGATGGCAGCCGCGGAGGTGCGTCAGTTCGGACTGACGCCCAAGGTCGCCCTCCTGTCCCACTCCAACTTCGGAACCGATGACTCTCCCTCTGCGCTGAAGATGAGCCGGGCGCTGGAGCTGATTCACAAACGTGCGTCCGATCTCGAGGTCGACGGGGAGATGCACGGCGATGCCGCGCTGTCGGAGGAGATCCGCAACCGCGTCCAGCCCGACTCGCGGCTCAAGGGCGAGGCTAACCTGTTGATCATGCCCAATCTCGACGCCGCCAACATCTCCTTCAATCTGTTGAAGATCACTGGCGGCGAAGGTTTGACCATCGGCCCGATCCTGCTCGGGGCGGCAAAGCCCGTGCACATCCTGACGCCGACGGCGACGGTGCGACGGCTGGTGAATATGACGGCGCTTGCGGTGGTGGATGCGAATGCGCATCGGTAATGTAGGCTAAAGCATCCATCGCGGGACCAGGCTCGAGCAACTCGTTGGTGATACCTAATTGCCCGCCCGCGGAACGTAGCGCGCGACCTCTTGGTCGATCGCTCCGAAGACGGACTGCGCCGCCGCGTCGAACATCTCGATGCGCACCCGGTCGCCGAAGCGCAAGAACGGCGTCACTGGCTTGCCGGTCGCCAGGGTTTCCAGCATGCGCTTCTCGGCCAGGCAGGCCGGCCCGGCGCTGCGGTCGACATTGGAGATCGTGCCCGAGCCGATGATGGTGCCGGCCTCCAGTTCGCGCGTGCGCGCGGCGTGAGCGATCAAGGCGGGGAAGTCGAACGTCATGTCCGTCCCGGCATTGGGGCGGCCGAAGAGCTGTCCATTGATGTGGACCGTAAGCGGAAGGTTGACCTTGGCGCCATCCCACGCATTGCCCAGCTCGTCGGGCGTCACCGCCACCGGAGAAAAAGCGGTGGCGGGCTTGCCGTGGAAGAAGCCGAATCCCTTCGCCAGCTCGTTCGGGATCAGATTACGCAGGCTGACGTCGTTCACCAGCACGAGGAGCTTGATGTGCGACGACGCGGCCGCAGCCTGTGTGGCCATGGGCACATCGTCGACGATCACCGCCACCTCGCCTTCGAGGTCGATACCCCAGTCCTCGTTCTCGACCAGGATCGCATCGTAGGGGCCGATGAAGCTATCCGAGCCGCCCTGGTACATGAGCGGATCGGTCCAGAAGGAGGCAGGCATGTCCGCGCCACGGGCTTTGCGCACGAGCTCCACGTGGTTCACGTAGGCCGAGCCGTCGGCCCACTGGTAGGCGCGCGGCAGGGGAGAGTGACAGCGGGCCGGATCGAAGCGGAAAGCGTCGGAGGCCTTGCCGGCGTTGAGCGTGGCGGACAGCTGAGCGAGCCTCGGCGCCCGATGCGACCAGTCTTCCAGCAGCGACTGCAGAGTGGGCGCGATGGCCGAGGCCACGACCGCGGTCTTGAGGTCGTGGCTGACGACGATCAGCACGCCGTCACGGTCGTGGCCGACGGTCTTGAGGGTTGCGAGTTTCATCGCTTCAGTAGAGTAGCATCCAACTCTTGAGGATGCTGCTGGAGCGGGCAGCGCGTCGATCGATGCGACCTCGTCCTGCCTCTCCCGAGCGAGGGTTCATGCGACCGCTCCCCTGCCGGCCACGCCCTGCAGGAAGATCTCGGTCACGACCTTCGCCATGTCACTATAGGCGAGCGGGCCGTCGGCCCGCAGCCACGTGAAAGTCCAGTTGATCATTCCGAACAGGATCATGGCAAGCGGGACGCGTAGCGCCTTCTTTCGGAATCTCGGCTTGAGCGCCGCGATTGCCTCCGCAAAGGCATCCACCACCTGGCGCTCCTTCTTCACCACCCGGCTACGCTCCGCCTCTCCCAGAAACTTGACGTCCTGGACCAGCACCACGTGCTGCGCCTGTGAATACTCGTACTCCTGCATGAAACGCGCGACAAGGGCCCTGAAATGCTCCGTTGGTGGCAAATCCCGCGCGTGCACTTCGGCGACGATCCCGATAAGCGTATCCAGATAACTGTCAGCGGTGTCGAACAGCAGGTGCTCCTTGTCGCGGTAGTAGTGGTACAGCAGCGCCTTGGACACGCCGCAAGCGCGCGCCAGATCCGCCATCGAAGCGCCGACGAAGCCCTTGTCGGCGAACAGGCGCGCCGCGGCCTGGAGGATGGCGGCACGCTGCAGCTCGAACGTCGGGGCTTTGCCTCTGGGCATCTAGCGGTCGTCGTAGCTGACCACGACGCGGTCGGGGAGCGAGGGTGCCGGAGCGCGGAGCAGGGGCCCCATCGTGTTTGATGGGGATGCGACCGTGGAGGCGCACGTGATCCGCGATGATG
>Ga0335082_10007887_pt1 | contig 11558 bp, 8 predicted proteins | sample Lox_Sample_41_FD_206718 | JGI IMG/M metagenome (GOLD analysis project Ga0335082, IMG submission 206718) | Soil microbial communities from Loxahatchee National Wildlife Refuge, Florida, United States - Lox_Sample_4.1 | ecosystem: Environmental > Terrestrial > Soil > Wetlands | place: USA: Florida...
CTCACGAAACCATTGCTTCCGACGTGTTTGATCGCTTGCAGGAGGCGACGACTGCCGACCCCAAGGAACTGACCGGATTGTGCCGGGATTACCTTTCGGAAGCTCGCCGCACGCTGGGTCAGTTGCGCTCAGCGTTGGCGGAAAGGGATGCAGGGCGATTACGCGATCGGGCGCACTACCTGCGAGGCAGCAGCCTGGTACTCGGTGCCACGGCTGTTGCACGGCTTTGCGCTAGCCTGGAACAGATGGGTCGGAATGACGAGCTGCTCAATGCAGCTCCCGTGCTGGTTCAAGCGTCACTGGCCCTGGATGCGGTGCAGGCGGAATTGGCACGCAGGTTGGGAGATTCGGTCGTTCCGGTCGAAGGTTCAGTCGCATAGATAAAACGACTTTGGAGTGAGGGATCGTATTGGCTGCGCCCATTAAAGTACTGATTGCCGACGATCATCCCGTAGTTCGAGTTGGCTTGCGCAACATGTTGCAGTCCGATGGCCATGTAAAGGTCGTCGCTGAAGCCAAAGACGGCATGGAAGCGCTGCACATGGTACGGACGCTTCGTCCTGACATTCTGCTCCTCGACCTGGCGATGCCGAGGATGCCAGGGATGGAAGCCTTGCGCGAACTCACCGGCGAAAACACGCTCACGCGTACCATTGTCCTGACGGGATCCGTTGATAAACGTCAAGTTCTGGAAGCGCTGCAGCTTGGAGCCCGAGGGGTCATCCTGAAGGATGCCGTTCTCGATCACCTCTCAGCGTGCATTCGTGCCGTGATGCAGGGCCAGTACTGGCTCGAGGGCAGGCCAGTTCAGAATCTGGTTCAGGTGCTGCGCGACCTGACCGCACAAACGGCGCCGGTTCCGCGCAAGACCTTTGGCCTGACTCCGCGAGAGCTTGAAGTTGTCGGTCTGATTACGGAAGGCAGCACCAACAAGCACATCGCTCAAACCTTTGGCATCAGTGAAGAGACCGTTAAGCGCCATCTAACCAACATCTTCAACAAGTTGGGAGTAGGCAATCGGCTCGAACTTGCGCTCTTTGCGCTCAATCACAACCTGCTACCGCCTGAGATAACTTCCCTTCCCGGGCAATAGTTTCGTTTTCAACCGCCGTTCGCTACTCCCCGTTACTCTTCCGCTTCTGGCACGAGCAGGTAGTTCCCTTGGGCATACCTGACAGCTATCGTTATGGACGAGAAGTTATGCCCATCGAACACAAGTGGGGCGTTGAGTTAAGTTCTGTTCCCCTATTGGAGGCGGTGTTGTGTGCTGATTGTGAGATCATCAGCAACAGCGCTGGCAACAGGTGCGAGATTTGCGGAAGCCCGTCATTGTTGAGCCTGGGACGCGTGCTGGGCGGAAGCATCGAAGGCGAGCGGGCCACCGTCGTGCAGGTGGACCGCGACGCTTCGCGTAACGGGTTCACGGTTCTGATCAACCCGGCTGCGAGCAGGATGTTACAGCAGCGCCGGCGGCGGCGTGGATAATGGATTGCAAGTCAGTAGCCGCATAGGTCGCCCTCACCTTCCTTGAATCAACCAACACTCTCCAGACATCCCACACAGAGCACACGGCTTTCGAGTCGCGAATGTTGACGTCAACCGTATGTCGATATCACTATCCGCGAACCACTGATCGAGGGTCCCATGAATCATGACAAGGCGCTCCGCGAACAACTTGCCAAAATGATCGACTGGAACGAAGCCCATGCCGACTTCCGCGCCGCAGTTGACGGTTTCCCCGCCAAACTGCGGGGCCGTGTGCCCGGCGGCCTTCCCCATTCGGCGTGGCAACTGCTGGAGCACATACGTCTGGCACTGTGGGACATTCTGGAGTTCAGCCGTGATGCGCGCCACAAGTCTCCGAATTGGCCCGAAGGCTACTGGCCCAAGGACGCCGAACCGCCCAGGCCAGGGGCATGGGGCAAGAGTGTGAAAGCTGTCATTAAGCACCTCGATGAAATGCGGGAGTTGATCACCGATCCTTCACGCGATTTGTTCGCGCCTCTACCTCACGGGAGTGGCCAGACGCTGCTGCGCGAAGCGCTTCTGGTTGGCGACCACAATGCCTATCACGTCGGACAGCTGGTGCTGCTGCGGAAAGCACTCGGCGCCTGGGAGGGGTAGACAACGCGTTCTTGCTGACTACCTTCTCTGTTCTAGAGTTACGCTGGCCGTAATCGGCTGGCCGTCGCGCAGGACCTTCACCTCCACCACCTGTCCCACTTTGCTACGGCGAAGTGCGTCGGTGAAGTCGTACAGGTTGTGGACGGGCTTGTTATCGAATTGCACCAGGATGTCACCCGCGCGCAATCCGGCCTTGGCGGCGGGTGAGCCGGGTCGAATGTCGGAGAAGCGAACGCCGTCCTTCACCTCACCGAAATCAGGGATTGAGCCAAAGTACGGACCGTAGCCTCCGCCCCCGCCGGAAATCCCGCCGATCGGCTTGTCCTCGGCGACAATAACAAAGGCCGGGGGCGCCGGCGCTGACACCAACCGCAAGGCTACGTCCGAAATCATGTCGAGCAACTCGGCAGCCGAGGGCGCGTTGATTTTGTCCCAAGTATCAGACGGCTTGTGATAGTCGGAATGCAAGCCTGAAAAGAAGAACAGCACCGGAATTTTCTTCGCAAGGAAGGAAGTATGATCGCTGGCCGAATAACCTCCCTGCGAATACTCGAACGTGAAGCCGGTACTGGATTGTCTCCGTGCCTGCTCCAGGTCTGCCTTGAAGGTCGAACCCGTGCCGACTCCGCCGACATAAACCTTATTGTCCTTGATGCGCCCGATCATATCCATGTTCAGCATGGCTATACACTTATCGAGCGGCCGCGTCGGCTGCTTCACCCACTCGGCCGAACCCAGCAGGCCGAGCTCTTCTCCCGAGAATGATGCGAATAGAATTCCGCGGTCGAGCTTGCCCTTCATGGGCGCGAACATGCGCGCGAGTTCGAGCACTCCGGCCGTTCCTGAGGCATTGTCATCAGCGCCGGGATGAATTTTCCCAATCTGCGAGGGCGCCAGCGAGTTGGAGTCCCCCCGGCCAAGATGATCATAGTGCGCGCCGATGATGATGTACTGATCGGTCCTCCCGGGAAGATAAGCCAGCACGTTGTCCACGCGGGCGCGTGTCTGCTCGATATCAACCTTCAGCGAAAGCTGCACACTCTCGGGAAAAGCGAACGACGCGGGCTTTCCCAGATGGTTGATCGCCTGATGTTCATCGCTGAGCGACTTGCCGGCCGCTCTGAACCAGCTCTCGGCGACCGCATTCTTCACCTGCAGCAACATGATGCCCACGTCCTGCGGGCCGCTGACACTGCCGAAGCGCATCAGCAAGTCTTCCTCGCGTTCGCCCAGCTTTCCGTTGATCAGGATGACCGCTCTCGCGCCGTGGTTTCGCGCATTGATGGCTTTGGTGACCAGTTGCGAATGTTGCGTCAGTCCCTGATGACCGCTTTTCTCCGCAAAGATCTCGGGTTCATAACGCAGCACCAGTACAATCTTGTCCTTTACGTCCATGCCGGCGTAGTCGTCGTACTGAAACTCATCTGCCGTAGCGCCATAGCCCACGAACACCACCGAGCCGCTGAATGCGCCGGAAGACGAAAAGCTCACCGGCACAAAATCCTGATTGGGTGCCAGCGCCTGCTTCTTGCCGCTGATGTCCTCAACCAAGGCGTTGTCCGACTTTAGCTTCGCGCCCGTGGTTACGGTGAAGGGCTGCAAGTATCCTTTGGTACCCGCAGGCTGAAGTCGGAGCGACTTATAGCGATGCTCGAGGTATTTCGAGGCCCTCTCCAGCCCCTTGGTTCCGGCGCCACGTCCTTCCATGTTGGGCGCAGCCAGCGTCTTGACGTCATTCAGATAGAGCTGGGGACTGGCCGGGCTGACGGAAGTAGTCGTCGCCGCCGCCCGCAGCGAGACCGCCAACACCAGCGCGAGGACAGGGCGATGGATTCGGAAGGCGTTAAATTTGGCTAGTCGGCTCAAAGACGGGAAAAAACCTCGAGCGCGCATGGGCGTTGCCGAATCGTAATGAGCGCCCTGGAAGAGTGTCAATGCCGAAAGACATTCGGTCCGGCGCCATCACCACCCCGTCCGCTCAAGTGTGCGGCGTGCGGAGGTCGCAACGAAACGGTCTTTCTTTCGTCCCGCGTTTGCGCAGGCGCGGTTCATTTGCCCAGTAATATCGTCTAGCGCCTGACGCGTCACACTGTTACGGAGCGCAGGGCGAGGTCCTGCCGCACCATCCAGCACCATCCGGCATACGTGCTCCACATAGCTCTCGCTGAGCTCGGCGTGACGAATGAGGAAGCGCATGTAGATGGAGCCGTAAAGAATGTCCAGCACGAGATCGAGGTCGAGGTCACCCGGAAGCTCACCGCGTTCGATGCCTCGGAGCAGGGTCTTGTAGGCCTCTCTCCGTCGCGGCCACAGGAAGCGCTCGCGAAAAGCCTCCAGCAGTTCAGGGTCAGACTGGCCACCGCCCAGCAGCGCCGCCACGATGCGGCCCCGGCGGCTGCGAAAGATGGCGATGACCTGCTTCATTTGCAGACTCATGTCCTGGTACACCGAACCGGTGTCGGGAAAATGCAGTTTATGTGCTGTGCTGGAGGCGAAGGAGTCCACGACCAGCGCTCCTTTATTCGGCCACCAGCGATAGACGGTCGCCTTGCCGACACCTGCATCGGCGGCGATGGCCTCAATCGTAAGGTCAGGGAAACCGATTTGCTGGAGCAGCTTCAAGGTACTACGAACAATTGCGCGATGGGCCTCTTCACTTCGGGGACGGCCGGGCAGGCGCTTGGTCCCGTTATTCTGCGCGTCGTGCTCCGAATTCGGTTGCTGCATGGCTTAACCATAGCATATATTGAATCCAATACGTACCGTATCGAATCATAGATTTTTTGTTCTGTGTGACGGTACGCATAAAACGGGGCGATGTTGCGGCCCTGCTGGAGTTGTCCCTGACCGATGTGGATTGTTGCCCTTGCGCTTCGGCGTCCCTATACCTTCGTCGTGATGGCGCTGGTGCTCATCATCCTCACGCCCATCGTTATTCTGCGCACGCCGGTTGACATCTTTCCCGACATCAACATACCCGTCATCAGTGTGGTGTGGTTCTACGGAGGCTTTGCCCCAACCGAAATGGCAGACCGCATCATCACCAACTCCGAGCGCGGCATCACTGTCACCGTCAATGATATCGAGCACCTCGAATCACAGTCAGTCAACGGCGTCGGCGTCATCAAGATCTTCTTCCGCCGGGGAGCCAATGTTCAAACGGCGCTATCGGAGGTAACGGCGATGATGCAAGTCGTGCTGCGCGGCCTGCCACCCGGAACGACACCGCCGCTGATCATCACCTACTCCGCCAACTCAACGCCCATCGTTCAGCTTGGCCTCAGCAGCAAGGTCCTGCCGGAGCAGCAACTGTTCGATCTGGGGCAGAACTTCTTACGCACATTTTTGGCGACCGTGCATGGCGCCGCCACTCCCTATCCTTACGGCGGCAGAATCAGACAGGTCCAGGTGGACCTGGACGTGCCTCGGTTGCAAGCGAACGGGCTCTCCCCCGCGGACATCGTGAGCGCGGTAAGTGCACAGAACCTAATTACCCCTTCTGGATCGGCCAAGATCGGCCCGCTGGAATACCAGATACAGATGAACAGCTCGCCCCGGACCATTGCTGAGCTGAACGACTTGCCGGTCAAAACCATCAACGGCTCTACCATTTATTTGCGCGACGTTGCTCATGTCCGCGACGGATTTGCGCCGCAGACCAACATTGTGCGCCAGGACGGCGTTCGCGGCACGCTGATGTCAATCTATAAAATCGGGGGCGCGTCTACTCTGGACATCGTGGAGGCTGTAAGGAATGTAATACCGATTGCGGAACAATCGCTGCCCAAAGGCATCACCATCAAAACCCTTTTTGATCAGTCGCTGTTCGTGCGCGCCTCCATCAACGGTGTCATACGTGAAGCCTTGATCGCCGCCGCCCTGACCGCAACCATGATCCTTCTGTTCCTGGGAGACTGGCGGCCTACCGTCGTCATCTCCATTTCAATTCCGCTGTCGATTTTCGTATCGGTGATCCTGCTGAGCGCGCTGGGCGAAACCATCAACATCATGACTCTGGGAGGTCTGGCGCTCGCAGTCGGAATTCTGGTCGACGACGCAACGGTGGAAATCGAAAATATCGAGCGCAATCTGGCCCAAGGCAAGGAGATGAAGCAGGCCATCCTGGATGGCGCTGCGCAGATTGCCGTGCCGGCATTTGTCTCCACGCTGTCCATCTGCATCGTGTTTGTGCCCATGTTCTTTCTCACCGGCGTTGCGCGCCACCTGTTTGTGCCGCTGGCGGAAGCTGTCGTGTTCGCGATGCTGGCTTCGTATTTTCTATCGCGCACTCTGATTCCCACGCTGGTGATGTACATCATGCGCGGACACGAGCATCGGGCGGCAGGGCCAAAGACCATCTTCGGGCGTTACCAGCGCGCCTTTGAACGCGGCTTCAACAACTTTCGCAACGGTTATTACCAGCTCTTGGAAACCACGCTCGGACATCGCAAGCTGTTTGCCGCCTGCTTTCTCGCCTTTTGCGCGCTCTCGATGGGATTGGTCTTCTTCCTGGGGGAAGACTTCTTCCCCTCGGTAGATGCCGGACTCATGCGCCTGCACGTGCGGGCCCGCGCCGGACTGCGCGTTGAAGAGACGGCAAGGCTTGCCGACGAGATCGACAAATATGTGCGCCAGCAGATTCCCAAAGACGAGCTGGTGACCATCCTCGATAACATCGGCTTGCCCAATTCGGGCCTCAATCTGTCGTACAGCAATTCAGGCGTCATCGGCACCAGCGATGCCGAGATCCTCGTGGGCTTGAGTGCGGAGCACCACCGTCCCACAGAGGAATACATCCGGAGACTGCGCGCCGAACTGCCACGTCACTTCCCGGGAGTGGAGTTCTTCTTTCAGCCCGCTGATATCGTCACCCAGATTCTCAACTTTGGTCTGCCAGCACCCATCGACATTCAGGTCACTGGCTCGGACATGTACAGCAACTACTTGATAGCCCAGCAGATCGCAAACCGGATGCGGCAGATTCCCGGGACCGCCGACGTCCATGTTCAACAGATGCTCAGCCTCCCTACTCTCGATCTGCAGATTGATCGCACCAAAGTCACGCAGGTGGGAATGACGGCGCGCGACGTAGCGCAAAGCGTGCTGGTATCGCTGAGCGGCAGTTTCGCGACTTCGCCCAACTTTTGGCTGAATCCCAAGACCGGTGTCACCTACACGGTTGCCGTGCAGACTCCGCAGTATCACATAACGTCGCTGCAAGACCTGATGGGCATGCCGATCAACGATCCTAATGCGCAGAATTACCAGGTGCTTAGCAACCTGGCACACTTGACGCCCACCGCAAAGCCCGCGGTGGTCTCTCATTACAACGTCCAGCCGGTGATTGACGTTTATGTCAGCACCCAAGGCCGCGACCTTGGCGCCGTCGCCAAAGACGCCTTCAAAGCCCTTAAGCCGTTCGAGGACCATCTGCCGCGCGGAACTCGCATCATGGTCCGCGGCCAGGTCGAAACCATGCAGTCGTCGTTCGTCGGTCTTGGTATAGGACTGGTGATGGCAATCGTGCTCGTCTACTTCCTCATTGTTGTCAACTTCCAGTCGTGGATCGATCCCTTCATCATCATCACCGCCCTGCCGGGAGCGCTGGCCGGCATCTGCTGGATATTGCTGCTGACCCACACGCGGATGAGTGTTCCGTCGCTGACCGGAGCTGTCATGTGCATGGGAGTAGCCACGGCCAACTCCATTCTGATGATCTCTTTTGCCCGCGATCGAATGCGGGCCGGAATTCCGGCGGTGCAGTCCGCTCTGGAAGCGGGCTACACGCGCATCCGGCCTGTGCTGATGACAGCACTGGCCATGATTATCGGCATGTTACCGATGTCACTGGGTCTCGGCGAAGGCGGTGAACAGAATGCACCGCTGGGACGGGCCGTCATTGGCGGCCTGATTTTCGCAACCGTGGCCACCTTGTTCTTTGTGCCGTCAATATTTGCCATGATTCATGGCCACCGTGAAGCAAAACAAGCGGAGCTGCAACAGTCATAGAATGTTACACACGGAACAAGAAGCAACCTGCATGGAAAAACATTCAAACCCGGCAGTACTGGAGGATGAGCGCCAGGCGCCCGAGATAACGCCGCCACCGCCGCTTCCGCCGGCGACGCCGCGCAAAGCCCTGCTCCTGATTGGCCTGGTGTTGTTGCTGCTGTTGATTGGCGGGCTCATCACCATGATGCTGCGCATCCGCGACAACCGCGTGCTGGCCGAAGAGACCCAGCGCGAATCCATTCCCACGGTGGCGGTGATCCATCCCGTCGCAGAAAAGCCGAGCGAGGAACTGATATTGCCGGGCACGTTGCAAGCTTACGAGGAGTCGCCGATTTACGCGCGCACCAACGGGTACCTGCTGCGCTGGTACAAGGACATCGGCAGCCATGTCACCAAGGGCGAGTTGCTGGCCGACATCGACACGCCTGAAGTGGACCAGGAACTCATGCAGGCGCGCGCCAACCGGCAGCAGGTTGCCGCCCAACTCGACCTGGCCAAGATCAATGCCGACCGTTACGTGAGCTTGCGCAAGACTGACTCAGTGTCGCAGCAGGAAGCCGACCAGCAAGCGAGCGGATATCAGCAAGCCCAGGCAAACCTTGCTGCGGCCGACGCCAATGTCCGCAGGCTTGAGCAGTTGGAATCCTTCAAGCATGTCTATGCGCCGTTTTCCGGCGTACTGACGAGGCGCAACGTCGACCCTGGCGCGCTCATCAACGCCGGCTCGATCGGCGGTGCGGCCGGCAAAGAACTGTTTGACGTTGCCCGCGTCGATCCCCTGCGCGTGTACGTCAGCGTCCCGCAGAACTACGCTCCTGCGATCAAAGCCGGCATGGAAGCCGATGTGACGCTTCCCGAGTTTCCTGGTGAGAAGTTCAAGGGGACTGTGGCACGCACAGCGCAAGCGATCGATCCTGCTACACGCACTCTTCTGACCGAAGTCGATGTGCCCAACCGAGAGGGTCGCCTCTTGCCCGGCTCCTTCGGCGAGGTGCATTTCCGGTCGGTAGCCAACACCCAGGGAATCACCATTCCAGTCAACGCCATGCTCTTTCGCCAGGAGGGCCCGCGCGTGGCCGTCGTCGACAACGATGGCAAGGTCCACTTGCGCCCCATCACCATTGGCCACGACTACGGCGCTACCTTGGAGATTCTGGGCGGAGTGGAGCTGCAGGACCGTATCATCATCAATCCTGCCGATTCTCTGGAAGAAGGCCAGCAGGTGCGTGTCTCTCCCGAAAACCAGGGAGGCTCGCAGTCATGAGGCGCACGATCCTGGCGGCAAGCGTCTTCGCCGTGGGTTTGCTGGCAGGATGTGCAGTCGGCCCTAATTATCATCGCCCGCAGGTACAAGCGCCGACAGCCTACAAAACCGAAGGTCCCTGGCGGACGGCCGCACCAAAGGACTCGCTTCCCAAAGGCGCGTGGTGGGAGATCTACAACGATCCGGAGCTAAGCGCCTACGAGCAGCAACTGCTCCAGGCTAACCAGTCACTGGCCGCGGCCAAGGACCGGCTAAGCGAGGCACGTTCGCTGGCACGAGTGACTTCGGCGGGATACTTTCCCACTTTCAGCGCTGATCCCAACGCCTCGCGACAACGCTATTCAGGGAATCGTCCGGTAGTTGTCACGCTCGGCCGGCCGCTCACGCAGAGCACCTTCGAGATTCCCTTCCTGCTGAACTATGAGCCTGACCTCTTCGGTAAGGTGAAGCGCAGTCTCCAGGCCTCGAACGCCTCGCTTCAGGCCGCTGCGTCGGACCTGTACAACGTCAACCTGGTGCTCACCGCCGAACTCGCCGCTGACTACTTCACTATCCGAGAGCTGGATGCCGAAACTCAGGTCGTGCAGGAATCCGTTACGATTCAGCAGAAGGGATTGCAGCTTGTGGAGGCCCGCCATGCGGGCGGAGTGGCATCGGGCCTCGACCTGGCCCAACAGCGGACTCTCCTCGATTCGACACAAACCCAGCTCTACCTTGTGCAACGGCAGCGCGCCCAATTCGAGCACGCTATCGCCGTGCTCACCGGCAATCCAGCTTCGACATTCAGCGTGCCGGCCCGGCCGTTAAGCGCGACTCCACCTGCTCTTCCGCTGGGCGTGCCATCGGACCTGCTAGAGCGTCGTCCCGACGTTGCCGAAGCAGAACGGCAAATGGCCTACCAGAACGCACTGGTGGGCGTTGCCACAGCGGCGTTCTATCCACAGCTCACCATATTTGGCGGCGGTGGCGTGCAAAGCACCGACATCACCAAGCTGTTCACCGCTCCCAGCGCAATTTGGTCAGTGGGCGGAGATTTGCTACAGCCGATCTTCGAAGGTGGACGCAACCGCGCCAATCTGGCAGCCACGAAGTCCGCTTATGACGAGTCGGTGGCGAACTACCGCGAGGCTGTGCTGACGGCCTTCCAGCAGGTCGAAGATGGACTCTCCGACTTGAACTCGCTGGCGCAGGCGGGCACAACGCAGAACGCGGCTGTGAGCGATGCGCGGCGCGCACTGGAGCTGGCCAACAATCGTTACACCGGAGGAGTCACCAGCTATCTCGACGTCGTCACCGCGCAATTGGCGCTGCTGAACAATGAGCGCCTCGCGACCCAGCTTGTCGGCCAGCAGATGGTCGCGTCTGTCTATCTGGTGAAAGCGCTGGGCGGCGGCTGGGACGCCTCGCAAATCCAGAACGAACAAGTCCATCCCAAAGCAATTCAGATAGTTCAGCAGTAAGACGCGCTTTTCGCTTTCGCCATTCGCTTTTCCGCCCTGTCATCCCGACCGAGGACTTCAGTCCGAGCGGAGGGATCTGCGGTTTGCTCTCTTTGCTGGGAGCTAACTTCGGCGGAAAAATGGTAACCACACTTTAGTGGCATATTTTCGGCGCCCGATCCGCAATCCGTCAAGTTACTAAGCAAAAATTACAATTTGCAAAATCCTTGTTTTGAATACTTTACCTGCAAAGTATTCCAAACATTGGACTTAGACTGTATCGTAAGTCTAGTACTATCAATACTTTGGTGATAGTCTGCTAAAGCCTTGGGAACATTGGACTTATAGCAACATCTTCATAACATTAGACTTAGCCTGACACCTGCTGCAACCGCCGCGCCACGCCGCTGGTTACCTTTTTCTCCATAAGCTGAGCAAGAAACCGGCAACCGGCCGCTGACGACTGGCAACCACTGGCTACGCCAAACCCTCATGACCTTCGGACACCTCAGGCACTGAAAATGTTAAAGATCGAACCCGTCACCGGGGCCTCCTCAGAGGCACTTTCGAAGCCAAAATCACTGGCCGCCGAAGCCGCCGTTGCGCCCTCTTCAGAGCGGAGAGACACTAGGCCTCCCACAGATCAGTGTATCGCCGATTTTGCCGAAGTCAAGTTACGAAAGTACATGTACCACCACCAACGTGGCACCCCGAGGAAG
>Ga0335082_10007888_pt1 | contig 11558 bp, 5 predicted proteins | sample Lox_Sample_41_FD_206718 | JGI IMG/M metagenome (GOLD analysis project Ga0335082, IMG submission 206718) | Soil microbial communities from Loxahatchee National Wildlife Refuge, Florida, United States - Lox_Sample_4.1 | ecosystem: Environmental > Terrestrial > Soil > Wetlands | place: USA: Florida...
CACCACGAAGGCCGCTCAATTACAGCGATATCGGCAGGGGAACGAAGCAGGATGCGATAGGCGGTCGGCTGGCGATATTCGTCGGTTTCAATGGACCAAACGCCCGTCGTCTCAATAAGGCTGCCCACCGGAAGGGAGCGCGGCATTTCTCCGGCGGCTTTCCGGTTGATGTGCGCGGTAAACGTAAAGCTTCCCAACTGCATGGTGAGCACAAGATAATCGCCGCGTATGGACTGGTCGATCAGGCGGCCCCGAATCTTGACGAGTTCAGCATCCTGGTCTGCGCTCAAAGTTGTAGCGTTCGTCAGGTCAATGGGTTTGGGAAGTGAACCCGGGCCGAGCTTTCGATACTGGCCGGCCTCCAGAACGGGAGCATACCTTCCCGCCGCAGGGAAGCCGATGGCATCTACTCGATCGCCGGGACGCAGGAGGGTAGGCTGAGTGCTACTAACGACAACTCCTCCGGATGCGTCCTGCACAAAGAAATACTGGCCCGGCTCGGCGAGAGTCACCACGCCCTGCGCATGCAGCCTGTGGCCGGACACTCCAGCCGGAGTAAAACGCATCAAACTGCTTGTGGGCAGAATCGGCAGCGTATACGGGTCGGCACGAGCGCGTTCGTCGAAGTGGACCTGGTCCATGCCAGGAACATAAATCTGGATGCCGACTAATTGGCGCTTGTCGTTGAACAAAGTGGCGCAAGCCCCGCGGATGCTGACCTCCGCGTCAATGAGGGAATTGTAATTCTGCGTTTTGTCGACAGCCGCGATCACGGCCCGAAACTTATGGGTTCCCGCAGCGATGCCAAGGTCCACGGCGTCGGCTTCGATCTCAATCGAGTGCACGATTCCCCGGACTTCAACCCACTGGCTGTCTTGTTGCCCTGTCAGCAGATCGTCCAGCGGGAAATTTTGAGGGACCGGAAGCGGCGCCTTTCCGAGAACGCGGAATTGCGGCTTGTCGACGATCGGCGCGAAGAGGCCGGGGGCTGTGACGCCGTGGACTTCCACCAGATCGCCCGCGTGGACCTTTGGCTGCTCGTTCTGCATATAGATGCCACCGGTGTCATCGTGGAAAAAAGTTACCCCCCAAGCAGAGAGGTTAACCGTGATGACTCCACGCAGCTCGACCGGATAGCCTAAGCGGGATTCCTCAGGCGTGAGTTTGCGTATCTGTGCGGCTTTTGTAAGCACGGGGAGTTTTGCAGGCGAATCTGCCTGGACGAGACTGTGTCCTCCGAGCAGCAGAGCTGCAACCATGGGACCTCGCAGGCGCGCGGGTGCACGCGGGGCGCTCGAGCGCAACGTCATTACCCTCCCCGTTGGACGGTGTTGCCTCTGGGTGAAGAAACCCCAGCTTACTCTTAGTGTTGCTGGCAAGCGTGCTCGGGCACAATAACGAAGAAGTTAGTGCGCTAAGACTGTCAAAGGTTAGCAACGCCGGCCCCGGCAGGGCGAAGTTAGTCGACGCGTTCTAATAGGATAGACGTGCTGTCATAGTCACCCACCAAACCCAGGTTTAGACCGTGGCTCTGCAAGTATGCGCCGCTTGCCGTGTCCGTCTTTTCCATCACCTTGTTTGGCTCAAGAGCCTTGATGCGGTAGACACCGTGCTCATCCAGCCCTTGCAGGCGGATCGTGGGAGCCGGCCGGCCGTATTGTTGCGACCGCAGAAAGGCAAACAGAACCGACTGCTTCCCGTCATCGGAGACATACTGGTTCGCCGTGAGCTCGCCCTGGCGCGGTGAGAACAGGCGATACAGTTTGCCCTGTTGCACGGTACGCCGAATGTCTTTGTAGTAAGAGATCATCCTGGTAGCCAGCGCGAAGTCATCGTTCCTCCACTTATTCAAGTTATTGCCGATGCCGAGCGAGCCCATCATGGCGACGAGGAATCGATACTGGAGCGGCGTGGTACGGCCATTGAAGTTAGGGGCGTCGGTGACCCAAGCCATCATCACCTGTGTTGGATACGCGTAGCTGAAGCCTTCTTGAATGCGCAGACGATCGTAGGCTTCGGTGTTGTCGGAGGTCCAGACCTCGTCCACTCGTTTCAAGATGCCCAGGTCGATGCGTCCGCCGCCGCCGGAGCACGACTCGATTTCGAGCTTTGGATGTTTCGCGCGAAGCCGATCGATGATCTCATAAACGTTGGCCGTGTATTTCACCCAGATCTTCTTCTCGTTGGCCGGACCCGCTTCCGGCCATCCCGGCTCGGAGAAGTTGCGGTTCATATCCCACTTCAGGAACGCGACGTTATTCCCGGTGACGAGCTTGTCGAGCCACGCGAACGTATACTCCTTCACGTCGTCTCGCGCCATGTTCAAGATCAACTGATTGCGCGCTTCGGTTCGAGGACGGCCGGGGAAATTCATGGCCCAGTCTGGATGCTGGCGATAGAGATCGCTATCCGGATTCACCATCTCCGGCTCCACCCAGATGCCGAAGTCCATGCCCAGGCTGTTCACGTATTGGATGAGCCCCTGCAGACCATTGGGGAATTTTTTTGGATTGACGTGCCAGTCGCCTAGCCCCGCGTGATCGGTGTTCCGTGCGCCAAACCAGCCGTCGTCCATGACAAAGCGCTCTGCGCCGATTTTCGCCGCCTTCTCTGCCAATGCCTTCTGGCTAGGCTCATCTACGTTGAACTCCGTGGCTTCCCAGGAGTTGTAGAGAACCGGCCGGGGCTTGGCGGAAAGGCCCCCGGGAAGAATAAACTCGCGCGTGAAGCGATGCAGTGCGCGCGAGGCCTGGCCGAAGCCATGGTCGGTGAAGCCGCCGTAGAACGGCGGTGTTTCGATTTGCTCCCCTGGCTGCAGTGGATAGGCAAAGTCAAAGTTATTGTAGCCGCCGGTGACACGAACCTGCTGATGCGGCGTCTGCTCCACAGTGAACTTCCACGTCCCGCTCCAGCCGAGCGCGCCGAACCAAACTCTGCCATGTTCTTGATCGGCGAAGGAACCGTTACCCTCCGGCGCGTCAATCGCAAACCACGGATTGGTTTGATGACTGGTAGTGCCACGCCGGCTTTCCAGCACTTTGACTCCGGGATGGATCTCCTCTTGTACAAGTTGCGTCTCGCCGGCCCAACGCCCGTTTAAGTAACTCAAGCGGTAGCCGTCGCCGGCGGGCATGTACCAGACGCCAGCCTGCGCGCTCTCAATAGTGACTGGCTGCGCGGTTTTGTTTTCGATAACGGCGTGCTTTTCGAGGATCTCGGGATAGACATGATAGAGGATCGTGACGACCAGATCGTACTGAATATCTTTCGTGACAACCTTGAGCGTGTTGCTGTGAATTTCGTGGCTGACGTACCGAAGCACCAAGTCGCGGTTTCCGTCCGCGAGCGTCACTTTCAGACAGGGCTCGGTGTACATGTTGCTTCCCCAGCCTGGATATTCCCCCGGCGTGGTGCTGGCTGAGCCGTCAAACGAGGCCCACTCAGGCGCGGTGTGGAGCGCGGCGAGGTCGGCATCGCGCCACAGCTTCTTCCCCCAGTAGGCGTGTTGCAACTGATTTCGTTCGTTCACTCCAAAAACGTAGCTGGCGTTAGCCGTGTCGAGCACCCAAAGCTTCTTCCCGGCCAGGTAACGGACAGGGTCTTGCCCGAAAGCGCACGCGCAGAATGCCGCGGCAAGAAGAGAGAAACGATAAGGATGGATCACGGAAACTATGATATTTCGAAACGGAGGCAGGCGCGACCCAGATAGATTTCGTCCCCTGAGCTGAGCCGCTCGCCGCGCTTACCGCCGGAGGGGACTTCAATGGAGCGCCCCTCGCGAAACACCCGCGTACCGTACTCGCTCGAGTCGTCGCAGATGCGGTATTCATTGGTCTCGGCATCCAAGCGGATGTGAGCGTGGCCGCGGGAGACGGTCGCGTTAGTTTCATCCGCACCATCTTCAAAAACAATATCGTTGCGGCGAATGACGCGCTGGCGCGAGTCCGTGAGCTCCACCAGGCGCCCGATGTTGGTGCGTGCTTTATCCAGCACGAAGGGTCCATCGCCAGCCTTCCCGCGCACGACGGTCAGCCGCGCGGGGCCGGACTTTGCCGCGGGAACGGCAGGAGCATCCCGGTTTTCGTACAGAATTTCGACGCTTCTCGATCCGCTTTCGGCGGTTTCGATACCAACGGAGAAGCCTGTGGGGATTTCGCATCCGGCGCCAGTCAGGCACTCGCGGATATCGTTCTCCAAACGGCGCTGGGCGCCGAATGCGGCGTCGAGCAAGGCGCGTCTGGCAGCATCCGGCGACACGAATCTCACCACGAGGCGATTGAATGGAAAGATTCGCTTGCCGCGCTGCACGGTCTGGATTTTGCTCGAAAGTTCGTCCAGAATGCCGCGATGCACCAGGAGCAATTCATCCGATTGAGCTGGCCCGAAGGCTTTTTCAGTCCACTTGCGGAATTTATGTTCGATGGTCTTTTCTATGTTGGAGAAAAAACTCATGGCCGCTCCTTGGCCGCACCCAAGAGGCCCAATTCGTTCGCGGCGCCCACGATCTCCGCTGCCGCTGCCGCCGGGTAGGTGCCGCCGTACTGACCATTCTCGATCAAGATGGAAAACGCAATTCGCCTTGCGGACTTCCCAGCAGGCGCGAATCCCACGAACCACGCATGGGATGGAGCGTCGGCGAGTTCGGCCGTGCCTGTCTTCCCGGCGATGGGCAGGACGGCGCCGGCTGCGCGCCGACCCGTGCCGCTGGTAACGACCTCGCGCATGAATCGAGCCAACGTGGCAGCCGCGTCCGGACTGAGCACTTGCTTCGGCCCGGTTACTCGATCGTTAGAGTCGTCCAGAATCCAGCGACCACCTGGCATCATTCCGCCATTTGCAACTGCCGCCGCTACACGCGCCATCTGGAACGGCGAGACCACCACTTGACCTTGACCGTAAGAAGATTGCGGCAGTGTCTTCCGCAGCTGTTCCGGAGTGTTGGGTGCGGCCACGGCAATGCCGAGTAAGCCGGCGGTCTCAAACAGCTGCCCCGCGCCAACGTCGTAGGTTCCCAATTGTGCAAAATACGCGTTGCAGGAGACTACCGTCGCGCGCTCCAGATCAAGGGTGCCGTGCGGATTCTTATCGAGGATGTCATCGCGGATCGGGCGACTCGAACCCCGCATATGATTCCCAACACGGCCATCGGGTAGCCGGATGCACGAGTATTGCGCGTGTTCGAGCGCCGGATCTTTGCGCAGCGCGGACATCGCAGTGACCAGTTTGAATGTCGACCCGGGCGGATAGAGGCCGTACCGCGCGCGGTCAAGATACGGATTCGCGTTCTCCGACTCCGCCTCCGTGGCTGCATCCCCTCCCGGCCCGACCGGCGCGAGCGGATAGCTTACCGACGCCAGCAGATCGCCGGTTGCGGGATCGAGGACCACCAACGCCCCTTTATCCTTACCGGACTGGCGCAACTGGTGCTCGAGAATCTGCGCCGCCCGGACTTCGAATCGCGCGTCGATCGTCATGCGCACCTCGCGAGCCCGGTCAAGCACGTGGCGAACATCAGGGTGGTTGGGTTCGTGGCGATGGCGCAACAGCGGCACCAGCTCGCGGTAGTCGTACCGAATAATGCGATCGATAGAGCCGGTCTTCGGACTCTTCAATTTTACGAGTGTGGGACGATCATCATACCCGCGAAGGCGCGTGGCGGAATCACGCTCGACAAACGAAGTATTGCTGGCTCCCCAACGCAGGCGAGTGCGCAAATCACCGAGCAGATCGAATGTCAGCCCACCAAATGGATAGTGGCGGCTTTCGGAGCGCGAGCAGGCGCGGTCGATATTCACACCCAGCCGCGCATAATCGGCCCGATGCAATTCCAACTCTTCCCAGCGGCTGGTAGCCAGCGGCACGCCATTGCGGTCGTAGATGCTGCCCTTCGGGATCTCACGCATGATAGCGGCGAAGCGAGGATTGTATTGATACCGGCGGGCGCCATCGGCCTGCACCACAAGCGCTCCCTGACCCATTACCGGCGCGTCGCGCAATACCTGCACGTAGGCCGCTTTTGCCACGGTCACCAAAGCCAGACAGCCCAAGGCGACTCCCATGGCTCTCAAGGGTGCTCGAAAGGGCAGATTGCGCTCCGGCCTGGACGCACGTCGGGAGATCGAGAGTAAAATCGCGAAAACCACAAAGTTCGCCAGCATGGCGCTGCGGCCGTAGCTCAGAAACGGAGTGACCACGCCGGAGAGCGGCAGCACGCCCAGCGCGCCGCCGGCGATCAGCAGAATCTGCAGCGCCGTCGCGCCGCCGAGGCCGGCCGCAAGAAAGAACTCGTAATCACTTTCAGCGCGCAAGGCGATGCGGAACGAGCGATAGATAATGATCGCATACAGTGCGAAAATCGCCGTGAAACCCAGGAATCCCCATTCTTCACCGAGTGCCGATAGTATAAGGTCGGTATGCGCGGCGGGAACCAGGGACGGATCGCCGAGTCCGAGGCCGGCGCCGAATGTGCCGCCGGTAGCGAAGCCCCATAGCGATTGGGCAAGTTGGTCGCCCCCGTGCACGGTGTTGTTCCAGGGTGACATCCACATGTTTACGCGCGCGGAAACCGTGCGGGGCACTCCCAGCACATATCCGGCGCCGAAACCGGCAAAGAGTACCGCAAGCCCCGTAAACAGCATCGCCGTTCGGCCTCGTGCTACGGCGTAGAGCCCGAGAAACAGGCACGTGAACACCAGGGCCGGGCCGAGGTCTTTCTGCAGAAAGAAGAATAGAAGCGACAGCCCGACGCACACAATCACCGGCAGGGTGTATTCCAGAGGAGGCAGATCGATGTACTTCGAAAGCCATGCCACCTTCGGTCGCGTTTCGCGCGCATGGCGGAGAATGTCCCAGCGCTCCGCGAAATACCCGGCAAGGAAAAGAATCAGCAGCAAGCGAATCAGTTCCACCGGCTGGAAGCCGAAGAGGTTGACCTTGGCATCGCTCGTGCCCGGGCCGGAACCAAACACGATCAGCAGCAGGGAAAGGGCGAAGCTGCCCAGCAGCGGAACAAAACTGAGCTTGCCGAGTTTCTGCCGGTAGTCGACTGAACTCAGGGCGGCGAGCAATACACAGCCGCCGGCCACGCCTTGCACGAAACCGGCGAAGATCATGCCGTCGCGGACCGGGTCACGCAGGCTCACCATCAGGATAAGACCGGCGCCCGTCAACAGGAAAATCGGGATGAGCAGCGAGCGGTCCCCTGTGAATCCGCGCGCGATCCACCAAAGCTGCACTGCCGAGTAAGCGCAGAAGAACAGCGCCGACCATAGCAAGAAGTCGCGTTGGAAAGCCGCCGGACGTCTCACGACGAACACTGGCTTCAGAATACGGAATTGTTCCGGGCTGAGCAGTGCGACAGAGCGCTCACGGCCCTCCGCCACGGGCGCCTGCGCGAGCCTTGCCTTGAATCCAGCCAGACCGCGCACGCCGCGAATTTCAGATTCCGGCACGCGCAGGCGCGCCAGTGCGCCGACGTTTTCGAGGCTTCCCGCCGCATAGTAGATCCTGCGGGCCACGAACTGCCGCTCAGCCGGTTCGCTAATGATATCCAGGAAAGGCAGCAGATCTTCGCGGGAGCGAAGCTCGTTCAAATTGACCAGTTGCTTTGCGGCGAGCGCCCGGTCAATCTCTCCGAACGGCTGAGACTTCGCTTGGTAGACCAGGAAGAGACCGCCACTAATGAGGATAGAGGCCGCGGCCAACCAAAAAAACTCACTCAGCGGCCATGTTCGTGCGCTGAGGCGAACCTCGCGAGCCGCCACACGCTCTTCGGCCCTGCTCCGGGTTACGGCCATAGATGAAAACCGCCGCCTTGCAGCTGCTTCAGCCGGTAATCCACGGCGGCCAGCATGTTTTGGACACGCATGATATTGGCGTTGGCATTCCCGTCCGGTGCGATCTCCTGGTACAAGCGGAGGGCACGGTTATAGTCATCCTGCCCTTTGATGACTTCGTCTTTTTCCTGAGGCAGGCCCTGGATCTTGCGCGAGTCATACCAGAGCCTGTCACCGCGTTCACGGTATCCATCGGCAAGCTGACTCTTATCGCGGTTACCCAGCGCGTAGCCACGCTTTTCCGCTTCCTGCAGCGCCAGGAAAGTCTTGTCGATATCTTTGAGACCGTATTCATAGAGGCGAGCCAGACCGAGCTGGGGATCAGGCGACTTCGGCATCAACTGCTGAGCCTGATTGAACTTTTCCACGGCCCCGCTCAACATGCCCGTATTGTGCCGCGCCGTGCCCACGATGCGCGCGATCTGGCCTTCGCACAATCGCAACTTTCCGCGCACGGAATCATCTGCAGAATCGAGTGTCAGGACGTCCGCCAGGTAGGCTCGGGCGCGCTCCCAATCTTTCTGGGGGACGGGCTGCAAGCGGTATGTGGCGATCGCGTGGTCGGCCGCCGCAACCAGCTTCTGTTTCACGGCCCGGCGCGGGCCGTAGAGAAAGACGGACGAAGAATGCCCTTTGGAAAGATCCGTCCATCGTTCCCAGACGGGGTCCGCGTCCGTTAGCGCCTCCGTCTTAATCTGATCCTCCAGCTGCCGGCCGCGAGTGTAGAGAAGGTACGCCGACGCGATTTCGTAGCCGGCGTAGACAGCGGCTCCCAGAAACAAGATTCCGAGAGCCCGCTGGGCGCGTTTGCTGACGTTGCGAAGAGCCCGCGAGGCCAAGCGAGGCTGCGCGACAGGCGCCTCCGCTGCGCGTACAGTAACCGTGCGGCGCGTGTTGTCGTCAGCCGCAGCCGCCGGCCGTGCCGCCGTACGCCGGGTGCTTTCGTCGGGCGCAGAATCCGCGGGAATGGTCCTCCGCGTGGACTCTCGTTCATCCTCTACCTCAGCCAGCACCGCCCCTCCGCCGCGGAAACGGATGAGATCGGCGGCGAAATCCGCGGCAGATTGGTAACGGCGATCCGGATCGGGAGCCATGGACTTCACGAGGATTCTTCGCAGCGGTTCGGGACACGGGTCCGGCGCGGGCGGCGGCGGGATGCGCGAGCGGATCATGCGTTCCAGGCGCTCGGTGGTGGCCGCCTGGTAAGGCTGCAGCCCCGTGATCATTTCGTAGACGACCACTCCTACTGACCAGAGATCCGAGATCCGGTCCACCTCGCCCGAGTCAAGCCGCTCCGGTGAAGCGTACTGAACACTGCCGAATTCGTTCCGCGTGAGGCGGCGGGAAAGCGACAGGGCCTTGGCGATGCCGAAATCGAGCAGCCGCACGCGGCCTTGCGTGTCGATCCGAATGTTTCGCGGTTTGATATCGCCGTGAATAATCCCGTGGTAAGACTTTCCGTCGATCGCCGTTTGCAGGCTGTGCGCGTGTTCCAGGGTTGCGCAGATTTCGATACCGATATCTACAGCGTGGGCGACCGGCATGGGCCCGCGCCGGATGATTTCAGACAGATCTTCCCCGTCGATATACTCCATCGCGACGTAAAAATATTCATCGGCGTCACCGGCGTTATAGATCTGCACCACGCGAGAATCGATGGCGGCAAGACTCGCCTGCAACGCCGAGCCGCGCCGTTCGGCTTCGATGCTATCCGTGGTATCCGGGTCGGAGCCGTGCTCGATGACTTTCAGAGCAATCGTGCGGCCGGACTCTTCATCGCGGACCAGATACACGTCGGCCATGCCGCCGCGCGCCAGCTTACGGATAATTTCAAAAGCGCCGATTTTGCGGTTTACCGGAATCACGGCCGCCGCCTGTGTAGCTTCTGAGTTCCCCGAGTTCCTTCGGCTGGGGCGTGGCCGATGGGTTCGCCGTTCGGGAAGAAGTTAAATTTGAGAATAGGCGCGCTCTCCATCCCTGGAGGGATTACGATGCCCTGCGCGCCGTTTTCGGCAAAAACATTGCCGATCAAGACGGGCCGCGCGGCTCCTGCAACCAAAATGCCTGGCCGGGGATCGCGCGGGTTGCGTCCGTTTCGCACAATATCGTTATGCGAAAGCCACGGCGTGGCCGGGCCGGAAATGACGATGCCGCTGGTCAGACTGTCGTGAATGGAGTTGGCGCGAAGCGAGGGCCGCGCAATCCCGCGAATCTCAATGCCGGCACCCGCGCCGTCGATCTCGCAATCGTCAACTTCGACATCCGAGCCGGTGAGCAAAATGCCGATCGCCAACGGCAGTTTCTCATCCGCCAGAATGCGCAGCCCGGTGATGCGGCTGCTCTTGATGCTGTCAGCGATAATTGCAGTTACCGGCCCGGCCGCCGCGGGTGGCGCGCGCAGAATGGCCGAATGCGGAACACGGCTAGCAATATTGACGCCCTCCCGCAAACGCACCTGTTCCCGGTATTCGCCGGCGAGCACTTCGATGGTGTCGCCGGAGCGTGCTTGCGAGAGGGCATCGTTAATCGCTGAGAATTGCGCTCCGTCTGATGTGCCCACAACCAGCACGCGCGCCGGGGAAGCAGGAACAACAACACGGGCGGAATTCAGCAGCCCCAGACGCAACTGCAGCGCGGCCAATAGCAGAACACCCGCAACCAGTCCGTAAGTAGCCATTGCCGCGCGTCCTGTTAGAATGCGCCTGGGGGCCGTCTCTGCCATCACGGGACCGGCGGACCCCTCCGCGAAGAGCGGCCCTTCGGCGATCACCACAGACACATTGTCCTTGCCACCGGCACGGTTGGCTGATGCAATGAGTTCTTCAACTGCCATGTCGGGATTGTCCGCGTTGCGCGCTACGGTGCGCAGGATGTCGGTTGCAGTCACCTGATCGCTTAGCCCATCACTGCACAAGAGTAGGGCGCTATCGTCTTCGACCGGGATGCGGATCAGCTCGATGAATTCCGTATCGTCCGGCGTATGCTCCTCGGTGCCGACGTCGCGATAAACTTCGTTGCGCCGCGGGTGGCGCATGGCTTCGGCCTCGGACAGGTCATTGCTATCCTCACGTTCGCCCACCGGCGAATGGTCATGCGTTATCTTCTGGATGCGGGCGCCGCGAATCTTGTAGAGCCGCGAATCACCCACATGGCCAATCACCGCCGATGCGTCTTCAACGACAGCCACAGTCAGGACGCAGGCCATTCCGTGCCATTCCGCGTTGGTTTTCGCCAGGCGAAAAATTTCGTTGTTGGCAACCGTAATCGCCTCGCGGATACGCTCGCTCGCGGTTCCCGTCTCGCGTTCCAGGCGGCTTCGGATCATGCGCACCGCTGCGTCCGCGGCTTGTTCCCCGGCTGCATGTCCGCCGATCCCATCGACGACAAGGAGGATGCCCCGCGTGGGGTCACAGTAGAAGCGATCTTCGTTGTTGGAGCGGACCAGCCCCGGATGGGTGCCGCCCGCGCACCGCAACTTCGTCCTGGACGCCATCATTTTATTTTCGATGAACGCGGAAGACGTTGGCCCAGACACTCCCCCCAACCAGGAAAAGGAAAGCGCCTATGTAAAAGCACTGCGCCAGGTAGAGGGTTCTCATTCGCCGCCCGCCTGAAAATCCAGAAAAACGACGTCCGCCAGACCAATCCGCGCATGCGGCGGGAGTTCCACTTCCAGGTTCTTATCCTTCCTCTCTTCGCCTGCGTATTCTACGCTGGATGGGA
>Ga0335082_10007889_pt1 | contig 11557 bp, 6 predicted proteins | sample Lox_Sample_41_FD_206718 | JGI IMG/M metagenome (GOLD analysis project Ga0335082, IMG submission 206718) | Soil microbial communities from Loxahatchee National Wildlife Refuge, Florida, United States - Lox_Sample_4.1 | ecosystem: Environmental > Terrestrial > Soil > Wetlands | place: USA: Florida...
GCTCATCAATGGTTTCAAGAACCCTTGACGATGTGAGGAGTGAACCAAGCATAGTGCCTCTCAGTTCTTCCAGAAAGGCCCAGACCAACTAGGAGGCCCATCCGATTTACTGCAACGGTGAAGGAAAGCAGTTACAGCATTGTCGATGTCCCATGCCGCATCTGCATCCGGGCTCAGTGAGTCCTGGCCCTTCGAGCAGAACGCGAAGGAGCGGCATTGCGGAGTCGCGATCGAATGAATGATTAATTGCGTCCCCTGTATATAAATCGAGGCGACCCCGCGCCAAGTTGAGTGCACGTCGCGTGCCAGAAGCACCCGGTATCGCAGAACATCCAAAACAGGCCACAGAACGGCAGTGCATGGGGATTCGATTGCAAGGGGACTGGCGCAATCTCGACATCACAGTCAAAATGGCGAACGCTCGCCATCAACTGTCAAAATGCGGAACGCTTCGGTTCCTATACAGAATCGCAAGATACAGATGGTCACGGGGAAGGGTATCGACGAATGCAAGCAGGAGACGCCGGATTTCGAGAGGTCTTCGGGGGGCGGCGTGTCGGTTCTCCTATGGCTGGGGCGAGCTTCGCCATGCCGCGGACATCGACGCTTCGTTCGTGTTCCCCTCAGGGATGCGCCGCGGCCAGTTCAAGGTGAACCGGCTGCCTTCACCGGGCGTGGACTCCACCTGGATCGTACCCCCGTGCCGGCTCACCAGTTGCTTCACCAGCCACAGTCCCATGCCATTGCCGAGCTCTCCCTTGGTGGTGGCGCCGAACTGGAACAGCCTGTCCATGACCTCGGGCGCCATGCCCGACCCCTGGTCTGCGACGACGATGCGCACATCGTCCTTGCGGCCTTCAAGGCGTACCGTTACCGCGACGCCTTTGCGTGTGGTGGCTTCGCAGGCGTTGCGCACCAGGTTCAGCAGCACCTGCCGCGTCTCCACGCCATAGGCGCTCACCGTGCAATCGCCTTCCCGCTCGATATGCATCTCCAGGCTGCGCTGGCGGAGCGTGGGGCCCATGAGGAAACGCACCGCCTCGGCCGACGCAGCCAGGTCCACCTGTTCGGGCTCGGCCGCCGCGCGAAAGAATCCGAGCGTGGAGCGGGTCAGAGACTCGATCCTTTTCACCTCCGCCGAGGCCTGCTGCACGATTTCGTTCATCTCCGCCGGCAACTCCGTATTCATCTGCATCAGGAAGAGCAGGTTGCCGATGGCCGCCAGCGGATTGTTGATCTCGTGGCTCACCACCGCCGACATGCGGTTCCACTCCTCGAGTTTGCGCGCCGCCAGCAGGCTCTGCTCCATGCGCGCGCGCTCATTCTCCGTGCTGGCGAGGCGCAGCGCGTAGTCGTTGATACCCACGCCCATCGCCGTCGCTTTGCGGGCGAACTCCACCGCCACATAGGCAGAGAACACCGCGGTGATGATATTGATCCACGCGGCCACCCAGAACGCCGGCACCCAGGTGGTGATGACTTCCATGAGGTGCGTCCCGCCGCACGCCACAATGAAGACACCAAACCCGATCAGGAAGAAGGCCCAATCGCGGGCCACCGCTCCACGGGTCTTCCGCGCCAGGTAGAACAGGGTGACACAGATGGTGAAGTAGCTGAGAAAGGTGATCCCGTTGCTGAACACCATGGTCCAGATAAGCTTCTGATCCTGACTCCAGCACACTGCATGAGGCATCAGCGATGGGGACATTGGGAAACCAGCCTCGACGAGTTCGGATTTTCTTACTGGCACGAGAGACACGGACAAGGCCCGCCTGGCGGCGCTTTCGAGGCCGGCACAGAAGGCAAATCGGATCGACTCTCCAGATTTGGAGCTCTTTGCAGCACTGCGGGGAATGCTGCGGCGATGGGTGGTCGCCGCACAGCTTCCCGTTTCCTTTTATCAGCGCAGAGTCGTTTCGGCAAGAACCGGGAGCGGACACCCTCTTCATTGGCAGACGATCCAAACCGCCGCCCGGAATGCGAGACCGATTTTCCGTGGCATCGAAGCCTGGAACGTGGCATGCTTATCCGTGGTTCGGGGGTACCCCGTTGCCCAAGTCGGGGCAACGCGGAGGAACCCGGTATCCGTTGCCGCCACCCAACAGCTGTGCTCCTCTACAATCCGCAAGAATGACGGGCCCATCGCGAACTGCCCACAGCGAAGCGCGATGAGGGCCCAGCGAACTGGGAGGCCAACAAATAGAGCCTCAAACGCACGGGAGGCACGAGGACGTATGCAGCTCGAAATCCTTCGTCAGGACCTGCGCTTCACGCTGCGCACGCTGGGCCGCGATCCCGGCTTCACCACTATCGCCGTCCTCATCCTTTCATTGGCCATCGGCGCGAATGTGGCCGTATTCAGCGTGGTAAACACGCTTCTGCTTCGCCCGCTGCCATTTCCCAGCGCGCAGGAGCTGGTATGGATCGCCCCGCCCCCGACGGGATGCGGCCTCTCCTGCGCCACCTATTCCACCGATGCGTACGACGAGTTCCGCATGTATACGCACTCGTTCCAGGACGTAACCGGATATTTTGCATTCTCAAGCCCCGACAATCTCCACCTTGCCATGGGCGGGGCGCCGGTGCCGGCCACCAGCATCGATGTCGTGGGCAATTTCTTCCAGGTGCTCGGCGTGCAGCCCGCGATGGGTCGGATGTTCACACCGGAAGACGCGCGCCCCGGCGCTGCGTCCGTGGTGTTGCTGACCAACGCCTGGTGGAAGCGGCAGTTCGCCGCGGATCCGCATATTGTGGGCAAGGCGTTCGACATGAATGGACGCCAGACCACGGTCATCGGCGTACTCCCCGCCGGCTTCGATTTTGGTGCGGTATTCGCACCGGGAACGCGGGTGGACGCGATCACGCCCCTGTCGCTGTACGGGCCGCCGCGTGACTGGGGCAACATCATCACCCTGGTCGGCCGGCTGAAGCCCGGGGTGACGCTGGGGCAGGCAGTACAAGACTCGGCTGCCGCCGCCCCGCACATGTGCTGGAACAATCGCTATCCCAACTCGTGCGGCAGCTATAAAGACGGGGCAGTGCCGGTGCCTCTGAAGGTCCACGTAAGCGGCAACCTGCGCCGGTCGCTGGTGGTGCTCTGGTCTGCGGTCGGCGCGATCCTGCTCATCGCCTGCGTCAATCTGTCCAACCTTCTGCTGGCGCGCGCTGCAGCGCGGACGCGGGAGTTCGCAATGCGCGGAGCTCTCGGCGCCAGCCGCGGCCGCATCGTACGCCAACTGCTGGCCGAAAGCCTGGTTCTTTCCGGGGCGGGTGCGGCGCTGGGACTGGCGCTTGCGTGGATCATGGTCTTTTGGCTGGCGCACCAGGGCGCGATCGCTCTGCCGCTGCTCAGCACTCTGCATATGGACGGCGCAGCCCTGGGGTGGACGGTACTGATTGCGGTGTTCGCTTCGATCCTCTTCGGACTCGTTCCGGGACTGCGTATGGCGGGCGGCAACCTGCATGAGTCGCTCAAGGAGGGAACTTCGGGGTCGGGACGGAGCCGCCGGCACGAGCGGGTCCGCTCGGTGCTGGTGATCACGGAGGTGGCCCTGGCATGCATGCTGCTGGTGAGCGCGGGGCTGCTGCTGCGCAGCTTTTTGAACGTGCTGCGAGTGGACCTGGGCTTTGAACCCGACCATGCCGCGGCCATCGCCGTCCAGTATGACGACTCGGCGCCGACCGAAGATGCGAGCGTAGTCAAACGAAAGGTGATCTTCCAGGAGGTCCTGGCACGAGTCAGCCTGCTGCCCGGCGTCGAAGCCGCAGGCATCGTCGACTATCTGCCGCTGGGCCAGAACCGCGCCTGGGGGACGCCATTCCCCAAGGGAGTAAAGCCGCCGGAAAAGCTCGACACCGGCCCCCTGGTCTACGTGGCCACGCCCGGCTATCTGCGCGCGATGGGAACCGGATTGCGGGGACGCGACTTTACCTGGGACGATGGGCCGAAGAGCAGCAATGTGGTGATTATCAACGAAGCCTATGCGAAGTTCCTGGCGGGCTACGCCAACTGGCCGGACGGCGATGCGATTGGCAAAGTGCTTATGAGCGGCAAGGATGAGCTTCACGTGGTTGGCGTGGCAGACAACGTCCATGAGGAGACGGTGGATGGCGCGGCCGGCTGGCAGATCTACTATCCTGCCCTGCAGGCTGGCCCAAACGGCGCACAACTCGTGGTGCGCAGCAGTCTTCCGCCGGTCTCGCTCGCACCCAGCGTTCTGCGAACCCTGCGCGACATCAACCCCAATCAGCCGGCACAGGAGTTCAGGCCGATCCGGCTGCTGGTCGACCACGCGGTCTCCCCACGGCGTTTCTTCATGGTTTTGGTGGGAGCCTTTGCCGGCCTTGGCCTGCTGCTGGCGAGCCTCGGCATCTACGGCGTCATCTCCTACTCCGTCACGCGCCAGACGCAGGAGATCGGAATCCGCATGGCCCTGGGCGCGTCGGCGGGCCGGGTGCAGCGCCAGATCCTCGCCGGGACGCTCACCCTGGCCCTGACCGGGATTGGGCTTGGTTGCGCTGCCTCTCTGGCGCTGGCGCGGCTCATTGAGGCTCTGCTGTTCGGAACCTCTCCGTGGGACGCGATGACCTATCTTGGAATGGCTTTCACGCTCCTGGCGGTGGCCGCGGTCGCCGGCTTTATCCCCGCCTGGCGGGCCTCCCGGATCAGCCCCGTGATCGCCCTGCGCGCGGAGTGAGTCTGGAACGGCAGGAGCCGGAGATGCCCCGGGTCGGAATGTGCGGAGACAAAAAAGCGCCCCTCGGTGAGTCCTTCCTGGATGGAATCCAGGTTCGGCAAACGGAGGGGCGAGGAGCCGCAATCACAAGAAAATGTGCCTCAGGCAGGGGCTTGCGATATGAAGACACACCGCGAATCGATGCTTTCAGCTCATCTTCTGGACCGAAAGCCAATATAGGGCTTCTGCTCCCGGCTCAACAGGTTCTATCGGGTAGCATCTTCGGACAATTCGGCTAAGTTATTGATTGTTAAGCCATCAATTCGATATGGACAAGTAAAATACGCCCACGTATCATACGCAATACAGTGGAAATCCGGGGTCGTGTTGCTTTGAACGCGTCCCACAGAGACCCCGGAATCATGCCGCCTGAGATGGCTCACACAGGCCAGTCTCAGGCGGACCCATTTTCCGCGTTCTGATTGCCCCGGGTCGGTACTCCCGTTTCCTGCGGTGTCTGGGATACGGGGTGCCGCCGGAGGATCTGAACGCGATTTCAGAGTGGCGCAGGAGAAGAAAATGGCAGTGGGGCCGAAGTCCGGGCCAGACATGGGTGAAGTCAATCTGGTCACGGATTCCTCGCGGATTCGCGAACAGCTGGACCGGCTGCTCGAACACCCCCTGTTCGCCAACAGCAAACGTTACCCGGTACTGCTGGCCTTTATTGTTGAACAAACGCTGCTGGGCCACGGCGCGGAACTCAAGGAGCGCACCATCGGCGTCGACGTGTTCGGGAAGTCCCCGGCCTACGACGCGAACGCAGATCCCGTTGTGCGCATCACCGCAAAAGAGGTGCGCGGCCGGCTCAAGCAGTATTACTACGAGTTCAGCCAGCCCGGCGAACTGATCATCGAGCTCCCCACCGGCTCCTACGTTCCCGTGTTCCGCGAACCGGACCGCATTGACTGGGGCGCGCCATATCTCGCCACGCCTGAGCAGCCGCCCCTCCCCGAACCGCTGCCCCCGGCGCCCCCTCCACCGAGCCGCTTGTGGAGACTGCGCTGGTTTCTAAGCGGCGGCATCGTTCTCCTGGTCGCGCTCGCCGCCGCGGCGGGCCTGTTGGCCGGCCTGCGCTTGCGGTCTCGCAGCGAGCCGCCGCCGCCCTCCAATATCGATCGCTTCTGGGGTCCGGTGACGAGCAGCGCGAACGCCACCACATTCTGCCTCGGCGAGCCTGCCAAGAACATCGATGTAAGCGCCATCAACAATTTCGATACCCCGTTAAGGGACTCCAAGCCGGAGCCGCTCTACTTCCGTCTGCACTACTCCGGCCACCTGGCCCTGGCCGATGTCATCACCCTTACCCGCACGGTGGCTGCACTGGCTTCGCGCCACAAATCGTTCCGCGTCCTGCCCGCGTCCGAGGCGAGCTTCGCCCAATTGCGCGAGGGTCCCATCGTGCTCATCGGCGCATTCGACAACATCTGGACGCTGCGCGTCACGCAGAAACTCCGCTTCGGTTTCGAATCAAAGGAAGGTGTGGCGCTGCTGGTGGACCGCAACAGCCCCAGCAAGACCACGTGGGCCACCGCGTGGGATTTGCCCTACCAGAAGCTGTCGCGTGATTACGCCATCGTGGCGCGCATTCACGACAAGACTACCGGCCAGCCCGTGATCATCGCCGCGGGAATCTCAGAAGAGGGAACCGAAGCCGCAGGCGAGATCCTTTATAACCCCGAGTACCTGGATTCGCTGTTGGCCCATGCGCCCAAGGATTGGGAGGAGAAGAACATGGAGGCGGTCATCGAGACGCAGGTGATCGAGGGCCACCCCGGACCACCCAGTATTCTTGCCGTCGAAACCTGGTAACCACACGCCTCAAAGTAGCGCGTTGGCGTACTGCGGAAGAGAGACTGCAGGCGAGTCATAAGCAGTCATTCCCGCGGACAATGCAACCTGTTGCGCGTCCATTTTGTGCGCGCATCGACAGTTGTCCACAGGCAACGGATCAATCTCTTCCTGCGTAGCCTGCTTTCAGATGGGAATTTTTGCCGCGGCCGCAGCGCTTTTCGCCAGCCGGACTGATGTGACCCGAATGCATCCGCCAAATAGAGAGACACGAACTCCAACTCGCTGCCACCATCGCTGCGACCCGGGCCCAGTCAGGTTGATTGAGTTTCAGGCGTCCTTCTTCGACTTGCCCTTCTGAGCAGCCCATCGGCGGCGCTGCGCATCGGCGATGCGCTTGCGCGCCTCCGCACTAAGAACGCGTGGCTTGCGGCCTTTGGTGGCAGACTTGGCAGTACGTGTCGTTGCTGTAGACTTGGTCGAACCCGCGGCGGCCAACAGCTTGCGTGCTTCAGTCAGTCGTGCAATCTCAGCATCAATTTCAGCGAGAATAGAATTAAGTGTCATGCGGTCAGCATATCTCATATAGGTTCAGATTGGCCAATCCTTCTGCGCGTAGAGAACTTAGCTCCTACTTAGGCAACCTCCGCGCAATACGTTGCTTCAAAGCCGCTCGCGCACCCTGGAACCCTCACCTGCCCGGGCTCGCGGCCTTTGCTTCAAATGGCTTTCCGGAGCAAATGGAACGCACTCTTCCTCTCTCCCTGCGCGGCGATGAAGGCTTGCGATTGAACTCATCCAGCACTCCCGGATGCGTCCGCAATGGTGAACGGAAATCCATCAACAGCCACGCGCGCATTCCGCGCCGTTGCGGAATGCGATTCAGCATAGGCAATTGATGCCTGTAGACTTCGGCCTGGTGCTCTTCGGTCCAACGTTCGCTCGCGGCTCCGTGAAGGACTGCTCTGGCGCCGGCCCCGAATTCACTTACGATGAGAGGTTTCGCATAGCCGAATTGCCATTGCATGCTATCGGCAGAAGAGGACTTGCCTTCATAGCAGCCCACGTACTCGTTGAACCCGATCACTTCGCCAGTGGGTCGTCGGGTATCTTGTATTGCCCTGCAAACGAAGTTACACTCGAGTTCTTTCAGTTATGAAAGCTGCGTCTTCGCATCCTTCTCGCTCCAGGCGCGCCCGATGCGATACGGCGTCTCGGCATGAATGCAGACTCCACGCGGTGATATCGCCTTTCCATTCCGGAGTATCTCCGTACCCCTCACTTCTACCACTCGGAATCCCATGCGCTCGCGGATAACATCGTGGTCTGCGCGCAACTCCACGTCCTCGTCTGCGCATTGCGATGAAGAAACCATCCGATCGGCTTCATCCCCGCACCGTACGAGTTGATGATTCGCTGCTCCCAATGAACTCAACGGCAGTGCACGCATCCCTTCTTCGATCAGTCCAGGTTTGCAAGGGGTCCTTGGACCCGACCTCTCATTCTGTAACATGCTGCCGTATAAAACCGCACGTCCAAACGGGAAAGGGACAAGCCGATGCGCTTGTCCCTTCTCGCTTGGTCTAAGTTGTCTCAGACCTCGCTAACCGAGGTACATCACGTGCACATAAGTCCCCAGCCGAGTGTTATACGCCAGGTACCATCCCGGATGATCGGGGTCCTCGTAGATGACGATGTCATCCGAGTCCCACGTCCAGCCGTCTACGTACACCGCGTCATAGGGGGCCACGCTCCAGAACCAGCCGTGAAACCAGAAGCGCCCTGGACCACCGCCCTCGAGGCGCCACATGTGATGCGGTCCGAAGCCGCCCCCGAAACGGCCATGCTCCCAGGGGCGATCCACATGATAGTGGCGATCGTCGCGCCCGGTGTCGTGACCCACCCACCGCTTCCTGTCATCCACGTGCGGAGCATTCGGGTGCCCGGGCTGATCTCTGAAGTCGCGGTGATGGTCCTCTTCAGGCGGATGCGGGTTGCCGCGGTATGGCTGCGGTCCGTGCGAAGGCGGACGAATGCCAACCGGATGCTGCTCATTTGCCGGGCGCTGCTCGGGATGTTGTGCGAAGACCGGCACACCCAAAATCAAGACCATTGCCGCCAATGCAAACCGAAGGGCTTTCATCTCTCTCCCGGTGCCTGCGGGCTTCGCGATGGCTCTTGCGTGTCCCGCGAGCAACTCATCCATACTTAGATGCAACCCGTGATCGAGCAGTAAGTCGCGCCGGCCGCAGCACGCCCGATCGACTGAGTTAACTTGATTTCCATTCAGAGGGCGGCGAGTCTAAGCGCCTACGGTTACCGCCTGGCGCCGCCACGCATACAACGGAAACTGGTTCGCCAACTCTGCCACCTGCCCGCGGATCCGCTCCAGCGCCGCATCATCGCCGCGCTGCTCCATCGCCTGGACTATCCATCGCGCGATCTGGCGCATCTCGCCTTCCTTCATGCCGCGCGTGGTAAGCGCCGGCGTGCCGACGCGAATGCCGGAAGGCTTCAGCGGCGGGTTGGTGTCAAACGGAATCGCATTCTTGTTCACCGTGATGCCTGCCTTGCCCAGCGCCAGCTCCGCCTCTGACCCAAGCATGCCCTTCGAGAACACGTCCACCAGCATGAGGTGATTATCAGTGCCGCCGGAAATGATGCGGTAGCCTTCCGCCTGCAGCCCCTCCGCGAGCACCTTCGCGTTGGACACGATCTGCGCCGCGTAGGTGCGGAACTCCGGACGCAGGACTTCGCCGAACGCCACTGCCTTGGCCGCGATGATGTGCACCAGCGGTCCGCCCTGCTGTCCGGGGAACACTGCCTTGTCGACGGCGGCGGCCATATCCTTGCCGCACAGGATCAATCCCGCGCGCGGGCCGCGCAGCGTCTTGTGGGTGGTGGTGGTGGTGATGTGCGCGTGCGGCACCGGCGAAGGATGCACGCCGCCCGCCACCAGCCCGGCGATGTGCGCCATGTCGAAGATGTAGACCGCGCCCACCTTGTCGGCAATCTGCCGCATGCGCGCAAAATCCCACAGCCGCGGATAGGCGCTGCCGCCGCCGATGATCACCCTGGGCTTCTCGCGCTCGGCAATTGACTCGAGTTCGTCGTAGTCGATCATTTCGGTGTCGCGCCGTACACCGTAAAACGTGGGCCGGTAGAGCTTGCCGCTGAAGCTGAGCTTGTGTCCGTGGGTCAGATGGCCGCCGTGCGCCAGGTCAAGGCCAAGGATCGTGTCGCCTGCCTGCAGCACCGCCGCATAGGCCGCCGCGTTGGCCTGTGAGCCCGAGTGCGGCTGCACGTTGGCATGCTCGGCGTCGAATATTTGCCTGGCACGGTCGCGGGCCAGGTTTTCCACGACGTCAGTGTATTCGCAGCCGCCATAATAGCGGCGCCCCGGATAGCCCTCCGCATACTTGTTCGTAAACACGGAGCCGGCGGCTTCAAGCACCGCTTCAGAGACAAAATTCTCGCTGGCGATCATCTCCAGCCCTTCGTGCTGGCGAAGCCTTTCGTGTTCAACGGCGGCGGCGACTTCGGGATCGGCCTGGGCGAGCGAAAGCGGCATGCGGTCAGTCATACAGAAATATTAGACCGTTCCCCCGCCTCCGCCGGCCCCTTGGCCATCTTCCCACCTCGAAATCGCGCGGCTGGGGTCACGCCCGCAGCGCGCTCCGGGTGCGGAGGTGGAGCCTCTGCTATCGTTTCCTCATATCGCATGGAGGCCGCGATGACATCCCCCCGAGTCCTGCTTTTGCTGCTTCTTCTGACCGCCCTTTCCTACGGCCAGCCCGGCATCGATTCCGCGCTGCAGGCCAAAGCCGACTCCGGCGATGCCGCCGCGCAGGTCGCGGTGGGAGAGAAGTTCGCGCAGGCCGCGGGAGCGGCGCAGGATACCGCCGAAGCCACGGAGAACTGGAACAAGGCAGCCGAGTGGTATTTCAAGGCTGCGGCCAGGGGTTACATCCCCGCCGAAATCCACCTTGCCGAAGCCTACAGTTACGGCCGCGGCGTTGTGCGCGACAAGGTAAAGGCCGCCGAGTGGTACCGCAAAGCCGCCGATCAGGGCGACCCCGGCGCGCAGGGCACGCTGGCCACGCTTTACACCATGGGGCAGGGCGTGGCGGAGGACGATGCCGAAGCATACTTCTGGTTCGATCTAGCCGCAACCGCAGACACGCCCAACCAGCAGCGCTACATCACTAACCGCCAGAACGTCGGCACCCGTATCACGGCCGACCAGCTCGCCGCCGTGCAGCAGCGCCTGAAGAAGTGGAAGGCCGCTCATCCGCCCGCCTCGCCGGCGCAATAGCACTCCCCACGCAGCCGAAGCCAGGCACCGCGCGGCCTTTCTTGCGCACACGATCTTCCTCCGCGGGAATATTCATTGCCCTCGGAGTCGCTTCACCGCTATTGTGGAGTCCCCGGGCACATCCCCCACCTCCCGGATTCTTCGGTCACATTTCAGACTGTGAGGACTGCATGCCAGTGACTGTCGCGGCCCCGCGCCGGGCCAGGGTCCATCCGGATCGTATCTTCTTCCCGCTCATGAGCCTGCTGGTCCTCGTCACAGTATGGCTCGGCTTCTCTAAGACCTATTACGGCGTGGGCATGGTGCGCGCTCACCTGCCCAGCGCCATCGTGCATGTGCACGCCGTTGTGTTTACGCTCTGGCTCGTGACTCTCACGGTCCTGACCGCCCTGGTGTCGGTGCGCAAGGTCAAGCTGCATATGACCCTGGGATTGTGGGGATTCGGCCTAGCTGCGCTCATGGTGGTGATCGGCTCCATGGCCGCGGTCAACTCTCTGCATCGCGGCATGTCGCCCGCGGGCTCCGGCCTCTCCGCGGAAACCTTCTTCATTGTTCCTGTCACCGACATGTTCTGCTTCGCAATTCTCGCCGCGTGGGCCTACGGGGTTCGCCGCAAGCCTGACCAGCACAAGCGGCTGATCCTCTTCGCCACCATTGCCCTGCTCGATGCCGCCGTTGGACGCTTCCCGTACACCATCGCGCCCATGGGCCCAATGGT
>Ga0335082_10007890_pt1 | contig 11556 bp, 13 predicted proteins | sample Lox_Sample_41_FD_206718 | JGI IMG/M metagenome (GOLD analysis project Ga0335082, IMG submission 206718) | Soil microbial communities from Loxahatchee National Wildlife Refuge, Florida, United States - Lox_Sample_4.1 | ecosystem: Environmental > Terrestrial > Soil > Wetlands | place: USA...
GGCGTCTCGGAGGAAGCTGGCGACCGCCTCCTCCTTTCCCGGCTTCGCCTCCAGCTTCACGAACAGCGCTTCCGTGACCATCCTGGACCTCCTCGCTCCGCGGCTGCGGAGGCCGGAGACCTGCCGGGGCGCGGCGCCGGAGGCAACGACAATCCGGGGCCCCCGGCAAGTGGCCAGGCGGTGGACCCGGCCCGCGAAGGGCCGCCGCGCGGGCGCGGGCCGCGGCGCGTCCGGCGCTAGCCGCTCTTCCCCACCGGGAGCTTCTTCACCTCGGCGGTCGGCAGCCGCTGCGTCGCGTCGCGGTGCTGGCGCGCCGCCGCGACGAACCCGGCGAAGAGCGGATGCGGCGCGAACGGCTTCGACTTGAACTCCGGGTGGAACTGGCAGCCCACGAAGTGCGGGTGGTTGTTGAGCTCGATCATCTCGACCAGCCCCAGGTCGGGGTTCACGCCGGAGAACACCATCCCCGCCGCCTCGTACTGCGGGCGGTAGGCGTTGTTGAACTCGAAGCGGTGGCGGTGGCGCTCGGCGATGAGCTCCTGACCGTACATCTCGCGCGCCTTGGTGCCGTCCTTGAGCTGGCAGGGATAGGTGCCGAGCCGCATGGTGCCGCCCTTGTCCACCACGCCCTTCTGCGCCTCCATGAGCGTGACCACCGGGTGCGGCGTCTGGTCGTCGAACTCCAGCGAGTTGGCGCGCTCGAGGCCGAGCACGTCGCGGCCGAACTCGATCACCGCCATCTGCAGTCCCAGGCAGATGCCGAAGAAGGGCACCTTCTTCTCGCGGGCGTAGCGCGCCGCCAGGATCTTCCCCTCGGTCCCGCGGACGCCGAAGCCGCCGGGCACCAGCACCGCGTCCACCTGGTCGAGCGCCGAGAGATCGCCCTCCTCCAGCTTCTGCGAGTCGATGAAGACCTGGTTCACCTTCACGTCGTTGGCGATGCCGCCGTGGACCAGCGCCTCGTTGAGGCTCTTGTAGCTCTCCTGCAGCTCCACGTACTTGCCGACCACGCCGATGCGGACCTCGCCGTACCTCGGGTTCTTCACCTTCTCGACGATGGTCTCCCAGCGCTCCAGCCGCGGCGCCCGGCTCCAGATGTTGAGCAGCTCGGCCAGCTTGTCGTCGAGCCCCTCGGCGTGGAGCGCCAGCGGCACCTCGTAGATGGACGGGACGTCCTTGGCGGTGAAGACCGCGCCCCCGTCGACGTTGCAGAAGAGCGCGATCTTGTCCTTCATGTCGCGCGGGATCTCGCGGTCGGAGCGGCAGAGCAGGATGTCGGGCTGGATGCCGATCTCGCGCAGCTCCTTCACGCTGTGCTGGGTGGGCTTGGTCTTGAGCTCGCCCGCCGCGGCGATGAACGGCACCAGGGTGAGGTGGAGGTAGAGCGCGTTCTCCTCGCCGACGTCGTACTTCATCTGCCGGATGGCCTCCAGGAAGGGGAGCGACTCGATGTCGCCCACGGTGCCGCCCACCTCGACGATGAGGATGTCGGCGCCGCCGGCCGCCTCGCGGATCACCGCCTTGATCTCGTCGGTGATGTGGGGGATGACCTGCACGGTCTTGCCCAGGTACTCGCCGCGCCGCTCCTTCTGGATGACGTTGTTGTAGATTCGACCGGTGGTGTAGTTGTTCTTCCGGGTCATCTTGGCGCTGGTGAAGCGCTCGTAGTGCCCGAGGTCGAGGTCCGTCTCGGCGCCGTCGTCGGTGACGTAGACCTCGCCGTGCTGGAACGGGCTCATGGTGCCCGGATCCACGTTGATGTACGGGTCGAGCTTCAGGTGCGAGACCTCGAGGCCGCGGTTCTCGAGCAGCGCGCCGACCGAGGCCGCCGCCAGCCCCTTGCCGAGCGAGCTCACCACGCCGCCGGTGACGAACAGGTACTTGGTCTTCTTGCCGCGCTTCACCATGGTTCTCCGCCCCCTTCCTGTAGGACGCCGCCCACCGCCGCTCACGCTCCCGCCGCGAGGAGGGCGCGCGCGCGCGCCAGGTCCTCCGGCGTGTCGATGCCGAACCCGCGGTAGCCGGTGTCGGCCACCCGGATCCGGTGGCCGTGCTCGAGGGCCCGCAGCTGCTCGAGGGACTCCTCGGCCTCCAGCCGCCCGGCGGGCAGAGCCGCGAACGCCTGGAGGAACTCGGCCGTGAAGGCGTAGATACCGACGTGCGCGCGCGCGAGCGGGCTCGCTCCGCCGGCGCGGCGGTGCGGGATGGCGGCGCGCGAGAAGTAGAGCGCGTCCCCGGACAGGCCGGTCACCACCTTCACCACCTGCGGCCGCTCCAGCTCGCCGTCCTCGAGCGGGCGCGCCAGGGTCGCCATGCCGGCGCCGCTCGCCTCCATCGCCGAGACCAGCGCCTCGATGGCGGCGGGCTCGATGAGCGGCTCGTCTCCCTGGAGGTTCACCACGATCTCGGGCGGGGGGGCGAGCAGGCGGGCGGCCGCCGCCACCCGGTCGGTCCCGGTCGCCGCCGGCCCGGTCATGATCGCCCGGGCGCCGGCGCGCTCGGCCGCGCGGGCGATCCGCTCGTCGTCCGTCGCCACCGCGACGATCTCCACGCCCCGCGCCCGGCGGGCACGCTCGACCACATGGGAGATGAGGGGCTTGCCGCCGAGGTCCGCGAGCGGCTTCCCGGGGAAGCGGGTCGCTCCGAACCGGGCCGGAATGATGACGGCAACACGTCTCAAGCCGGGGCCACTACGTACCGCGATGGATCCCCGACGTCAATGCCGGCGCGCGAACCGCGGCCGGGGGACGCACCGAGGGGACCGCCGCCCCCCCGGTCGGCCCGCCTACTTCATGACCTCGACCCGGGTCTCGCCGCCGGGCCGGTTGCGCGCGGGGATCTCGCGCAGCCTCGCCCGGTGCGTGATCTCGGCCAGCGCGGGGACCTCCACCCAGACCGGGTCCTGCAGGATGTAGCCGGCCTTGGAGACCTGGACCTTGTGCTTGCCCGGCTTCAGCTCCCGCTGCACCGGCGCGATCCCGGCCGGCGCGTCGTCGATGGCCACGTCGGCCCCGGCCACGTCCGCCACCACCACCAGCACGCCGCGCAGCTCGGCCTCGCCGCGCACCAGCACCGGCGCCGCGGCCGCCACGTCCGCCTGCAGGCGCCGGGCGGCGATGGGGATGGCGCGATCGATCCGCGACAGCGGCGCGCCCGTCTTCACGTCGACCTGCACCAGCACGACGCGGTAGGCGCCGCCGGCCTTGGCGATCCAGCCGCCGATCACGCGGTCCACGCCGAGCGGCCTGGCGCGGGTGGCGAGGCACCTCGCGTCGTCCGCGCAGCGCACCAGCGCCTCGCGATCGCTGCGGCCCAGCGAGCGCTCGACGGCGTCGGGGGTGAGCACCTCGAGGCCGGGCTCGCGCGCGGCGCTCTCGGCGACGGTGGCCGCGACGCTCCTGCCCATGAAGGTCAGCTCGGGCGGCGCGGAGAGCGCCACCACGGCGACGCGAACGGAGTCGGCGCGGGCGGGAAGCGCCGCGGCGAGGAGGAGCGCGGGGAGGAGATGGACGCGCAAGCCGGGGGATCGTAGCAACCGTCCCCCCGGGGGCAAGTGCTATCTTCCTGGCGTGGCCGCGGTCGTCCGGGTCCGATTCACCGTCGAGGAGAACTACGCCGGGTGGCGTCTGGACCGCTACCTGCAAGAGAAGATCCGCCGGCTCTCGCGCGAACGCGTCCAGTTCCTCATCGAGAACCGGCTGGAGACGGACGACGGCCGCCGGCTCAAGGCGTCGACGCGGGTGCCGCCCGGCCTGTCCTTCTCGCTCCTGAAGGACGCGGAGCCGGAGCCCGACGCGCCGCTCGACTTCGGCGTCGTCCACGACGACGGGGCGCTGGTGGTGGTGGACAAGCCTGCCGGCCTCCCCGTGCACCCGACCGCCCGCTACTCCGCGAACACCTTCACCTCCGCAGCGAAGGCCCGCTTCCCCGGGCGCAAGATCGACCCTGCGCACCGGCTCGACCGCGAGACCTCGGGGCTGCTCGCCTGCGGCGGCGCGCCAGAGCACACCAAGCGGCTCAAGCGCGAGTTCGCGCTCGGCCAGGTGGAGAAGACCTACTTGGCGCTCGCCATCGGCTCGCCGGCGGACGATCGCTTCGAGGTGGACGCGCCCCTCGGCCTCACGCTGGCGAGCGAGGTCCGCGTCCGCATGCACGTGCACGCGAGCGGCCTCCCCTCCCGGACCGCCTTCGAGGTCCTGGGCCGCCGCGTCGCGCCCGACGGCGTCCCGGTGGCGATGCTGGCCTGCCGCCCGCACACCGGCCGGCAGCACCAGATCCGCGCGCACCTCCTCCACGCCGGCCTGCCCATGGTCGGGGACAAGATCTACGGCCCGGACGAGCTGATCTTCGACCGGTTCACCCGGCGCGAGATGACCGACGCGGACCGAGCCGCGCTGCGGCTGCCGCGGCACGCGCTGCACGCCTGGCGCCTCGCCATCGCCCACCCGGTCACCCGCGAGCGGATCGCGCTGGAGGTCCCGCTCGCGCTCGACCTGCGGGCGTTCTGGGACGCCTGCGCCGCCGCGAAGGCGGAGCGGTGAGCCTCTCCGGCGTCCTCGCCGCCGCCGTCGCGCTCGGGCTGGTGGGCGTCGGCGCGGTGGTGGGCGGCTCGGCGCTGCTCGCGGCGGCCGCGTTCGCGCGCCGGCCGGTCGCGCGGCGCCGCGCGCTGGCAGCGCTCCTCTTCGCCGCCGTCGAGGCCGCCGCCGGGGCCGCCCTCGTGTACCTCGCCGACCACGGGCCCTTCCGCGGCGAGCGCGTCGACGCGCTGGCGGTGCCGTACGCGGCGACCGCGGTCGCGGCCGGGGTGGTGCTCGCGGCCATGGTGGGCCGCAGGCGGGGGCCGGCAGCGCGCTCGCCGCGAGGCGCGCCGCCGGCCGGCGGCGGAGGCGCCGGGGCGTCCAGCGGCGGCGCCCCGCCGTAGCCTGGCCGCCCGCGATCCGGGGCCGCTCGCCGCCGGGCGGCGAGGGGTCGAGGCCCGCTACCCCGGCCCGCCGCGCCGCGCCCGCCCGGCGGCCCGCTCCGCCGCCCGCGCCGCCTTGGCGATCCGCGCGCGCTGCTTCACCGCCAGCAGGTAGAACCGCTCGCGCAGCGCCGCGGCGTCGGCCTCGCCGAGGTCGCCGTGACGGCCGCGCTCCGCCACGCGCCGCTCCACCGCCTTGGCGAGCGAGACCGCCGCCGCCACCGAGACGTTGAGCGACTGCACGAACCCGCGCATGGGGATGGCGTAACGCGCGTCGGCGAGCGCGAGCGCGTCGGCCGACACGCCCCGGTGCTCGTTCCCGAAGACGAGCGCCACCTTGCCGCCGAACGACAGCCCGTCGAGGCCGACGGAGCCATCCCCGAGGTGCGTCGCGTAGAGGGTGAACCCCTCGGCCCGGAGGTGCTCCAGGCAGGTGCGCGTCGAGGGCCAGCGGCGGACGTCGAGCCACTTGTCCGCGTTCTGCGAGATCTTCTTGTTGCGGTCGTAGGGCTTCATGGGCCCCTCGATCGCGTGGAGCTCCTGGATCCCGAAGGCCTCGCAGGTGCGAAGCACGGCGTTCACGTTCTGGGGATCGCAGAACGCCTCCATCACCACCGTGAGCGTGCGCGTGCGGTTCGCGACCACCTCGTCGATGCGCGCCCGGCGCTCCGGGAGCAGGAAGCCGGGAGCGCCGGGCTCCGGCGCCGCGGGTTCACCCGGCGGGGCGGCGCCCCGGGGGCGTCCCGCCCGCGTCACCGCGCCGCCTCCTTGCCGCCGCGCGGCTTGCCGAGCCGGCGCCCGCGCCCCGCGCGCCCCGGCGCGACGGCGGGGTAGAGGACGCGCCCCACCGCGTCCATGAGCCGGTCCATGCCCTCGCCGGTCACCGCCGACACCAGGTGCACCGGGATCGGCTTCTTGCGCCGGCCGAGGAGCTTCTGGAACTTCACGCCCGCGGCGCGCGCGTCCGGGATGTCGATCTTCGTGACGGCGACCACCTGCGGCTTCCTCGCCAGCTCGGGCGAGTGGAGCGCCAGCTCGCGGTTGATGGCGTCGAAGTCGGCCTTCGGGCTCCGCCCCTCGCCCGGGTTCGCGCCCTCGACGAGGTGGACGAGCACCCGGCACCGCTCCACGTGGCGCAGGAACTGGTGGCCGAGCCCGGCGCCGGCGTGGGCGCCCTCGATGAGCCCGGGGATGTCCGCGACCACGAAGCTCCGGTCGCGCCAGGAGACGACGCCCAGGTTCGGCGTGAGGGTGGTGAACGGGTAGTCCGCGATCTTGGGGCGGGCCCGGCTGATGCGCGAGATGAGCGTCGACTTGCCGGCGTTCGGATACCCGACGATCCCCACGTCGGCGAGGAGCTTCAGCTCGAGGACGAGGTCCCGCTCCTCGCCCGGCGTCCCGTCCTCGGCGTAGCGCGGCGCCTGGTTGGTGGAGGTCGCGAAGTTCATGTTGCCGAGGCCGCCCCGGCCTCCTCGGGCGACGACGAAGCGCGTGCCCGGCGCCGCCAGGTCCGCCACGATCTCGCCGCTGCCGGCGTCCTTCACCAGGGTACCGGGTGGCACGCGGAGGGCGAGCGGCGGACCGGCGTGGCCGTTCTGGTCGCGGCCCCGGCCGTCCTCGCCGTTCCTGGCCCGGTGCTCCCGGACGAACCGGTAGTCGAGGAGCGTCAGCAGCTGTGGATCGACCTCCAGCACCACGTCGCCGCCGTCGCCGCCGTCGCCGCCCGCCGGACCGCCCCGCGGGATGAACTTCTCCCGCCGCCAGGCCACGGCGCCGTCGCCGCCGTCGCCGGCCTTCACGTGGATCTGGACCTCGTCGACGAACTTCATGGCGGTACCGTCCCCCGAAATGCGACGCGCCGCGAACCCGGTGGGCCCGCGGCGCGCGAGAGCGTCGACCCCGGCCGCTAGGCCACTGGGACGATCGAGACGACCCGGCGATCGCCGCGGGTCGTCGAGTACTTCACCGTGCCGTCGACGAGCGCGAAGAGCGTGAAGTCCTTGCCCTGGCCGACGTTCGGGCCGGCGTGGATCTTGGTGCCGACCTGGCGGACGATGATCCGCCCCGCCTTCACCTTCTCCGAGCCGTAGACCTTCACTCCTCGGTGTTGACCGGGAGAGTCACGGCCGTTGCGCGACGAGCCCTGTCCCTTTTTGTGAGCCATCTGACCTGACCTCCTGGGGACCGCGGGCTAGGCGCGGACCGTCTTGATGAGGACCTCGGTGTACGGCTGGCGGTGGCCGCGCTTCTTGGTCCAGCCTTCCTTCTTCTTCCGGAAGTGGATGACCTTCTTGTGCTTGCCCTGGGCCACGATCTCGCCCTCGACCGCGGCGCCCGAGACGACCGGGGCGCCGACCTTCGGCTCGCCTTCGCCGCCGAGCATGAGGACGTCGAACTTCACCGTCCCGCCGACGTCGCCCGCGAGCTTCTCGATCTTGAGGCGGTCGCCCTGCGCGACGCGATACTGCTTCCCGCCGGTCTGGATCACCGCGTACATCGCCATCTCCTAGGAATCTTGGGAGGATGCGCCGCGCCCCGCGCCGTTCGGCACCTGGGGCAGCCCTCCGGAAGGGCGGTTCTATACGATCGCCTGGCCGAGGCTGTCAAGGAATCCCGAGGCTTGGGCCGGGCGGCGCCCGATCGCGACGCGCCGGGGTGAGGAAGGGACGCACGCCGCGCCTTGAAAGCGCCGGTGGTTGCGTCGAATCTTCCGCGACATGCGCGCGATCGCCCTCATCCTCTCCATCATGGCCTTGCCCGGGCTCGCCCAGGCGCAGGCCTCCGTCCAGTTCAGCGTCAACCTGCCGGTGGTCCTCCCGCCGCTCGTGGTCGTCGAGCCCGGCGTGAGGGTCGTCCCGGGCGTCGAGGAGGAGATCTTCTTCGTCGACGGCTTCTACTACGTCCGGCACGGCAACGGCTGGTACCGGTCGCGGAGCCACCGGGGCGGATGGGCCTGGGTCGAGCCGCGCTACGTGCCGGCCCGGATCGTGCGCCTCCCGCCGGGACAGTACCGCCACTGGCAGCCGCGCCCGGCCGAGTACCGCCCGGCCGCGGCGCCGCGCCCGGTCCCCGGCGGCTCGGCGTACCGCATCGAGGAGCAGCGCGAGCGGCTCCACGAGCGCGAGCGGAAGGAGGAGCGCCGCGAGGAGAAGCGGGAGCACCACGAGGAGCACGAGCGCGGGCATCGCGACTAGCCGCGCCTGGCGCGGCCGCGGTCGGGCTCCTCGCCGACGCGGCGGTCGCGCTCCATCGGTCGGGTTCTCCCCTGCGCGCCGCCCGGCGCCCGCTTATCTCCGCCGGGTGGCACGGCCCGGCCGCGCCGTGGCGGAGAACGCGCCCGGCGATCTGTTCGTCGACGACTCCTGCATCGCCTGCGACACCTGCCGCCGCGTCGCGCCGGGGACGTTCGGCGGCGGCGAGGACGACCGCTCGTTCGTCCTCCGCCAGCCCGGAGACGCGGCCGGCCGTCGCCGCGCGCTCATGGCGCTCGTGGCCTGCCCGACGGCTTCGATCGGCGCGCGGACCAAGGAAGGCATCGCCGACGCGGCGCGCGCGTTCCCGGAGGAGCTCCTGCCCGGCGTGCTCGAGTGCGGCTACGCGGCGGAGTCGTCGTTCGGGGCGGCGAGCTGGCTCGCCCTCCGCCCCGGCGGGAACGTCCTCGTCGACTCGCCGCGCTTCGCCGGGCCGCTGCTCGAGCGCATCCGCGCGCTCGGCGGCGCCCGGTTCATGTTCCTCACGCACCGCGACGACGTGGCCGACCACGCGCGGTGGCACGAGGCGCTGGGCTGCGAGCGCGTCCTCCACGCCGCCGACGTGACGGCGGGTACCCGCGAGGTGGAGCGTCGCGTCGAGGGGGACACCCCCGTCGCGCTCGCGGACGACCTCCTCGTCGTCCCGGTGCCGGGCCACACGCCGGGATCCGCCGCGCTCCTCCTGCGCGACGAGGTCCTCTTCACCGGCGATCACCTCTGGGGCGATGCGGAGGGAAGCCTGGGCGCGTCGCGTTCCGTCTGCTGGTGGGACTGGGAGGAGCAGGTGCGGTCGATGGAGCGGCTCGCCCAGCTCCGCTTCCGCGCCGTGCTGCCCGGCCACGGGCGCCCGTGGTCGGCGCCCACGCCCGAGGCGGCCCGCGAGGCGGTGCGGTCCCTCGCGGTGGCGATGCGGCGGGCTCGATAGCGTCCATCGGGCGCCGCGGACCGCGATTTCAAGCCGGCGGCGCCACCGGGTCGCGCTCCGCCCCGCCGCCGTCGGCTGCCGCCACGGGCACGAACGGCACCGTCTCGTGGAACCGGCCGTAGTCGACGGCCCGCTCCCCGGTGGGCAGGGTGAGGAAGACGTCGCGGAAGCGGTGTCCCCAGCGCACCTGGTCCGCCCGGTAGCCGTGGCGGGCGTGGACGGTCTGGGCCAGGTCCTCGTCGAAGCCGGTCAGGGTGACGACGAGCGCGGCCTCCGACTCGAGGAGCGCCGCGCCGTCCTGGCCGCGGAGCGGGCTCGCGTCGTCGATGGGGTGGATCGCCGTCCAGGTGAGCGCGAAGAGCGCGTGGTGGTTGCGGAGGAGCCGCAGGTCGTGCAGCCGGCGCACCCGGTCGCCCTCCCGCGTCCGCTCGGTGCGGACCAGGACGACGGTCACGTTGGCCTCGACGATCTGGCTGGCGCGCGCGTTGGCCATCCGGAACATGAGCGAGGGCACTCCCTCCCAGGGGACGACGACCGCCACGTCGCTGAAGAGGACGCGCGCGGTGGGGCGGGAGAACTTCGCGAACACGAGCCCGGTGGTGACCGCCAGCCCCATCATCCCGGTGAAGATCTCGACGGTGGAGAGGACGTTGGCGGCGAAGGTGCGCGGGACGAGCTTCCCGTAGCCGACGGTGGCGAGCGTCTGCACGCTGAAGAAGAACAGGTCGGTGAGGCTGCCGGGGCGTGCGTTCTCGACGGCATCGGGCCCGAGCGCCAGGTACCCGAGCGCGAAGACCGCGTTCACGGCGAGGTACGCGCCGAGGACCAGCAGGAAGAGCCGGCGCCAGGGCGAGGAGAGGAGGAAGTAGTAGAAATCCGCGAGCGGCCGCGGCCGCAGGCCCAGCGTCACGAGGGGCTGCGCCATCCCGTAGCGCCGCGCCGCCCGCTCCGGCCGCCTCGCCATCGCCGGGGCCTACAGGCCGAAGTGCGCGGGGGAGAGCCCCTTCCACGCGCAGTAGTCCCGGAGCTCGCGCTTCACGAGGCCCAGGGCGAGTCCGACCACGAGGAGGTCGTCCGTCCATCCGACGGGACCGAGGAAGTCCGGCACCAGGTCGAGGGGCGAGAGCACGTACACCACGGCCGCAGCGAGCACCGCCACCGACTTCCAGGGGAGCTGCCGGTAGCGGCCGCGGACCCAGTCGGCGAGCACCATCCAGAGGAGCCGGAGCTTCGCGCGGAGGCCACCCGGCGCGCCGCGCGCCCACCAGGGCGGCCGCGCCACGAAGCGCCCCGCCGCGTCCACCAGCGGCCCGACGCCCTCGGGCGTGATGTCCCGCGCCTCGGCCGCCAGCTCCTTCGCAGCGGCATCGCGGCAGGAGAGGCAGTCCGCGTTGGTGCCCTGCGGGCGGCCGCAGGCGGGACAGGTGCGTGGGGCCATTGGGACAATCCTAACCGGCGCGCCGGGCGCGCACAGGCGCCCCGGAGGGCCGCACGACGGGCGCCGTCAGCTCCTCGCCCGCCGCGGCGTCCGCTCGCCCTTGCGCTCGACGTCCACGGCGGTCCACTCGTGGAAGCGGCGGTAGTCGACGGCCCGCATCCCGTTCGGCAGGGTGCGGACGATGTCGCGGAACCGCGCGTTCCACCGGATCTGGTCGGCGCGGTAGACGTGCCGCGCGTGGATGACGCGCGTCACCCCCTCGTCGTACCCGGTGATGGTGACGATGAGCTCCGCCTCGCAGGCCTCCAGCGTCGCCGCGGACTGCGCCAGCAGCGGGCTCTCGCGATCGATGGGGTGGACCGCCGTCCACGCGTGCGAGAAGAGCGCGGAGCCGCCGCGCTGGAGCGCGAGGTCGTGCGCGCGGCGGACGAACTCGCCGCTCTCGCCGGGCTCGTCCTGGACCAGCATCGCCTGGACGCGCGCGTCCGCGACGTGGCTCGTCCGCTCGTTCGCCATCCGGAACATGAGCGCGAGCCCGTCGCCGTGCGGCGCGACGACCGCCACCCGGCTGAAGAGGACGCGCGCCGGGAGGTGCGAGAACTTGGCGAAGATGATGCCGGAGCCCACCGCCAGCATGAGCCAGTCCACGAAGCTTTCGACGCCCGAGGCCACCTCCGCCGCCAGGGCCGCCGGGGCGGGGACGGGGAGGGGCGGGACGGGCGAGCCGGGCAGGCGCGAGAGGGCCAGCCCCACGAGCGAGGCGGTGTCGGCGCCGGCGCGCGGCAGGAAGAAGTGCGCCACGCCGAAGAGGGCCGCCATCGCGAAGTAGACGACCCCGTAGACGACGAGGAGCCGCCCCCACGAGCCGGTGACGAGCCCGTGGTACACGTCCTTGAGCGGGCGGCGGCGCAGGCCGATGCGGACCAGCCCGCCGGACGAGGCGTGGCCGAAGACGCGGGTCGAGCCGAGGTCCGCCATGCCC
>Ga0335082_10007892_pt1 | contig 11555 bp, 11 predicted proteins | sample Lox_Sample_41_FD_206718 | JGI IMG/M metagenome (GOLD analysis project Ga0335082, IMG submission 206718) | Soil microbial communities from Loxahatchee National Wildlife Refuge, Florida, United States - Lox_Sample_4.1 | ecosystem: Environmental > Terrestrial > Soil > Wetlands | place: USA...
TCTCGACTCTGGTCCCGACGGACGCGAAGCGGTCCGGCGCTTGCTCGATATGGGGCACAAGGCCGGAGTGATCGTGCCTGAAGCGAAGATCGATTGGGTTGGATGAAGCTTTTAGCTTCTAGCTCCTAGCTTCTAGCAAAGACTGGCGATATCGTATCCGATGGTCAAAACGTACTTAGGCGCTAACGATCTGGCCATCGCCTTTCCCCCAAGTCTTCGCCCAGATGCAATCGTGGCCTGTGCGACCTTCCCCGCCGTGAGGGCCCTCGGACAGAGTTTTTCCGTCCGTCTGCGCGATCAGGTCATCACAATTCCGAGACGATTACACCTCGAAACAGACTTCATTCACTTAGAATCTCTGACTGTGCTTCAAAGAGAGATCGTGGACTGCCTGCTGACGAGACATAGTGACGGATTCACTCGGCAAAAGCATCTGGAACGTATAGTTGGCGTGAACCATGGCTGGATTCCGCCCTTTGTTGTCCAACTTGCTGGCGAATACGTCGTGCAGATAATGGATGTCATTTACGAACATCTTCCATCGCTGGACAAACAGTCCTACAAAGAGTTCCTCTGCGCAAATCCTGGCTTCCTTGACCTCACTGAGCGAAGAGTCATCAGCTACTGGGACTGCTATTATCGAAATGTGAGGCGAGATGATTACGTCGGCTTCAAGATTCTGGAGTTCTTCCGATCTCTTTCGTCGCCGGTCTGAACACCGCCGTGTGTCAAACTTCATTTAGCTAGGAGCTAGCAGCCAGGAGCTAGAAGCTTTGTCCCAAACTCTCCTCATCGACGCCGACGACACGCTCTGGGAGAACAACGTCTACTTCGAGCGTGCAATCGCGCGCTTCATTTCGTTTCTCAATCATCACGAGTTTTCTCCGGAACAAGTCCGAGAGGTCCTCAACGACGTTGAGCGGGAATGCATCGTCAAGCACGGATACGGTCTGCACAGCTTCGCCCACGCACTGGTCGATACCTTCGAGCGCCTGAGCCCGACGCCGGTTACTCCAGAGCTTCACTCACAGGTGATGAGCTTTACCGAGATCATCGAGAATCACGACATCGAATTTCTCCCCGAGGTCCCGGAGACGCTCGGATATCTAAAGCACAAGCATCGCCTGATTCTGGTCACGAAAGGCGCGCAGCAAGAGCAGTCCGGCAAAGTCGAGCGTTCGGGAATCAGGGAACACTTCGAAGCTGTCGAGATCGTTCCCGAGAAGAATCCCCAGATCTATTCACATCTCGCGGACAAGTACGATTGCAACCACGCCCACACCTGGATGATCGGCAACAGCCCGAAGTCCGACATCAATCCCGCGCTTGCAGCGGGCATGAACGCGGTATTTGTTCCGCATGGCGACACGTGGATTCTGGAGCACGAAGAAGTGAATTCCGCTCCTGACGGACAGAAGTTGCTTATCGTGGGACGCTTTGCCGAGTTGCGCGAGCATTTCTAGCCCTACTTGCCGGCGGCTTTTTTCAAACGATCGAAGATCGGAATAGCTTCGACGGCAAATTCTTTTTGAAAGCGGCTGAAATCGAGCATCTGCGGATTGCCCATCGGACGGCCATTTCCAAGCCTCACTGTTAGGTTCGGGTTAAGACTCTCCACGACCCGTTTCAAATCGCCTACGAGAATAGACTCGCAAGGAGCGTTGTAGATCGCATGCTCTGTGCGCGAATCGGACAAAAGGGCAAGGAACATCTCGGCCACGTCGTCAACATGAACGACGAGAATCTTTTCCGACGGGCGATACGGAATGGAGATCTCAGCTGGACGTTCGGCTTTCAGTAGCTCGAAGATTTCGCTTCTCCAGGAAGACGTAACGGAGTTGGACCCAGCGCCTAGGACTCGTCCGATGCGGAGGCTCACAAAATCCATCCAACCGCGTTCGCGAAGGGCTTCTCCAAGCCCCTCGACAGATTTTTTTGCTGAGCCGTACGAGTCTTCCGGCTCTGTAGGATCCGTCTCGGAAACAACTCGATCCACTGCACCCGTACCGTAAATGCTCAGTGAACTTCCAAAAATAACCCGTTGTACTTTGCGGTACTGAGCTTCCTGCAGAACGGTCAGACCTCCCTTAACGTTCACTTCTATTGCAGTGACGGGGTCTCGTTGTGCGGCCGTGGGCAGAATTGCCGCCAGATGGATCATGCTGTGAATCCGATGAGTTTTTTGAGGACGGACCGGAAACCAGCACCCTCGCTCACATCGCCCTCAATTTCCAGCCACCCCTGCAACTGGTTCGCGGCAGCCGGACTGCGATCCAACGAGATCACCGGATAACCTTTACACCGTAAAAGTTTCACCACGGCGCGGCCTATAAAGCCGCGTCCTCCGGTCACCAGCACCGATTTCTTAGGTTCGCTGTGCATCCCGTCACGCCTGAACCACCGCCGTCACCTTGTTTTCATTTTCGTTACCGCATCAAATTAACCAACAAGCGGCTCTCGCGCGGTCCGATTGCCGCATGGTAGGCTCATTCTGCTCTGCGAAACTGAACTCCACGTCGCAAGGTGGCGATTCAGACTAGCAATTTAAGGCGGTTACTGCACACAGTCGAGGCCCTCTCGGAACTCGGCCCGGCCCTCACGGCCGAGCGCGAGTTCTCGGAAACCTCGCGACTCATGCTGTCTGCCGTTATGGAAGCGGCAGGCGCGCGCGAAGGCGCGCTTTTTCTTTTTACTGACAAGCCTGCAGTGCTGACCTCCGCGACCGCGCTGGGATTCGCGCTCATGCCCGACCCGGCGTTCATTCCGCTCCTTCCTAAACACGTTCACGCGCTCACGGCCGCTCGCGGACCGATTGTTCTCAATTCTTCGACGTATTCGGTCTTCCTGAGTTCGAACGGAAATGTAGCACCCGAGTTGTTCAAGTGTCTGGCACCACTGAGAGCAGGTGGACGGCTCGCGGGCGTTGTCGCGCTCGGGCGCCGTCCGGGAGACGCGCTCTACGAAGATAGCGAACTCGACGCACTCGAACTGCTCTGCAGTTACGTCGCCCTCGCAGTGCAGAACCACGCGCTCACCCAGACCATCGCGCAACGTGTCACGGAAAACCTGCGCCTGATGGCGTCTTTGCACGGCTTCTACGACAACGCTCTCGAGGCATTCGCAACAGCAATCGATGTCAAGCACGTAAACATTCACGGCCACTCGTTACGCGTTGGCCGGTATGCTTCAGCCATCGGCGATGCCCTGGGCATGGATCCCAGCGAAGTCGCCGCGCTGCGAAGCGCCGGCTACTTGCACGATATCGGTAAGGTAGCTGTCGACCGGCGGCTCTTCGGAAAGGCCAGCGCTTTGGATCCAGATGAATTCCGCGAAATGGCGGATCACACGACTGTCGGACATCAGATCGTCAGCAGCGTGCAGTTCCCGTGGCCTAAGATTCCAGAATCTGTACGCTGGCATCACGAGCGCAGCGACGGCTCGGGCTATCCCGATCATCTTGCCGAATCCGAAGTGCCGCTGCAGGTGCGCATCATTGGCATCGCCGACTCATTCGATGCCATGACCAGCGCCCGTCCCTATCGCGCTCCCATGTCGGTGGGAAACGCGCTCAGCGATCTGGTCCGGTTGTCGCCGGAGAAATTCGATCCTAATGTCGTCCAGGCTTTGTTGATCCAGATACGGCGGGAAGCCGTCGGCAGCAGCCGGGTGCCATTGCTCGAAAATGCATCCGTCAATATTGCCGCCAACGATATCGACCACCTGGCCGCGACTCTGCAGTACAAGGTCTCGCGCGGCAAAACCTACCTGACGTAAGCGCAGCCCTTGCAGTATCAACTCTCAAGAGGTGGGGAGTTCCAGACCTCGCGCCGAGTCGACAATGCGGCATTCCAGACGTAAGTCATGCTATGACAATAACTTGCAAGTGCCTTCTCGGGAATCTTGCTAGCAACTTTGTTCCCGGGGCAGGGTTCATAATAGGAGCATCCTCTTTCCGGGAGTCCTCATGAAATCCAGCGTGGTTCGGCTGGCTGCTGTTCTTTTTTGTTTGAGCGTGGCTGGCTCGGTTTCTCAGCTGCGGGCCAACAAAACGGAGGCCGGCCTCAACGACCAGAAGCGTGCGGTGCATGCCCTCAATCGGCTGACATTCGGTCCGCGTCCTGACGATGTGCAGAAGGTCATGGCAATGGGAGTGGACCGCTGGATCGACCAGCAGTTGCATCCCGACAAAATCTCAAATGACGCCTTGCAGGCGCGCCTTGCTCCGCTGCGCACGCTGCGTATGAGTTCGAAAGAGCTTGTCGAGAATTTCCCGGACAATCAGGTCATCCGGCAAGTCATGGACGGGAAGCGCTCCATGCCCTCCGATCCTGCACAACGTGCCATTTACCAGGTACAAATCGCCCGCCTCCAGCAAAAGACTGAGAGCAAGCAGAGTCAGCCGGAAGCTCCCGTAGCTCCCGCAGCACAGCCGGAGCCGTCCGCGAACGAAAGCGCTAAAACTGCCGAGGAACTGGCCGCCGCTGCTGCCGCGACTCCAGAGAGCATGCCTCCTGATATCGCCGACATGGCGTCTCCTGCCAAAGAAAAGGCCGGCAACAGTGCTGAGGCTCAACAATCAAGTTCCGGCGATGAGGCGTCGATGACTCCAGTCCAGGCGAAGTTAACTCCGGAAGAAGAAGCGGAAGCGAAACGCCGGCAAGACCGTCTCTATGCTGATCTCGAGTCTCAAAATCTTGTCAACTTGCCCCCGAATGAGCGCTACAAGAAAGTGATGGCGATGTCGACTGAAGACCAACTTGGTCTCGGCGAGTCATTTCGCCGCGGCGGTGGCGAAGAGTTCCTGTTCGGACTTGACCCGAAGCAGAAGGAAACGCTGCTGGCGATGAATAATCCACAGTTCGTCATTGCCGAGGAATTAAACCAGGCCAAGCTGCTGCGCACCATTTACAGTGAGCGTCAACTGGAAGAAGTGATGACCGACTTCTGGTTCAATCACTTCAACGTTTTTCTCGGCAAGGGGCCCGAACGCCTGCTAATCAACCAGTACGAACAGGACGTGATTCGTCCGCACGCTTTGGGCAAGTTTGAAGATCTGCTCGTCGCCACGGCGAAGAGCCCCGCCATGCTGTTCTATCTCGACAACTGGATGAGCGTGGGACCCAATTCCATTAAGGCTCAAGGCGGACCGGTCGTGCGGTATGGGCCGTACGGCAGGCCCCATGTGGTTCGTCCCAGGCAGCGGCGCGCCAGCGGTTTGAACGAGAACTACGGCCGCGAATTGCTTGAACTGCACACGCTGAGCGTAAACGGAGGGTACTCGCAGCGTGACGTTACGGAGGTCGCCAAGGTTTTCACGGGCTGGACGATCGAAAAAGTTCGCGACGGTGCGTCATTCAAGTATGACTCTTCGATCCACGAGCCCGGACCGAAGTTTGTTCTCGGTCACAAAATCAAAGCCAAAGGTGAGAACGAGGGCAAGGACGTGCTGCACATGCTGGCGACCAGCCCGCAGACAGCGCATTTTATTTCATTCAAGCTGGCGCAGCGCTTTGTCTCGGACAATCCCCCGGCCGCCCTCGTCGATCGTATGGCGAGCACCTTCGAGAAGAAGAAAGGCGACATCCGCGAAGTGCTAATCACGCTTTTCCACTCGCCCGAATTCTGGTCTGATCAGACGTATCGCGCAAAGGTCAAAACACCGCTCGAGTTCGTCGCCTCAGCAGTCCGCGCTACGGGCGCCGACGTTCAAGACGGCCTGGTCTTGGCGCGCCAGTTGAATCGTATGGGAATGCCTTTGTACGGTTCGCAACCGCCCACGGGATACTCGATGAAGGCCGACACTTGGGTGAGTTCATCCTCTCTCTTGACACGAATGAACTTCGCGCTCGCACTGACCTCCGGCAAGGTACGCGGCGTGAAGGTCGATACATCCCAATTAGCGGGAAATGAAGCGGGGCCCGAGGATACCACTACAACGCTTTCCACGATGGAAGCCACGCTGCTCGCTACGGATGTATCGAAGCAGACGCACGATTCCATCCTGGCGCAGTTGGCAGAACCTGAAAAGAAGAACGCTGGGGCAAGCCCGGATTCGAAATCTTCGAGCGCGAGCACGATGGCCGGCTTGCTGCTGGGGTCACCGGAATTTCAAAGAAGATGATTGCGTTCTTAGCTCTAGCTCTCTTAGCTAAGAGCCAAAGGCGAAGAGCCAGGAGCGGTTTTTATGTCGATCACCCGTCGCATTTTCCTTCGTAATGGCGCCTTGGCGGTCGTGGGAACTGCCGCAATTCCGAGTTTCCTCACGCGCGCAGCGTTCGGATCACTCGAGAGCGGAACGCGAACCAAGCGCCTGGTGGTGATCTTCCAACGTGGCGCCGCCGACGGACTCAACATCGTCGTTCCTCACGGAGAGCCGCAGTATTACGCCATGCGGCCAAGCATCAACATTCCCAGGAAAGCTGTGCTCGATCTCGACGGATTCTTCGGCTTGCATCCATCGTTGGCGTCGTTTCAGCCTCTTTGGCACCAACGACATCTCGCCATCGTTCACGCTGCTGGGTCGCCGGACGAGACCCGCTCCCACTTCGATGCGCAGGATTTTATGGAAACGGGTACTCCGGGCCTGAAGGCCACGGAAGATGGCTGGCTGAACCGCTCGTTGCAGAATTTCTCGTCCGAGAAAGTATCCCCGTTTCGCGCGATCGCACTCGGACCTTCGCTGCCTCGCATCCTCAGTGGTTCGGCGCCGGCAGTTGCCATGAACAACATCAATGATTTCTCCATCGGAGGTCGAAACCCGAAGTCATTGCGCGCGGCTAGCGCCTTCGAAGCCATGTACGATCATTCCTCGGATTCTGTTTTGCACGGCACCGGCGAGGAAACGTTCGATGCGATGAAGATGTTGCGTTCGGCCGATCCAGGCAAGTACCCGCCTGCAGCAGGGGCGAACTATCCGAGCGGTCACTTTGGCGACAGCCTGCGGCAACTCGCGCAGCTGATCAAAGCGAACCTGGGCGTGCAGGTCGCTTTTGCCGATATCGGCGGATGGGACCATCACGTCAACGAAGGCGCAGTCGAAGGCCAGCTTGCGAATGTGCTGTCTCAGTTTTCACGATCGATCGCTGCATTCTGGACGGATCTCGGTGACTTGGGCGAAGACACTGTCGTTGTAACCATGTCTGAGTTTGGCCGCACCGCGCGCGAGAACGGCAATCGCGGCACAGATCACGGACACGCGAACGTAATGTTTGTCCTTGGCGGACCAGTGAAAGGCGGAAAGGTTTACGGACGCTGGCCCGGTCTGGATCAATCACAGCTCTACGAGGGCCGCGACCTCGCGCTGACCACCGACTTCCGACAGGTGATTGGGGAAGCCATTGCAGCTCACATAGGGAATAAGAATCTGACTACTGTGTTCCCGAGCTTCGATGGCGCAAGCAGGTTTCTGCGCTACCTGGGCTAGTTCACGCTTGTGTGGCAATGGACGCTTTCGTCCGTCCCCCAATCGCGGAACCGAGCGGTTGCCCCTGCACGTAACTAGCGTGCGTTCGCGTGTAATCAATCCATGCCTCGGCGGCCATGAATGTCGTGGTGAAGCCCAGCCAGAAGGCAATTCCAAAGAATTCGTGCGGAGTGAGCTTCCGGAAAGCAAAGAAAGCGCCGACAATCGGCCGAGTTGTTGCGACCCCCAATCCAACCCCGTAGGCGCGAATCATCCATTCGCGGTGTCGCGCAATCTCTCTCCGAAGTGCGAAGACATAAGCCTTACTGATGCAAAGCAAAAAGACGAGTGCATACAACGTCGTTGCCGCTGTTTCATTCGCCCCGCCGATGTTCATCTTGAAACTCATCAACAGCGCGGAGATCCCAATAATCAGCCCCAGAACGACGAGTAACCGTCCACTCCAGCGGTGAAAGCGCAAATGCCTTTGCCGCACATTCGGCATGAATTGCACGGCCGCAAGTGCCAGAAACAGGCCGCCGGGGAGGATATGGAGGAGCGTCAGACCCGAGTGCCGCGAAAAGACTGTATCGAGCGCGGCAGCAGGGTTCGAGCCTCCACTTCCGAGGGTTCCAGGAAAAAGCAGCACAACCGTTCGCCGCGTAACGGCCGTGACTCCGATAAGGATAAGAAGCGAAACTCCGATCCACACAATGCGACGGGCATTTTTTAATACCGGCATACTGCGACCTTTTTGTTGTTTTAATTATACACTCTGTATGATTAAATTAATGCAAGGAATTGAGCCCTCGACATTACAAAATGGCAAGTCGTCAGGTGGCTGCCGACCAGACGCGCGCCCGCATCGTCGAGGCCGCTCGGAAGCTTTTGCTGGCGGAAGACTTTCGCGAGTTCACCATGGACGCCGTCGCGAAGGCTGCCGATGTGTCACGCCTTACGGTCTACTACCAATTCAAATCCAAAGCTGGACTGCTCGAGGCTCTTTACGACACCATCGCGAGGAGCGGACATCTGCAGCGCATCCGCGATGTGTTTCGTTACGGCAACGTGGCGCTGCACAAAATACATCAGTTCATCGAGGTCTTTGTGCAGTTCTGGGCCTCGGAGCGCGATGTGATCCGCCGCTTGCATGGTTTGGGAGCGATCGACCCGGAAATCGGGAAGGGGCTGCGCGAGCGGAATGAACGCCGCCGCAGGGCGTTGAAGGTGCTCGTGGATCAGTATTCGATTTCGTATCTTTTCATCAAGATCCGGGAGCAACTGGTGCTCGACAAGCTTCACATGCTCTCGAGCTTTGAGACGTTTGACGCGCTCGCGATCAACGGCCGTAGCGCGGATGATGTTTACCGGATCATTAAGATGATGGCGGATGAGACACTTGGCATGTCCCCGCGTCCGGTGTTCAAGGCTGACCCGGTGAAGACTGAGCCGCGCCGTCGCCGATCTCGATCATCACGTCGCCGTTCTCAATCTTGAGCGGATAAACAGCGAGTTTCACGTTCCGATCGTGCGCCGACTGGCCAGTCTGCGGATCCCACGCCCAAGCATGCCAAGGGCAAATCAATTTCCCGTTGGCGATCATCCCTTGCCCGAGCGGGCCTCCGCGATGCAGGCAGATGTTGTCCATGGCAGAGATTTCGCCGTTCACGTTGGCGACACAGACTTCCTTTTCGCCACACTTGAATTCTTTGGCTTCGTTTTCGGTGGGGAGTTCGAATTGCGTAGTCAGTTTTGTGAACATAGCAATGCACAAAGGAGAGGTCTGCAATCAGATGTTTAAGCGTCGTTGGGATCCTGTGAGCTGAAAGCTGACAGCTATTTCGGCTGCAGCGTCTGCGCGATCATCACTTGCCGCTTGAAGTTCTCGACCATGTTCGAATCCAGCCGTACCTCTGTTGGTTTCTTGGCCAGCGTCATTGTGTCGATCTTGTCCTGCAACTTGAGCAGCGCGTAAAACAGATTCTCCGGACGCGGCGGGCATCCAGTCACATACACATCCACGGGAACGATCTTGTCCACTCCCTGCAGCACCGCGTAGGTATTGAATGGCCCACCAACCGACGAGCAAGCACCCATCGAGATCACCCATTTCGGGTCAGGCATCTGGTCATAGATGCGCTTCACGACTGGCGCCATCTTCAAGGTGACCGTGCCGGCGACGATCATCAAGTCACTCTGCCGCGGGCTGGGACGAAAGACTTCCGAGCCAAAGCGCGCGATATCGAAGCGCGCGGTGGAAGACGCGATCATCTCAATCGCGCAGCAGGCCAGGCCAAACGTCATCGGCCACACGGCCGATTTGCGGGCCCAGTTGAAGACATAGTCGACCGTCGAGATCATGAAGTTCTTTTCGAACTTATTTTGCAACCAGCCCATTTCACCCTCGTTTCGGCGAACGTTCGAAACACTTACCCAGCAGTCTAGGTAAGGCCGCAGAGACTGTCAAACGCAGTAAGGGATAGAAGATAGAAAAGATGAAACGACACATCATTGTTAACTAGATGATAAACATGTGGAGACATTTTGAACGAAACGACGCGGGTGGAGAGGACATTGCTTACGAGAAACGATCAAATCCGAATTCAATTGAAAGGAATTGAACTTTGAGTGAAATGGCCTGTTTGCAGAAGTTGACGTGTGGCAGCACAATACCGGCATGGATCAGATACGGAACTGGCGACTCATCCTGATCGTGCTAGTCGCTTGCCTAATCGTTGGCTGCGACAGAATCAGCCGGAAAACCTATCAGGCCAATGTTGCTCTGAACGGGAAAGGACCGTTGGGAATAGCCGACCCACCGTGGGATGGACCAGATGCAGTTGTTCTGTACCGCACAGGACGCCGAGGTGTCATTTGCTACGATGCCTTCCATTCAAAGGACCTCCGCGACCGCTTGTCAGGGAAAAACGGACAACCTGTCACGGTCGAATATGACACGTTCAGCACCTTCGGAAAAATGACTGGATACAACGTGCATTCAGTGGATGGCATGATTCTGGCAAATGGGCAGCACGTGCTCAGGGAAGACTTTGCAGCTACTGCGGGTGTGGCTAGAACAGGCTCGGGTTCTGCTGGCCCCGATGACTGTTGGTGAAAAATCGTCGTTACACTCAGAATGCTCCGGCAGGGGTTTTGAGCGCTATGGCCTGATTTAAACAGTTACAATTCAACCCGTCATCAATGGCGATTGCTCGGAAGACAATCAACTACACTGTGTACCCACCTCGGTTCGACTCGGACCGGGATACGTCTTGGGATTTTCGTACCGCTACCAGAGCACGGCTGGCGGCCAAGCGATTGGGGATCGGCTCCCGACTCAGACGGAACATAAACCTCAAAAACAAACCGCCACTGCTTGATGACTGGTGGGTCGAGAGGGTTTGGGAATGGGACGGCACTACGTTCAGAGACATCACGACTGACAAGTCGAAGGGACTTCCGTAGTGCAACCAATTTGAGTGCTAAGGCCTGTTCTCGTCAACATCTGGAAATCTGCGTGACTCCGGTGTAGAGTGCTGACCATCAAGAAGACTTGGACGTGTGCTGCCGCTGGTTACTAGCCTATGTTCATATTGAAAGTTGTTACCTATTCCGCCACGATAGCAGCTATGTTTTTCTTCGCATTTTGGGCGGGTAGACTAAAACAGCAATTGATTGACAGTGTTTTTCAACCTTCGAAGATGGTGAGTGATTTTGGAGCCATTAACCTGTCGGAGCAGATAAGACGCGAGCAGATCCTCAGAGATCTTCCGAAGCAAGCAAAGTCCAAGTATCGATTGGTTCTTATGCTTCTGTTTTTGTCTGTCGCACTCTTGATAGCGGAAGTATTCTTCCTTCAAAGGTAAAAGCAGGATTTGGCCGTTGCGAATTGGCGCTGAGCACGTATTCCTGTCGAAAAATCCCGATCTCTAACAATGTCGGCGGTGTCAAGCACGTTTTGAGCAACACTTCTGCATGCACTCATGAAAGAGCGCCATTTCGCTCTCATAGTTGGTTTGCGCGTTTCCAACCCTGGGCTCGCTTTGAATCGTTCGGGTCAGGAACTCGGTCCGACCCAGCCATCTCTTCGATCACTGACCGCGATCAAGATTCGTTTCTTCGAACTCCCTCACTTACTGGGAGCGGGATGCCC
>Ga0335082_10007893_pt1 | contig 11555 bp, 11 predicted proteins | sample Lox_Sample_41_FD_206718 | JGI IMG/M metagenome (GOLD analysis project Ga0335082, IMG submission 206718) | Soil microbial communities from Loxahatchee National Wildlife Refuge, Florida, United States - Lox_Sample_4.1 | ecosystem: Environmental > Terrestrial > Soil > Wetlands | place: USA...
CTCGACGCGCATTTCGACGACATCGGCGTGCGCGGCACCGTCGACCTGCAGGCCGAGGTCAAGGCCGAGTGGGCGTGACAGCGCATGATCCCGAAAAGCGGGAACCGGTTTTCGGATAAGATCATGCGCAAAATGATCTAAGATGCCGGCCATGACCACGCCCCTGCTCAGCGCCGAGATCGGCCAGACGCTGCTCGATATCGTGGTCGCCGACATCACCACGCTGGACGTCGGCGCGATCGTCAATGCGGCCAACCGCTCGCTCTTGGGCGGCGGCGGCGTTGACGGCGCCATCCACCGCGCCGCGGGACCCGACCTGCTCAAAGAATGCGAGATGCTGGGCGGCTGCGACACCGGCTCGGCCAAGATCACGCGCGGCTACCGGCTCAAGGCCAAGCACGTCATCCACGCCGTTGGCCCGGTATGGCGCGGCGGCGGCAGCGACGAAGAGGCGTTGCTCGCGGGCTGCTATCGCACGGCGCTCGATCTCGCTGCCGCACACAAGGTTTCCTCGCTCGCCTTTCCGGCGATCTCGACCGGCATCTACCGCTTTCCCGCCGATCTCGCGGCGAGAATCGCCGTCGGAACGGTGGTCTCGGAGGTCGCCGCCGCGGCGCGCGGCATCGACCGCGTCGTGTTCTGCTGCTTCGCGCCGGACAGCGCCGAGCACCACAAGACAGCCTTTGCGGAACTGGGTTTGGCCTAGGCGCGTGGTGCTATGTCCAGCCGCACCACCCAGTCCTCCAGACCCGGCTTTGCCGCTGGATAGAGTTTCGTCACCTCCGGGTCGTGCCCCGGCACGATGTGCGCCCGCGAGGTGGCGAGCTTCTGGATCGTCTTGTAGCCCTCGAGCGTATCGCCGATCGAGTATGTGATCGGGAACACCCGGCCCTCGTCGATATGCGAGTAAAGATGGATACAGTCCGAGGCGACGACGACGATGCCGCGCTGGGTCTTCACCCGCACGCATTGCAGGCCCTTGGAGTGGCCGCCGATCTTGTGCACGGAGATGCCGGGGGCGAGCTCCTCGGCGCCGTCGTGGAATTCGCAGCGATAGGCGTAGACCTTGCTCACCATCGCATGCACGTCGGCCTCGCTGAACGGGATGCGCAGCATCTGGTGGCACATGCAGCGGCCGGTGGCGTAAGCCATCTCGGTGTCCTGGAGGTGATAGCGCGCGTTGGGGAACAAGTCGTAATTGCCGGCGTGATCCCAATGCATGTGGGTGATGATGACGTTGCGCACGTCGGCCGGCTCGACACCGAGCGCCTTGAGCCCCTCGCCCACCGGATGGCTGATCTGGCGCGCGCGCTCCTTGGCAGCGGCTTCGTCGAAACCGGAATCGACCACGAAGACACCGTGTGGCCCTTTGATTACCCACACGTAGTACGAGATCGAGGTCATCTCGTCGTGCGGGTCGCCGAACACATAGTTCTCGGAGCGTTTGCGCGCGTGACTGGCATATTTGACGGCGTAGACCTCATGGATATCGTCGCTCATGGTTTCTTCTCCGCGCCGATGGTGACGCCGGCGCGCTTCTCGATCAGCTTCACGATCGCGGTGAAGTCGCTGTCGCCGCCGTATTCGCTATTGGTCGCTTCCCACTGATCGAGCACCGCGCTCATCACGTCATGCGGCGCCCCCAGCGCCTTGGCCTCGTCGTTGCACAGCCGCACGTCCTTGAGCATCAGCGCGGTGCCGAAGCCGTAGTTGAAAGTGCGCGGCAGGATCGATTGCGGAAACTTCTGGTCCGAGGCCCGCGAGCGGCCGGAGCCGGCGTTGATGACGTCGATCATGACCGCCGCGTCGAGGCCGGCTTTCACGCCCATGGCGACCGCCTCCGCCGTCGCCGCCATGGCGCTCGCCGAGAGGAAATTGTTGGCGAGCTTCATGGTCTGCGCCATGCCCGGCTTATGGCCGATGACGAACACCGTACCGAAGACGGCGAGCGCGTCCTTGACCGCGTCGATGTGATCGTGCGGGCCCGACACCATCACCGCGAGCGTGCCTTTGTTGGCGCCGCCGACGCCGCCCGACACCGGGCAATCGATCTGTACGATGTTCTTCTTGGCGAGCGCCGCGCAAATCTTCGCGGCAACGGCCGAGCCGGTGGTCGAGAGATCGACCAGACGCTTGATGCGTTTGCCGTGGATGACACCGCCGTCGCCGAGTGCGACCTTTTCGGAAATCTGCAGCGAGGGCAGGCTCGCCATCACCGTCTCGACGCGGTCGGCGACGTCCTGCGGCGAGGAAGCGACCTGGGCGCCGAGCGCTACCAGTGGCGCAACCGCGTCGTTGCGGGTGTCGTAGACGACGAGCTTGTGTCCGGCCTCGATCAGCCGGCGCGCCATCGGCCCGCCCATGTTGCCCAACCCGATGAATCCGATCTCCATGGCGTTCGTCCCTTTGCGATTTTTTTGTATCGGCGACTTTGCCCGACCATTTCAGTGCCGTCACCCGGCCATGGCCGCACCGGCGTTATGCGACAAAAGCCCTATTGAACTTATATTAAGCTAGCTTATTATAAGCGCGCTAGAAGCGAGAGGGGCCATGACAACGCAACCGGTCAAACGAGAAATCGCCTTTACAATCATGGATGTAGCAAGGCTGCTGAAAACCTATGCCGACCAGCGGGCGCGCCAGTTCGGCATCTCCCGCGCCCAATGGGCCGTGCTGATCCGCATCGAGCGCACCGAGGGCCTCAAGCAATCGGAACTCGCCGAATTGCTCGACCTGCAGCCGATCTCGCTCACCCGCCTGCTCGACCGCCTCGCGGACAATGGACTGATCGAGCGCCGCGCCGATCCCAACGACCGCCGCGCCAACCGGCTATTTCTGACGCCGGCCGCCAAGCCGCTGCTCGGCCGTCTGTCGGAACTCGGCGCCGACATGATGGAGACGGTGCTGGACGGCCTCGACGATAGGTCGATCGAGCGCATGCTCAAGCAACTCGTCGCGCTGAAGGACAATCTGCGGCGCGCCATCAACGCCAACACGCAACCGCAAGAGGCGGTCAACGGTTGATCTGTCATGAGTGAAAAACCCCTCAAGATCGTTCCTGCGCCGGAAGCCAAAGTCGCGCCGGTTGATGCGCCGCCGGCGGAAAAATCCGGGTTCTCCGCGCGCATCGGCCGCGGGCGGCTGCGCATGGTCCTGCTGGTCGGCTTGCCGGCGCTTGCGGCGCTGATCGGGCTTGGCCTTTATCTGTCCGGCGGGCGTTACATCTCCACCGACAACGCCTATGTCGGCGCGCAGAAGGTGCTGATCACACCGGATATTTCCGACAAGATCGTGCACGTCGCCGTGGTCGAGGGCCAGCACGTCAAGCCGGGCGACGAGCTGTTCACGCTCGATCCCGTTCCTTTCCGTCTCGCGCTCGACAACGCGCAGGCCAAACTGGTGGCGGCGAAAAGCGACTACGACAAGCTCAAGACGACGCTTGCCTCGCTCAATACGCTGGTCGACCTCGCCAAGAAGAACGTCGAGTTCAAGCGGCGCGACTTCGAGCGCAAGCAATCCCTGGTGAAATCGCAAGCCGGCTCGCAGGCCGATGTCGATACGTCCGGCGCCGCGCTGGCGACGGCAGAGTTGCAGGCGCAATTCGCCGCCCAGCAGCACGACACCACGCTCAGCCAGCTGCTCGGCAATCCGAACCTGCCGCTCGCCGAATTCCCCGAATATGCGCAAGCCAAGGCCGCGCTCGACAACGCGCAGCGCGACCTCGGCCACACCGTCGTGCGCGCGCCGATCTCCGGCACAGCGACGCAGGTCGACAACATCCAGGTCGGCCGCTTCGTCGCCGCCGGCACGCCGATCCTGAGTGTCGTCGACGACCAGGCGCCCTGGGTCGACGCCAACCCGAAGGAAACCGACATCACTTACCTGCGCGTCGGCCAGCCCGCGACGCTCGAGGTGGACAGCTTTCCCGATCACGCCTTCAAGGGCCACGTGGTCGCCGTGAGCCCCGGCACCGGCGCGCAGTTCTCGATCCTGCCGCCGCAGAACGCCACCGGGAACTGGGTCAAGGTGGTGCAGCGCGTGCCCGTGCGCATCGCCTTCGACAAGGACGAAGACACGCACCTGCTGCGCGCCGGCATGAGCGTGGTGGTCGACATCGACACCGGCCATAGCCGCTGGCCCTCGTTCCTCGTCAGCGCAAAAGAACCGGCAAAATGACCGCGACGCATTTCGCGTCGATGTCGCCGAAGCTGCGGCGCATGCTGATCACGGTGTGCGCGATGACGGCGACCATCATGCAGGCGCTCGACACCACGATCGCCAACGTGGCGCTGCCTTACATGCAGGGCTCGCTCTCCGCTTCGCTCGACCAGATCAACTGGGTGCTCACCTCCTATATCGTCGCCGCCGCCATCATGACGGCGCCGGTCGGCTGGATGGCCGACCGCTTCGGCCGCAAGAAGCTGTTCATCACCTGCGTTACCGGCTTCACCGTCGCCTCGTTCCTCTGCGCGCTGGCGCAGAATATCGAGCAGATGGTGCTGTTCCGCCTGTTGCAGGGCATGGCCGGCGCCGCGCTGGTGCCGCTGTCGCAATCGACGCTGCTCGACGCCTATACGCTGGAGGAGCGCGGCTCGGCGATGGCGATCTGGGGGGTCGGCGTGATGCTCGGTCCCATCCTCGGCCCGACCCTCGGCGCCTGGCTGACCGACAATTATTCCTGGCACTGGGTGTTCCTGATCAACCTGCCGATCGGCGTCATCACCGTGATCGGCATGGTGCTGTTCATGGAGGAAACCCATCGGCACGAGCATCTCCGCTTTGATTGGTTCGGCTTCGTCGCACTCGCGGTCGGCATCGGTTCGCTGCAGCTGCTGCTCGATCGCGGCGAGCAGGTCGGCTGGTTCGACGCCAGCGAGATCTGGATCGAAGCGATCATCGGCGTCGTCGGGTTCTATTATTTCTTCGCCCATTCGCTGACGACGCCGGAGCCCTTCGTGCGCTTCGAATTGTTCAAGGACCGCAATTTCGTTTCCGGCGTGGTGTTCATGGTGGTGATCGGCGTGGTGCTGTTCGGCACCATGGCGCTGGTCACGCCGTTCATGCAGAACCTGCTCGGCTTTCCGATCCAGACCGCCGGGCTGCTGCTTGGCTCGCGCGGCGTCGGCACGCTGCTGACGATGCTGGTGGCGCCGCGGCTGATGCGTCTCCTGGAGACGCGCTACCTGATCCTGATGGGCCTGCTGCTGACCGGCGGCACGCTTTATTACATGACCGGTTTTTCGCTCGACGTGTCGCAGCAAACCATCGTCGTTACCAGCATCGTCCAGGGCATCGGTCTCGGCCTGCTGTTCGTGCCGATCACCACCGCGGCGTTCCTGACGCTGCCCGGGCACCTGCGCAACGGCGGCACATCGATCCTGACTTTGGTGCGCAATATCGGCTCATCGGTCGGCATTTCCATGGTGATCGCCAACCTGACCGACAAGACCATCGAGATGCATGCCCGCCTTGTCGAGGACGTGACGCCGTTCAACGACGCGCTGCAGATGCCGGACGTCACCGCGCACCTCGACGTGCACAGTCAGACCGGTCTGGCGATGCTCGACGAAATCGTCACCCAGCAGGCGTCGATGATCGCTTATTTGAACGACTTCAAGCTGTTGATGATCCTGACGCTGGCAACGATCCCGCTGGTGCTGATTATCCGCGCGGCTGGTGGCGCGGCGCCGAAGGTCGAGGAAGCGGTGATCGATTAGCCGGCCTTGCGGCCGAACTCCTTCCTGATCATCTCGCTATGCTCACCGAGCGCCGGGATGGCGCCGTAAGAGCGCGGCTCTTCGGCGCGCTGCACCGGCGGCGCCGGCACGCTCGCCGGCCCGCTTGGCGTATCAACCGTAATTCGGCGCAGATGCGGATGCGTTGCAAGCAGCGCCGAGTCGTTGACGCGCGCGAAAGCGATATCGGCGGCGGCGAGCTTGTCCATCAAAGTCTCGACATCGTGCTGGGCAAACACGCGCGCCACGACGCCGTCAGTCTCGGCACGGTTGTCGTTGCGCTTGGGATTGGTGGCGAATTTTTCATGTGTGCCGAGCGAGGCGTCGCCGAGCACCTTGTCGGCCAGCACGCGCCATTCGCGGTCGTTCTGGATCGAGATCAGGATGTCGGCGCCGTCGCGCGTCTTGAACACGCCGTAGGGCGCAATCGTCGGATGCGCGAGACCGACGCGCTTGAACGGATTGCCGTTCTCCTGGTTGAGCAGCGGGATGGTCATCCACTCGGCCATGGCGTCGAACATGGACACCGAAATCTCGGTGCCCTCGCCGGTGCGCGCGCGCTTGATGATCGCTTCCAGGATCGCTTCGTAGGCGTTCAAGCCCGCCGCGATGTCGACGACCGAAACGCCGACGCGCGCCGGCGCTTCCGGCCCGCCGGTCACGGAAGACAAGCCCGACTCCGCCTGCACCAGAAGATCGTAGGCCTTGCGTTGCGCGTAGGGACCACTCTCGCCGTAACCCGAGATCGAGCAGCAGATCAGCCGCGGATAGTCTCGGCGCAGCCGATTGACTGCGAAGCCGAGCTTGGCGAGCGCGCCGGGCTTCAGGTTCTGCACGAACACGTCGGCCTTGGCCAGCATCGCCTCGAGCAGCGCCTTGTCGCCATCTTTGGTGAGGTCGAGCACCACCGACTGCTTGCCGCGGTTGAGCCAGACGAAATGCGCGCTCTCGCCGTGCACGATGGCGTCGTAGTGGCGGGCGAAGTCGCCTTCTGGCCGCTCGACCTTGATGACGCGGGCGCCGGCGTCGGCGAGGTGGCAGGTGCAATGCGGCGCCGCCACCGCTTGCTCGACGGAGACGACCAACAGGCCTTCGAGGGGCAGCGACATTCAATACGACCGCGGCAGGCCGAGCACGTGCTCGGCGAGATAGGACAGGATCAGGTTGGTCGAGATTGGCGCCACCTGGTAGAGCCGCGTTTCGCGGAACTTGCGCTCGACGTCGTACTCCTCGGCAAAGCCGAAGCCGCCATGCGTCTGCACGCACATGTCGGCGGCGAACCACGAGGCGTCGGCTGCGAGCAGCTTCGCCATGTTGGCTTCCGGCCCGACGTCGTCGCCGGCTTCGTATTTGCGCGCGGCCTCGTGCACCATCAATTCGGCGGCGCGCATCTGCGCGTAGGCGCGGGCTATCGGGAACTGCACGCCCTGGTTCTGGCCGATCGGCCGGCCGAACAATACGCGCTCGCGCGCATAGCCGGATGCCTTGTCGATGAACCATTTGGCGTCGCCGATGCATTCCGCCGCGATCAAAATCCGCTCGGCGTTCATGCCGGAGAGAATGTAGCGGAAGCCCTGGCCTTCCTCGCCGATCAGGTTGTCCGCCGGCACCCGCAGGTCGTCGAAAAACACCTGCGTGGTCGCGTGGTTCATCATGGTGCGGATCGGGTTGATGGTGAGATTGGCCGATTGCGCGAGATGCATGTCGACCAGGAACACCGACAGTCCGTCGGTGCGCTGCCTGACCTTGTCGCGCGGCGTGGTGCGCGCCAGCAGCAGCATCAGATCGGAATGCTCGGCGCGCGAGGTCCAGAGCTTCTGGCCGTTGATGACGTAATGGTCGTTGCCCTCGCGCCGCGCCGTGGTGCGCAAGCTGAGCGTGTCAGTGCCCGAGGTCGGCTCGGTCACGCCGAAAGCCTGCAGGCGCAACTCGCCGCTGGCGATCTTCGGCAGATAGGCCTGCTTCTGCGCCGCACTGCCATGGCGCAGGATCGTGCCCATCGTGTACATCTGCGCATGGCAGGCCGCGCCATTGCCGCCCGAGGCATGCACCTCTTCGAGGATGGCCGCGGCGGCGCTCAAGCCAAGCCCGCTGCCGCCGTATTCCTCGGGAATAAGGGCGGCCAGATAGCCGGCATCGGTGAGCGCGCGCACGAACTCGGTCGGATAGGCGCGCTCGCGGTCGAGCGCGCGCCAGTACTCGCCGGGAAACTTGGCGCACAGCGCGCGCACCGCCTCGCGGATGTCGGCATGGTCGTCCGTGTGCGCGCTGCGCTTGCTCATCCCGTCACCTCGGCGCGGCCGTGGTCGAAGGCGACCACGTCGCGCCCGGCCACCCGCGCGCGGAAGCTTAGCACGTTGCCGTCGCGCCAGAACTCGGTGCGGATGGTCTCGCCGGGATAGACCGGCGCCGAAAAGCGCCCGGCCATGGCGATGAGCCGCGCCGGATCGTAGCCGCACGCCGCCTTCAGCAGCGCATGGCCGGCGACGCCGAAGGTGGCGAGGCCGTGCAAAATCGGCCGCGGAAAGCCGGCAGCCCTGGCGAAATCCGGATCGACATGCAGCGCGTTGACGTCGCCGGACAGCCGGTAGATCAGCGCCATTTCCGGCCGGGTCGAAAAATCAACGACGCCATCCGGCGCGCGCGCCGGAATCGCATGCGGCGCGAGCGCCTCGCGTTTGGCGCCGCCGAAGCCGCCGTCGCCGCGGCAGAACGTGGTCTGGTTGAGCGTCACCAGCAGGCGGCCGCTCGCCTTGTCGAAGATGTCGCGCTGCGAATAGACCAGCGCACCTCTGCCTTCGCCTTTGTCGACGACATCGAGAATGCGCGTGCGCCCGATCACCGTGCCCTGCGGCGCGAGCGGCGCGTGCAGCCGCATGGCGTGCTCGCCGTGCACGACCTTTTCCCAGGTGACGCCGATCTCCGGCCGGCGCAGCCAGTAGGCGGTGTAGCCCAGCATCACCGCGAAGGTCGGTAGCACTTTGAGATTTTTCTCGTAGACGAAGGCGAGCTCGTCGCGGTCGAGCGGATCCTGGCCGAGCCCCAGCCCCAGCGCGTAGAGCATGCAATCCTTCGGCCCATACGTGTGCTCGACGTCGGGGATTTGCAGCACCAACAGTTTTTCGGCGTTGAGGGGCATGGGCCGTGATGGTTAGCGGCCCCAGACTTCCTCGGCAAGTTCGACGATCATCTTAAGCTTCGCCCATTGCTCGTCTTCGGCAAGCGTATTGCCCTCCTCGGTCGAGGCGAAGCCGCACTGCGGCGACAGGCACAGCTGGTCGAGCGAAATATATTTGCTCGCCTCGTCGATGCGGCGCAGAAGCGCGTCCTTCTGCTCCAGCCGCCCGGTCTTGGTGGTGACGAGACCGAGCACCACATGGCGATCTTTCGGCACGAGGCGCAACGGCTCGAAGCCGCCGGCGCGCTCGGTGTCGTATTCCATGAAATAGCCGTGCACCTTGATGCGGTTGAACAGGATGTCCTGCTCGGCCTCGTAGCCGCCGGAGCCCATGAAGGTCGATTTATAATTGCCGCGGCACAGGTGCATGGTGATAGTCATGTCGGACGGGATGTCCGACATCGCGGTGTTGATGAGATCGCCGTAGAGCGGCCCGAGTCTGTCCGGGTCGTCGCCGCGCGCCACCATCTTGGCGCGATAGTTTTCGTCGCACAGCATCGCGATCGTCACTTCGTCGAGCTGCAAATAGCGGCAGCCTTGGTCGGCGAAGGCGCGCACGACTTTTTTGTAGGCCTGGCCGAGATCGGCGAACATCTTGTCGCGGTCGGAATAGGTTTTGGCGTCGATCGGCGGCAGCACCGGACGGCCGACCATCGCCGACGGCGACGGGATCGTCATCTTCGGCGTGCGCCTGGTGTGCGCGGCGACGAACTTGAAATGCTCGAGCATCGGGTGGCCGGAATAGCCGATCTTGCCGGTGACCTTGAGGCCCTCGTTGCGCGTCGTCACGCCGGCAAAAGCGACGCCCTGCTCCATGACGTGCTTTTCGATGCCGTCGAGGCCCCACAGGAAGTCGAGCTGCCACCACGAGCGGCGGAATTCGCCATCGGTGATGGATTGCAGGCCGATCTCTTCCTGCTTCTTGATGACGCGCTCGATCTCGCGGTCCTCGACCGCCGTGAGCGCGGCGGCGTCGATCTCGCCTTTGGCGAAACGCTCGCGTGCGGCCTTCAGCGCGGCCGGGCGCAGCAGTGAGCCGACGTGATCGGCGCGGAACGGCGGCTTGGTGCGCTTCATCCCCATACTTCCTTGGCTAGCTCCACGATCATCTTCAGTTTCGCCCACTGCTCGTCCTCGGCCAGCACGTTGCCTTCCTCGGTCGAGGCGAAGCCGCATTGCGGCGACAGGCACAGCTGATCGAGCGCGACGTATTTGGTCGCCTCCTCGATGCGGCGCCTGATCTCGTCGCGCGGCTCGAGCCGCCCCGACTTCGAGGTGACGAGGCCGAGCACGAGCTGCCTGCCGCCTTTGGGGAAGTAGCGCAGCGGCTCGAAGCCGCCGGCGCGTTCGCTATCGTATTCCAGAAAGTAGCCGTCGAAATTGGTGTTGCCGAGCAATTGCTCGGCGACGAATTCGTAGCCGCCAGAGGCGATGAAGGTGGAGCGGAAGTTGCCGCGGCAGGAATGCATGGTGACCGCCATGTCGGCCGGCTTGTCCTTGAGCGCCTCGTTCGTGACGCGCGCGTAGATCGCCGGCAGCGAATCGGGATCGTCGCCGCGCGCTTTCGAAGCCTCGCGCTCCTTCGGGTCGCAGATCATCGCCCAGGCAGTGTCATCGAGCTGCAGGTAGCGGCAGCCGGCATCATAAAAGGCGCGGATCGCCTTGCGCCAAGTCGCCGCAACGTCGGCGAAAAACTCGTCGTAGCCGGAATAGGCTTCTTTGCTCACCATGGCCCGGCCCTGGCGGAAGTGAAACGTACTCGGCGCCGGGATGCACATTTTCGGTGTCGTCTTGCACACGCTCTTAAGAAACTTGAAATGCTCGATCTGCGGATGTCCGGCGAAGTCGACCTTGCCGGTGATCTTGAGCGCCTCGGCTTTGGTTTCGACGCCATGGAATTTGATGGGCGGCGCGCTGATCCTCTCGACGCCTTTCAAGCCCCAGAAAAAATCGAAATGCCACCACGAGCGGCGGAACTCGCCGTCGGTGGCAAGCTTCAGGCCGACCTCTTCCTGCTTCCTGACGATCTTTTCGATCTCGCGGTCTTCGACCGCTTTCAGCGCGGCGGCGTCGATCTCGCCTTTGGCGAACTTGGCGCGCGCCTCTTTCAGCGGCGCGGTGCGCAGCAGGCTGCCGACCATGTCGGCGCGAAACGGCGGCGTGGTGCGTGGGGACATCGGTGACTCGCTCCCTATTATCCGTTCGTCCCCGCGCAAGCAGGGACCTAGTTCATTTTTCTTGCTGGATTCCCGCTTACGCGAGAATGAGAGGGTTTACTACTTTCCCCACACTTCGTCAGCGAGCTCGACGATCATTCGCAGCTTCGCCCATTGCTCGTCCTCGGCGAGAATGTTGCCCTCCTCGGTCGAGGCGAAGCCGCATTGCGGCGACAAACAAAGCTGATCGAGCGCGACGTATTTGGTCGCTTCCTGGATGCGCTTCTTGATGTCCTCGCGCGGCTCGAGCCGCCCCGACTTCGTGGTGACCAAACCGAGCACGACAATTTTGTTGCCCTTGGGCAGGAAGCGCAGCGGCTCGAAGCCACCGGCGCGGTCGGTGTCGTATTCGAGGAAATAGCCGTCGTAGTTGAGCTTGCCGAGCAGCGTCTCGGCCACCGGCTCGTATCCGCCCGATGCGATCCA
>Ga0335082_10007894_pt1 | contig 11554 bp, 11 predicted proteins | sample Lox_Sample_41_FD_206718 | JGI IMG/M metagenome (GOLD analysis project Ga0335082, IMG submission 206718) | Soil microbial communities from Loxahatchee National Wildlife Refuge, Florida, United States - Lox_Sample_4.1 | ecosystem: Environmental > Terrestrial > Soil > Wetlands | place: USA...
GTCGGGGTCGACGACCGCCGCCCACACGCCCGCGGCGGTGGCAGCCGCGGCCAACCAGAACGCAACGGTCGTCGACCCCGCACCCGGTGGCCCGTCGAGCGCGACGGTGCTGCCGCGCCGCAGTCCGCCCGCCGGGAGGAATGCGCCGATCGGGCCCGCGACCGCCAAAAGACGCGTGCCCGCGAGCACCGTGGGCGCGGCCTGCGTTGCTGCGGCATGCAGGCGCGCGCGAGCCTCCTCGTCCCTTCTTGGCAGCCCTGGGCGGGGAAGCAGAACCGCGGCCACGCCTCGACCTTATCGAACAGGTGTTCGACAAGGCAAGCGCCGGCTACTGCACCTTGGAAACCGGTGCTTCCATCCCGCGGGCCGCGAACGACCAGCCCGCGTCGTCGCCGTAGAACTCGAAGAGATGCTCGATCGTGAATACGGCCTTGGGCTCGAGGTCGGACCACAAGCCGGGGAGCGCCTCGACGGTCACGACGTTGGAGTACACCGTCACCTTCGACGCACCGAGGTCGAACAGCCGCCGCGCCAGCACGTCGGGCGGGCGCTCACCGTCGGCGGCCGCGGCCGAGTCGTACACCTCGATCGCCATGCCCGTGATCGAACGGTTGCAAGCGAAGAACCGCACGTCGGGCCGCGCGCCCGCTTGCACGGTGACCGTGATCGGTTGACCCATGCGGCCAGCCTACGGGGAACTGCTTCGGACCCGCCGGATCAGCGCCAGTGTCGAGCTGTCGTGCGGCGAGGGCCGGCCGCTCATGATGTCGGCTGCGCACTCCACCGCGAGCTTCTTGCCGAGCTCGACCCCCCATTGGTCGAACGAGTCGATGCCCCAGATCGTGCCGAGCGTGAACACCTTGTGCTCGTACGCGGCAATGAGCGCGCCGAGCGCGAACGGCGTGAGTTGCTCGGTGATCAGCGCCGACGACGGGCGGTTCCCCGGCATCACGCGATACGGCGGCAGCGTTGCGTCGTCGGTACCGAACGCGAACGCCTCGGCTTGGGCGATGAGATTCGCGCACAGGAGTTGTTGATGCTCGCCGAGATCGTGATCGGGCTGCGCGCGGGCAAGACCGATGAAGTCGACCGGGACGAGCGTGGTGCCCTGGTGCAGCAGCTGGAAATACGCGTGTTGGCCGTTCGTGCCGACGGTGCCCCACACGATCTCACCGGTGACGTCGGCGACGGGCGAGCCGTCGGCGCGCACTGACTTGCCGTTGCTCTCCATCTCGAGCTGTTGCAGATACGACGGCAGCTTCCCGAGCGCGTGCGCGTACGGCACGATCGCTTGGGTCTGCGCGCCCAGAAAATTGCGATACCAGCACGCGAGCACACCCATCAGCACCGGCAGATTCGCGTCGAACGGCGCGGTGCGGAAGTGCTCGTCCATCGCGTGCGCGCCCGCGAGCAGCTGCGCGAACGCTTCGGGCCCGATGGCGAGCATCACCGACAGGCCGATCGCCGACCACATCGAATAGCGGCCACCCACCCAGTCCCAGAAACCGAACATGTTCTTCGTGTCGATGCCGAACTCGGCCACCTTCTCCGCGTTCGTCGACACCGCCACGAAGTGCCGCGCCACCGCCGCGGTGTCGCCGCCGAGCGCGCCGAGCAGCCAGTCACGAGCCGAGCGCGCGTTCGTGAGTGTCTCCAGCGTGGTGAACGTCTTCGACGAGATGATGAACAACGTCTCCGCGGCATCGAAGCCATAGAGCGCGTCGATGAGATCCGCGCCGTCGATGTTCGAGACGAAACGCAACTGCAGGTCGGGTCGCGCGTACGCACGCAGCGCGTCGTAGGCCATCGCCGGCCCGAGGTCGCTGCCGCCGATGCCGATGTTCACGATGTTGCGGATCGGCCGGCCGGTGTGACCCTTCCACGTTCCCGATCGCACCGCGTCGGCGAACGCGCCCATCCGCACCAGCACGCCGTGCACCTCGGCAATCACGTCGACGCCGTCGACGACGAGCCGGGCGTCCGCCGGCATCCGCAGCGCGACATGCAACACCGCACGATCCTCGCTGACGTTCACGTGCTCGCCCGCGAACATCGCGTCGATACGCGCTCGCAAGCCGGCCCGCTCGACGAGCGCGAGCAACAACTGCAGCGTCTCGTCGGTGACGCGGTGCTTCGCGTAGTCGAGATACCAGCCCGCGGCCTCCACGTGCATCCGTTCGCCCCGCGCCGGCTCGGCCGCGAACAGCGACCGGATCGTCACCCCGGCCATCTCGCGTGCGTGCGCGTCGAGCGCGGGATCGAGCGTCACGCGAACAGGCTCGGCTGCCGCTCGAAGCGCGGGATACCGCCCCACATGCAGTAATCCATGAATATCCAGGAACGGCGGTGGATCGCCGACGGCCCGTACGCGGCGAGCGCGCACTTGTGGACCGGCGCGGGATAGCCGCGGTTCGATTCGAACCCGTACGCGGGATAGTGCTCGGCCTCGTCGGCCATGATCGCGTCGCGCGTCGTCTTCGCCACCACCGACGCCGCGGCCACCGACAGCACCTTCTGATCGCCCTTGATGATCGTGTGCACGGTGCGCGGCATGCGCAGGTAGTCGAACTTGCCGTCGAGGATGATGCGGTCGGGCACGAAGCCCTGGGCTTCGAGCTGGTCGAGCGCGCGCACCGCGGCGCGCCGCAACGCCTCCGTCATCCCCTCCACGTCGCATTCTTCGTACGACGCGTGGCCGACGCCGATGCCGCGCGCCCAGCTCTTCACCTTTGCGGCCGCAATCTCGCGTTCCTCGGGCGTCAACAACTTCGAGTCGCGAATGCCCGGAAGATGCGTCGCGTCGGGTACGACCGCGCAGACCGTCACCGGTCCTGCCCACGATCCGCGGCCGACTTCGTCGATTCCCACCACGATCCCGTCGCCCGCTTCCCAGCACTTCCGTTCGACGCGCAACGTCGGGTACGGGCCGGTCACGTTGCGCGACGCTAGCGTGCGAGTGCTCGCGGGAGTTGCTCTTGTCAGCGGTCGTACGATGAAACGCGTGAGGCCCGGCACCCGCGTCGAGGTCAGATCGCGATTCGAATCCACGTGGTCACGCGGCTTCGAGATCGCCGACTGCGAACAGAACGGTGACCAGGCGCGCTACAAAGTCCGGCGCCGCTCCGACGGCTCGATCCTGCCCGTCTCCTTCGCCGCCGACGACCTGCGCGAGGAGCGCCGCCGCGGCACGTGGTGGATCTGATCCCTAACTCTTCAGGCGTCTGATCAGGTCTTCGACGGGAATCGCGGGCAACGTGGTGGTGCGCATCGTTCCCCGAGCCGCGAGCATGATCGCCGCGTTCGCCATCGACTCCTCGTCGGGCGCCTCGATGATGTTCAAGAAGTCGTACTGGCCCATGAGCGCGTACTGCGCGTGCACCTTGAGCCCGAGCGCCTCGACCTCGGCGGTCACCTGACGGATGCGGTCGGGCTTTTGGCGCACGGTCTCCCAGCCGTCGGGCCCGAGCGTCGAGAGCATGGCGTACATCGGCATTGGCCAAAGGCTAACCGCGGCCCGGCTCGACGGACGCGATGTTGGCCGCTTCGTCCGGATCGGGCTCCGTCGCGAACCAGGCGTCGAGCATCTCGCGCGCGACCTCCGGGCTCGTGAGCCGCAGGCTCATGACCAACACGTTGGCGTCGTTCCAGCGGCGGGCGCCGGCCGCGGTCGCAGCGTCGGTGCAGAGCGCGGCCCGCACGCCCGGCACCTTGTTGGCGGCGATGGACGCGCCGGTTCCCGTCCAGCAGAAGAGCACGCCCGTGCTCGCCCGCCCGCTCGCCACCGCCTCGCCGACTCGCCGGCCGACTTCCGGCCACGGCGCCGCCTCCCCCGCGGGCGGTCCGATCAGCTCGACGTCGTGTCCGCGCGCCTCCAGGTCGGCGACGACCGCGTCGGTGAGCGGCGTGCGCTCGTCGGAGCCGAGAGCAATTCCCACAAGGCCGGAGGATACGCGCGATCGTGTCGGCCGGGATGCAGACAAAGGGGCAAGTCGTCTGGCGCACGGTGGTGGCGATCGCGGCGGTCGGCGCGGTCGCGGGTCTCGCCCGTCTCGCCGGCGTCGACCTCACCGTCGCCGCGCTCCTGCTGCTCGTCACGGTGCTCGTCGTGGCGACGCTCGGCTTCGCGCCCGGGCTCGCGGCGGCGTTCGTCGCGTTCTTGGTCCTCAACTACCTGTTCACCGAGCCGACCGGCTCGTTCAAGATCCACCGCACCGACGATCTCGTCGCGCTCATCGTGTTCGCGGTCTCGGCCGCACTCGTCGGCTGGATCGTGCAACGGCTCTCGCATCTGTCACAGGTCGCCCGCCAGCGCGAGAAGGAAGCGCGGCTGCGGCTCGACCTCACGCAGCGACTCCTCGGCGGCACCGACGTCGACGACGCATTGCACGGTGCCGCTGACGCGTTGCGCGAGCTGTTCGGTTTCACGTCGTGTCGGTTGGAGGCGGGCGGTCCCGCCCCGCCCGACGACGAGAACGTGCGCGTCGAGGCGCCGGGCGTCACGCTGCTCGCGCGGAGCGAGACCGAGCTGTCGGGCGCCGACCGCGCGCTGCTCGAAGCGTTGGTTGCCGGGCTCGCGGTCAGCGTCGACCGGCTGCGCCTGCAGCAGGAGGTGCGCACCGCCCGCCTGTTCGGCGAGATGAGCCGCCAGCGTGCCGGTTTCTTGTCGGCGATCAGCCACAACCTGCGCACTCCGTTGACCGCGGTGAAGGCCGCGGCGAGCACGTTGCTCGCTTCGTGGTCGCGCATCGACCCCGAAGAACGGCGCGAGCTGCTCGAGCTCATCTGCGACGAGGCCGAACGTCTGGAACGGCTCGTGCGCAACACGCTCGAGCTGAGCCGCATCCGCGCCGGCGCGCTCGAAGTCGAACCCGAACGGGTCGACATCGCCGATCTCGTCCAGCTCGCGGTGCGGCGGCTGCGACCGATCGCGCGTGCGCACCGCGTGCGGCTCGACGTCGCGCCCGAGATCCCTGAGGTGTCGCTCGACGTGACGATGGCCGAGCAGATCTTCCTCAATTTGCTCGAGAACGCGTTGCGGTTCGCGCCGCCCGGCTCGGAGATCCTCGTCAGCGTGCAGCCGATCCATCATCAGTTGGTGGAAGTGCGTGTCGCCGATCACGGTCCGGGCGTACCGCCCGACGCGCGCGACCGCATCTTCGAGGAGTTCCAGAGCGCGGCCGAACGGCCCGACGGCGGCGGCACCGGGCTCGGGCTCGCGATCGTACGCGCGCTGGTGCTCGCGCAGGGCGGCTCGGTGCGCTACGAAGACACGCCGGGCGGCGGCGCGACGTTCGTGTGCACCTTCCCGCTCGCCGCGCAACCGACGGGGGCGCGTCTCACGTGACCACGATCCTGCTCGTCGAAGACGAACCGGCGTTGCGGCGCGCGTTGCGCACCTTGATGCGCAGCCGTGATCTCGACGTGCTCGACGTGGCAACCGGAGAAGAGGCGATCGTCGTGGCGTCGGGCGGGGCGGCGGATCTCATCGTGTTGGATCTGGGGTTGCCCGACGTCGACGGGGTCGAAGTGCTGCGGCGCATCCGCACGTTCTCCGCGGTGCCGGTGATCATCTTGACCGCGCACTACCAGCAATCGGAGAAGATCCGCGCGCTCGACGCCGGCGCCGACGACTACGTCACGAAACCGTTCGACACCGAGGAATTGTTGGCGCGCGTGCGGGCCGCGCTGCGGAGAGTGCCCGTCGCGGCGCCCGCGCCCACACACGTCGTCGTCGGTGATGTTGAGATCGACTTGGCGCGACGGCTCGTGACGCGCGCCGGCGCGCCCGTGCACCTCACACGTACGGAGCTCGAACTGTTGGAATTGCTCGTGCGGCACGCGGGGAAGTTGTTGACGCAGGAGTTCTTGCTGCGTGAGGTGTGGGGGCCGGGGTACGGCAGCGAGAGCAACTACTTGCGCGTATACGTCGGGCAGCTGCGCAAGAAGCTCGGCGACGACGCTGCGCATCCGCGATTGATCCTCACGGAGCCGGGCATCGGCTACCGGTGGATCGCGGGCGAAGAGAGCGCTTAGGCGCGGTCACGCGCGTGGTCGGCGGCGCGCGCGGCTCCTGCTGCACAACTCGAATTCTCCTTGTTTTCTAGGCTCGATTACGTTAGTATCGAACATATGTTCGTATCCGCCGTTGAGCCCGTCACGCTCACGCAGATCGCCGCGCGACGCCGCGAGCTCGACGCGTTCGAAGCCGAATGGCTCGCCATGGTCGCCGCCTACGACCGATCCGGTCGTGCGCAGATCGACGGCTATCTCAACGCCGCGTCGGCGTTGCGCGACTCGTGTCATCTCGACCCGGGCGTCGCCGGCGGTCACGTGAAGCTGGCGCGCAAGCTCGAACAGCTACCGGTTACCGCGGACACGTTCGCCGACGGTGCGATCTCCCGCCGGCACGCGCAGGTCATCGCGAACGCGTACACACCCGACCGTGAGGCCGCGATCTCCGAGATCGAACCGATCCTGGCCCAGACCGCGAAACATGTCGCACCCAAGGAGCTGCACCGCGTGGTGCGCTACGCCACCGACGCGCTCGACGGCGACGACGGCGCCCGTGCCGACGCCGCCGATCATGCGTCGCGCGCGCTGCACGTCTCGAGAACAATTGGCGGTATCGCGGTTCTGGACGGGCGATTCGCCGCCGACCAGGCCGAGATCGTGCTCACCGCGCTCGAAGCCGAGATGGAACGCAACCGCGGCGCGAACGAGAGCAGCGATGCCGCGCCGCGTCGCGCCGACGCGCTCGTGAACATCTGCCGCCGTGCCCTCGACAACGGCGAGCTCGGCAGCTCCCGCAACGTCCGGCCCCACCTCACCATCGCGGCCGATCTCCAGCGCCTCGACGGCTCCGCCGAGCTCATCAGCGACGCGCGGATCGAAGCCGCGCACATGGGCCGGCTTTCCAAAGCGACCCTCGACCGCATCGCCTGCGACTGCACCGTGAGCCGTGTGATCATGGCGGGCAAAAGCGAGATCATCGACGTCGGCCGCGCCACCAGAGTGATCTCACCCGCGCTGTGGAAGGCCCTCGTCGCCCGCGACCGCCACTGCACCCACCCCGGCTGCGACAAACCACCCGGCTGGTGCGAAGTCCACCACGACATCCCCTGGCAACACGGCGGCACCACGGACCCCGCGAACTGCCGGCTGTTGTGCTGGCACCACCACCACCTGCATCACGAAGAACGCGCCGGGCCCGACCCGCCCTAATCTCGCCCGATGAAGCGCGTCGCGATCATTCCCCACACGCATTGGGATCGCGAGTGGTACTCGCCGTTCCAGACGTTCCGGATGCGGCTCGTGAAGCTGCTCGATCAGTTGCTGCCGATGCTCGAGGCCGACCTGTCGTACGCGCGCTTCCTGCTCGACGGGCAGACGGCGGTGCTCGACGACTACCTCGAGATCCGCCCTGAGGCCGCGGCAATACTCACGCGCCTCGCAACGGCGGGGCGACTGTCCATCGGTCCGTGGATGGTGCTGATGGACGAGTTCATGGTGTCGGGCGAGACGATGGTCCGCGACCTGCAGTTCGGGCTCACGCGCGGCACCGAGCTCGGTGGCGTCATGGACGTCGGGTACTTGCCCGACATGTTCGGTCACGTCGCGCAGATGCCGCAGCTCCTGCGGCTCGCGGGCTTCGAGCACGCGGTGGTGTGGCGCGGCGTGCCGAGCACCGTGGAGCAGACCGCGTTCTGGTGGGAAGCACCCGACGGTTCCCGCGTGCGCGCCGAGTACCTCTACGGCTCCTACTCGAACGGTCGCGACCTGCCCGACGACGCGAAGCAGCTCGTGCTGCGGGCTCGCGACTACGAGCACGAGCTTGGGCCGGCGCGCATCGGCGACATGTTGCTGATGAACGGCACCGACCACCAGATGCCGCAGCCGTGGCTCGGTCGCGTGGTGGAAGAGGCGAACGCGCAGCAATCGGAATACGAATTCGCGGTCACCTCACTGCCCGAGTACTTGGCGAGCCAACCGACAGACGGGCTCGTGACCGTCACGGGCGAGCTGCGCTCGGGCGCGCGCGCCAACGTGCTGATGGGCGTAGCGTCGAACCGTGTCGACGTGCACCGCGCCTGTGCGGCGGCCGAACGCGCGCTCGAAAAGCGCGCCGAACCGTTGAGTGCACTGTTCCTCCCGCCCGAGCAGTACCCGCACGCGCTCGCGACGATCGCGTGGCGCAACCTCGTGCTCAACAGCGCGCACGACTCGTCGTGCGCGTGCAGCGACGACGAAGTCGTCGACCAGGTGGTCGTGCGCTACGCGGAAGCACGCCAGATCGGCGAGGGTCTGACGCGCGACGCATTGGCCACGCTCGCGGCGAGCGTCGATGCGCCGAAGGGCGCGACCGTCGTCGCCAACCCGACCGCGCGCGCTCGGAGCGGCGTGATCGACGCGCTCGTGCCCGGCACCGGACCTTGCCACTTCGCCGCGGCCGACGGCACGAAGAGACCGGCCCAAATTCTGCGGGAGTTCGGCGGCGAAGGCTTCTCGACGATGGTGACGGGCCAGAAGGTGCGGTGGGTGCTCGACATGATGCGCGGCCCCGAGTTCGCGGGCCGCAACATCACGTCATACACCGTCGCCGACACGAACGACCCGTGCGACGTCGTGCTGCGCGAGGCGCGGCGCGGCGACGAGCTCGTCGACCTCTCGGAGCTCAAGGACACGATGCTCGCCCTCGGCGAGGCCGACCGCACGATGCGCATACGCATCGACGTCGCGCCGGTTCGGCACATGCTGGTCGACACCGGCCCGGTCGCGGGGTTCGGCTGGACGACGCTGCAATTCGTCGAAGGCGACGGGCCGACCACCGGGGTGCACGCAAGCGCCGCCGGCCGGCTGACGAACGGCGAGCTCGACGTACAGGTCGACCCCGCGACCGGTACGTACACCATCACTCGTTCCGACGGGCTGCGCGTGAGCGGGCTGGGCCGGCTCGTCGACGGCGGCGACGGCGGCGACACGTACAACTACTCCCCACCCGACGAGGATCTCGTCGTCGACCGGCCCGACGCGGTGCGCATCAGCCTCCTCGAAGCCGGCCCGGTGCGTGCGCGCGTCCTCGTCGAGACGGACTACACGTGGCCTGCGTACGCGCCCGGCGACGAGCAGAAGTGCACGCGCCGCAGCGACGAGACGGTGCCCGCGACCGTCCGCACCACGCTCGAGCTGCACGGCAGCGAGCCGTTCCTCCGCGTCGTACACGAGATCGACAACCGCGCGCGCGATCACCGTCTGCGCGCGCACTTCCCGTTGCCCGCGGCCGTCACCGGTTCCGACGCGGAATGTGCGTTCGCGGTCGTGCGCCGGGGCCTCACCGCGGAAGGGGGCGCCCACGAGTTCGGGCTCCCGACGTTCCCGTCGCGGCGGTTCGTCGACGCGTCCGACGGCACCGCCGGGCTCGCGCTCGTGCACGACGGCTTGCTCGAATACGAGGTCGTGGCCGACGGTCGCGAGCTCGCACTCACGTTGCTGCGCGCAGTCGGCTACCTGTCCCGCACCGACCCGCAGCTGCGGCCGAACCCGGCCGGCCCGCCGATGGTGCTCGACAAGCCGCAGCTCCCCGGCACGCAACGCGCCGCGTACGCGGTGTACCTCCACGCCGGTGATTGGCGCGCGGCCGATTGCTACGGCGCGGCCGACGCCTTCCTGGTGCCGTTCGAGCGCACCCGCGCGAGCGGCGCCGCCGCCGCGCCCCGACCCGCGAGCGGCTCCGCGCTCACCGTCGACGGCGCGGAAGTCTCCGCAGTGACGCGCGTCGGCGCCGGGCTCGCGGTGCGCCTCTTCCGCACGGAGCCGACGGCCGGCCCGGTACGCGTCGAGCACAACGGCATGCCCGGGCGCGGCCACGTCGTGGATCTGCGCGGTCGCCCGATCCGTGCGTTCACCGGAGAGGTCGAGCTCCGACCCTGGGAGCTCGCGACGCTGCAGCTCAGGGCCTGAGCAACTGGTACGCCTCCACGGGCGCGACGAAGCCCGCGAGGTTCATCCGGCCCGCCGCGACGAACGCGTAACCGCCACGCACGCGTGCGAGCCGCTCGTGCAGCTCGCGATCCGTCAGCGCGGTACCGGGCTCGGCCGACCCGACGAGTCGGGCCGCGAGATTGACCGGGACGCCGTAGAAGTCGCCCTGGCGGACCATCACGTCGCCGAACGCGAGCCCGACGCGCAGCTTCGGCAGCCCCGCGGCCGCGCACGCCTCGAGCAGGTCGAGCGCGAGCGCACACGCAACGCCGGGCGCGTTGGTCACGAACATCACCGCGTCGCCGATGCGCTTCACCACATTCGCACCTGCCGCCGCGATCACATCGCCGGTCGTCGCCTCGAAGCGCGTGAGCATCGCGGCGAGCTCGTGCGTCTCGCGCTCTTCCCACATGCCCGTGTAGCCGGCCAGATCCGCGAAGCCGACGGCCAGCTGCACCACGTTCAGGACGGATGTCGGTGCGGCCACATCGCTGTAGCGCCGGCCGACCGCGTCGAGGTGATGGCGGTGCAGCGTGTCGATCGACGCGGCGACGCGGGGAAACAGCTCGGTCGCCACCTGCACGTACATGCGCGCGACTTCGGCGTACCGGCCTGTGTTCGCCAGCGGTGCTTCGATGTTGGAGCGCATGAGCGCCACCTCGGCCTCGGCAATCCGACTGACGGCTTCGCCGATCGTGCGGGCCAGCTGCAGGATCTGGTCGTCGTCGACGAAGTCGCGAAGCACGCGGAACACGCCGAAGAGCTCGACGTCCGAAGGGCCGAAGCGGCGTTCGAACGGCCGGGGCTCGGGGAAGCCGGTGCACCGCCACACCTGGAGCGCGAAACCGGCGTCGACCTCCGCCCGGGCGGCGACTTCGGCCAGCGTGAACCGTTCGCCCGTGCTCAACGTCTTGAACGCGGCGATGCTCATCGCCGCGCCCCGCTCGTGCGCCTGCACGAGCTCGGGGATCGACACACCCACCTCGTCGAGCAAGTACTCGAACAGCTCGAGCAGCGCGGCCGCGTTCTCGGCGCCCGGCTGGTACAGGCCCGCGGCCGTGAGGTCGTCGGCGTACTCGCTCATGCGAACTGCTCCGGCGGCTCGACGGCTGTGCCACCGACCGGCAAACGCTCCCCCATCGGCAACAACGAAGCGGCCGGCTCGGCGAGCAGCATCTCGCCGACCGGCTCCGTCGACACGAACGTTGGGTCGAGCGCGGGCGCGCGCACGGTCATACCCGCCGGTACGTCCCACAGCAGCGCGGGCCGCGCGCCGTGCCAGCGCACCGCGAACGACGCGCGGCCCTTACGCAGGGGCGCGTCGTGCACCGCGATCGACTGACCGAGCCACGCGCGGCGGAAACCGGGCAGCACCTCGACCCGACGCGCCACCTCGCGCACGAGCGCGTCGCGCGTCGACAGCAGGAAGCCGGTCGGCGCGTCGCGCCGCGCCGCGCGCCGCGCCCGCAGGCCGAGCCGCTCCCACATCGCGGCCGCTTCACGGTCGAAGCCCCATGCCTCCAGCACCACGAACGTCGCCGCGCTCGGCGGCGCGAGCAACGCGTCGGCCCGCGCA
>Ga0335082_10007895_pt1 | contig 11554 bp, 10 predicted proteins | sample Lox_Sample_41_FD_206718 | JGI IMG/M metagenome (GOLD analysis project Ga0335082, IMG submission 206718) | Soil microbial communities from Loxahatchee National Wildlife Refuge, Florida, United States - Lox_Sample_4.1 | ecosystem: Environmental > Terrestrial > Soil > Wetlands | place: USA...
GACCTCGAGCCGGCGCTGGTCGCCGTACGGCATGTTCTTGGCGAGCTCATCGCCTCGGCCCTTGAGCCCCACCAGGGCGAGCATCTCGTCCGCCCGGGCACTGGCCCAGGCATCCTCGTCCCGGCTGCGCTTCGTGCTCAGGAACGCGTCGGCCAGGTTCGCATGGAGCTTGAGGTGCATGCCGACGAGCACGTTCTCGCGGGCGGTCATGTTCGCGAACAGCCGGATGTTCTGGAACGTCCGGCCGATCCCGGCATGGACCATCTCGTTGGGACGGGCGCTGCGGAAGATCCCAAGCGAGGCGAGGAGGCGGAGGTACCAGGCTGGCCGGATGATGGCGGCCAGGAGCATCACGGCGAGGGCGAGGACCGTCGCCACGACGCCCAGATCGACGAGGCTGCTGGCGCCGGCGAGGCTCGCGAGGCTGGCCAGGACCGCCACGACGATCGCCGGCATGAACCACAGGAGCGGCTCGCCCCAGGCCCGAATCGGCCGGCCGATCATCCGTCGGCCGGCGATCGAGACGCCGCCCGAGGTCGGTTCCAGGATCCCGACGATGACGTTGAAGAACGTCGTCTTGCCGGCGCCGTTCGGGCCGATGATGCTGACGATCGAGCCGAGCGGGATCTCGAGATCCACCTCGCGCACGGCGATCAGTCCGCCGAAGGCCTTCGTCACCCGGCTGGCGACGAGGATGGGCTCGGCCGCCGCCTGGTTCCCGACGGTGCTGGCCGGGGCCGTCATGCGTCGCCGATCTCGGTGGTGGGAGGCGGGACGTCGGTGACCTCCACGCCCCCGGCGGCCTCGTGGAGCTCCTGCCTCCGCCTGGTACTGGGGAACAGGCCCTCTGGACGCAACAGCATCATCGCCACGAGCGCGATGCCGTACAGCAGGTACTGGTACTGGACGAAATCGATGCTCTGGAGGATCGGGACGTGCTGGGCCTGGAAGAACTGGTTCAGCTCCTTGAGCAGGACGCTCTGGATCGTGTACAGCGTGAACGCCCCGATCACGACGCCCCAGCTGTTGCCCATCCCACCGAGCACGACCATCGCCAGGACCGTGAACGACACCACGAACAGGAACTGGTTCGGGTCGACGTTGCCCAGCTTCGAGGCGCTGAACACGCCCGCGAAGCCGGCGGTCGAGGCGCCGAGGGAAAAGGCCAGAAGCTTGGTCGTGATGGTGTTGATCCCGCTGCTCGCCGCCGCGAGCTCGTCCTCGCGGATCGCCATCCAGGCCCGGCCGAGTCGCGAGTTCTGGAGCCGGTAGATGATGACCATCACGACCGCCAGGATGATGACCATCGTCCAGAAGAACGGGAACGGGTCGAGGAAGGTGAACTTGACGCAGAAGTCCCCGATGCACGGCAGCTGCGGCTGGGGGATGCCGCCGATCCCGTTCGTCCCGCGTGTGTAGGTGTCGGCGTTGAGGAAGACGGCGGGCACGATCTCCCCGAAGCCGAGCGTCACGATCGCCAGGTAGTCGCCGCGCAGGCGCAGGGTCGGCGCGCCGAGCAGCGTGCCGAACAGGGCCGCGACGAGGGCGCCGACGATCAGCATCGGCCAGAACGGGATGTTGAGGTGGGTGATCGCCTGGGGCGAGGCGGCCAGCGCGAAGGTGTACGAGCCGATCGCGAAGAAGGCCGCGTAGCCGAGGTCCAGCAGGCCGGCGAAGCCGACGACGATGTTCAGGCCGAGCGCGAGCAGGATGTAGATCCCGGACAGCGCGAAGCCGTCGACCCAGACGACCTGCGGCTGGAAGTCTCGCAGCAGCGGCAGCTCGACGACCAAGGGCAGGCCCAGGCCGATGATCAGCCAGGTCACCAGGATCGAGATCGAGCGGTGGGCCGTGCGGAACCGGCCGATCGACGCCAGCGGCCCGCCGCCGCCGCGCAGCGACAGGCTCGGCGCCGTCACGCTCGCTCTCCAAGGGCCTGCCCGAACAGGCCGCTCGGTCTGAACACGAGCACGAGGATCAGGACCGTGAACACGGCGACCTCGGACCAGCGGTTGTAGCCGGCCTGGGCGGCGGCGACCTCGATGAAGGCGATGACGAAGCCGCCGACCGCGGCTCCGACCGTGTTGCCGATTCCGCCGAGGACCGCCGCGGTGAACGCCTTGAGCCCGGTATAGAACCCGAGATTGAACTGGACGCTGCCGAAGTACAGCCCGTAGATCATCCCGCCGGCGCCCGCGAGGGCGGCCGCGATGAAGAACGTGATCGCGATGGTCTGGTTGATGTCGACCCCCATGAGCGAGGCGGCCTCGCGGTCCTGGGCCGTCGAGCGCATCGCGCGCCCGAGCCGGGTACGGCCGACGAACAGCTGGAGGATGCCCATGAGGGCCAGGGCCACGACGATCATCGTCACGTTGAGGCCACGGGCGGTCCCGCCGGCGACGTCGAGACCGAAGAGGTTGAACGAGCCGATCGTCAGCAGGTCGAACTTCGGGAAGATCTGGGGCGTCGGATGCGGCGACGGCCCGAAGAGCACCTGGATGATGTTCTGCAGGATGAAGGAGACGCCGATGGCGGTGATGAGCGGGGCGAGCCGCGGGGCATGGCGCAGCGGGCGATAGGCGAATCGCTCGATGACCACGCCGAGGATGCCCATGAAGATCATCACCGGCACGACCACGATGACCAGCGTGCCGGTCAGCTGGATGGGATCGTTGATCGGCCGATCGAGGAGGCCGAGGGGCGTCGTCAGGATCCAGAGTGACGCGAAGGCCCCGACCATGAACACGTCGCCGTGAGCGAAGTTGATGAGCTCGATGATCCCGTAGACCATCGTGTAGCCGAGCGCGATGAGGGCGTAGATCGCCCCGAGCGTCATGGCGTTCATGAACTGCGGGAATCCCAGCAGCAGGAACGCGACGACGAGCGCGGCGACGATGATCGCCGTGCTCTTCAGCGCCGGGGATCGAAGGCTCAGGCTGGCCATCGCGTTCGCCGCTGACCTCCGGGGGTGCGTGGGCAGGGCGGATACGAGAGAGGCCGGGGAGCGGTGCCCCCCGGCCTCTCAGCTGCGGCGAACTACGGCGCGAGCGTGGCGCTCGCGTTCGGATCGGTGAAGGCCTGCTGCTTGACCCAGGTCCAGCCACCGACGCCGTTGTTGAGGGTGAGGTCGGTCTTGTAGAACGACATGTACGGGCTCGTGGTGTCTCCGTTCACGTCGAACGAGACCGAGCCGATGATCGTGTCGAACTTGTTGCCGGCCGCGGTAGCGCCAGCCCGGACCGCCTCGCGGATGCCCGCGTAGTCGGTGGTGCCGGCCGCGACGGCCGCCTTGATGCCCTGGATGATCACCTGCGCGCAGGCGTAGGCGATGGCGCTGTAGGCACCCGGATCCGCACCGAAGGCCGCCTTGTAGTCCGTCTGGAACTTCGCGGCATCGGGGATGTCATGGATGCCGGCGACGGTGCCGGAGACGTTGGCCGCCGCCTGGCCGGCGATGTTGATCGTCGAGCCCTGCGTGTTGCCATCGCCCAGGTCGGCCACGCCGTCCGGGCCCATGAACGGGATCGTCTCGAACCCGCTCACGGTCCGACCCTGCTTGAGGGCCAGGCCCATGCCCGTCGGCGTCGTGCCGGCGAGGTAGACGGCCGCGGGATGCATCGACGCGACAGCCGTGAAGAGCGGGGTGTAGTCGGTGGTGGACTTTGGCGCGCTGTCGCGCTTGACGACCTGGCCGCCGTCCTTGACGAACTCGGCCTGGAACGAGTCACCGACGCCGACGCCGAAGGTCTCGGTGTCGTCGAGGATGTAGACCGACTTCGCGCCCAGGTCGTTGTAGACGTAGTCCGCGCCGGCCGGGCCCTGGATGCTGTCCGGGGCGGCAAGGCGGACGTACGAGATCTTGGTGGGGTTGGTGGTCCGGTACTGCTTCGCGTCCGGCGGATAGGTCAGGCCGGTGTTCGTGTTGGCCGGGCTGCACATGAGCAGGCCGGCGGCGTTCGCGATCGGGATCTCGACCTGGGCGACGCCGGAGTTGAACGGGCCGACCTCGCCGACGACCATCGGGTCGTTGACGAGCGAGGTCATGTTCTTGCCGCCCTGGCCGGCGTCATGGACGCCGTTGACCGCGTCGTCCTGGCCATTGAGCTGGAGCGTCCAGCCCGGGAGCAGGTTCTGGGCGTTGGCCTGATCGATCGCGAGCTTGACGCCGTTCTGCGTCGGGACGCCGTTGGCGGTCTCACCGCCGCTCATCGGCAGTTCGGTGCCGATCTTGATGACCTTGCCGGCCCCGCCGCTGGCTCCGGCACCGGACGAGCTGCCCGGCGAGCTGTTGGAGCAGGCCGCGAAGACGAGCGCAGCGCTGACCCCGAGCACGCCGATCCTGGCGAGCTTCATGGACGATCTCCTCCTCGATGCGCGTCCGCCACGCGGCGGACGACCCTGGTCGAACCGACTGCGGGGCTCCGGGTTCGGGTCGGGCTGGCCGGCGGACGCCCGCCTGGCCGGCTCCACCGACAGGACCCCGGGGGGAGGTCACGTGGGGACGCAGGATCGGCGATGCGCTCTGACGGCCTGACGGCGGCACGACTCCCGGCGACGCGCAGGCGGCCGCCGAAGCGTTGCCGTATATTAGGGACCGGCGCACCGATTGCAACACCGGTCGTCCGCCTCCCGGGCTGGTTCAGAGCGATCACACGCTCGCCCCCGCGCGATGGGCGGCTTCAAGGCTGGGGGTCGAACGATCGGGCGGCGCCGCCGACCCAGGGAGCAAGCACCGGCTCGTGGACTACAGGGTCAGACCGGCCCGGATCACGGATGTCGACCGGATCGTCGCACTGAGCGGCAACCGGATCAGCAGCCGCGTCCCCGGGCAGCTCGACGCCGCTGACATCCTGCGCCAGCTCGTCTTCCTGCCCCATGCCAGCGTCTTCGTTGCGGAGCGACGTCGGGAGCTCGTGGGCGGCGCGGTCCTTGCGATCCGCCCCTCGGTCCGGGCCGGCGGCTACGTCGGCACGATCGATCTCCTCGTCGTCGATCCGGAGGCAGACGCGGACGAGGTGACCGACCTCCTCATCGAGGAGGCCGTCCGGTCGGCCTCGAACAAGGGTTGCGCGACCGTCGAGGCGCCGCAGCCCACGGGACTCAAGGAGCGGGCGCGCTGGGAGCGCCTCGGATTCACGCCGCAGGACCGGCGCCTCGGGCGTTCGGTTGCCGCGGCCGGAACGGCCGTCCGGACGGCCGGCTGATCGGACCGTCCATCGATCGTCGAATCGCGCCCCCGTGGCGCACCACCATCGCCGGGCGCGCGCGGCCTCGGGCCGCAGCGGCGCCGGCACCATCAAGGAGAACAGGTTGAGCAAGAACGTCGCGGTCTACGTCGACGTCGCGAACATCTTCTATGCCGCCAAGGCCGCGGGCGTCGACATCGACTACGTGACGCTCCTCAAGGCGGCCAGTGCGGGACGGGACCTCGTGCGCGCCTACGCGTACACGGGCCTCGACCCGGACAACGAGAACCAGCGGAACTTCCACGACTTCCTGCGGCGCCACGGCTACAAGGTCGTGAGCAAGGACATCCGCAAGTACGGCGACGGCAAGGTCAAGGCCAACCTCGACATCGAGCTCGTCGTCGACATGATGAAGACGGCCCGGAACCTCGACATCGCGATCGTCGTCTCGGGCGACGGTGACTTCGCGCCGGCCATCCGCGCCGTCCAGGAGATGGGCGTGCGGGTCGAGGTCATCAGCTTCCGCGGCAACACGTCGTCGGACCTGATCGACGTCGCCGACGTCTTCACCGAGATCACCCAGGTGGCCAAGGTCGAGAAGGGTTCGTCGAGGTCGGGCCGGCGGGTCGCCGGCGATGACGAGGACCTGTCGATGACCGAGGTCCCGGACAAGATGACGGAGGGCACCGGGGACGGCCGCCGGCGGCGCGGCGGCCGAGCACGGAGCGGCGAGCCTGCCGCGGCCCGGCGGACCAGCACCCGCAGCCGAGCGGCCGCCGCGCCCGAGCCGGAGGTCGCCGCCGGCGATGGCGAGATCGTGGTCCTGCCGGGCGAGAAGCTGTCGCGAGCGGGACGGTCCACCCCCCGCCGCGCCGTTACCGCGGACATCGAGACGATCGCCGCCGTCGAGGCCGAGGGCCTGGCCGCCGACGAGGACGAGGTCGAGCTCGTCGGCTCCAGCGGCAGCCCGTCCGAGATGGCAGGCGAGCCGGGCGACGACGCCGGGCGCCGGCGCCGGCGCCGGCGTGGCGGTCGCGGTCGCGGTCGCGGCCGTGGACGGGGAGAGGAGACGACGACGGTCGCGGGTGCGGCCGATGGTGGTGACGAGGACGTCGAGGAGCTCGAGCCGCTTCCGGAGGCGCCACGGCGCGCCGCGTTCTCGTTCGGCTCGGTGTGGGACTCGCAGCTCGGCGTGCCGGCGGCGGGCGCCGCGAGCCGCCCGGCGGCGAGCCTGCCGGTCGACGACGAAGACCTGGAGGAGCCGGAGATCCCGGAGTACCTCCTCGCCGAGCGCCGCCAGCGCGAGCAGCGGAACCATGGGCGCGGCGGCCCGCGCGGCCGCGGTGGCGCGTATGCCGCGGCGATGGACCGCGAGCGCTTCGGCCACCGTGGCACCCCGTCGCGCTACGCGGAGCCGCCGAGGCGCGAGCCGCAGGGCGGCGGCCGGCCGGCTCCCGGCCGCGGGCCGCGGTTCGATCGGCCCGAGCGGCCGGATCGCGGCGAACGGCCCGCGGCCGGATCGGGCGGCGAGCCGTGGAGCGAGGTCCCGCCGGAGATCGAGGCGATGCTCCGATCCCAGCTGGCCGCGTCCGGCGGCCGGCCGGTCCGAGCGCCCTCGGGCGGCGAGGCGAGGCGCGGCGAGCCCGGTGAGGTCCGGGCGCCGTCCGCGACCCCGACTCCGACGTCAGGCGGCCAGGCCGCGGGCGGCGAGCCCGCCGATGGCGAGGCGACGGCCGGCGGACGTGGTCGCGGGCGAGGCCGGGGCCGAGCCGCATCCGGAGCGTCCTCGACTCGGACGGCGGCGTCGTCGGCCGCCGCGGGCGAGCTGATTGCCGTCGAGAGCGGGCGCGCCGCCGACGGCTTCGAGGGGGTGAGCGCCGACGGCGCGCCGGCCGGCGGGGCGAAGGTGCCCAGCCGACGGCGAGCGCCGTCGCGGACGGGTGCCTCCCGGGCGAGCGCCGCAGGCGGGGACGTGGTCGCGGCGAGCGTCGAGGCCGCACCGAAGCAGGCCGCGGCGAAGACGGCCTCGTCGAAGGCGGCCCCGAAGGCGACCGCGACCCGGCGACGGGTCACGCCGCGCCCGGCCGCCGGCATCGAGGCGTCTGAGGCGCCCTCCGGTGACGTCGCATCCGGCGGCACCGACGCGGCACCGAAGCGTCGGACTCGACGGACGGCGCCCGACACCGCGAGCTGACCGCGGCTTCGCTCGCCGCGAGCGCGTGACCCTGGTCGTCGCGTGGGGGCCGATCGTCGGCTGCTGACCCTCGGCCAGCCGGCCGCCCTCGCGGCGGTCGAGGCGATGCTCGGCTCGCACGTTCCGCACGCCATCCTGCTGGTCGGGCCGGCCGGCGTCGGCAAGACGACACTGGCCCTCGACCTCGCCGCCGCGCTGCTGTGCGTCGATCCCGATCCGGCGGCGCGACCGTGTCGCGCCTGCCGGGCCTGCCGGGCGGTTGCCCACGGCAACCACCCCGATCTCCATCGCCTGGCGCCCGGCGGGGCCGGGAGCGTCATCCCGATCGGTGGCCGCGAGGACCGCGGCATCCGCGACCTCGTCGCGGAGCTGGCGTTCCTGCCCGTGGAGGGCGGGGCGCGAGTGGCCGTCGTCGAGGCCGCGGATCGGATGACCGAGGACGCCCAATCGGCATTCCTCAAGACGCTCGAGGAGCCGCCGCGCGACGTGACCCTCATCCTGTGCGCGTCCGACGAGGAGCGTCTCCTGCCCACGATCCGATCGCGCTGCGTGCGCCTGCGGCTTGGACCGGTCCCCCGGCGTGACGTCGAGACGATCGTCCGGGAGCGAGGCCTGGCCGACGCGCCGGAGGCGGCGCGCGCAGCTCGCCTGGCCGACGGGCGGCCGGGCGTCGCCTTGGCCTACGCAGCGTCGCCCGAGGCCGTCCGCCTCCGGTCGGAGATCGCGCGGACCCTCCTCGACCTCGCGTCGCGCGGCCGGACGGACCGCCTCATCGGCATTCGCGACCTCGCCGGACGGGCCTCCGAGCTGTCGAAGGCGATACGGGATGGCGCGGCACGGGCAGCAGCCGCAGCCGGGAGCGACGGGGCCGGAGCCACCGGCGCGCCGACAAGCGGGCGTGGCCGTGGTCGCGGCCGAACGGCCCGGGGCCGGGCCAGCGCGGTGGACGACGGCGCCGGCGCGAGCGCGGACGGCACCTCCGGCGCGAGCGACGAGGGCGCTTCGACCCAGGTCCCCGAGGAGACGGCAGGGGGCGATGGTCGGGCCGTCCGGATCCCTGCGGCCGAGCGGCGCGCGGCCGCGCTCGCCCTCGTGGCCGTCTGGCGCGACCTCCTCCGTGACCTCGCCGCGGTCGTCGGCCGGGATCCTCGACTCGTTCGCGATACGGATCTGCTCGACGACCTCACCCTCGTGGCGCCAGGGTTCGACGAGGCCGCCATCGGGCAGGCGCTGGCGCGACTCGACGTGGCGGGCGAGCGCCTCGAGGGCAACGTGAGCCCCGAGATCGTCCTCGACGTCCTCGCGCTCCGGCATCGCGCCAGCCCGACCCGGGCGTGAGCGCCGAGCGCCGCCTGGAGGCGATCGTCCGGGGCCGGGTGCAGGGCGTCGGCTTCCGGATGTTCGTCGCTGATCGAGCCATCCAGCTCGGCCTCAACGGCTGGGTTGCGAACCAGGCCGACGGCGGCGTCCGCGTCGTGGCGGAAGGCCCGGACACCGCGCTCGGGCGCCTGCTGCTGCACCTTCACGATGGACCGCCGGGTGCTCGCGTGGAGCAGGTCGACGAAGCCTGGAGCGTGGCCGGCGGCTCGTATGACGGGTTTTCGATCCGATCGGGTTGGCACGCCGGCGACTGACCGACCCATGACCTGCGGGCTATGGCCTGCCGTGTATCGAACGGCCATGCTGGCGTCGTGGAGGCCCAGGCCCAGCTCGACCAGCCAGTCGCGGAGACCTTGCCCGAGCAGTACCGGGCCGTCCTCGATCGGGTGGCCGAGCTGGAGTCCTCTGGCCAGCGTCGAGCCGCCGATCAGGTGCGGCGAGACGCGATCCGGGCCTATTCACGGGCCTGGAACGTGCGAACCGCGAAGCGCCTGGACACGCTCGCCCAGCGGGCCGATCGCCTGCTCGCGTCGCCCCGGCCGGATGCGCGGCGCGCGGACAGCCTCGCCGGATCGGCCGCCGAGTCGGTCCTCGGCCTTCGACGCCGACTGACGTCGGCCCCCGGCAATCCGCCCAAGCCGACACGGGACGCGGCCGCGGCCCTGCCACGGGAGCATCCGTCCGCCTGACCAGCGCCACGGTCGTAGGCTTCGGTCCGTGATCGACCCGGGGCTCGCCGGACGCCAGGACCGCCCGGTCCCCGGCATCGACAACGGCTACGTGGCCGGCTACCGGGTGCGCTTCGACGAGGCCGGGCCGGACGGTCGGATCCGGACCTCGGCCCTCCTCCGCTACGCCCAGGATGTCGCGTGGCGCCACTCCGAAGACCTCGGTTTCGACCGCCAGTGGTATCTCGAGCAGGGCCGCTGGTGGGTGGTCCGGGCCGTGGAGCTCGAGCTGCTGGCACCGATCCCGATGGGGCGCACGCTTCGGGTCTCGACCGCCGTCGTGGGCCATCGCCGGATCTGGGCGCGGCGGCTGTCCGAGGTCCGGCTCGCCGACGCGGAGCTGGCGGCCCGGGTCATCACCGACTGGGTCCTGATCGACGACGACGGGCGAATCGTTCGGATCCCGGGCGACTTCGGCCTCAGCTTCCGGAGCCCGGAGCTGGCGGGCGAGATCATGAAGGTCGCTCTCGACGGCCCGCCCAGGCCCGGAGGCACGGCCGGGATGGACGGCGCGGCCGGGGCGGCCGGCGCGGCCGGGGCGGCCGGCGCCTCGGGATCGGCGGTCGTTCGCTTCCGGGTCCGCCCCCAGGACCTCGACCCGATGGGCCACGTCAACAACGCCGCCTACCTCGACTGGCTCGAGGAGGCGCTCCTGCAGGCACCCCCGGGCGGCCTCGGGGTGACCGACTTCCCCCGGCTGGCCAGGCTCGAATATCGCTCCTCGGCGGAGCCCGGCGACGAGATCGTGGTGTCGGCCTGGCGGGACGGCGGGTCGTGGCAGGCGCGGATCGAGCGACCGTCGGGCGAGGAGCTGCTGCGCGCGGCGGGCGTCGCCGGCGAGGCGGTCGATGGGACGGCGCATCGGCGAGGCTGATCGCGGCCCGCGCGGCCCGCGACATCGCGCTCGAGCCCCGGTCAGATCCCGATCGGCTCGCGGACGAGGACCACGGTCGTGCGGTCCTTGATCCACTCGCCGTAGATCACGAGGACCTTGGCGAGCATCGTGTCGACGCCCATCCGCTCACGGACCCGGGCGTTCTCCCACGGCAGGACGACCTCGCGGACCCGGGCCATTGCGGCCTCGAGGTCGGGAACCACCTTCTGCGACCCGGCGACGAGGATGACCCGGCCCGCGCCACCCGCATAGGCCGCGAGCTGGTTGCCGGTCGCCGAGGCCGCGACGAGCGCACCGTCCTCGGTGACCGCGGCGACCGACCCGAGCTCGTAGTCGGGGGTCGCTCCCAGCTTGCGCATCTCGCGTCCCTGGGTCGCGCGGTCCATCGCGTACAGCTTCGGGCGGACGGCGTCGAACCGCCCCGACTCCATGAAGTACGAGAAGAGCCCCAGGTCCTCGATCGTCTTCGACTTGCCCGAGTGGATCTCCGCGCCCTCCGGCACCAGGGAGATGACGAGGTCGCGAGCCTCCGCCGCGGTGTCGACGACCCGGGCATCGATCCCGCGGCGCCGCATGACCTCCGCGATGTGCTCGAGGCCGATTGACGACGTGGCGTCGATGAATGGTGTAGTTGCCATGTCAACAAGTATGCGGGATCGCCGTCACGGCGCAAGGGCCGGGTCGGTCGCTGGTGCTTCGGGGTTACGCCGGTGCTCACCTACCATCGGCCCGGTCGGTAGTGGGTCAGTTTGAGAGGCTCCGGGGGTTGACTTTCAGGGCCAGAGCGTGACCATGGCTTCATGCCTGAGCGGTCACGCAATCGAAAGCTCGACCTGAACCAGCTCGCCAAACAGCTCGTGGACGAGGCGACGCGCGACGAGCCGCTGCCGACGACGGACTCAGCGAAGGACCCCGCGGCGGTCGAACTCGGGCGACGCGGCGGCCTGAAGGGCGGAAAGGCTCGCGCCGCAAGTCTTACCTCGGCTGAGCGATCGGCCATCGCTAAGAAGGCCGCTGCAGCCCGGTGGGCAGCCCGTCAGGGACGGGAAGACTAGACGCTGCGTGCTCGGCGATTCCCCGGTCGCGGGGATCCTTGAGGGCGGGCTGATCGAGGACCTCCAGGATTTTGGCGGCCGGCGCGACGATCGCGATTCCCATGTTGACCGTCTCT
>Ga0335082_10007896_pt1 | contig 11553 bp, 9 predicted proteins | sample Lox_Sample_41_FD_206718 | JGI IMG/M metagenome (GOLD analysis project Ga0335082, IMG submission 206718) | Soil microbial communities from Loxahatchee National Wildlife Refuge, Florida, United States - Lox_Sample_4.1 | ecosystem: Environmental > Terrestrial > Soil > Wetlands | place: USA: Florida...
CGACGACGGCGGTAAAGACGTGTTCGTGCACCACAGCGCGATCGTCGGCGAGGGCTTCAAGTCGCTCGCCGAGAACGCGAAGGTGCAGTTCGAATCCGCCCAGGGCGAGAAGGGTCCCGAGGCGAAGAGCGTCACGCTCGCGTCCGTGTAAGCGTGAGACGGCAGCTGGCGCGGTTTTCGCGGCGGCTGCCGTTCCTTCCGTCCGTCCAGACGAGGAGCCAATGGCAGCGAGAAACCAACAGACGATGCCCGAGCGAGCCCGCGAGTCGGCGGTCGCAGAGAGTTCTCCGCAGGGCGGCCCGGGGATTCAGGAGCCTACCGAAGCGCACGCGGGGCGGTCGTAGCCATCGACGCGGGCGACGAGCGGAGCGACGACATCGAGCCGGCCGCGGCGACGCCGCAATGCTCCCGATGCAGACGCTCACCGCGCAGCGCCGAGGACGAACTCGCATGGGCGACGGTCGACGACACCGACGTCTGCCCTGGGTGCTTGACGATGGCTGACAGCGAGCGACTTCGCAACGACAGCTGCTGACACCCGTGCGTACCGCCATCGTTTCGACCTATCCGCCGCGTGCCTGTGGGATCGGCACCTTCGCGGCCGACATTCGTGCGACGCTGCTCGGAGTCTCCGGCATCGAGCGCGCGGATCTTGTCGCGGTCACCAACGAGCCGTCGAGCCCGCAGCAGCGCGGGCTGCTCGGGACGATTGCGCAGGCCGTGCGCGGTGATTACGTCCGCACGGCGCGGATGCTGGGGCGGCTCGACGTGGACGTCGTGCTGCTCCAGCACGAATACGGAATCTTCGGGGGGCGCGACGGCGAGTACGTGCTCTCGTTCGCCCGCGACCTGTCCCAGCCGCTCGTGGTCACGCTGCACACGGTGCTTTCGGAGCCGACGCCGCATCAGTCGGAGGTGCTGACCGAGCTTTGTCGTGAAGCAGAGCTCGTGATCGTGATGACCGATACGGCACTCGGGCTGCTCGTCACCTCGGACACCTGTCCAGCGGAGAAGGTGCGCGTTGTCCCGCACGGCGCGCCGAGCCGTCTCACCTCGCGTGCGGCGAAGCGCGACGAGCGGAAGGTGCGGGCTGACGGGGGTTTCCGCCTCTCCACCTTCGGGCTGATCTCTCCCGGCAAAGGGCTCGAGACCGTGATCGACGCCCTGCCCGCAATCGTCGACCGTCATCCGGAAGTCACGTACATCATCGCCGGCCGTACGCACCCGGACGTCGCCCGCCGGGAGGGAGAGCGGTACCGATTGATGTTGGAGCGTCGGGTCCTCGAGCGTGGGCTCGGCGACCATGTCGAGTTCGACGACCGCTTTCTCGCGATCGAAGAGCTCTCGGATTTGCTCGCAGCGACGGACGTGTTCGTTACGCCCTACCACGGCCGCGAGCAGATCGCCTCCGGCGCGCTCACCTACGCGATCGCAGCGGGCTGCGGCGTCGTCTCGACTCCATACTGGTACGCGCAGGACATGCTCGCCACCGGCGCGGGCCGGGTGGTGCCGTTCGATGACCCAGCCGCTATCGCGAGCGCCGTCTGCGACTACATCGAGGACCCGGAGGCCCTCGTCGCGGCGCGGGCCGAGGCCCGGCGGATCGGATCCGCGCTCGCCTGGCCGTCGGTGGCTGAGGCGACCGCCCGAGTGCTCCGAGAAGCGCACCGTGCCGCTCCGCGACGGCGGCCGGTCGGCGTCGCCGATCTGCATCTCACGAGTCTGCGCAGCGACCATTTGCTGACGCTCGTCGATGACGTCGGAATCGTGCAGCACGCAGACGGGATCATCCCCAACCGGGACAGCGGCTACTGCGTCGACGACGTCGCCCGGCTTGCCGTCGTCTCGCTCGCGCTCGCCGACCGCGGCGATGAGCAGGTCTGGCGCCCGATCCTCTACCGCGCACTGGCGTTCCTCTCTGCGGCAACCAGCGACGACGGCATGCACAACTTCATGGGCTTCGACCGGCGCTGGCTCGACGAGCCGCACGTCGGCGATCACGTCGGCCGTTCCGTGTGGGCGCTGGGCGAGATCCTCGCCACCGCCTGGATACCTGCGATCGTCGTCCCGGCCGGGGATTTGCTCGCGCGGCTCGTTGGCACACTCACGGGAGAGGTGTCATTGCGGACGGCGGCCTACACGGTGCTCGGCCTGTCGCGCCTCGACGCCGACCGCCTGGACCTTCGCGCCCGACGGCTGCTCGAGCGGCTCGTCGACCAGCTCGCCGCCGCGTTCCGCAGCGCCGCCTCGGAGGACTGGCGTTGGTTCGAGGAGGAGCTCAGTTACGACAACGCGCGCCTCTCGCAGGCGCTGATCGTCGGGGGGGTCGCCGTCCGGCGCGACGACCTGATCGAGCTCGGACTCGAGTCGCTCCGCTGGCTCGGTGACGAGTCCGGGTTGCCCGACGGCGTGTTGCGCCTCGCGGGCCACCACGGCCGGCACAGGGACGAGGCTGTCGAAGGCACGGGCGACGAGCAACCGCTCGATGCCGCTGCCCTGGTGGAGGCCGAGCTCGCCGCCTTCGCCATTACTCACACAGCCGAGCACGGGTTCATCGCCACGCGGGCGTTCGAGTGGTTCCTCGGGCGCAACCGCCTGCAGAAGCCGCTCTACGACTTCGCGACCGGCGGCTGCAGCGACGGCCTCGGCAGTGAGGCGATCAACCAAAACGAGGGCGCCGAGTCCACGCTCGCCTTCCATCGCGCGGCGCTCCTTCTCGACGCCGCCGGCGTTCGGGCCGAGGTTCGCGAGCCCGCCACCCTGCAGTCGGTCTCTGCGTGATCGGCGCAGAGCTCTTCCAACGGCACGCGGGAAACCCGATCCTCACCGCCGAGGATTGGCCCTATCCGGTCAACGCCGTCTTCAACCCGGCAGCGACCTTCGTCAACGGCGAAACCATTCTGCTCGCCCGAGTCGAAGATCGCAGAGGGATCTCGCATCTCGCTGTTGCAAGGTCGTCGAACGGCGTCGACAGCTGGACCGTCGATCCCGAACCGCTCGTGGCACCGGACGAAGCGGTCCCCGGTGAGCAGTGGGGCTTCGAGGACGCGCGCTCGCGACCACGACGGACTTCAGATCGGTCGAGCGCCACGGGATCGTCAGGCAACCGGAGGACAAGAACGCCGCGCTCCTGCTCTATCGCATCGACGGCCGCTGGATCCTTCTTCACCGTCCCAAGACCCAGTTCGGAGGGGGCCACGGCGAGATCCTTCTCTCCCGCTCAGACGACCTCGTCAACTGGAGCGCGCCCGAGCAGGTGCTCCAGCCCCGTGCCGGCGCCTGGTGGGACTCGCTCCGCATCGGGCTCGGGCCGCCGCCGATTCGCACCGAGCACGGCTGGCTGCTCGTCTACCACGGCGTCAAGGAGACGGTCGCCGGCGAGATCTACCGCGTCGGCCTCGCCCTCGTAGACCTCGAGGAGCCGACACGCGTCCTCCGCCGCCTCCCTGCCTGGGTCCTCGCACCGCTCGCAGCGTACGAGCGCAACGGCGACGTTCCCAACGTCGTCTTCCCCTGCGGCCTGCTCGAGGGGCCCGACGGAATGATCCGCCTGTACTACGGAGCCGCCGACAGCTCCATCTGCCTCGCCACGGCACGAATCGACGACTTGCTCAACGCCGTGCTCGCCGCCTCTGCCGACTGAGCCACCTCGCGCCATTTGCGCGCCACCACGCGCCACTCAGCAGCGGACTTGAGCGGATCAGAGCGGACAACGACAATGCCCGCAGGCGCGCCTCCGGCGAACAAGAGGCCGCATCGTTGAGCCGAAACGGCCCTACGAACGGCCCCGTTTCGACGAAGCGGGCGATGGGGCTCGAACCCACGACCCTCAGCTTGGGAAGCTGATGCTCTACCAACTGAGCTACGCCCGCGTGGTGGAGTCATCCTAGCCGCAGCCGCCGAAATCGTTCCCGCGGACGACGAGCTTCACGCCCGCCTGTCCTACACTCGTTCGACCGAAGAACCAACAAGGGGGAACGAATGGCAACGACCACAGCGTCGGGCGCGTACCAGCTCGACGAGCTTCGCGCCGGCTTCTCGGGAAGCATCCTCGACCCGGGCGCAGACGGCTACGACGCCGCGCGGCGCGTGCACAACGGGCTGATCGACCGGCGGCCTGCGCTGATTGCGCGCTGCCAGAACGCAGCCGACATCGCCGACGCGATTCGGTACGCGCGCGCGAACGACCTCGACATCTCCGTGCGCGGCGGCGGTCACAACGTCGCCGGTCGAGCCGTGGCTGACGGCGGGATGATGATCGATCTCGCGCCCATGAAAGGCATTCGCGTCGACGCCGCCACGCGCAGCGTGCGCGCACAGGGCGGCGTGCTCTGGAAAGAGCTGAATCGCGAGACGGCCGCGCACGGCCTCGCCGTCACCGGTGGGGCGATCTCGACGACGGGCATCGCCGGCCTGACACTCGGCGGCGGGCTCGGCTGGCTGATGGCGAAGTACGGCCTCGCCGCCGACAACCTGCTCGGAGTCGAGCTCGTGACCGCGGACGGGTCGATCGTCGACGTCACTGCCGACTCGGATCCGGACCTCTTCTGGGCGCTGCGCGGCGGCGGCGGCAACTTCGGTGTCGCGGCTTCGTTCGAGTACCGCCTCCATCCGGTGGACCTGGTCGTGGGCGGGCTCATCGCGCACCCGATCGACGCGGCGGCCGACATGCTGCGCTTCTACCGCGACGCGTCGGCGTCGGCATCCGACGACCTGACCGTGTTCGCGGCGGTCGTCCACGCACCGGACGGCTCGGGCCTGAAGATCTCCGGGATGATCGTCTTCCACACGGGCGCCCCGGACGAGGCCGAGCGCGAGCTCGCGCCCTTCAAGGAGTGGGGTTCGCCACTGATGGTCGAGGTCGGCCCGATGCCGTACCCGGTCATGAACACGCTCCTCGACGCCGCCTACCCGCCGGGACTGCAGAACTACTGGCTCTCGAGCTTCACCTCCGGCCTCTCGGACGGGCTGATCGACGTCGTCGTCGAGCGCTTCGCAGTGGTTCCCTCACCGATGACGGGAATGGTCTTCGAGCAGTTCCACGGCGCGGTCTGCCGTGTCGGGGTCGAGGACACGGCCGTTCCGCACCGCGAGCCGGGCTGGAACCTGCTGATCCCGTCGGTGTGGGCCGACCCGGCGGACGACGATGCAAACATCGCCTGGACGCGCGACACCCACGCGGCGCTTGCACCGCACCTCACCGATCGGCGCTGGCTCAACTACCTCGGCGACGATCAGGGGGAGGACGCGATTCGCGGCGCGTACGGGCCGAACTACGACCGCCTCGTCGCGGTGAAGCGGAAGCACGACCCGGACAACGTCTTCCACCACAACCACAACATCGTTCCCTGACCAACCGGGGCGCCGGCTCAGGCCGGAGCCGGCGCCCCCTCGTACACGTCGATGAAACGGCGGTAGTTGTCCGCGATCCTGGCAACGGCCGCCTCGCGGTCGAAGCCCTCCGGGTCGGCGGCGTACGCCTTCACCGACTCGGAGAAGATCGAGCGTCCGATCGCGAAGCCGATATAGCCCGGCAGGCCGGCGCCCGCGCGGAGCCACTCGTCGACCTTGGCGTCGGACGCGCCACGACCGAGCACGACGCACGAGACGTGGTCCCGTCCTTCGCGACGGGCGAGGTGCGCGATCTCGCGGCACGCCTCGCGATCGTCGAGCCCCTCGATCTTCCACACGTCCGGCTCGACGCCGCCGTTCTGCAGCTGGAGGATCGCCTCGAGCATCAACTCGGGTCGAAGCTCGGTGTCGTAGCGGTCCTCGCTCCCGCCCACCCGCTCGAGCTGCGCAGGCTCGGCGGGAACCAGCAGCTCGAACAGGTACTTGCGACGCCGTTCGTGCAGCCATTCCGACAGCCGGCGCAGCTTCGCCGTCTGACGCTCGTTGAGCTCGGCGTCTCCCTCCGGGTTGTAGCGGACGAGAACCTTCGAGAAATCGGGGTCGAACTCCTCGATCTTCTCGCCGAAGCGATCGCCGTACTCGAAGTCGAACTCGTTCTGCCCCGACTTCTCGACCGGCATGGCCAGCTTGTACCCCCCGGCCTTGGCCGCCCGGGCAACCTCGGGGCCGTACTGCCCGTCGACGAGGACGCCGGCCGCATCCTTCGGCACCCCTTCGCCGACGGCGCGCTGGAAGCCCTCCCAGATCAGCTGCTTGGCTCCGGGCACCCGCGCCGGGTCGCCGACCATCTTCTCGAACGAGCCGCGATGGTCGAAGGCGAGGACGTACAGCTGCTCGTCGTAGCCGAGGTCGTCGATTCCGATCGGGTTGGTCATCTGAACTCCCTTCCTGTGAAGTGCGTGAGCTTCTCGAGGTTGTGGCGCGCTTCGATCCGGCGCACCGTGCCGGACCGCGAGCGCATGACGATCGAATCGGTGACCGCGCCGTCGCGCACGTAGCGCACCCCGCGCAGCAGCGCGCCCGTCGTGACGCCCGTCGCCGCGACGAAGACGTCGTCGCTGCCGACGAGGTCGTCGGTCGTGAGCACGCGGTCGAGCTCGAACCCGGCCGCGATGAGCGTGTCGCGCTCTTCGGGCGTGCGCGGCCACAGCCGTCCCTGGATGCCACCGCCGACGCACTTGAGCGCCGCCGCCGAGATCACGCCTTCCGGCGTGCCGCCGATCCCGTAGAGCAGGTCGACGCCGGTCTCCGGCCGTGCGGCTGCGATCGCGGGCGCAACGTCGCCGTCGCGGATCAGGTTGACGCGCGCGCCAGCCTGTCGCAGCTCGCCGATCAGCTGCTCGTGGCGTTCGCGCTCGAGCACGACGACGCGCAGGTCGGTCGCCTTCACGCCCTTCGCCCTGGCGACGGCGTTGACGTTCTCGGTCGGGGTCGCGGTGATGTCGATCGCGCCGACCGCGTCGGCCCCGGCGGCGAGCTTCTCCATGTACACGGCGGCGCCGGGAAAGAACATCGAGCCGCGCTCGGCGACCGCGATCACGGCGATCGCGTTCGGCTGCCCGAGGGCGGTCAGGCGGGTGCCTTCGAGCGGATCGACGGCGACGTCGACCGCCGTGCCGCGCCCCTCCCCCACGTGCTCGCCGTTGTAGAGCATCGGCGCTTCGTCCTTCTCACCCTCGCCGATCACCACGACGCCGTCCATCGTCACGGTGTCGAGCATCGTCCGCATCGCGTCGACCGCTGCCTGGTCGGCGGCGTTCTTGTCGCCGCGTCCGATCCACCGGCCCGCACCCATCGCCGCGGCCTCGGTGACGCGGACGAGCTCGAGCGCGAGGTTGCGATCGGGAGCCTGCGTTGCCATCGGCCTGGATCCTAGAACGCGCCCGTAGCATCGGCTCGATGGGTGTGCGGCCCCGCCTCGACGGCGACCTCGAGCAGTGCGTTCGCCTGCTCGCTGACGTCCACCGGGCCGACGGCTACCCGGCCTTCTGGCCCGACAACCCTGTCCGATGGCTCTCGCCGCGGGGCAGCTTCGGCGCGTGGGTCGCGGCTGAGGCCGGCCTGGTCGCCGGGCACGTGGCGATCGCGGCGGTCGGCGCTGGGCACGCCGCCGACGTCTGGCGGGGGGCCGGTCTCGCGCCGGAGACGCTCGCGTCGATGTCGCGGCTCTTCGTCGCGCCGTCCGCGCGCGGCGCCGGCCTCGGGGACGAGCTCGTCGACGTGGCGTGTCGCGAAGCCGCCCGTCGTGGCCTCCACCCCGTTCTCGACGTCGTCGAGACGAACCTGGCCGCGATCGCCCTGTACGAGCGGCGCAAATGGGTGCGGATCGCCGGCGAGCCGTGGCGCGAGTCGCGCGACGTCGAGCTGACCCTCTACTACTACGCCGCCCCGCGCTGACTACATCCGCTCGGGCGCGTCGACGCCGACGAGGTCGAGACAGCGGCCGATGACGCGCTGCGTCGCGCGGCAGAGCTGCAGCCGGAACGCCTGCGCCGGGTCGCCGAGCACCCGGCACTCGTGGTAGAAGCGGTGGAAGTCGTCGGCGACGCGGATCGCATACGCGGGCAGCAGCTGCGGGCCTCTGCGCTCCGCCGCCTCGCGCGCCGTCACCGGGAAGTCGGTGAGGCGCTTGATCAGCTCCTTCTCCTCGGGCGCGAGCGGGCCGGGCGGCGGGCCGCCCTCCTCCGCACCTTCGGCGTTGCGCAGGATCGCGGCGATCCGCGCATGCGCGTACTGCACGTAGAAGACCGGATTCTTGTTCGACTTCTCGCCGGCGAGGTCGATGTCGATGTCGATCGTCTGGTCGGGCCCGCGGTTGACGAGGTACCAGCGCGCGGCGTCGACGCCGACCTCGTCCATCAGCTCGTCGAGGAACACGACGTTGCCGGCGCGCTTCGACGCCTTGGCGGTCGAGCCGCCGCCGGTCAGGTGGACGAACTGGTAGAGCAGCACCTCGACGCGCTCCGGGTCGTAGCCGAGCATGCGGGCGATCGCGGCGTACCAGCGCGCGGTCGCATGGTGGTCGGCGCCGAGCACGTAGATCGCACGGTCGTAGCCGCGGTCGAGCTTGTCGACGAGGTACGCGACGTCGGCGGCGCGGTAGGTCGGCGTTCCGCCCTTGTCCGCCGAGCGCACGAGCACCCAGTCCTGCTCGTCGCCGTGGGCCGACGACCGCGCCCACAGCGCGCCTTCCCGCTCGTACGTGTCGAGCCGCGGAAGCAACTCGGGCAGGCGCTGCTCGAGCGAGCTCTGCAGCGCCCAGCCGTCGAAGTGGATCCGGAAACGCTCCATCGTCGCCTCGATCGAGCGGAGCATGCGCGGCACCGGGTCGCCGTCGGCGGCTGCGAGCTCGGCCACGTAGTCGCCGCGATAGCCGTCCTCGGGAATCGGCTCGCCGCGGCGGACCGCCTCGACCGAGGCGCGGAAGCGGTCGATCTGCGTGCCGGCGTCGTTGTAGTAGTACTCGCGGTCGACCTGGTGGCCGGCGAACTCGAGCAGGCGGGCGACCGAGTCGCCGAGCGCGCCGTTCCGCCCGGCCGAGACGACGACGGGGCCGGTCGGGTTCGCCGACACCATCTCGACCTGGATGCGGACGGGCGGATCGGCGAACCCGCCGCCGTAGGCCTCGTCGATCTCGCGGAGCGCCTCGACGAAGAAGCCGTCGGCGAGCCTCAGGTTGACGAACCCGGGGCCGGCGACCTCCGCCGAGACGATCTCGTGCAGCTCGGCCATCCGTGCGGCAAGCTCCGCGGCGACCTCACGGGGCGAGGAGCCTGCCCGCCCTGCCGTGCGGAGCGCGACGCTGGTCGCGAAATCGCCGTGCTCGGGGTTCTTCGGCCGCTCGAGCTCGACGGGTGCATCCGCGATCTCGTCGAGGCGCGCCGCCAGGCGCTCGACGCTCCTCTCCGGGGCCGACACGCCTCTAGTATCGTCAAGCCGAATGGACGACGGCACCGAGCGCCAGCTCAACATCCACCTCGATCCGCAGCACCTCGCCGGCGTCTACGCGAACTTCGCCAACATCACGTTCTCGGACTACGAGTTCACGCTGACGTTCGCGCGGATCGACCACGAGGTCGAGGAGGGCGACGTGCCGGGCGTCGTCGTCGCGCGGGTGAACATGTCGCAGCAGTTCGCGCGTGAGCTCCTCGCAGCCCTCCAGGACGCGTACTCGAAGTACACGACGGTCAAGGGCATCCAGGCGCTCCCGGAGACCGACCGCCCGACCGACTGAGGCCCAGGGCCGAAAGCCTGAAGCCCAAGTAACAGTCTGTTACTTGGGCTGGCCCGCGTGGCGCTCCTGCCAGCGCTGCGCCATCACGATCCGCTGCATCAGCGTCGGGTGGTTCTCGAGCCACAGGTAGTCGAGGAGCGGCGGGTTCGGCTGCTCGAGGCTCGTCTGCGCGAAGCCCTCGAACAGGCGCTCCGCGGCCACGGGGTCACGCGTCGCGTTGAGGGCGCGCCAGTCGGCCTCGGCCTCGTAGCGGCGGGAGACGGCGTTCTGAAGCGGCAGCGTCACGAGCCCTACGAGCGCGAGCACGAGGATCGCGAGCGGCAAGTTCGCCGGATCCGCCATCCCCCCGCGCCGGCGTGTCGCGACCGCGACGATCCAGAGCGTCGGCAGCACGACCAGGGCCGACCAGCCGATCGCCTTGACGATGTGACGGCTGCGCACGTGCCCGAGCTCGTGGGCGATGACGACGTCGATCTCGCCGCGCGAGAAGCGCCCGTCCAGGAGCGTGTTCCAGAGGACGACGTGCGTCGACGGCCCGAATCCGCTGGTGAACGCGTTCACCTGGTCGGTCCAGTCCGAGACGTCCTCCACCCGCACGGGGGTGCCCTGGACGCCCTCCGCGCGCTCGAGCCGCACGACGTCCGCCCGCAGCTGCGGGTCGCCCAGGCGCTGCGTCCCGGAGGACGCGATCCACCCTTCGACGAACGCGAAGGCGGCGGCGATCGCGACGATCGTCGGCGCGGCGGCGAGCCACCATCCCCGTGGCCAGCGGCCCGCGTACCCGACGAGCAGCACGATCGCGAGCATCACCGCCGCGACCTCCGCGCCGAGGATCGCCCACTGCGCGTTCAGCCACGCCCAGGCATCGAACGGCCCGAGCCCGAAGTGGTGGTCCCACCAGAGCGAGGCCAGTCCGAACGGGAGCGAGACGAACCAGAGCGTCACGAGGATGACGATTCCGGCCACGATCGAGGTCGAGATGCGCCCGAGCCCCATGCCGCGGATGCTCGGCGGCAGGCGCCAGACGAGGATCACGAGAGCACCGAGCGAGGCGACAGTCCCGGTCAGCCACAGGACGTCGACCCCGCGCCAGTACCGGGCCGTCCGCCGGATGATCGCCTCGGAGAAGAGCGAGTGCTCGTCGACACCCGACAGGTGGAGGGACGGAACGCTCGTCCGGCTGAGCAGCCACGCGGCCACGACCCACACGGCGGCAAATCCCGCAAATGCGACGACCGCGAAGGTCTTGTGAGAGCGTCTCGTCGTGCGCGTCGCTGTCATCTCCGACATCCACGGGAACCTGCACGCCCTCGAGGCCGTGCTCGCCGACATCCTGCGCGAAGGTGCGGACGAGGTGTGGTGCCTCGGGGACGTGATCGGCTACGGGCCGCATCCCAACGAGTGCTGCGCGCTCGTCCGCGAGCGCGCCTCGCTGTGCCTGTGCGGGAACCACGACCTCGCGGTGGTAGGCGGGCTCGACGTCTCCGACTTCAGCGGCGACGCAGCGGTCGCGGTGCGCTGGACGCAGGGCGTCCTCGAGGCCGGTCATGCCGACTGGCTCCGCTCGCTCACCCCGAGTGCCGAGCGCGAGGGCGCGCAGCTCTTCCACGGCAGCCCGCGCGACCCCGTCTGGGACTACGTCCTGTCCGACGAGATCGCGGTCGCCAGCCTCGGGCTGACCGACGCACCCGTCGTGCTCGTCGGCCACAGCCACGTCGCGCTGGCGCTCTGGCTCGACGGGTCGACCGGGTTGATCGACGGCGGCCAGGCGCCCGGCGGCACCGAGCTTCCTCTGGCCGGCCGCCGCTCGCTGATCAACCCCGGCTCCGTTGGACAGCCGCGCGACGGCGACCCGCAGGCGGCATGGCTGCTCCTCGATCTCGACGCGAGCAGCTGCGCGTTCCACC
>Ga0335082_10007898_pt1 | contig 11551 bp, 11 predicted proteins | sample Lox_Sample_41_FD_206718 | JGI IMG/M metagenome (GOLD analysis project Ga0335082, IMG submission 206718) | Soil microbial communities from Loxahatchee National Wildlife Refuge, Florida, United States - Lox_Sample_4.1 | ecosystem: Environmental > Terrestrial > Soil > Wetlands | place: USA...
GGATAAGCAGGTTTACTTCCGGCTTGGTGAGAGTCAGGTAGTCGCGTAGTTTGGTCTGAACCCTGGGAGAGATGAAATTTGCCATCACGGTCGTGGCCGTCACTTTACCATTCTTGCCCAGATTCGCCAGCCCCATCTGTGCCCCGATATTGCCCGTGCTTGTGTCGCACAACAAAAATCATTGCAATGGAGCCCAGGGTGGGGGGAATCACGAGTACCAGGATTCCGCTGCGTAACGCCTCAATGAGGCGCGCTCCCGCGGAAGAGGCCTGAGTATAGCAGAGCGCGCAATTCTGAGCGTAGGCGGGAACCGTAAGGCATGCCAGCGCCGCCAGCAACGTTCCGATGACTTTGAGTTTGAAACCAACCTTCATTCCTGCTCCTGTCACTTCGCCCATGAAACGCCGCTCAACTGGCGGAAGCTGTCCGTCCAGCCATATTGCATCGCCAGCAGCACGAAGACGATGAACACCGAGACAAACCACAAGAGGCCCCGGTTCTCTGCCAGGTGCATGAAGAACAGAAGCGCCAGGCCCGCCTCGATGAGGGCGACTACCAACATTCGCACCAGCATCTGCGAGGCCTCAATGCTCTGGTAGGCGATGACGAACTGCACCCCCGCCAGGGCCAGGATGCAGAGATAGACGACCAGATCTTTGCCCATGCCACCCGATTCACGCTTCTCCGCTGTTGTCATAGTTCTTCCCTGCCTGTTCCACATCAGTGCGCCAGATTCAACAGATAGACTAACGGAACCACGAACATCCAGACCATGTCCACGAAGTGCCAATACAAGCCCAGGATCTCGAGATCATCGGCGTTGTAGCGGCCGCTGCGGTAGCGTATTCCAACCAGGATCAGGGCGATTACACCGCCCGTCACGTGGGTCAGGTGCAGTCCGGTGACGCTGAAGAAGGCTGCACCGAAAAGTCCGGTGCCCCAGGGGTTCTTGAACATTGTCATGCCTTCCCCGATCAGCGCGAGCCACTCGCGAATGTGCAGCAAGGCGAAAAGCATGCCTCCCGCAGCGGTGATGTAGGTCCAACTCAAAGCCGCACCTCGATTACCGGCACGCGCTGCACGCACACCGATCAGCATGGTCAGGCTGCTGGTCACCAGGATGAAAGTCATGATGGCAACATTCGTGATGCTGTGGAACGGCCGCGGCCAGTTGGGCGTGCTGTTGCGGAGGTATCCGTAGGCCACCAGACACGCGGCAAAGGTCGCTGTGTCGGCGATGATGAACAGCCACATCGCCATCTTCTTGGCGGGGACGGCGAAGGCCGGCCCGGCCGTCAGGCCCGTAGAATGTCCGCCCATTGTCATCTCCCCTGGGCTCACGAGCGCCTCCTATCGATTAGAGTTTCATCCACAACAGCAACAGCAGGTATACCCACAACCCGTCCATGAAATGCCAGTAGTGTGCCGTAGCGTCAAGCGTGCTCTTGCGCAGCGCAGAATTTCCGAATCTTCGAATCACCCGCGCCAGACCGCCCAGGCCTCCCAGTACGTGCAGCCCATGCATCCCGGTCAGAACGTAAAAGAACGAACTGTTGGGATTGGTCGCCAGGAACAGGCCGGCAGAGCGCAACTGAAGCCAGGCCACGTACTGCCCGGCGACGAAGAGGAGTCCAAGAAACAGGGCGATATACAGCCAACGAGCCGATTTGGCCCGGGTCCCTCGTCCTTTCATGAAGGCGTCCACCTGGCGGCGAGCCGCTTCCAGCGCGAAGCTGCTGGCTAGAAGAACGAGTGTGTTGACGTAGAGGATGTGGGGAAGGCTGAGATGACGCCAGTCGGCGGCCGACCCCTGGCGCACGATGAGGGCGCTGGAAAATGCCAGAAACGTCATCGTGATCGAGGCCAGCACCACCCAGATCCCGGTTGATGCGGGAGGAGGCGAGTCTTTCAGCCGGCGCAGTTCGCCTGAGGAAGGAGCCCAACCCCCGCGGCCATCGTGGCCCGCAGTGCGTACGGGCTCAACCGGTGATGCAATCTTTGGTGGTTCGTGAACCGTACTCGCCATATCCTGCCGACACTCCTCGTCTCAAAAACTAAGGCCGTTAAGCTTCGTCATGCTCTGACGGCACCTGCTCGGGCGAAGCTTGCATCACGTAATCGCCCATGGAACTCTTCACGCCGTACTGATACGGATCGTGGTAGACCTCCGGCAACTTGTCGCCAAAATTGTTGTGTGGCGGCGGTGTCGTGGGGGTGCTCCACTCGAGCGACGTTGCCTGCCAGGGATTGTCGCTTGCCGGTTGGCCCCAGAATCGGCTGTGTATGAGGTTGTACAAGAAGATCAGCTGGGCCGCTCCGGTCGCCAAGGCGGCGACCGTGATGAACCGGTGTACCGGGATTAGGGGCTGCATGTAATCAATCACGAAGGCCTGGTAGCGTCGCACGTTTCCCGCCAGTCCCAGGTAGTGGAATGGCATGAAGATGGCGTAGGCGCCCACGAAGCTCAGCCAGAAATGCACCTTGCCCAGGGTCTCATTCATCATCCGGCCGAACATCTTGGGAAACCAGAAGTAGGTGCCGGCAAAAATGCCGAACATGGCCGCCACTCCCATGACCATGTGGAAGTGGCCCACGACGAAGTAGGTCGCGTGCAGCATGATGTCAATGGAGGGCTGCGCCAGGAAGAATCCGCTGACTCCGCCCGTAATGAACATCGAGATAAAACCCAGCGCGAACAACGAGGCTGCGTTGATGCGAAGTTTGGCGCCGTAAAGGCTGCCCAGCCAGATCAGCACCACGATGGTGGAAGGAATGGTGATGATCAGCGTGGGGAATGAAAAGGCCAGCGAGGAGACCGGATTCATCCCGCTCACGAACATGTGATGTCCGTACACCATGTAGCTGAGCACGGCCAGGGCACCCATGGAGTAGATCAACACGCGATGGCTCAGCATCGGCCTGCGCATGTTGGTGATGAGCACATGCGAGACGATCCCCATGCCCGGCACAATCGCGATATACACCTCCGGGTGTCCGAAAAACCAGAACAGGTGTTGCCACAAAAGGGTGGAACCGCCGGAGTGTGGCTGCAACTGGTCGTTGATGACGAGGTTCCCGGGGACAAAGAAACTGGTCCCGGCCACATGGTCCAGAATCAGGAGGATGCAGGCAGGCATCAAGACGGCAAATGCGGTCAGCCCCATGCAGGAGGTGATGAACCAGGCCCAGGCGCTGAGGGGAAGGCGCCACATGCTCATGCCCCGGGTCCGCATGTCCAGCGTGGTGGTAATGAAATTCAAAGAACCGAGCAATTGGCCAACGCAAAAGATGGCTATCGATGATGCCCACAGGACCACGCCCATCCCTTCGCCGGGGCCCCCGACCGCGCCCACCGCACTCAGCGGCGCATACTGAGTCCATCCGCCCAGGGTCGGCCCATCGCTCACAAAGAACGACGCGACCAGCACCAGGAATCCCACAAACGTGACCCAAAACGACATCATGTTGAAATGCGGAAACGGCATGTCCTCCGCTCCCACCTGGATCGGCAGAAAGTAGTTGCCGAAGGCGGCGAAGGGCGCGGTGGTCAGAACAAAAAAGACCATGAGCGTGGCATGCATGGTCATCAGCTGCAAGTAATACTCCGGGGTCATGACATTCCCCGGAGCGCCAGTGTTGGAAAGCCAGTGCAGCCCAGGGATCGGGTAATTCGTCCAAGCCAGGTGAATGCGCATCAGCCAGGACAGCACCATTCCCATGAGGACCGCCACCAGCGCCAATCCGTAGTACTGCTTGCCAATCACTTTGTGGTCGAGACTGAAGATGTGCTTGCGAATGAAGCCCGTGGGTGGCACGTGGTGGGCTACATGGGGCTGTGGTGACATCTCGTGCATCGGCTCACCTCGAACAGTTCTCTTCTCGTGCCATGGCAGTGAAGCGCTTCTACTGCAAGGCTGCTTCCTTCTTCAGCCAACTGTCGAAATCTTCCTGGGACATGACGGACAGATAGGCCTTCATGTTGTAGTGGCCCAGGCCGCAAAGCTGAGTGCACACAATCTCGTAGCGCCCGATCTTGGTGGCGGTGAAATGCAAGGAGAGATCGAGTCCAGGGACAAAGTCCTGCTGCACGCGCAACTCGGGGACGAAGAAGGAGTGTCCGACGTCCTTGGCGTGCATGAGCAGGTGAATTTCGCGGTTCACCGGGATGGCCATTTCCGCAGTCACGATGTCGTCTTTGGAATCCGGATCGTGGTCCACGTCAATGCCAAAAAAGTTCGCGTTGGCTTCGCTGATGAGGTCGGGATGCAGCGGCCCAAAGGAGCCGTCCGGCCCCGGGTAGCGGAAATAGAACGCAAATTGCCCTGCCTGGACTTGCACGGGCAAGGCGTTCGCTGCGGGCGCAGCGAAATACACGTTGGCCCAGGCCTTCACTCCGAAGACACCCAGGGCGAGCACCTCAGTGCCCACCAGGAGAAAGGCGGCCCAGACCATGGTCTTGGCGCCACCGGGGAAGCTCTTGATCGGGTCGCTTGGCCGGGAACCGGAGAACTTCCAGATGAACAGGGCCAGGATGATTTGGGAGGCCAGGAAGGAGATGCCCGCTTCGGCCATGGTTTCCGACATCTGCTCGTCAATCGGCGCCCCATGCTGCGAGATGTCCGGGGCCATCCACCAGGTGTGCCGCAAGATCGGAATCGCAGACACAATCGCGATAACGACGATGGTCACTGCCACGAATTTGCCCATGTATCTGCCTCGCACCGGGCCCGAACCCGGGCCCGCGTCCTGAACCGTGGCAATCCACCCTCACTCCGGGGTGGACCAAAAGCGAATTGCTACTTGCCCTTGAAGGTGAAGTTGGCGTTAGCTGCCTTGCCCGCCGCGACGGTGACCTTGGCGGTCTGCGTGCCGAGATCCTCCTGCCATGCCGTCACCGTGTAGTTGCCGGCTGGGACGTTATGGATCGTGTAAGCCCCGTTGCCATCGGTGGTCGCGTGCGGCCCCTTCACCACGGCGAAATAGCCATGCATCCAGGGATGAATGTTGCACTTCACGGAAATCATCTCCGGGGTCTTCCAGCTGGTTTCGATGGGAGGCGCCCCGGGCGGCTGAGACTTGTTCCACGGGATGTTGCCAGTCATGGCATTGGGCAAGGGATGAATGTTGTGGGTAGTTTGATCGCTGGTGATGACCTTGAACTTCTGATTGACGTCCAGCGCCAGCACGTGCGGCGTGTACAGGCAGCCCTTCTGGTCGAATACCGGCTCCTCCGATGATGCCGCTTCGTTCCCGGTCAGCCCCTCCGAGATGTACAATACGACATTTTCTAATCCGCCACCCTGACCCACCACTACGTTCTCCAGATGAGCGGGGCTGTTCTCATGCTGCTTTACGCAGTAAGGGTCCTTGGACATATCAATGCCCTTCATGTGGGGAGCAGTCCCGTCGAGCTTCACGGTGCCGGTGATGGTGCCCTCAGCTGCGGCATTGACCTGTTGACCCAACATCAGTGCACCTGCAGCGACCATGGCCAGGGCCACCAGCATGGCCACAAAGTTACATCCATGCAGACTTTTCATGTACCTTCTCCTGACTGCGAAGATGTTGCATCGCGGGGACTACTGGGCCTGCGCGACCGGCTTGAGTCCCAATTGCTTGGCGATTTCTTTTTCCTTGGTGTTGAAACCGTTCATCGGCTGCAAGGTGCGCAGGTAGAACACCAGGTCCCAGGCCTCATCGGGCTTGATGTTGTCGGAAAACGACGGCATGGGAGTGCCGTCAAGTCCGGTCATAAAGATCCGGTAGATGTCCTGGTCCGTCGTCCCACACTTCGGACGCGAGCCATCGGTAAAGTTGTACGCCGCAATAGGACGGCCTTGATCGTCAGTGAGCGTAGGTGAGGAAGGCCCGTTCGCCATTCCTTGTACTCCGTGACACTTCCAACACTGCACCCTCCCGAACACTTCTTGCCCCGCCTTGACCCGCTCCGCAGTGATCTCCGGCTCAGGAGGAATTTGAATCGGGGTTCCCTGTTTCTCCTTCTCCCAACGCGGCGAAAAATGTTTCACCCAGGCCACCAGGTCCACGCGGTTTTGAGCGGACAAGGCGTTCCACACCGGCATATTCGAGCGGTCCAGTCCACGGCCGATGGTGTCGAAGAGGTCCTGGTCCGTGGGCAAAGTGCCCGTGGGTGTGGAGCGGCACTTGAAAATGCCCAACTGGAAGTCCCTGGGCTTCGGATCGAGCCACTGCGCGTTCTCTCCGTTTCCATCACCCAGGTCCCCGTGACAGCCGACACAGTAGCGGCGATAGTTGAGAGCGCCGTCCTTGGCATGACCGTGGAGATTGCCTACATGGGCCTCCGAGTTGAGCCGCTCGTTGAGGTCGTTGGTCGTCAGTTGCGCCCGCAATTGGAGAGGTGACAAAACTATCCCGGCACAGAGTAACCACGACCAGTGGAGCAGTTTGTTAGGCATCGTCATCCCTCTCTAGAAGTCGAAATCGAATCCGGACATCAGGCTGTTGCTGGTCAAGTCGGAACCGTTGGGAGCGAAACCCGCCAGGCGCAGCCATGAGAATTCATTGTGCCACGCGAATCCGGCACGGCTGTTCATGATCGGCATCCAGCGCACCCCGAACACATAGTTGTCGATATTCCCTAGACTGGGCGGCGTACCCGGCAACCCCTGTTGCGACATGCGCACCCACTCCGAGCGCTGTATGAAAATCAACTGCGGATTGTGCACGTAGTGCGTCTCCACGAAGGCTCCATTCCAGGTGGGGGCGCGCGCGCCCGCCGGCAACGTGGCCCCGGGCGTGTTGTTCAGGGTGACCGTTCCGGCCGAAGGATCAAAACCGTACCCGGCGCCGAACCACTCACCGTCTGAGCCATGCTGGGTCACGACCTGGACGTCCAGCTTGCCGAAGTAGAATAACCCGACAAAGCCTTCCCGGTGAAAGGACTTATTGCCGATGCCGGAGCTTGGAATCGGGACGCCACCCGAAGTGCGAAAAGTGGTCGGGGCCTCCCCGACCATGGCGTAGAAACCGATGCGGTCGGTCCCCAGCTTACCTACGTCGAAGGCCTGGCTCCCGGCGAAGAAAGCGCTATACGAATTGCTGCCAAACGGCACATCCGGGCTGCCATCGGTGGAACTGAGGATGGCGGCCGAGAGGCGGGTGCGATCGTTGAAGGAGTGGCCCATCCACTCCAATCCCAGTTGGTTGTCTCCAATTTGCCCGAAGAAGTTGGTATCTCCCACGGGGATGAAGTGGTAGATCTGATACGCCGCCCCGTTGCCGGACAGAGTCAGTCCGCGCTTTTCCGACACTATATTGTCCAACTCAAACTTGCCAAATTTCACGTTGAGCCAGGGGCTGCGAAACAGGTTGTCGACTCGCACGTTGGCTGACTCCATGTGGAACGCGCCGTTCTCGTCGGAAGAAGGTACCAGTAGAAATGAAATGTTCTTGTCCAGGGTGCCGGCAGAGAGAATATCCAGCCCACTGTGGTCAAACCCGCTGGAAGTAACGCTTTGCGTGAGGGTGCCGCCGGCGGGTGTGTCAACCGCCACCTTGTCGGTGCTTTCCCGGTGCCAGAACGGGGTGATGCGCATGGTGACCGGCCAATACGACGGATTCTGCCAGATGGGTGCGTCCCGGTCGTTCATCAACTGATAGCCGTTGTCCTTGAACTTCTGGCCGAAGTAGTTCAGCATCGGCCAAGCTTCATGGCATGCGGAGCAACGCAGGCCATACTTTCGGGCGAAGGCAGGAATGGCATACGCCTGCGGCAAGGTCCCTGTCAGAAAACAAGTGAGCACCAACCATTCAGCCAGATGCCTCCGGGGAGAGGTCATTGCATCCTCCTCATGCGAAGTACACGTCTACCGAGATGAGTGAATGGAGCCACGCAGACAGAAAGCGGGTGCAGGCGTCGCTCCGATGCTGACAAACATGGCAACCAGGCCAGAAACGTTGCCCAAAGCCCGTCAGCCTTGACAGCTCCCAAGCGGAATCGATGAGGATCCCGACCCATGACAGAACGCAGGGCCGTGGCAAACTCCCCACAAGTGCGTGTGGACGCACTAAGTATCATGGTCGAATGACAGGAGTCAAGAAAAAAAGGAATACTAAAGGAATTTCCTTCACGAACTACAGGAAATCAGGTAGTCATAGACGCCGCGCCAGCATTCTGGCCATGCGGACTGCCTTCTCTTTGGCACTGAGTCGGTCTTGCCCCAGTACCTGGGGACGCATAAAACCAAACAGCAGTCCCAGCCCGCCCACCGATTCGGCAAGAACCGCGAGTTCCTCCTCCGAGAGCGCAGCAGCTCCCCGGTGGCGGCGTAAACGCTTGGCGATGGCCTGGACCCGAACCGATAACACCGCGTGTTGCAAAACCTTGCGAATGGAAGAATCAACGATCGCGCGGGGAATAAAGACACCCAGATAGTCCCGGCTTTGCCACATGCGTTCGACTTCCCAGGCCACCAGCTGGACGAATTCCTCCTCCAGGCTGGAAGCAGGTTGCAACCCCTGCCCGAGGTCGGCAAGCTCTTTGCCAATGCGGTCTTCAACCAGTGCAGGGAGCAGGCCGGCTTTGCCTCCAAAGTAACGGTGAATCAGGCCCTCGGCACAGCCCGCGGAAGCCGCAATGTCCCGCGTGGTGGTGGCTTCATATCCTCGCGTTGAAAATAGTCGTAGGGCAGCCTGAATCAGGGCCTGCTGTTTGCCGACACGGTCCCGCTTTCTCCTGCGCTGTGCCGGCGCCACCGCCGGAGGCAAGCGATTGGACCCAATCCCTTGCCTTTGCGGGGTGAAGCCTCTCGGGTTCATGCCGTTCAACATCCGAGTATCCTTCCGCAAGTGACGGTATCTCCCGTATTCAGTTCCATGTCAAGGGTTCGTGTGGCGAATTATGTAAAAAGATTATCAAGAAATAACGGCGCCGTCAGCTCCAGCTCAGTCCTGGTCTGCCACAAGCCCGATGCTGTCAAAACTGGAATGTCAGGAGATATCCGAGGCATTCAAGAGGCTAGATCAACCGAATTTGATCCATTGCAGTGCCGGAAAGGGCTGGAGCTGTGCGGCAGCTGCGTATATCAATCTTGGCGCATGCCCGGTTACGGAGAAGCGGGGTGGTAAGTCACTATGCAAACCAATTTCTGCGTGTGGGCGACGTTGCGTTTTAACGATCATTCGTACCACGGCGGCAGTGAGCAACAATGGCGGAAGCGTGTGCGAGTCGAACTTGAGCCGCTTTGGCGGCGTGAGCGAGCGCAAGGTCTGCGAGCGGGAGCCGACAGGCGAAATCCTGAGCGCAGCGAAGGAGCCCGGAATCTTGGCGGAAGCGTGTGCGAGTCGAACGCACCGGCGACAGGCAAACCTGCCGCCCGCCGGTTTTGAAGACCGGGACAGTCACCGGACCGCATGCGCTCCCGCGGACGAAACGGGCCTCAGAGTATCACGGCCGAGCGCGGGTCACACCACGCTGGCGGTTGTCAGAACGAGTACTTCACCGCAAACTGCAGCACTCTCGGCCCGTTCAACGCATTGATTCTTTGCAGCGATCCGAACCCGTTCGCGCCATTGTTCGGCACAAGGTAACAAGTTTGGTTGGCCTGAGGATTATCGGGATTCCCACAGGTGTCGCCGAAGGGCAGATACTGGATCTGGTTGACTCCGTTTCCGTTCTGCACATAGAAGTTGGCATGGTTCAGCAGATTGAAGGCCTGCACCTGGAACGAGAGGCTTTGACGCTCAGTCAGCCGGAAGCGGCGTGCCAGGCCCAGGTCCACTTGATCCGTCCACGGTCCGTAGAAGGAATCGAGACCAACCACTGGGCTCGGTGCCGCCCCGTTGACTCCCAGTGCCGAGTTCGCCGTGCTCTGCAGCGCGGCTGTGTTGTTGATGATGTTGCCGTCGCCCTCTTCGCAATCTTCATCCAGTCCGTCGTCTGTGGGACAGGCTGCGGCCAGGGTAGCGGCATAAGGACGGCCGGAGGCGAACTGCATGACCGTGCTGATCGACCAATCGGTAGCCAAAGCGCGCAAAACTGAAGAATGGAGGTTGCGCCCGAATCCGGGCTCATAGAGCGTGGCCACGGAAACGCGATGGCGCTGATCAAGCAAATAGGGGGAATGCGTATTGCGGAAGTCGAACTGGTCATTGAAGTCCACGCCCTGCGACATGATGTTCTTGGAGAAGGTGTAGGCCACCTGGAAGGCCAGCCCGTGGCGCATCTGTCGCTGCCCTTGTACGAAGAACGAATTGTAGTTGTTGATGCCTGGGCTGATGAGCGCGTTAATCTGCCCAAAGCTTGGCGTCAGGCGGTGCTCCTGCAACAGACCCGAATCCAGAGTTGGGACGGTGATGCGCGTCCCGTTACAGTCATCCACTTCCTCAGCGCCTGAAGGGCATACCACGTAGGTTGTGTTCCCTGTCGGCGGCATCAGGTTCAAATCGTAGGCACTGGAGGCGATCAGATGGACGCCATGGGTCCACGTCGTCCCGATGGTCACAACCGTGTCGGGCAGAAGCTCGCGTTCGATCTGCAGACTACCCTGCAGAACATAAGGAAAGCGGAAATGCGGATCCACCAGAGAGATGTCCGGAGCGGAGAACAAATTCGGATTCGAAATCTGATTAGGGAAAGTCGTAGCTTGCTCGTCTGGAGCATGCAACGGATCGTACTGAATGTTGGCAGAAGCCTGTTGTGACAAGAGCCCGTTGGACACCACCGCGTTGCGGTAGTTGAGGCCATTCAAGTTCTCGTAGAACAATCCGAATCCGCCACGCACCACGGTCTTATCCAGGGGCTCCCACGCGACTCCAATGCGCGGCGCCAGACGCTGATACTGATTGGGAAACTGCCCGGTGAGCGGAAAGGCTGGATTCTCCCTGGGTTGCGGGTAGACCTGAAAATCTTCTCTTACCCCGAAATCCAGCGTGAGCCCCGGACGGACCTGATACGTATCGGCCAGGTAGAAGCCGAGGTAAGGCACATTGAAGGCGAATGCCGGATTGCCCGAGCTCTGGAAGAAGGTGTCGTAACGTCCCAGGGCGAAGTTCGCCAGGCTGCTGAAGTTGTAAGTGCCACGGAAGGTGCCGTTCTGTTTGGCAGCGTCAGGATCGAATCCGCCAAAAGCCAGGTCCGCCAGATGCGTGTAGCTGAAGTCCACGCCGAACTTGAAGGTGTGCTTGCCCCGGATGTAATTTAGATGGTCCGACAGCTGCCACAGGGATTCGTTCGTGCGCCCGCCCGCGAAGCCGGCATTGCCCAACTGCAGGGCGCCACCTTCATCGGCATCGCCCTCGCCTGAGAACAGCAATATGGCCGGCAGCACTGGATCCACCAGCCCAGTTGGAGTGAAGTACTGGTCGTCGCGTGAGAAGCTGCCATGCAATTCGTTCAGCAAATTGCTGCCCACAGCGTGGCTCCAGCCTGCGGCAGCATGGTAGTCGCGGACAAATGCGTTGGCCAGCGTGCTCGCTCCGAACAGAGAGGTCTGATTCCCCACGATGGCTCCGCCCGGGGAATCAAAACGGTTCCAGTTCAAGCTCAGATACCAGCGGTCGTCTTTGGCAT
>Ga0335082_10007899_pt1 | contig 11549 bp, 11 predicted proteins | sample Lox_Sample_41_FD_206718 | JGI IMG/M metagenome (GOLD analysis project Ga0335082, IMG submission 206718) | Soil microbial communities from Loxahatchee National Wildlife Refuge, Florida, United States - Lox_Sample_4.1 | ecosystem: Environmental > Terrestrial > Soil > Wetlands | place: USA...
CCGCCCACAATGATGTCGGTCGCGCCTGCCCCCGCCTGCAAGCTGGTGTCGAGAAGGTTGTCGGGCGACGGGTTCTGGGCGTTCGGTCCGGAGTTGAACGCGACCGGGTGGCGCCCGACGATACCGGTACCGTCGGCGTTGGGGCCGCCGTAGTTTCCCGTCGGCAGGATCACGCCGAGCTGAATCCCCAGGTTGTGCGTCGGCAGGAAGCCCTGATAGCTGGCGATGAACCGGATGTCCCCCAAGCTCGAGACCGATGCGCCGCTGATCAAGTCGGGAGTAAGGGGGTTGGTCGCTTCTCCGTAGGTCGTGTGGCTGCGGCTGATGTATGGGAGAAAGAGACTCAGGTTCCAGTCCGGAGTGGGGATATAGTTCAGGCCCAGCGTGATGTAGCGGTTGATGGTCTGCTTCTCGACCTCCTGGCTTCCCCCGGCGTCGTTGATCGCCGCCACATCCGCACTAGAGATACTGTGCGTACCGGTGCGGTATTGATTCTGGTTGATGAAGTCGAACTCCAGGCTCGTGCGCCAGCCTGGTTCGGCCGAATAGCCGAGAGCTGCTTCGGTCGACAGCGAACAGCCACAAGTGGCGCAGGCGAGTGCGGTATTTGGCATCGCTGCGACGGCGATCAGCGTGAGCGCAACTGTCGCCAGATGAGCATTTGGTTTCATCATGCAACTCCTTCACGGAATGTGCGCATTTGTGGATGCAGCAGCCCGAGAGCGCGAAGCAACCAAAGAGTCGCTGTCGCGCAGTCCCATCGCATTCAATCGCCTCGATTGCCCGATGACGACACCCGAGCGCGCTGCCCTTGGGGCATGGCGCGTGACTGCGATCACTGCACGTGATCGGCACCCATCGATCCAATGGAAGCCTTGATCTCGACCGTTCCTGCCTTCTCGAAGCGAAGCGTCACCGGCACAGTCTCGCCCTGCTTGAGCGGCTGTTTTAGCTCCATCAGCATGACGTGGTAGCCGCCGGGCTTCAGCTCGACCGTGGCACCGGGCTTGATGTCGAGGCCGTTGATCTCGCGCATCTTCATCATCCCGCCGTCCATCTTCATGTCGTGGATCTGGACCACACCTGCAACGGGCGACGAGGCGGAGACGAGCCGGTCGGCGTCGTTGCCCCTGTTTTGGATGGTCATGAAGACTCCGGCGGCCTTCGCGCCTGGCGGCGTGGCACGGGCGAATGGCTGCCTGATGTCGAGAGACTTCAGCTGGAAGTCTGCAGCGACCGCGACGGTCGCTGACAATGCAATGGTGACAATGAAGGGCAGAAAGCGGGACATGGCGAAACCTTTCTTTGGATTGAAGTGGCGCTGCACATCGGTGGCCAGGAAACCGTCGACCCTGCGACCCTGCCGGAGCGCGTGCCCTTTCCGTAAACGACGGCAACGCACGCCGCGAATGCATTTCGACCTGGCGGTACGCACCGCACAAGGCGGGCGAACCATGCGGGGTCGCAGGAGTGAGCAACGCCCACCCGGCGATTCAAGCGCGGATCAGGCGAGGGAAGGCGGGCCGCGCGGGGGCGCGGCGGCGACGATGTTCGCCGCGGCGACGCGATACGCGGAGTCGATATGCGCGACTCCGGCGAAAGGAACAATCGGTGATCCGGCGACACTAGGTGGCGGAGCTAATGCGTCGGCTGCCCCACCAATGCAGCAGAGCGATTGTGCGCAGTGTCGATGCGTCGGTGCAGGTGCCCCATGCCCGCGTGCACCGCCAGCGCCGACATTCGTCGCCGAACAGAGGTCTCCAAAGTCAGGGATCGTTGCTACGCGCGCATATGCTGCCAGCGGCGCGGCGAGCTGAAGCGTAGCGGCCACGATCAGCATGACCAGGCGAAGGAGGCGGCGCATCGGCGGCATTCTGCGCCACACGCAGTCGAGTTCCGTAATTGGCGAACGGCGGATCGGAGTCGACCTGACACCCGGCTTTAGTACGAGATAGGATTGGAGTCCGCCCACCGTTGATTCGACGCCTACTCAATGACCTCAAGTAGAAAACGCATTTCTAGAGGCGCACTGCGCCAATCAAATTCTCGCGTACTTGGGAAGCTATTTCCCGACAATGATGTCGGACGCCTTGATGACGGCCGAAACCTTGTCACCGGTCTTTAGTGCGAGTTCGTCAACCGCCTCAACCGTGATGGATGCGGTGACGGTATTCCCGCCGCCGATTTCGATCTTTACATGTGCAGTCGTTTGCCCGCGGACTACACCGGTGACCGTTCCCGGAATTACATTGCGCGCGCTAAGCTTCATGGCAATCCTCGAAATTTCTAACAGCGGTTATACGCGACATTCTTCTAATGCAGACAAGGACAACGGCTACTACCAGGTGACCACTTTAGCAGGTGCCGCGGCCTAGATTAACTCATCGTGCCGCACTTGAAATCCCAGCGCGGCCAGTTCCTTCCGTACTTGAACATTCTCCACCAATGCGCAGAATGCTTGGACAGCCGGACGCTGCCATCGCGCTCTGGGCACGATGAAGTCGTATTGCTCTTCCTGCAGCGGGATGAATCCAAGCCCATATTGTCTGGCCACTGTACTTATCGCCACGCCCCAGTCAGCGCGACCTTGCGCCACCGCTGCCGCAACGGCGTTGTGGGACTTCGTTTGGGTCCCGTAGCCCGTGGGCCGGCGCTCGCCGAGCAACTTGTCGATGATGATCCGCGTGCCGCTGCCGGCATTGCGATTGACCATGACGCAATCCGTATCCCGTAGCGCCGCCGACAACGCTTGGTCGCGCCGCTTGCCCTCGAATCGCGCGTCGTTCCGTCGATAGACAATGCCCTGCATTCGGCCATAGCCAGGCACGAGCGACAACGCAGGAGTGAGCAACGGGCGGTTGTACTCGCCCGACGCCGGGTCCATGAGGTGAACGCCGGCGATGTCACATTCCTCGCGCTTGGCCGCCGCCAGGCCGCCCATGCTGCCGACATAGAGCGACTTTACGCGAATGCCTTGGCGCATCAACTTGCCGATCAGTAGATCAAGTCCCACGCAATGACTGCCAATGATGACAAGGTCCGCGGGTTCAAGACGTTGCCCGAGCAACTGAACTGCAACCGTGGTGCCCGAATCCAGTATTTCGTCATGCTGATCGATAGTGATGAAGCCGTCTGCACCACTGAACGTGGTGACGGAACCGGAGCCCTTGCCCATCGGATATGCCGAAAGTCCGCGATCTCCCTGCACTAATCCGACCAGGAGATACTCGGTTCTCCCTCGTTCGGAATTCACGCGCATGGGCAGCGTCGCATGGACGGTCTGTCGGCGCTCCACCGGCAGGCCGGCATAAGCGCGAATGACGGGTGCGACGAACTCGTGAAATGTAAAGATTGCGGACGTTGGGAATCCCGGCAGGATGACGACGGGCTTACCATCGGTCACCGCGAGGCAGATCGGCTTGCCGGGTTTGAGGGCGACGCCGTGGACGACGACACCCGGGTTGCGGAGCCCGTGCACAACGCGATACGAGAGATCACCGGCCCCCTTCGATGTCCCTCCGGAGAACACGACGACATCGGAATGCAGGCCCTGTGCGAGCGCGCTCGCCAGCGCATCCTCATCGTCCGGTATCACACCTAGATGCACGGGCTCACCGCCGAGCTCCTCGACGGCGGCACCGATGATAGCGGCATTGGAGTCATAGACCGCACCCGGAGGAAGCGGGTTGCCGGGCGCCACAATTTCGTTTCCCGTCGAGAAGATCGCCACTCGGGGGCGGCGGAACACGGTGATTTCGGTCAATCCCATAGCGGCCAGTACTCCGATCTCGCGCGAGGTGAGGGGCTGGCCGGCGCGCAGCACCGTCTCACCCCGGGCGATGTCTGTACCCGCATAGCTGACGTTTTCACCGGGGGTGAGGGGGCGCCTGATCTCTATAATTTGGCCCGCGTCGGACTCAACCAGCTCCGAGTACTCGACCATAAGTACCGCGTCGGCGCCACGCGGCAACATGCCACCCGTGGCGATGGGTGTCGCAAAGCCAGTGACGACGGCCTTGCCGGGCACGACGCCTGGCGCGAGCACCTCAGCGTTCGTGCGGACTCTGCAGGGCGTTTCCTCCATGGCGCCGAACGTGTCCTTGGCCTGCACCGCGAAGCCGTCGACATTGGAGCGGTCAAAGCCGGGAACGTCGACCTGCGCCAGGACATCTTCGGCGAGAACCCGGCTCAATGCTTCCCGAAGTGATACCACTTCCTTCCCAAGCGGCGTGAGTCGGAGGTACTCGCGAAAGCGAGTCGTAGCCTCGTCCCTTGTGACGACGTTGAGAAACTGAGTCTGGCCTGAAGTTGGTTTCACGCTTTTCGCTAAGCGAGTGGTTGAATTCGACGCCTGCGCACGCATTCAGTCGTACAGAAAGACCATAACCTCGATACCGGGGGCGTAACCCTCGCTCTCGGCAGGTACGATGACGAATCCATCGGCACGCGTCGTCGAGGAGAGGATCGACGCTCCGCTGAGTGCAATGGGCTCGACACGGTCGTCGACGATCCGAACGCGACAATAATCCACCCGGCCAACGGCGGAAACGATCTTGCGGGCGACCGCATAGCGGCAGGTGCGGTGTGGAAACTCTGGCCGGTGCCCGCCGCGAAGACGAATGGCCCGACCGGCAAAGAAGTCGTAGGCGCACAAACACGATACTGGATTTCCAGGCAGCAAGAAAACCAGGGTCTCGCCGATCCGACCGATGCCGGCGGGGCTCGATGGACGCATGGCCACGCCGTGGATGGCCAGTTCGCCCAACTCTGCCAGCAACTGCGGCGCGAAGTCCTCGCGCCCAACACTCGAGCCACCCGAAACGAGAATGACATCGGCGCCGGGAGTGCGCAGCGTGTCGCGGATTTCGTCCTGTTCGTCCCCCAGCCTGTACTGCGCTTCGACCAAGCCACCATCACGCTTGATAAGCCCACGGAGCATGTACGAATTCGCGTCGTAAACCTCGTATTGACCCTTTGGGGAACCGGGTTCCCTCACTTCATTGCCCGTGACGAGAATCCGGACCCGAGGTTGCCTGACTACGGTTACCTGCGCCAAACCCAGCGAAGCGATGAGCCCGACATCCTGGGCCCGAAGGCGCCGATCCGCGCCCAGCGCCGATGATCCTTCGCCGATGTCCTCGCCGCGATGCCCAACGTACTGGCCTGGCGCAACCGGCCGGGTGATCACGATCTCCCCCGCGCTCTCCGTGGCGTATTCGGCGGGCACGACGGCGTCCACACCTTCCGGCACCGGCGCGCCCGTCATGATCCGCACGGCGGACTTGGGCCCAATAGTTCCAGCGAACGGCTGGCCAGGCATTGCTTGGCCGAGTACAGGAAACGTAAGGGGATTGTATTCACCGGCTCCCGCTGTCTCTACACCACGGAGCGCGTAGCCATCCATCGCAGCCCGATCAAAGCCGGGCACGTCGAGTGGCGCAATCACATCGATTGCCAAGATACGACCGGCGGCGTCCTCTAGCGAGGCAGTCTCGTTTCCGAGGCGGAACGCATGGTCATCGATCCACTTCAGCGCAGTGGTAACTTCACTTCGTTGCGCGAAGCCGTGCATGCGAACGTCACGAATATCGGGAATTGGCTTGTGCATCCAGCTCTCTACGTGTGGCAATGATCGGAAGATGCGATGGATGTCGCGTCAATGCCGATGATTGCTGCGATCTCCGACATTTTAGGGCATTCCGAGCGCACGGCGACCGCTCGGGAAACCGATGGATGGGCCACCACCGCCCGAGTCGCGCGCGCGTATCACAGGTCATCTTGGAGTTCGTGCCCGTCGATCCGCCGTCTTGCGGGTGCGATTTTCGTCGGCCATCGAACATTCTCCCCGTTATGGGTTCCGGCTTGGGCGCGCATGGGGATTCAGGCCGGTTTCGCGTCGCTGTATTTCACGGTATATTACCCCGTCGCTTTGGATCGTTTGCGGAGGACTTATGCGTTTGCGCTCAACCTTGCTTTGCCCCTTGTTCCTGGCGTTGTTTACCGTGGGATTGGCGCCAGGCGTGTACGCGGCGGACGTGACGGTCTTTGCCGCGGCCAGCCTCAAGGAGGCCATGGATGATCAGGCGAAGCAATTCGAAGCCAACACCGGAAACAAGGTGATCGTTTCGTATGGCGCAAGCAACGCCCTGGCAAAGCAGATCGAGGCAGGGGCACCGGCGGATCTCTTCATCTCGGCCGACCTCGATTGGATGGATTATGTTGAGCAGCGCAATCTGCTGGCGCCTGGCACGCGGATCAGCCTACTGCGCAACACTCTCGTACTCATCGCGCCGGCGTCAAGCAAGTCAACGCTGAAAATTGGTCCGAATTTCGGACTGGCGGCAGCGCTTGGGCAGGAAAAGCTGGCGATGGCCAATCCGGACAGCGTGCCGGCGGGAAAGTATGGCAAGGCCGCGCTGGAGAAATTGGGAGTGTGGTCCGGCGTCGAGAAGCAGGTCGCCCGTACGGAGACCGTGCGCGCCGCGCTGGCGCTCGTGTCGCGAGGCGAAGCTCCATTCGGCATCGTGTATTCGACCGACGCCCTGGCCGACAAGGGCGTCCGGGTCGTAGACACATTTCCTCCAGATACCTATCCGCCCATTGTCTATCCTGCCGCGGTTATCGCGACCGGCAAATCGGTGGCTGCCAAGCCCTTGCTGGATTACCTTCGCTCGCCCAGCGCTCGTCCGGTCTGGGAGAAATACGGCTTCGGATTGGCGCGTTAGGCAATGCTCGGGCTCAGCCCCGACGAGGTCGGAATCCTCGCGCTGAGTCTGCGCGTCGCGCTGATCAGCGTCCTCTGCAGTCTGCCATTGGCGATTCTCGTCGCCTATGGCTTGGCCCGGTCTTCGTTTCCCGGTAAGACGCTGGTCGACGCGATTGTTCATCTTCCGTTGGTGTTGCCGCCAGTCGTCGTTGGATTTGCGCTCCTTGTACTTTTCGGAAAGCGCGGACCCATCGGCAGCGTACTCAACGAGTGGTTCGGTATCGTGCTTGCCTTCCGCTGGACTGGCGCGGCGCTGGCATCTGCCCTGATGGGTTTCCCCCTGATGGTCCGCGCGATTCGGCTCTCCTTCGAAGCCATCGATCAGCGGCTTGAAGTGGCCGCACGAACCCTGGGCGGCTCGCGCTCGTGGGTATTCGCGTCCATCACGCTGCCGCTCGCATTGCCGGGAGTCATTACGGGTACGCTGCTGTCGTTCGCGCGAGGACTGGGCGAGTTTGGCGCAACGATCACGTTCGTTTCCAATATTCCCGGCGAGACCCAGACCTTGCCGCTTGCCATCTATACGTTCACCCAGGTTCCGGGGGGCGATGCCCAGGCATTGCGCTTGAGCATCATCGCCGTCGTCTTGTCGATCGTCGCGCTGGCGACCTCCGAATGGCTCACCCGGCGCTCCAAACGGATGCAGGGTGATGATCGAAGTTGACATCGATCAGCAGCTCGGCGCATTTCACCTCGCCGTCGAATTTTCGGCCGAGGCGCCCATCGTTGGTCTCTTCGGCCGCTCCGGTGCGGGCAAGAGTAGCGTGATCAATGCCATTGCCGGAATTGCCGAGCCGGCGCGCGGTCGCATTAGCATCAATGGTATGACCTTGTTCGATTCTAAGGGGGGAATCAACGTGCCGCCGGAAGACCGGCGGACCGGTTACGTTTTTCAGGATGCGTTGCTATTTCCGCACATGGACGTGCGATCGAATTTGCTTTACGGGCAGCGATTGCGCTCGCCCGTGGATCGCTCCATCGAGGAGGCGCGCGTCGTCGAACTGCTCGGACTGCGCGAGTTATTGCAGCGGAAGCCGAACACGCTTTCTGGCGGAGAGAAGCAACGCGTTGCAATTGGGCGCGCCTTGCTTGCGCAACCGCGCATTTTGCTCATGGACGAACCACTAGCAGCGCTCGATATTCCGCGGAAGACCGAAATACTCGACTACGTCGAACGCCTGCGCGATGAACTCAGCATTCCGATTGTCTATGTCAGCCACTCGGTTGCAGAGATTTCGCGACTTGCCGATACGGTGGTCGTGCTATCCGACGGGAAGTGCATCGCGGCCGGCGAGGTGGACGAGATCATGGGTCGTCTCGATCTTAGGCCGGCGACCGGGCGCTATGAGGCAGGGTCGTTGATTGAAACGACGGTTGTGGCGCATGATTTGGACGACCAGCTGACGACACTTGCCTTCGCTGGCGGCGAACTCATCGTGCCGCATCTCGATGCCTCAATAGGGGAAAGGGTACGCGCGCGGATTCGAGCGCGTGATGTGTCGCTTGCCAGGCAACGGCCCGCGGAAATCAGCATCCTCAACGTTCTGCCCGGATTTGTGACCGCAATGGACGACGGCGTCGGGCCCATCGTCGATGTGCAGCTTGCCGTCGGCAGGGCGACGCTCAACGCGCGTATCACCCGGCGGTCCGCGCAGCAACTCGGCATTGGCGTCGGACAGAACGTGTACGCGTTGGTCAAGGCGGTGTCCTTCGACCAGCGAAGCGTTGGCTACGCCTAGACGGAAGAAGCTCCGATGAAGGCGGGCGTCCGATTCCATATTCGCGATATCAGCCGCAGGACCGAATTGGCGATCGGACCGGGGAAGGTCGCACTGCTGGAGGCCATCGTCCAGACCGGGTCGATCACGGCGGCGGCGAAGAGACTCGGGATGTCGTACCGTCGGGCGTGGCTTCTCGTCGAAGAAACCAATCGCTGTCTCGTTCGCCCGGCGGTCGAGACGGCGGCCGGGGGAAAGAAGGGCGGCGGCACGGTTCTGACGCCATTCGGTGCCGAACTTGTGCGCCGCTACCGAAGACTGGAGCACCAGACTGAAGTGGCCGTCGCCCGAAACCTTCACCCCATGTTGCGCCCGCTCCCGTCGGGCGGCGGCAAAGCACACAGGTGATGCTCGACCATGCCCATTTCCATTGAACCTGTAGGAGTGATTCGCTCTGAATATGCGTCTCCTGATGGCATGCCGATTCAGGCCGCACATAGCGTGAGCCTCGGAAGCGTGGAGATCTATCCGCGGTATATCGACGGACTGCGCGACCTCGAAGGTTTTGATCATCTGATTCTGCTGTATCAGTTCCATCTGACGAACAAGGAATTGTTGCGAGTAACACCGTTCCTGGACAACGTTCAACGGGGCGTGTTTGCGACGCGTGCGCCAACTCGGCCGAACAGGATCGGCCTGTCCGTAGTGCGATTGTTTGGAATTGCGGGAACCACGCTGGAGATTGGGAATGTGGACATGGTTTCCGGGACGCCTGTAATCGATATCAAGCCCTATGTCCCGGCCTTCGACAGCCCGGCTCCGGGTCGCATAGGATGGTTCGAAGGGCGTTTGGACAAGGCTGCGACGATGCGCGCAGACGATCGAATGCGCTAGTCCTGTTGGGGCTTTACGGGCGCTGCATTTCGCGTACGCTTGCTGCCGACAACAACATGCCGCGTTCGCAGGCCGCGGCTCCAGCTCCAGGTTTCCGATGCTCAAGGTCAAACTCGACGCCAACATCCGGATTGGCCGCGACGCTCTGTACCCATTGCCGCCTGAACTGATCGCACTGTTGCGCTCGATTCGGGAAAACGGATCGTTGGTTCATGCGATTCGGGAGGTCGGCATTTCCTATCGCCATGCGTGGGGCCTCCTGGGACGCTGGGAGGCGATCACTGGGCATAAGCTGGCCATTCTGACTCGCGGCCAGGGAACTGGCCTCACAGAGGCCGGCGCACGTTTCGCTGACATTGGCACTTGGCTCGAAGCGCGTGTCGACAAGCATTTCGAGGACCTTGGCGACGAACTTGCAAGTTACCTAGCCCTCCCAAGCAAGCCGGGGGGCAAGCAACGCGTGCGAGTGCATGCGAGCCACGACATCGCGCTGTTGAAACTCAAGGAACGTCTGGTTCGGCATCTCGCGATTGACCTGGACTTCGAGGGCAGCCTCAACAGTCTGGACAGTCTTGCTCGGGGCGATTGCGACATTGCGGGTTTTCATTTGCCGGACCCGCCCCAGCTCTTGGGCCCGCTTATTGCCGAATTCAGCACCCGCCTCAACGCTCGTCAGCACTACATCGGGCTGCTCTTGGTACGACATCAGGGCCTGATGTTGGCAAAGGGCCGTGTCCGACGCATCCGGCACCTAGCAGATATGGTGAAGCTCGGGTTGCGCTTCGTTAATCGCGAGCGTGGGTCTGGCACGCGCTTGCTGTTCGACGCGCTTCTCGCCAAAGAAGGGGTGGCGCCTGCCCGGATCAAGGGCTATGAGAACGAAGAATTTACCCACATGGCTACGGCCGCCACCGTACGTGCCGGCATGGCCGACGCCGCTTTCGGGATCGAAGCAGCGGCGCGTGCGCACGAGCTGCGGTTTGTTCCGTTTGTCAAGGAGCACTACTACATCGCGTGTGCGCGACTCGCACCTGCTCGTATTGCCCTGGATACGATGATAGCCACGGCGCGAAGCGCTGCCTTTGCGCGCGCGGTGGCGCGCATTGGGGGCTACGACACGAAGTTGACCAAGGCCGGAGTTGCGCTCAACGAAGTGCTTCGCCGGTAGCCGAGGTCGAGGTCTTCTGCCAAATGCGCTGGCGCGGCTCGCCGTCGCGATAGCTTCCTGACATTGGGGAATGCGGCCAGCATTCATGGCATTCCGCATTGCGGCATTCATATGCAAACGAGAACATGAGCGGCTGAAACCAAGCCCATTCCTGCGCAAATGGCTCCATTTTCCAATTTACAAGCGAGCGACAATCCGCCTATATTTCTCAGAATCGGCGTATCTGGCCGACGAGCCAGCACATAAGGCGCAAGGGTGCGCGTCGATGAGGCCGGCGCAGGCCATGCAATAGCTAGAACTGGATTTTCTTGGGAGGATCGTCGTAATGGACATGAATCGTCGGCAGTTTTTCAAAGCCTGCGCGGCCGGGCTCGGCGGCTCGAGCCTCGCGCTTCTGGGCTTTTCGCCCCAAGAGGTTCTCGCAGAGACGCGCAATTTCAAGCTGGCGCGGGCCACAGAGACTCGCAATACCTGCCCATACTGCTCCGTGGGCTGCGGCATCATCATGTATAGCCTTGGCGACAAGGCGAAGAACGCGCAGTCGGAGATCTTCCATATCGAGGGCGACCCGGATCATCCGGTGAATCGCGGGACCCTTTGTCCGAAGGGTGCCGGGCTGATCGACTTCATTCACAGTCCGAACCGCCTCAAATATCCCGAGCATCGTGCCGCCGGATCGAACGAGTGGAAGCGCATCTCCTGGGACGACGCGTTCGACAAAATCGCCAGGCTAATGAAGTCTGATCGCGACGCGAATTTCGTAGCGAAGGCTGCCGACGGCAAGGTCGTCAACCGGTGGCTGACCACCGGAATGCTCGCCGCCTCGGCGTCGTCGAATGAATCCGGCTACATCACACACAAGGCGATCCGCAGCCTAGGGATGCTCGTATTCGATAATCAGGCTCGTGTCTGACACGGCCCGACGGTGGCCAGTCTGGCCCCGACGTTTGGCCGCGGTGCGATGACCAACCATTGGGTTGACATCAAGAACGCCGATGTAGTG
>Ga0335082_10007900_pt1 | contig 11549 bp, 9 predicted proteins | sample Lox_Sample_41_FD_206718 | JGI IMG/M metagenome (GOLD analysis project Ga0335082, IMG submission 206718) | Soil microbial communities from Loxahatchee National Wildlife Refuge, Florida, United States - Lox_Sample_4.1 | ecosystem: Environmental > Terrestrial > Soil > Wetlands | place: USA: Florida...
TAGTATGCGGGGAGGAACCCCTCGGCGCCGAAGAAGGCGCGCCCGTTGACCACGTCGTCGACGAGCGCCCGCGTCTTGGTCGTGGGCCAGTCGATCATCTCGGCGAGCTGCGTGACGCGCTCGCGCGCACGGGCGACGGTGCGCCCGTCGAGCACCGCCTCGCGCACCGGGGGAAGCCAGAGCTGCTTGAGCTCGGGCGCGTCCTTCTTCGTCGTCTGGTCGCCGGCGTCGAAGGGCTTCATCGACAGCACGAGCTCCCCGTAGAGCTCGACGCGCACCGGCGTGTCGCTCGAGGGCGGCCACACGTCGAGCAGCGCCCCGCGCACGGCGAAGCTGCCGGGGTCCTCGACGACCGGCACGCGCAGGTAGCCCGACTCGGCGAGCGATTTCACGAGCGCGGCGCGGTCGAGCTCACTCTCGGCCACGATGCGGTCGGCGCGGCGCGCGAGCTCCTTGCGCGGCACCACCTTGCGCACGAGCGCGCTCGCCGGGAGGACGAGCACGCTCCACGGGCGGTCGTGCGCGAGGTGGAAGAGCGTGGCCATGCGGCTCATCGCGGCGCGCCGGTCGGGGCTCACGTCGGCCCAGGGCGACGTCTCGCTCGCCGCGTACACGAGCACCTCGCCCTCGCCGGTGTCCTCCGCGTCGTCGTCGGCGGCGCCGCGCGCGAGGAACCCGACGTCCTCCGCCGCACGCCGGGCCGCGTCGAGGTCGCTCGCCACGAGCACCACGCGCCGCCCGCCGCGTGCGACCGCCGCCGCGACGCACGCCCCGGCCGAGCCGCGCACGCCCGCGACGTCGAGCCGCCCAGCCCCCAGCGCCGCCACACGCGCCGCCACGTCGCGCAGGCGCGCCGCCGTGACGCCCTCAGGCGGCAGCAGCGGCGCGAGCGGCTCGAGCGGGGCTTCGTTCATCGCGGCGTCGAACGCCGTTCATAGCAGCCGCAGCGAGGCGGGCACGACGACCAGGGCCGCGACCAACCCCGCGAGAACGCCGAGGGCGCCGACGGAGCCCAGGTCGCGCAGGCCGTCGAACCGACACGCCACGAGGGCCGCGAAGCCCGCCGCCGTCGTCAGGGCCGTCGCGGCCACGAGCGGCGCCTGAGCCGCCATCGCCGCGTCCCTGTCCCCACCGTGCTCGCGCGCCGCGTGGAGGAGGAACATGGACTCGTCGATGGTCACGCCGAAGAGCACCGGGAGCACGAGCGCGTCGTACACGTGCCAGCGCACCGCCAGCAGGCGCATTGCGACGCCGATTGCGCCGATCTCGCACGCGAGCGTCGCGAGCGCGATGGCCGCGGCGCGCGCGCTCTGGAGCGCCAGGCGCATCGCGACGGCGACGACCACGAGCGCCACGGCGCCGACGAGCACGAGGTCGCGAGAGAGAGCGTCGCGCAGGGAGCGATCGATGGCGTAGAAACCGGTGACGGCGGAGCCGGCGTCCGCCTCGAGGATCGCCGCACGCGCGCGCGCATCGGCCGCCGGGTCGCCGCGCGGGCGCACGTAGGTCGCGACGAGGGCGCCGGCGGCGTCGTGCGCGACGTGACGCGAGAGGGTCCACGCGAGGGCGCCCTCCGGCTGGCTCACCGTGTCGTGCGACGGCGCCGCGAACGCCGCGAGCGCCGCGGCGCACGCCTGCGGGTCGAAGCCCGTGTCGCGCAGCGCCTGCTCCAGCGTCGCGCGGCGCGAGGGCAGGTCCAGCGCGTCGCGCTCGGCGAGCCTCTCGCGCTGCTCGGCCTCCGACGGCGCGAGCGACGTCACGGCGTCGAAGCCCACGACGGTTCCGTCGCGCGCGAGCGGCTCGAGCGCCTCGGCCACCCGGTCGGCCCGCGCGCGCGCCACCGCCTCGCTCGCGGCGGTCGTGAGCACCACCCATTGCCCGCCCGGTCCGCCGGCGAAGAGCGAGCGCACGTGCTCCTCCGCCGCGAGCGGCGCGAGGCCCCGCGGACGGATCGCCACGAGCGCATCGGCCGGCCGCGGCCAGCCGACGGCCGCGACGGCCACCACGGGCAGCGCGCAGAGCGCGAGCGCCGCCGCCGCCCGCGGCCGCGTCGACGTCATCCCCGCCAGCGCGCGCACCCACGCCCGCGGCCGGTCCGGCGGCGGCGCCCCGCGCTCGAGCCACGAGCCAATCTCCGGCGTGACGAGCAAGATCGCGACCGCCGTGAGCAGCTCGCCCGCGCCGCAGAGGATCCCCAGCTCGCGCATCGCGCGCAGCCCGCCCAGCCCGAGCGACGCGAACGCAACCGCCGCGACCGCGGCGGCCGTGAGCGTGGGCCGCCACGTCGCCGCCCGCGCCGCCACCGCCGCCTCGTGCGGCGGGAGGCCCCTGCGGCGCGCATCGAGCAGCGCCGCGTACACGTGCACGCCGGTGTCGACGCCCACGCCCACGACGACGGCGGCGAAGCCGATGGCCACGCCGTCGAGCCCCGAGGGCAGCAGCGCTGCGATCCCCGTCGTCCAGAGCGTTCCCAGCAAGAGCGGCGGCAGCACCGCAGCGAGCGCCCGCGCGCGCCGGAAGGTCACGACGAACGCGATGGACGCGAGGACCGCCGACAGCGTGCCGCTCACTTCCAGGTCGTGCCGGATCATCTGCTCGGTGGCGCGCGCGATGGCGTGCCCTCCGGCGAGCTCCGTGGTCACGCCAGGCCTCGCCGCCGCCGCCATGGCGCGCTCGACGTCTGCGACCACGGCGCTCGCGCTCTCCGAGTCGAAGGCACTCCCGCGCGCCTCGGCGAGCACGAGCCGCGCCCGCCCTCCTTCGGCCGTGAAGGGCTCGCCCGGCACGAGCGCCGCGCCCGGCGCGAGCTCCGCGGCCCGCCCCTCCCAGGGCAGCTGCGTCAGACGCAACGGGTCTCTCGCGAGCCTCGCTTCCGTCTCTTCGTCCACCGTCGGCGCGAGCAGCAGCGCCCTCGTCTCGGCCAGGCGCGCCCGCATCCCCTCTGGCGTCACCGCGGCCCACAGCTTCGTCCGCGCAACGGGTCCCGCGTACGCCCACGCGAGCGTAGGGTCCTCCGGGGGCGCCACGGCGGGCGCCCTGTCGACCACGCGCGCGATCGACGGCGCAACCGCCAGCTCGCGCGCGACCCCCTCGGCCACCGCCGCCACGTCCTCCGGCTTCTCCCCGCGCACGAGGACCACCGCCGGATCGCGCGCCCCGAACGCATGCGTCCATCGCGACAGCGCCGCGGCGTCGCCGCTTGCGGGGAACAGCGCCGAGAGGTCACTCGTGACACGCAGCTTCGCGTAGGTCAGCCAGGCGCAGAGCACCGTCGCGACGACGACCGCGACCCGCAATGCGTTGGTTCTCACTGCGGCTCGCTCGCCGGGGGCTGCTTCTCGATCTGGACGCGCACGCGGGTGACGCGGCGGCGGCTGACGCCCGTGACCGTCGCGGTCGCGCCGCGCGCGAGCTCCACCTTGTCGCCGGCGCGCGGGAGGCGGCCCAGCACCTCGACCACGCGCGCGCCGACTGGTTCGCCGAGCTCCGCGTCGGCCACGGGCACGCCGATGGCCCGCAGCTCCTCCATCGCGGCGCGTCCGTCGACCTCCCACGTGTCCTCCGCGCCCGGCACGCGAAGCACCTTTTGCGGCTCCTCGTCGAACTCGTCGCGGATCTCGCCCACGATCTCCTCGAGGAGGTCCTCCATCGTGACGATGCCGCTCGTCCCGCCGTACTCGTCCACCACGACGGCGAAGGGGATCTGCTTGCGCTGCATCTCGCGCATCACGTCGACGCCACTCTGCACCTCGGGAACGAAGAGCACGTCGCGCCGCAGGGCGCTCAGGTCGGGCAGCGTGTCGGCGTTCGGGTGCAGGAGAAAGTCCTTCGCGTAGAGATACCCCGCGATGTCGTCCAGCGACTTCCCGTTGGTCAGCAGGATGCGCGAGTACTGATGCGTGCGCACGAAGCCGTGCGCGTCCGCGCCGGTGGTCTGGATGGGCAGCGACACGACGTCCACGCGCGGCACCATCGAGTGGCGCGCCGCGCGCTGCGAGAAGCGCATGACCCGCTCGAAGAGCTCCCCCAGCGCCCGCCCGCGCGGGGAGCGCGCCGCGCTCGCCGCGAGGATCGCGAGGATCTCGTCCTCGCTGAAGCGACCTTCGACGCTGGCGACGTCCGGCGACATGCCGACCATGCGCAGGATGAGCCGCGAGGAGCGCTCGAGCATCCACAGGAGCGGGAGGAACGTGAGGTACACGATGCGCAGCGGGAGCGCCGCCGCGAGCGCCGTGCTCTCGCTCCGCTGGATGGCCACGAGCTTGGGGACGAGCTCGCCCAGCAGCACGTGCGCGAACGTGAGGATCCCGAACGCCAGCACCGTGACCACGACGTGCACGACCTGCGGCGCGAACGCCCCGACGACGCGAGGCGCCCAGTCGTCGAGGAGCTGCGAGAGCGCCGGCTCGCCGATCCAGCCGAGCCCGAGGCTGGCCAGGGTGATGCCGAACTGGGTGACCGAGAGATACCGGTCCAGGCGGCCCACGACGGCCGCGGCGGCGCGCGCCTGCTTGTCTCCCTTGCGGGCCCGCGAGTGCAGCGTCGTCGCCCGGACCTTGACGAGCGCGAACTCGGCCGCGACGAAGAACCCGTTCAGGGCGATGCACAGCGCGGCGACCAGCAGGCCCAGCACGGGAGCCCAGTGTTATCACGACGCGCCTGAGGATCCGCCGAACGGCCTAAGATGGCCCTTCCCCCCATGTCGGACCGCGAGATCCTCGTCCTGCTGCTCGCGCTCGGCGCGATGCTGGGGCTCGCGCGCGGGCTGGGGGCGCTCGCCCGTTCGCGGGGGATGCCTGCCATCGCGGGGGAGGTCGCGGCGGGGGTGCTCCTCGGGCCGACGGTGCTGGGGCGAGCCGCGCCGGGCTTGCACGCGTGGCTCTTCGGGGCGGCGGCGGACGCCGGGCTCGACGCGATCACGACGGTCGCGGTCGTGCTGTTGCTCGTCGCGGCGGGGCTGCACGTGGACCTGCGGGTGCTCCGCCGGCGCGGGCGGGTCGCGCTCCCGACGGCCGCGCTCGGCATCGTGCTGCCCGCCCTCTGCGGCCTGGCGCTCGGGTTCCTCCTGCCGGAGGCGAACCTCGTCGACCCATCGCGGCGCCCGCTCGTCGCGGCGCTGCTGGCCGTGGCGCTCGCGGTGTCGGCGCTGCCGGTCGTGGCGAAGACGATGCTCGAGGCGGGGCTCTTCAAGTCGGACGTGGGGCTACTCGTCACGGCCGCCGCGAGCATCGACGAGCTGGTCGGCTGGCCGTGGCTCGCGCTGCTGCTGGGCCCCGTGCGCGGCGCGGTCGTCTTCGGGAGCTTCGCGGCAGGCCTCGCCGCGCGGGCGGCGCGCGTGTCGCCGCGGGCGCAAGCTGGCGTGGACTCCATCGTCTCGGGCTTCTTCGCGCCGCTCTTCTTCGCGTCGGTGGGCCTGCGGGCGGACTTCGCTTCGGCCTTCGCCCCGGTGCTCTGCCTGGTGGTGCTGCTGCTGGCGAGCGTACCGAAGGTCCTCGGCTGCGCCGTCGGCGCGCGCATGGCGGGACTGCGCTGGCGCGAGGCGACCGCCGTCGGTACGACGATGAACGCGCGCGGCGCCATGGGCTTCATCGTGGCGGCGCTCGCGCTCGACGCGGGGCTGGTGCGCGCGTCGATCTTCGAGGCGCTAGTGCTCATGTCCCTCGCCACGTCGCTCGCGAGCGGCCCGGCCCTACGCTGGCTCCTCTACGCCTCGCAGCCGGAAGAGGACGTGGTGACGCTGCTGCGCCGCGGCGCCTTCGTGAGCGAGTTGCACGCGACGACGCCGGGCGACGCCATCGCGGAGCTCGTTCGCGCGCTCGGCTCCCTCATCAAGGGAATGAAGCGTGACGCCCGCGACGCCGTGCTCGAGCGCGAGCTCGTGGCACCGACCGGCCTGGGTGACGAGGTGGCCATCCCGCACGCCGCAATCGAAGGCCTCGATCGCCCCCAGCTCGCCCTCGGTCTCGCCCCCCGCGGCATCGACTTCGGCGCCCTCGACGGCCGCCCCTCGCGCATCGTCTTCCTCCTCCTGATGCCGGCGAAGGCGTACGACGCCGAGGTCCGCATCCTCGCCTCGATCGCCCGCGCGACCTACGACGCCCGCGCCCGAGAGGAGCTCGGCAAGGCCACGACGGTCGACGAGGCTGCCCGTGTTCTCGCCCGAAGCGCGAAGAGGACGCGCGAGTCGATGCGACCGACGAGCACCGTGCGCCTCTAGATCCGTCGAAGGCTGCTACCTCGCTGCAGCTCGGGAGCGTCGTGACCAGAACCGGTGAACGATCGCGCCCACACAGAGCAACCCGGCGCCGGCGACGGCCTGCACAGGCTGCGCGCGAAGGGTACTCGCGATGAACCACGCGCTCGTGACGACGAAGGCGAGCGGGACGAACGGGTAACCGGGCACGCGGTAGCCGACGGGCGGGCCGCCCTCCCTGCGGCGCATCACGAAGACGGCGGCGCCCGTCAGGCCGAAGAAGATCCAGTCGACGAAGAGGACGTAGCCGATGATGCGCTCGAAGGTGCCCCACGCGACCACCAGCACCATGGCCCACGCCGTCTGCAGCACGATGGCGCGCACCGGCGTGCGCCACACCGGGTGCAGGTCGGCCACACCGCGGAAGAAGAGACCGCGCTCGGCCATGGCCCAGTAGACGCGAGGCGTCGTGAGCGTGAAGATGCCCGCGGTGCCTATCGCGCTCGCCGCGACCGCCGCCGCGACGGCCGCACCGCCCACATGCCCGACGGCGGCCTGCACGGCGTCGCTCGCGACGTGCGGCGACGTCGTGAGCACCGACGGCGGAAGCAGCCGGATGTAAGCGACGTTCGCGAGGAGATAGGCCGCCGTGATGATGGCGGTGCCGAGGATCATCGCGAGTGGCACGTTGCGCTCGGGGCGCTGGGCCTCACCCGCCGCGAAGGATGCGTGCTGCCAGCCGCCGTAGGACCAGAGGACGCCGATCATGGCGGCGCCCATGCCGGCGGCAGCGCCAGCGCCGGAGGCGGTGACAGCGTGGGGGTCGGCAGCAACGATCGTGTGAGGCTCAGCGGCTGCGCCCGCGCCCGCGAGGAGGCCGAGCACCACGATGCCCAACAGTGCGCCGAGCTTGAGGATCGTCAGCGCGCCGCCCACGTTCGCCGCCGCACGCACGCCCACGATGTTGACGACCGCGAGCACGGCGAGCGCCCCCATGGCCACGACGCGCGTGGCCACCGCGCCCATCGGCACGAAGAACCCCACGTACTCGGCGAACACGATGGCCAGCGCCGCGATGGCCCCCGTGGCGACCACGAGGAAGTAGGCCCACCCGTGGAGGAACCCGACGAGCGAGCCGTACGCCTCGCTGAGCCACACGTACTGTCCGCCCGCACGCGGCATCGCCGCGCCAAGCTCGGCGAACGTGAGGGCCCCCGCGAGCGTGAGCAGCCCGCCGAGCCCCCACGCCGCGAGGTCCCACCCGGTCGACGGCAGCGCTGCCGCCACCTGCGACGGCGACCGGAAGATGCCCGACCCGATCGCGCCCCCCGCCCCGATGAGCACGAGGTCCGCGAGCGTCAGGCGCTTCGAGAACCCGCTCACGCGGGGAGCATACGATCGCTCACTGCAATTCGATCGAGTCGGCGCGCTCCACGAGCTTCTGAGCTGCGAGGACGCGCTGCTGAGGCGTCAGCACCGGCAGAGCCGCCTCGACGAGCCCGAGCATGTGGCCGGTCATCTTGGCGACCTGGGCCTGCACGTCGCGCGGCGGCGCCACCTCGTTCATCACGAAGCGGTCTTGCGCGAAGGCCGCCATCACGTCCTGCCCCTGGTGTTTCGCCTGCGACCAGTCGTGCCCGCCGCCCGCGGCGCCCGCCGCGTGCATGTGGTCCATGATGGCGCTCTTGATCTGCGCCTTCTGGTCGTCGGACAGCTGCAGGTCAGCCGCCCACTGCTTCATGGAGGCATGCCTGTCGTGCTTCTCCCCCTTGTGCTCGCCGATGTGCGCCTTGACGGCGTCGACGAACTCCGTGCGCTGCTGCGGATCGAGGATCGCGTGCAGCTGCTCGAACGCCGCGCGGTCGCCCGGCTGCGCCTTCTGCATCGCTGCCGTCAGCGCGTCGATCTTCGGCTGCAGCGCCGTGCGGTCGATCTGCCCGGCCTGCACCTGCGTCGCCAGCACCGTCATCAGGTCCTTGCGCGCCGCGCGCGCGTCCGCATGACGCGCCTCGGCGTCGGTCGCGAGCTGCTCGATCTGCGTGCGCTGCGCCGCCGTGAGCGGCACGTCGCCGAGCGCCTCGCCGAAGAGCTTCACCGGCCCGTGCGCGTTGACCGCGACGGGCGCCTTGGTCGTCGCCGTGTCCGCCGTCTGCGGCGGTTCGGACGTGACGGAGCCCCCGCATCCGAGGGCGGGCACGGCAAGGGCGAGGGACAAAGCGAGAAGCGAGCGCTTGAACATGGGAGCGACCTCCAGTGCGATCATGACGCACGGGCCGCCCGTTTCCCTCCCCCGGGGGGGTAAAGCTCTGTAAACGCGATTTGGCGGCCTAGAAGATGAATACTCCGCAGGCGATCACCGTCGACCAGAGACCACGCGGGTGCCCCTCGGCGCTCTGCACGATGTTGCGCGTCTTGAGGATCGTCTTCTCGAAGCGGAACTCCTGATCGCGCTCGCTCCAGGCCTTCTCGGCGTCGAACTCGATGCCGAGCGTCGTGGCGAGCATCGTCGCCGCGAGGTCCTCCGCGTAGTCGCCCGCCTTCTTCGCCGTCTCGCCGTAGCTGTGGTGCTCGGAGAGGTAGCCGTACTTGTCCTTGTCCGCGGGACGGGCGAGGCCGATCGACGCCGCGATGAGGCGGTTCGGCTCGTTCGTGTCCTGCCGGGCCATCACGCAGTGGACGATCTGGCCCGGCATGATGAGCTTCTCGCCTTCCTTGCGGCTCATCTCCTTGCACTGCGGCGGGAAGATGGAGCTCACCGTCACGAGGTTCGCCTTCTCGATGCCGGCGTCGCGCAGCGCGAGCTCGAACGAGGAGAGGCGATCCTTGTGAACCCCGACGCCGTTGGTGAAGAAGATGGCCTTGGGGACGAACAGCTCGTGCATCACGGGGTAACCGCTGTCACCGAGGACGATTCTGTTCTTGTCCTTGCTCTTCTTGGACATCCTTGATTGGCGCGAGATTACTCGAAGCGCTCTCGTCTTGTGTGAAAACTGCTTTAGCCGGTGGTCTTGGCGGCAGCCTTCTTCGCCGGGGCCTTCTTGGCCTTGGCGGCAGCGGGGGCCTTGGCCGCTCCTCGCGGCTTGGCAGCAGCGGCCGTCGCGACGCCGTGACGCTTCGCGGTCGAGCGGTACGTGTCGTAGAGGCGCGGCACCGGCCAGGCCGAGAGGCGCTCCTTGTAGCCGGCGTCCTTCGTGCGCTTCTCGAGCTCGAGGATCGCGTCGACGAGCTTCGCGCGCGTGCCGAACTTCTCCTTCACTTCGGTGAGGACGCTGTGGAGCTTCAGGAGCTTGGCGTTCGAGACGTGGGCGAGGCCCTTGTTCTCGTTGGTGCGCGCGACCCAGAGGTCGTCGCCTCCGAGCTTCTCGACGGCGGCGACGAGCTTCTCCTTGTCGCCGAACTGCTCCTTCACGCGGGCGAGGGGGCTCTTGGTGGACATGATGCGGGTCCTTTCGATGGTGCGCGAGCTGACTCGCGCGGTATGGGGGCGGCGAACCTAGCAAGCAGCCAGGGGGGTCGCAAGGAGGTGTAAGGTCGAGCCGATGCGCCTCGTTTCCTGGTCCAGAGCGATGAGACTCGCCCGCACCTCACTCCTCCTCCTCCTCGTGCTCGCGACGCCAGCCTGCGGAGGGGCTGCTCCGATGGCCGGCGCCGCCAAGGCGGAGTCCGCCCCCATGGCCTCCCCCGCTGCTCCCCCGGCGCCCCCATCGGACGTGGCGGGCGCGCCGGGCGGACCGACGAGCCCAGCCCTCCTGGCGGCGAACGACGTCGCGGCGAACAAGAGCGTACCCGACTCGCCGCACTCGGCCGCGATGCTCATCTACACGGCGAACATCACGATGGCCGTCTACCAGGTCGAGACCGCTCTCGAGGGTGTCGAGCAGGTTGCCCGCGACGCCGGCGGCTACCTCTCGGTGCGCCTCGACGCGTCGATCACCATTCGCGTGCCGCGCGACCGCTTCGACATCGCCATCGAGCGCATCGAGAAGCTGGGCGACGTCACCCATCGCGACATCAAGGCGCAAGACGTGACCGACGAGTACGTGGACCTGCAAGCGCGCCTCAAGAACGCGTACGCCATGCGCGACCGTCTGACCGAGCTCCTCGCCCGCGCCGCCGTGAAAGAGGCCATCGACATCGAGAAGGAGCTCGGGCGCGTGACCGAGGAGATCGAGCGGATGGAGGGGCGCATGAAGCTCCTCCGCGACCAGATCGCCTTCTCGACCATCACGGTGTCCTTCAACCCGCTCGCGCCCGACCGCGTGCGCGAGTCGTCGATGCTCAACGCCTTCCCGTGGCTGTCGAACCTCGGCCTCGGCGCCCTCCTCGACGTTCACTGAGCCCACCATGAACCTGCGTACCTCCCTCCTCGTTCCGTTCGCGCTCCTCCTCGCATCCGCCGCCGGGTGCAGCAGGCCGTTCGACATCAAGACGGCCCCCGGCCTCGTCGAGCTCCAGGACCAGGAGCCGTCCTACGCCTACCGCGCCATCAGCCCCGAGGGCGTCGCCGTCGCCGTGAAGGTCGTCGACCTCGAGGAGAACCAGGGCGACCTCGCGTTCTGGGAGCGCGCGACGTCGCTGCGCATGAACCAGCTCAACGGCTACGCGATGCTCGGCGAGAGCGACCTCAAGTCGCGCAACGGCGTGCCCGGCCACGAGATGCGCTTCGGACACGACGAGAGCGGCAAGCCCTACGTCTACACGCTGCGCGTCTTTCTCACGCACAAGGGCTGGCCGAGCAAGGGCTCGCGCCTGTTCCTCGTCGAGTCGGGCGGCCCGCGCGACGAGGTCGCGCGCTACCAGCGTGCGCTCGACTGGATGGAGACCACCCTCGAGGTGGACTAGAAGTTGCCGATCGCGGCGAGCCCGTACGCGCCCTGTCCCACGCGCGAGGGCCCGATCGTCACCGACGTGGTCGGACTCGTCGTGAACGTCGTGATCTCGTGCGTCTCGGGGAAGAGGAAGGCGCCGACGATCTCGAGCGCGCCCACCGTCTGCACGATCCCGTTGACCGCGAGGAGCACCTCGTAGCCCGTCTCCGCCCCGCAACCTGGCCCCTGGCATCCACGCCGACCGCCGAGATCGAGCCATGGTCCGATGAGCGGTACCGCGAGGTTGGCGTCGCTCGTCCGAGGGCTGGTGGCCGCGATGCCGACGGACGCGATGTACGGCGCGCCGAAGAGGACGAGCCCCGACATGAGGAGCGTACGGTCGGGGCGGTAGGTGGTCCGCGAGACTGCCTCTTTCGTCGTGGGCGCGGGCAGCGGCGGAGGCTGCGGAGCCGTGATGGCCAGGGTCGTCGTCGGCAGCGGCTGCGCGGGCTGGAGCGTCGCGACGACGGGCGTGATGGCGACCGGCT
>Ga0335082_10007901_pt1 | contig 11548 bp, 12 predicted proteins | sample Lox_Sample_41_FD_206718 | JGI IMG/M metagenome (GOLD analysis project Ga0335082, IMG submission 206718) | Soil microbial communities from Loxahatchee National Wildlife Refuge, Florida, United States - Lox_Sample_4.1 | ecosystem: Environmental > Terrestrial > Soil > Wetlands | place: USA...
CGCGCTCCGAATAATCGAGGCCGGCGGAATGCACCTCCGCGCCGATCACGAGGATGCGCGCGTAGACATCGGCCTTCACAAATTGATCGGCGATCACCAGGCCGAACAGAAAACCGGCGCATTGCGCCCGGATATCCAACGCACCCACGGTACCGCACCCCATCTGATCCTGAAAGAAGCAACCGGCCCCCGGAAAGGTGACGTCCGGGGTCATGGTGGCAAAGATGATGAAGTCCACAGCTTGCGGCGGCAACCCGGCCTGGGCCAGCGCCTGATTTGCCGCGGACACGGCAAGCGTCGATGGCCCGACCGGGTCCACCGCGATGGGGCGGCGCGTACCGACCGTATCCACCTCGGGAGGAAGGTGGTGGCCGATTCCGAGAATGGTAGCGCGCATTCGCTCAGCGTTTGAGGAGCACTACCTCCAAGACGCGATCGCGAAGCCGGTGCTTGAAGGCCTTCACCGCCCCAGGGAGCTCGACGTTGGTCGTGAAGTCAGGTGGAAAGGCGGGCGACACCGCTGCCAGCTTGCGAACGTTCTGGTCCGGCACCCTCCCCTTGACGACGAAGAAGCCGTTCCGCAGCGACAGGTCGTAGTCGTAGGCAGGCATCTCGTCCGGTATTCCCAGCTCCTCCTTCAGGGCCGACTGCGGCACCGTGCGTGGAAACTCGAGGCGCAGCAGGTAGCCGTTCCCCTTTTCCTGCAACGAGTAGACTTCGCCGTAGCGTCGTTCGCGTTCGAGCTTCTCTTCAAAGCCACCGCCGTGGAAGCCGTCAAGGACGACTGTCCCCTGCTGCGACACACGGTGCAGCGCACGGGTGAACGGCGCAAACAGGACGGCCAACGGTGGCGCGTACCACGCGGCACGATACACCACCTGGTCCATAGGCATCGCATGGAGGACCGCCTCGCGCAGGCGCAGGATCATTTCGAGGATGGCAATGCCGACACCCAGGATGATGAGACTGTTGAGCTGGTTGCTGAACACCGCGCGGTCCAGCCAGAGCGCGCCGACGGCCGCGAGGACGACCGGGTACAAGATCATATTGTGCAAGATGTTCACGCCGGTGGCGCCGGCGGCCGTGAAGAAGCGTGGATCCCCGACGGCGTCTTCGATCGCCCTCTTTTGCGAAAACGGCAGGGCGCCAAGGAGCGGCTGGCTGAGGGCGGCAAACCACTTGAGCGCAGTCGAGGTGCCGGCGCGCACCGCTCCGAGCTGCGCCAGCGCGGTCTCAAATGAGCCGGGCAGCTCGCCCGGGAAGACCTTCTCCTTCATCTGCATGACGAGGGTTGGTGGTGCCGGTTTCGGCGCAGCCAGCGGTTTCTCGACACGGCCACCTGCTGCAGCGGCGGGTGCGGCAGCGGGCTTGGCGGCCACTGCGGCGGCCGCAGGGGCCACAGGCACTGGCGCCGGCACGGCGGCGGGCGCTGCAGCCGGTGCAGCTCCTGCTGCCGCTGGTGATGCCGGCGCGGCAGCGCTCGCGGCCGCGCCTGGGGCGCCCTCCTTTTTGAAGCGGGAGGGATAGTCGGCCGGGAACTCCTGCTCGGGATGCAGCGCCTTGGCGCGCGCGATCAGGACCGCGTCGGTTTCGGGGATCTTCGGATCCGGCACGCAGCAATCGACCGGGCACACCGCCGCGCAGGCCTCGTGGTCATGGAAGCCGACGCATTCGGTACACTTCTCGGGAACGATATAGAAGATGTCCTGGGCAATGGCGGGATGCTTCTCGCCGTTGAGGTCCCACTCGACCCCGCCTTGATAGATCGCCGTATTCGGGCATTCGGGCTCACAGGCTCCGCAATTGATGCATTCCGAAGTAATCACCGTTGCCATCGCTACAAGTCTCCCCTACCGGTGCTCAATCTCAGACGGAACATGTATCGTTTTGCCAACGCCGTTTCAACAAAGGTGCCCGGGCGTCGTCGACCACGTGCAGGCACTCGGTGGTGCGGGCGTCCCCGCCTACGTGCCCCCGAAACCCAAACTGCTCGACCACGTGCGCGACGCGATCCGGACTCGGCATTACAGCTATCGGACCGAGGAGGCGTACGTTGGCTGGATTCGAAGGTTCATCCTTTACGGCGCGGGACTGAGCGTCACCTTGCAGCGGATCGCCCGCCTTCAAGAGCAGGTCGGACACCTCCGCAACGTTGAGACCAACCCGGCCAACTACCATGCTGCCGTCTCTGGCTTCATAGAGGAAATCGACCGCATGCAGTTAGAGGTCCGGGAGTACCTAAGCATCCACCCAACTGAGTGCGTGGTCGCCGGTCAAGGCGGGGGCGGCAACAGTGTTGGCGAGCGGCGCCCCTAACAGCGATCGAGACCGACGCGAAAAGACCGCGCGGCTCATCGCCACGACGTTAGGCTTGCGGGAGCGAGTGCGCTATTCTGGCGGCTATGAAGTTCAAAGTAGAAGTCCTCTGACCGCGTCGAGCCTCCTCATTTCACCATTCACAATTCAGCCTTCACGATTGGCGCCCAGCGTCCGTCACCGCGCCCCGCGCCGCGCGTCGAAGTCCGCGGCGATCTGTTCGTCGGCCTTCTCCAACTCGACCGTATCGACGTCGGCGAAGCCGATGATGCCCATGTCGGAATACGCCTTGCGGATCTTCGGACCCCACAGGCCGATGTTCTTGACGGTCGGCACGATGCGGTTGAACAGGCGTGAGCGAAACTCGCGCATGCTCTGCGACTCGTCCACGTAGCGCACGCACTCCTCGACCGGCAGGCCGAGTGCCTCCCACACCTCTTCGGCGAGGAAGCGGTCGCGCATCAGGTAGCAGGCTTCGGCGGCGAACTCCTCGCGCTCGTCGCGCTCCTTCTGCGTCAACTGCGGGTAGTAGTCGCGCAGCGTCAGACGCCCGAAAGCGACGTGCCGCGCTTCGTCTTGCATGACGTAGGCATTCACCGCGGCTGCCAGCGGATTCTTGGCGTTATCCCGAATGTCGGCAAACGCGGCCAGGGCCAGCCCCTCGATCAGCACTTGCATGCCGAGATAGGTCATGTCCCAGCGTGAATCGCTCAGCACGTCGTTCAGCAGCCGTTTCAGCGTCGGTGTGATAGGATACGCCAGCTCGAACTTCTCGTGCAACAGTCGCGCGTACGTCTCGACGTGCCGCGCTTCGTCCATCACCTGGGTGGCAGCGTAGAACTTGGCGTCGACGCTCGGCACCTGCTGTACGATCTTCGCCGTGCAGATCAACGCCCCTTGCTCGCCGTGCAGAAACTGCGACAGGGTCCATGCCTGGTCGTGGCGACGGACGTTTGCCTTTTCCTTCGGGGTGAGACGCTCCCAGACCTCCGACCCAAAGATGGCAATCCCTTCATCGGGCAGCTCCTGTGGGTTCTCTGGGTCGAGGTCCTGCGACCAGTCGATCCGGGCGTTCGTATTCCACTGCAGGTTCTTACCTTTCTCGTAGAGCTTCAACAGCGCCTCCCGGCCGCTCTCGTACTCCCACGCGAAGACCGTGTCGAAGGTGCCGGCGATCTTCCATTCACTCTCGTCAGCGGGTGTTGCATAGCGGCTCTGCGTGCTCACGGGTCACCTCCCTGTGCGGTAGACCGGATTATGCGCTAAGCCTCGGCCAGGAAGAAGGGGCGCGCGAGTCGCGTCCAAACCGGTTGATTCGCGCCCACGCCCGGGTTATCGAATCCCGCATGAATGTCCAGATCGGCTCCCTCGTCATGTTGCCCGGCTATGCCCCCTACCCGCGCTACGGCTATGTTACGAAAGTGGAAGACGGCCGGGCCCAATTGACCCACGTCCACTGCGGCGACCCGCGCTGCGCTTCCGAGCACCACCACGGCGACATGACGTGTCCAGTGGACGAGTTGCTGGCCGCCCAGGCCTACCAGCCACGCGCGGATTGGGAAGAGGGCCGCAGGAGTTCGCCCAACGCCGTGACGGACGCATGAAGCCATCCGCGTGAAGCGTATCTCGTCGCTCGTATCTCGGCAGAAAGAGCTTCGACGCTTCACGAACGACGAGATACGAGATACGCGAATGGAGTGGTGGCGCGAAGCGGTCTTCTACGAGATCTACGTTCGCAGCTTCCAGGACAGCAACGGCGATGGCATCGGCGACTTGCCCGGCATCATCGACCGGCTCGACTACCTGAACGACGGCACACCGCGTTCGCTCGGCGTCGATGCGCTCTGGCTCACGCCGATCAATCCATCGCCGATGTTCGACTTCGGCTACGACGTCAGCGACTATCGCGACATTGACCCACTCTTCGGCTCACTGACGGACTTCGATCGCCTACTCGCAGAAGCGCATCGCCGCAACATCCGCATCATCCTCGACCTGGTGCCCAACCACACCTCGCATCTGCATCCATGGTTCCAAGCGTCGCGGCGCTCGCGCACTGATCCCAAGCGCAACTGGTATTTTTGGCATGATGCGAGTCCCGAGGGTGGCTACCCCAACAACTGGGTTAGCTCGTTCGGGGGGCCGGCGTGGACGGTCGATCAGACCAGCGGCCAGTACTACTTGCACTCCTTTCTCGCTGAGCAGCCAGACCTCAACTACCGCAACCCCGAGGTCGTGCGGGCGATGGAGGACATCATCCGCTTCTGGCTCGATCGTGGCGTCGACGGTTTCCGCGTCGACGTGATCCACAAGATGATCAAGGACGCGCAGCTACGCGACAACCCCAGGCCAGCTCCGGAGGAGGACCACCCGATCCGTCACTACGGCGGCCTCAAGCACGTCTACGACGAGGACCAGCCGGAGGTCCACGACATCATCCGCAGCTGGCGCCGCATCCTGGACAGCTACGGCGAACGCGCCATGGTCGGCGAGGTGTTCCTGTTCGATCCGGCGCGTGTCGCTGCGTTCTACGGCAACGGCCACGACGAGCTGCCGCTGGCATTCAACTTCAGCTTCCTGTGGAGTCCGTGGGACGCCGCAGCGTTTCGCGAGCAGGTGGACTCGATCGAGTCGGTTCTGCCCGCCGGCGCGCAGCCGACGTACGTCCTCTCCAGCCACGACGCCCCCCGTCATCGCACGCGTTTCGACGATCCGCTGTGGGGCGAGGCGCGCGCCCGAGTCGCCGCGATGATGTTGCTGACGCTGCGTGGCACGCCGTTCCTCTACTACGGTGAAGAGATCGGCATGCACGACGTGGTGATCCCTACAGACCGCGTGTGCGACCCCGTTGGCAAGCGCTTCCCCGCAGTGGGGCGCGATCCCGAACGTACGCCCATGCAGTGGGGGGCTGCGCCCGGCGCAGGTTTTACCACTGCGGCAGAGCCCTGGTTGCCTCTTGCTCCCGACTACCGATCGGTGCACGTAGCGCAACAAACCGCCGATCCGGGCTCGCCGCTGAGCTTCTACCGCCGCCTGATCTGGTATCGGAAGCAGAGCGCCGCCCTCAGGCGCGGCACCTACCACGCGCTCGACGGCCCACCCGACACGTTCCTCTTCCTGCGCGAGCATGGCGATGAACGACTGTTCATCGCCCTCAATTTCGCCGGCGAACCGCGACGTGTACTGTTATCCCGGTTGGGACAGGGACACATCGAGCTGACCACCAACCCGGACCGGAAGGAAGTGCCCATCGCGCTGGGCAAGTTCGACCTCGGACCCGTCGAAGGTCTCATCGTGGCGCTGCAGTGATCGACTGACAATAAAGAGAGCCTTCGACGGCTCGTCAGCCATACGCGCGTGTGACCTGATAGAGCGAGAGCCGAGCGGGTGAGGCCTTCATTTCTGCACCGCACCTCCCTGCTTTTCACGGACGAAGATCGCTGCCTTGCCAGCCTCGAGCATCTTCTCCGCATCGAGAAATCTGAAAAGCTGGATCAGTTTCGCCACCAATCCTGTCCATCCCGTCTGGTGACTCGCACCGAGCCCCGCGCCGTTGTCCCCATGGAAGTACTCGCAGAACAGGATGTAGTCGCGCCAGTGCGGGTCGGCCTGGAATTTCTCCGTTCCACCATAGACAGGCCGCCGGCCAGCCCGCCCTGAGCCCGTCGAAGGGGCGTGCAGGAAGATGCGGGTCAGCCGGTCCGAGATCTCCTTGGCCACCTCGAAGAGGTTCATCAGCCTGCCTGAACCGGTCGGGCATTCGATCTTGAAGTTGTCGCCGTACGCGTAGAAGTTGAGGAGGGCCCTGATGAGGAGGGCATTGACGGGCATCCAGACGGGCCCGCGCCAGTTGGAATTGCCGCCGAACATGCCGGTGTTCGATTCGCCCGGCAGATAGTCCACCCGGTACTCCTGACCCTGCACGTGGAATACAAAAGGGTGCCTTTCGTGGAACTTGGAGAGCGAGCCGATGCCGTAGGGGCCCAGGAACTCGTTCTCGTCGAGCATCTTCGTGAGGATGCGGCGCAGCCGCTCCGAATTGAGCAACGCGATCATTCCCCGCTCAGCTACCCCAAAATGCCCGGGGCCCGTTGGATGCGTGGTCTCCAGGAGTTCGGGAATGCAGCGCAAGCGTTTCTGCATGGTGGCCGCTGCGCGCGGAGCGAGTTCCCGCTGCTGCTTTTCGATCACCGTGGTGGCGCACAGGGGCAGGAGCCCCACCATGGAGCGGACCTTGAGCCGCGTGGCGCTGCCGTCGGGGAGCCGCAGCAGGTCGTAATAGAAGCCATCCTCCTCGTCCCACATCCCGTCCTGGCCGGGCCGGTTCATAGCCGCGGCGATAAAGAAGAAATGCTCCACGAACTTGTAGACCATGTCCTGGTAGGTGGGGTCGTGGGCGGCGAGTTCCACGGCGAGTTCGAGAATGTTCTGCGTGAAGAGCGCCATCCACGCCGTGCCGTCCGCTTGCTCCAACTGGCCGCCGGTGGGCAGCGGGGCGCTGCGGTCGAAGACGCCGATGTTGTCGAGGCCGAGGAAGCCTCCCTCGAAGACGTTCTTTCCAAAACGGTCCTTGCGACGCGGAGCATCAGATCCATCTGCTCCCTGGCGAAATCAGGGTCCACGATCCTTGTCGGGCATGGAGATGACGTCCTCGTTCAGCATGTGGAAGCCCTGCTTTTCGGGGTTCACTGCGCCCTGCTTGCCCTGCACCACGCAGTCGTTGATGCCGTCCTTGACGTACGGGCTCTCGTTCTTTTGCCCGGGGAACAGCCGCTGGTGGTTCGTGGTGTTATCGGTGAAGAGCAGCGGCACCTCGCCTTCGCAGGAGAGGACGAACTCACCCAGCGACGAATGGGTGGCCGCGACCGCGACCGTACCCGCCGCTGCGTCGATCTGCCTGAGGTTTGGCTCCTCGGCCACTCTGTTGGATTCGGCAATCCACGGTGCCCAGTCATTGCGGAACCACAGCGTCGGCAGGAGGTGCAGTTCGGCTGGGTCCGGCCCCCGGTTGGCTGCTGTGATCCGCACCAGGATGTCTTCCGGACCGGCTTTGGCATACTCCACGAAGACATCGAAGTAGCGGTCGTCATTGAAGACGCCGGTGTCGAGCAATTCATACTCAAACTCGTTCCGGGAACGGCGGCGGTTCGTCTCCACCAGATCGGCGTAGGGATAGGCCCCGGGGGTACTTGTAGAGGTACTTCATGTACGAGTGGGTCGGCGTGCTGTCGAGGTAGAAGTAGTACTCCTTGACGTCCTCGCCGTGGTTGCCCTCGCTGTTGGTGAGCCCGAAGAGGCGCTCTTTGAGGATGGGATCCTTGCCGTTCCACAATGCCAGCGCGAAGCACAGGCTACCCAAACGAAGCCCTCGAGCCGGCTTTGTTTGGGTAGCCCGGGACTTGAGTCCCGGGTGCCGGCGGGGCGGCTGGGTAAACGGGCTCTGTCAGCGGCTTTGCCGTAGCCCTGTTTGAGGCCTCGCGGCGGCTTGGCAAGGGTGGCGCGCTGTGCCAACCTGACGGCATGAAACTCACAGCGGTCTTTGAGCCGGCCAAAGAGGGTGGATACACCTGCTTTGTGGAGGAAGTCCCCGCTGCGATCTCACAGGGTGAAACTCTCAAAGAAGCAAAGGCGAATCTACTGGATGCGCTCAAGCTGGTGCTGGAGTGCCAGCGCGAATTGGCGGAGAGGAACCTGTCGCCAAATGCACTGCGCGAGCCGCTCGAATTCGCCGAGGGATGAAGCTCCGCGATCTGGAGCGGCACCTGCGCCAGCACGGGTGTGTCGTCTTTCGCGAGGGCGGTGCGCACACCGTTTGGCTCAATCCGACCGGGGGGAAGATCGCCAGCGTGCCGCGTCACCGCGAAATCAAAGAAGGCACGGTCCTTGGGATTTGCAAGCAACTTGAGATCCCGCAGCCGTAGCGAGTAGCCGCCTCCGTAGTTGAAACGATTGTCCGGCGCTTTCCAGACCGCGTGCGAGTGGCGCGGGCACTTCTCCCGCAGGCTCTTGCCCGGCGCTCCAGCGACCGCTGCCGAGCCGAGAAACGGTAGCGGTCGGCAGGGTCATCGTCGGGCCCGCGCCCCAGATGAGTGTTCCCGGTTTGGCCGGCGACAGGAACGCGGTGGGATTGACGTCGCCCAACCCGAAAGCGTCGGTGTCAGCGGGCACCAACTTCAGCAGGCCAAACCGGTTACAAAGCTCGAGATTTGGAGGCTCGAACTCCCAAGCAGGGATTTCCGCGTCTTGATCACGCGGATTTCTGGCTTCGAGTTTGCCTCGGATTTCGAATTTCGAGTTTCTGATTTTGCAACTCGCCGAGCGGCGCTCTCGCCTCAACCAGGTCGATGGAGTCGGCTCGGGTACCGAACCATTTGCACACGCCGCTGAGCAGCTTGCGGGCCTCGACGGTGCGCCCGCGGTTGCTGGTTGATCTTCTCCCAAACCAGGGACCAGGGACCTTCAACCAGGGACCCGCATTCGAGAGGCTAGAAAGGTCTCCACCAGGGTAGTCTTACCGACGCCCGGCGGACCGGTGATGAAGACGACCTGCCGCTCGCCAGTGTGCGCCTTCGCGAAGCATGCCGCGAGCTGCTGCAGCTCCTTGGTCCGACCCACGAAACAGCTGGTTCCTGGTCTCTGGTCTCTGGTCTCTGGTCCCTGGTTGTTCCTCGTTGAAACCAGGGACCAGGGACCCTGAACCAGGGACCATCGTCTCAGAGGCGAATCGAAAGCCGCGACGTGGAACCGTCTCGATGATGCGCCACGGCTTGAACCGGTCGCCGAGTACAACGCGCAGCTCAGCGATGGACGGGCTCAGCACGGACTCGGTGACCGCAAGGTCCGGCCAGACCGCATCCATCAGATCATGCTTGGCGACCAGCACACCCGGCCGCTCGGCCAGGTAGCGCAGCACCGACCAGGTCTTCGGACGTAGCGGGATGGGCTCGTTGCCGCGCAGCAGCCGGCCACCGCGCAGATCCAGGCGAAAGGGCGCGAAGCTGATTGCCGCCGCAGGATCAAGCTGCGGTAGCTGCCAATCGAGCGCCGGCTTCTTGGAGGCACCGGTTGCCATGAAGGGCAAAAAGGTACCATGCCCTACCCATCGAGCCCAAGGGGGGGCGCTCAGCGATCGCGCTTGACAGCCCCAAGTTGTCAAAAGGACTAAAATCCGAAACTCGAAATTACTCGAAATCCGAAATTCGAGACAAATTCGAGAGTTCAAATTCGGGGTCTTCGGGAAGTCGTGTGGGTGATTTGAGACACGTGGAGCCCCGGAAACCCTTGTGGGACATGGGCTAGAGATGTTTGGAAACGTGCGGAAACTTGGCGCAGTTGCCCACCGCGCCGCAAGCATGGCGCAGTGCTCGGGCGCCTCAAGGGTTCGCTTCGCCAGCCGAGCCCAAGAGCGGGGCTCGCCTGCCCTTGACCCGCCCTGCGCGCTGCGCCTGGCAACCATTTGCGGCGATGGGCAAACGGGTGCCTCCGGCGGGGCTCCGGGCTCCAGGTGGCGTGTCAGCTTCATCGCAAGGGACCGTCCGCAGCAAAAGTTACCCACTCGATTTCCTGAAGAGGCCAAATTCGAATGATCGAAACGGATCGTGTGGTGGTTTCGGACATTCGAGCTTCGGATTTCAAGGGGGTAGCCACTTGGCTAGAGCTTTTGGACTGTTCACGCTCGGTTGATCAGACTCGCAGCGACGCCCGCGCCGAAGCCGTTGTCGATGTTCACGACCGTGACGCCGGCGGCGCAGGAGTTCAACATCGCCAGCAGCGCCGCCAGCCCGCCGAAGCTGGCGCCGTAACCGATGCTCGTGGGCACCGCGATGACGGGCTTGTCGACCAGACCGGCAACGACGCTGGGGAGGGCGCCTTCCATGCCCGCCACCACGATGAGCACCGCCGCTGCCTCGAGCGTGTCGCGGTGCGCAAACAAGCGGTGGATACCGGAAATGCCGACGTCAATTATCCGCCCGACGCGATTGCCCATCAATTCCGCCGTCAGTGCCGCCTCCTCCGCAACCGGCAGGTCCGAGGTGCCGGCGGCCACCACGACGATCAGTCCGCGCCCGGTCACCTCCGGCTGCGCGCGGATCAGCGTGGCCACGCGTGCGTGCGCCGAGTACGTGATGTCGGGGAACAGCGCACGCAGCCGCTCCGCCTTGGCGGCGTCGAGCCGCGTCACCAAGACATTGTGGGCGCCGTCGCTCAAACTGCGCGCGATGTCGACGATCTGCTCCGCGGTCTTGCCCTCACCGAAAATCACCTCCGGAACGCCAGTGCGCAGCGAGCGGTGGTGATCGACCTTCGCGAAGCCGAGATCCTCGAACGGCAATCGCTTGAGCTGTTGCAGCGCATCGTCTGCGCTCAGCTCCCCAGCGCTCACGCGCGCAAGCAGCTCTCGCAAGCGGTCAGGACTCATCCGCGCGCCGGAACCGTGACTGAAAGTGATCGAACCCGCCGGCCGTCAGGCGGATGGCGTGTCCGTCCGAAGCGAGCAAGCGAAGGCGACGTCCGGCCACGATCTCGCCGATCCAAGTGATTGCACATCCCAGTCGTGCGCGAACGCGTTCGAGTCGTTTCACCTGCCGCTCCGGAACCGTACACAGCAACTCGTAATCCTCGCCCCCGTGCAACGCAAGCAGATCGTGGCGCCCGGGCGCCGCCCGATACGCCGCGGAAAGCGGGATGCGGTGGGTCTGCACGACGGCGCCGACGCGGCTTTGTTCGCAGATGTGGCCCAGGTCCTGCGCCAGACCGTCGCTGACGTCGATCATCGCCGAGGCGATCCCGGACTCGACCAACACGCGCCCGGCGCGCAGCCGCGGTGAGGGCTCGCGGAAGCGCCGTATGGCTTGGCCGGCCCCGCGGCTATGTCCGTGACCCAATGCACGGCACCCAAGCGCCGCATCGCCGAGCGTGCCGGTCACGTAGATGCGATCTCCCGGGCGCGCGCCTTGTCGGGTCACGATACGATGCGGCGCCTCGGCCAACAGCGCAACCGATACCGACAGCTGCGGCGCGCGCGTCAGGTTGCCGCCAACGACCGCCGCTCCCGCCTCACGCGCAGCCTCTACAAGGCCAGCCTGCAGCGCCGAGAGGTCGCGTACGCGATAGTCTGTCGGGACCGCTACACCGACCACGCAGAAGCGCGGCCGGCCACCCATCGCTGCGACATCGCTCGCATTCACCAGAAAGCTCTTGCGCCCGAGTTGGCGCGGCGTCAGCCAAGGCC